>Ga0116202_10000656_pt1 | contig 19365 bp, 18 predicted proteins | sample LakKivw325mmetaG_FD_94479 | JGI IMG/M metagenome (GOLD analysis project Ga0116202, IMG submission 94479) | Anoxic lake water microbial communities from Lake Kivu, Rwanda to study Microbial Dark Matter (Phase II) - Lake Kivu water 325m metaG | ecosystem: Environmental > Aquatic > Freshwater >...
CTGGTCGTGAGCAAACAACTAGGCCGGATGAAGCAGAGTTCCATGTCTTTCGTTCCGCGAATGGCCACGGGTTTTGGGGGTGGTGTTGCACGAAATGGCGATATCTGTGGAGCCTTGGCGGGAGGCATAATGGCAATCAGTTTGGCCTTGGGGCGTGACAAGTCGGACCAAAGTCGAGATCCATGCTATGGTGCCGTCGACCGTTTCTACAAGGAGTTCGTGAAGGCTTTTGGCTCAAGCAAGTGTCGTGAACTCACGGGACTCGACATGAAGAAACCTGAACAGAGAGAAACCTACCAGAACAGGATTCACGTGGAGCGCTGCAACCCTATCGTGGCCTGGTCCGCAAAGAGGGCCTACGAGATTATCCAGAAGCCGTGAGGTTCAGAACCCCCCTCGGCTTTAATAACCCAACAGAAATCGACTGTTAAGCATAAATCACTACGAGCGCACGTTAGGGCAGGGATCGCATAGTGTTCAAAGCATCCGTGAGTGACGCAAAACTCTGGAAGAATCTCTTGGCTGCCATATCGACTCTGATTGAGGAAGCAGACTTCAACGCGACGCCAGATGGTATCAAGCTTCGGTCGATGGACCCATCTCATGTCGCGATGGTTGATTTTGAATGGCAGAAGACGGCGTTCGAGGAGTACACGTGCCAAGAGCCGACAAAGATCCGCGTGAACATTGCATCAATGTTGAAACTGCTGAAACGCGTCGGCAGTGATGAAATCCTTGAGATGCTCTATGACGAGAAGACGCGCAAGCTGAACTTGACTCTCAAGGGGAAGATGATGCGCAAGTTCACAATCCCCACGCTCGATCCTGCACAGGAAGAGGTGCCGACTCCCAAGATCACGTTCAATTCCAAAGTCAAGTTGACCACGTCAACTCTCAGGGACATCATCGACGACGTGCAAGCCGTCAGCGACAATGTCAGACTCGAAACTACGCCTGAGAAACTGATTGCCGCAGCCACAACTGAGCTCAGCAGCGCCGTCATCGAGCTTGAGAAGGCAAGCGAGATGCTCATTGAACTCGACGTGAAGGAGCCCTCTAAGGCAACGTTCAATCTGAATTATCTCTCGGAGATAACAAAGGCGGGCGCTTCTGCTGCGGAGATAGTGACGGTTGAGTTCTCCAGCAATATGCCGATCAGACTAGAGTTTGATATACCCCAACAGGGTCGGCTCTCGTACTATCTGGCTCCAAGGATTGAGGCTGAATAGGGTAGGCGCCTCTTTCGCATCCCAGTAGACTAGACCTGGGACTTTCCGCACTTCTCACAGAAGGCGTCCTTCTGAGAGATCACGGCACCACAGAACTTGCACTTGTGCAACTGTAGGAAACTCTGGAGAATCTTGTCAACTCTCTCCGCCGAACTCAGCAGATCGTTTCCCATCGGCATTTGCTGATCGGCTCCCTTTCCCGTGCCGCTACATAACATGCGGAATAGTGTCTATAAGCTCGCTGGGCGACTAGGATGGTCAGCTTGGCGACCGCGACGATCCGAGAGAGTAAAGAAATGGAGAATTCATCCACTCTAGACCCTCCAAGCACAATTACAAGCCCAGTGATGTGCATGGGCGCTGCTGGGCCGGCTGGTGCAATTGCTTGACGACGGTCTTGACGAAGCTGGATCATGCGAAGTATCCGTTCACGAATGAAGCGGCAGAATATGTCAAGAGCCTGAACATTGACATCAACGATCTGACCAGCGAGGAATTCTCTGTTGTACTGGATTTGGCTGAGAAGAGAATCATCGGTGCATTGACAGCCGGGAGGATCGATTCTGAACCTCAAGGTGAACCCGAAATACTGGCGTACCCGACGGCGTTGATGTTCATGGCTCTAGCTGGCGACGAGAGAGCCCGAAGGAGATACGCTTTGGGCGAGTCAAAGCGAGCCTACGAGCTGCTCAGGCAAGAGTCGCCAGAGTTACTGATACAGATCGCCGAGCACACGTTTGGTTGGAATGCTAGAATCGCCAACAGGGAGATTGGTGAAGCCTTCTACGAATTCGGTCTTTCTTATTCTGATTATCTGAGAAATGCCGTGAAGATACGCGATCCCGACTGGAAGCTCACGAACAGGGTATTAGAGCAGGGATACGTGTACTGCGACAAAGACGAGTTTGCGAGGCTCTTGAAGGAGGAAGTTGAAGCCCGAGTCTTGTCACGAATCACGGGTCAACATGGGTCTGTGCCAGAAGCTATCACCCCGAGAGTTGAGAGAATCCGGAAACTGGTGGTCGCTAGGGCGCAGATGTATGGTGTAGAAGAAACTCCCAAGGTGGTATTGGCTGCTGCGATGCCTCCGTGCATGAAGGCTTTGCTCTCGTATCTTTCGACCGGAAAACACATCTCTCACATAGGAAGATTCGCTGTGACCTCATTCCTGAGCAACATCGGAGTCACAGACGAGGAGATCATCAGAATGTTTCGGTCCCAAAGCGATTTCAGTGACAGGATAGCAAGATATCAGGTTGAACACATTTCGGGAAGCAGAGGCGGCAAGAAGAAATATACTCCGCCTAGCTGCAAGACGATGAAAACACACAGCATTTGCATCAACCCAGACCAGTTATGCGCTACCATCGCCCATCCGCTGTCATACTACCGAAGGAAAGCAAGGATGATTACGGCGACGGCAAGGAGACAAAGAACAATGCAAGCCCCGAAGCCCACCTCCTCATAGAGCCTCGGTGAAAGATCACACGTATTCCCATTCATGACTAGTGATAGCGTTTGAGACCGAATCGACTAAGATCTGCACTGCTGATCCTGCTTCTACTGATTCCGATCATGTACTTCTTCACCCTTGAAGACGAAGGTCATCTGGAGCCCCTCAAGGTGATCGATCCATTCCTTTTCCTCGGAAGGGATCCATTGAGCAGTATGAACGCACATTTAGTCAAAGCGATAATCACGTCACCTAGTCCTCTGACACATTCCCAACAAGTGAGGCTTGGTTCGTTGGGTCTGATCATGGGCTCAGTAGGTCGAGCGACAACTGTTGAACTGCCCTTGACTGCGGTCGAAGAAGCTGCAGATCTTGATTTCGTTGCTGGGTTGTTCGCTCCGAGAAGCTTTCATCCCACACTAGATTCGAGCGCATCCGAGATCGGTGCCACGTACGTGTGGCAGAACGTTACAGATGCGCACGGTAGATCAGTTGATGGGTCCGGCGTCCTGATCGGGGTGATCGACACTGGAGTCGATTTATCTCACCCGGATCTGAAGTTTCCGAACGGCACCTCTAAGGTTCTTTACTTGTGGGATCAGACCCTGCAAGGTAAGCCGCCAGACGGCTTCACCTATGGTGTCGAGTGTTCAAGAAGCGAAATCAATATCGAAAGATGTCCAGAAAAGGACACGTTCGGCCACGGCACACACACGGCCTCAATCGCAGCAAGCTCCGGTATCGCATCAGGCAACTACCGAGGGATCGCCCCCGGCGCCTCCCTCGTTGTTGTGAAAAGCGGAGCGCCATTATGTGGCGGTAATAGTTGGACATTTGAAGAGAACGCCATCATCGACGGACTGCAGTATCTTTTCGACAGAGCTCAGGCGCTCGGAATGAGACTCGTGATTAGTCTGAGCTTTGGTGGGAACATCGGTGGCCACGATGATACGAGTCCCCTCGAGCTCGCCCTCGACGACCTCAGCGCCCAAGGGGTAGTCGTGACAGTGGCGGCTGGGAACGAAGCCGACAGCCAAGTGCATGTGACAGGATCCCTCAGCCCTGCGAATTCCTCGCGCGTCGGCTGGGGGCCGACGGGAGAAGCGCACAATGCAGTAGTTGATGTTTGGTATCCAACAGATAGAACCGTCTCAGCAACTCTCGTCACACCCTCAGGTGACACGGTCCCCGGACCCACTAGGACCAATGGCACAAGGACGGCTGATGGTCTAGTTACGATCTTTTCGGCGACTGCAACTGGGGGAAAGGAAATCATGGTCTCGGTCTCGGCCAATGACACGCTGCAGACCTCAGGGTGGAATATTGTCCTCAACGCGATAGATGATGGTCCCGGTCTGAAGTGGGACGCTTGGGTGGACAGCGACAGTTGCTCCTATCCAGCTGCGTCTTTCGTGAACGGCGACGGCTACAAGGTCGACTCAAGCGGCACGGTGGCAGTCCCCGGCACGGCGAGTGGCGTCATCACGGTCGGAGCTTACGTCAGTAAGAATTCTTGGGTCAACCAGTTGGGAAAGAAAGTCTCCATGAAATCCTACACTGTCGGCGAGATAGCTGATTTCAGTTCGCGGGGTCCGACGAGAGATGGACGGACAAAACCTGACGTGTCAGCGCCTGGAGTATTCATCGCTGCAGCCCGCTCATCAGATGTTCCCCAAAGCGAGTACGACCCTGACCAATATCATCGAGTACTCACGGGAACGAGTATGGCGGCTCCTCATATCGCCGGAGTGGTCGCGTTGATGCTTCAGTACAGACCTGAGTCGACGCCACAAGAAATCAGATCCCTTCTAGTTGAGGGAGCGAATCTTGATGACTTCACAGGTTTCATCGATGCATCTGCTGGGTCTAATGAGTGGGGCTGGGGAAAGGCGGACGCGCGAACGGCAACCTCGTTCTTCAGAGTATGCTCGACAGTAGAATCACTTCCTCCGACATTCGCCGTTGACTTGGCTGTCGACGGGCAACCTCGCGGGCTACTTCAAGGCGGGAAGGTCCAAAGCTTGCGCTTCCTAACAGGCAGCGAACACTCATTCCAAGTGACCGGTGAGACGCTCACGGCGAATACGACACGCTACGTACTTGCCCCATATGGAGAGGCATTCTCTGCTAACGGCGCCTTCAAGCCAACGGCGCGGGTTCAGTATCTACTCACGCTAGAATCACCGCTCGGTAGGACTGAGGGTGAGGGATGGTATGATGCAGGAAGCTACGCTAACTTCACAGTCACACCCACGGAGGTTTCGAAAGGCTTTCCCCAGCTTCTCGGCGTGGCTTTCTTCTTTGACCACTGGATTGACGAGCATGGAAATAGAGTAGCCTCAGGTTCTCTGCGAATGGATTCATCTCACGCACTCAGAGCCTCTTGGGGCGCTCGTCTTGCAGACTGGCGACCGGCTCTCATACTAGTCATCTTGATCGTCGCCGCAGTGCTCGCCCTCGAATCAAGACGAAGGAGACTGCGAAAAGGGCAGGGTCTCGAATGAAGAATAGTTGACGCTTGGGTTAGTAACGGCCGACAAGGCAAGAATACATTTGTCTTCGTGTTGGTAGTGTGCAAACAAGCGGGGGCGGATGCGCGACGGCCTTGGCCAGCGCTCAGGATAGAGAGCGAATCAACTTCATCAAGCAGGCCTTCTTAGGGTACTATGGCAGACAGGGCAGCAGGATCGCTCTGCCTCCGGATTTTCGGTCGAGGGAGTTCGCGTTTCTCGCATTCGGCGAGAAATTCATGACCCGGCACAAAGCAATCGGATCACATGAAGAACTAGTGAACAACATACGGATGCTCGCGCCGTCGGACGTCTACTATTCCACAGCCTACTACGCGAAGCCAGCGGAAGCAATGGAGCGTAAGGGTTGGCTCGGGTCCGATCTGGTCTTCGATGTTGATGCCGATCACATCGAAACCCCATGCAAAGCAGATCACGACATGTGGCGTTGTAGCGGCTGCGGGCTTTCGAAGCAGGGAAAGCCTCCAGTTCAGTGTCCAAACTGTGGCAAGGCGAAGTTTGAAGAGCGTACGTGGCTCTGTGATGAATGCCTCAAAGCGGCAAAGAACGAAGTCGTCAAACTGATTGATTTCCTATCAAATGACTTTGGGGTACCCGAACAGGACATGCACGCATTCTTCTCCGGCCACAGAGGCTACCATCTCCATGTCAGAACTGGACAGGTTCGCAAACTGAACGAGTCACAAAGAAAGGAAATAGTCGACTATGTGCTGGGCTTAGGACTGGACGTTTTCTTTCAGGGGCTCTACAAGAAACCCAAGGATGTTATTGTTGGCCCGCAACGAAGTGATCCGGGATGGCGGGGACGTTTCGCTCGGGAAACCTACCGACTCATCATGAAAGGGACTGAAGAAGAGCTTGTGGCTCTCGGTTTCTCACCCCGTCGGGCACGATTGATCATCAAGGAAAGACCAGAGAGAGAAGAGCGTTGGGAGAAAGAGATACTGTGGAGCGAGTTTGAAGACAGGTTCCACGTGAATGACGTGACTTGGCGTACTATGTTTGAGCGAGCCATTTCGAAGGGCGCACTCCCCGCAGAAATCGACACCGTTGTAACAACAGACATCCACAGACTAATCCGCCTGCCCGAGACACTTAATGGAAAAACAGGCCTTCGGGCTATGGCCGTTTCAAACTTGGATACCTTTGATCCATTTGCCGATCCAATAGCTTTTGAGGGAGAAGAGACAGTTCGAGTCACCGAGGCTCCAGCTTTCAGAATGGGGAACGCGAACTACGGACCGTATGTTAAGCAGGATGTGAAGCTACCAGCCGCAGCCGCTATGCTCCTACTCTGCAAAGGAATGGGTGGTCCCATACAGAAATGAACCGTGATGAACTCTACCGAATCTGGAAGACCGAGAAAAGCGAGAAGACGCTTCAAAGACTTCCAGCGCCATTCTACGCTGAGGTCAGGAAGCTACTAAGCGAATGCAAAGCGTCTTCAGCGGCAACCGGTCAAGACCGAGCTGAGAAAGCCATCACTGAAAAGGAGTTCAAGATACTACAGCGGCTGAGCACAGAGATTGCCAAGGCACGCATGAAGAAGATTATCGATGCCGCCCTATCCAGACAGACTGTCGGAACCGAAATGGTTGCCCAGGAAGAAGCGGAGTTCGCAAAGATAGTTTCGACTCATGTAGGAGACTACTATCGTTTCGTCGACGGACTGGTACTAGGCGGTCTTTCTGCCGAAGAAAGAGCACCAAGCAAGCCGGTTGAAGTTAGGCTGGAAGTCGTGCGTTTCCTCTCGGACTTCCCGGCGATAATCGGCGTAGATCTGAAAACCTATGGCCCCTTCAAATCTGAGGACATCGCCACCGTGCCAGCCGAGAATGCTTCTGCGCTTATCAATCAAGGAGTCGTCAAACAGGTTCGGTTCTCCCAAGGGATAACATCGGCTCCGACATCTGAGTGATATTGCATCGGAGCTACGGCTTGCTGACGGATCCACACATCTAGCGTCTGGGCTTCTCTTTCTTACCACTCAGCAGGGCATCGAGAGATACGCCGTTGACCGCATAAACCTTGAATCGGATTCCCGGGATGTCTCCCATGCTCTTGCCTTCGGCGCCGCCGATGCCTTCGATATGAACCTCATCATGTTCATCGATGAAGTTCAAGGCCCCATCGCCGGGGAGGAAAGCCGTGATGACTTTGCCGTTCTTTATCAGTTGAACCCGGACGCATTTGCGTACTGCGCTGTTTGGCTGGCGACATTCGACTCCAACCTTCTCGAGGACTATTCCTCGACCTTGTGGGGCTCCTTGAAGTGCATCTGCTTTGTAGTCGAGGCCCAGCATGCGGCGCTTGTAGGGTGGATAGTGCCATCTGAATCGTTTGTGCCTGCGTTTCGCCTTGCGAGCGGCCAGTAGGCCCCGCGATGATTTGCCCATTGTGACATCCGTTTCCTGAAACTCCTCGTGCTAGACTTTGACCCGGCTTATATGTTGTGCGCAATTCGCATCACAAATACAGAAGGCTTGAAAGCAATACGCAAGCAACATGGTGTCTGGGTTATCCATGCGGAGAAGCATCCTCGACGACAGAGTCGCGGCGGCGAAGATCGATCGAGAGGACATGCTCAGAGTTCTTGAAGAAACTCCAGAAGGCTACGAGCAAGCATACGATGCCGCATTGGCTTCTGAGGCTCTTCCGCAGGTTCTCCCGGTGCCTCCCTCGTACTTGGCGCTGGTGGGTATGGGTGGTTCAGCGATAGCAGCCGACATACTGAAAGAGTGGCTCTCCGAAGCTGAGACATCGATTGAAGTCATAAGAGGGCCGAAGCTGCCGGGGTCAATCCGCGCGGATACATGCGTCTTGGTTGCCAGCTACTCAGGTCGGACAGCGGAAGCTCTGAACGCCCTGAGGGAGGCTCAAAGACGTAATGCACAGGTCTCATGCATCACCTCAGGAGGCGAGCTTCTTCGGATCTGTCAGGAAGACGGGATTCCTCACATACAGGTCCGGCCTGGGCTGCAACCACGCGAGGCATTGCCTCATCTGCTCTGCGCTTCTCTCGTCACGCTCGAGAGGTGGGCAGTCTGTGATCATCGAACCATCCAAGCTGAGTTGAAGACTGTCAAAGGACAACTGGAAGGGCTGAGGGAGAGGATTGGATTCGAGAGGCCTCGGGCTAGAAACCCTGCGAAGCAGCTGGCCGTTCGACTTGACGGAACAATTCCGTTCATCTACGCGCCTCAATATCTGGCTGCGGCCGGGAGGAGATTCAAGAATCAACTCAACGAGAACGCGAAAGTGCTCGCGAAGTTCGAGGTTCTTCCCGAAATGCTCCATAATGAAGTCCAGGGATGGCACATGCTCAGAGAGGGCTTCGCTGATTCCGTATCGTTCGTGTTCCTAAGAGGGTGCGAAGACGAAGAGGAAGCCGCACAACTAGGGAGACTGAAGCGTCTGATCCGTCAGCGAGGAGGAAAGCGGATAAGCGAGATCTATCTAAGGTCTCCGACACTTCCATCCGCTGTTCTCATGATGATTTACTGTTGCGACTATGTTTCTTTCTATCTCGCAATGGTGCGGGGAATCGACCCGACTCCAGTTAGGACGATTCAGTCGCTGAAACGTCTGACACGACCTTCGACCTAAGGATACCCTAAGGGCTCTCGCAGCCGGCAATGCAAAAGCCTACTAGCAAGTGTCGAGTCTCATGGATTTCGAAACGTCGCTGTCAAGGAGGAATGGAGTAGTTGTCGTTTGAGGAGCGCGCAAAATCAATTGGAGTCAAGATCCCACAAGCTGCTACGCCCGTAGGTGCCTACCTACTCGCGGTTCATGGTGGGACGCTACTTTTCACAGCTGGTCAAGGGCCCATGAAGGACGGGGTTCCCGCATTCAGGGGCAAAGTCGGCCGAGATGTCACAGTTGAGGACGCCTATGAGGCTGCGAAACTGGCTGCATTGAATTGTTTGGCGGCAGCTAAATCGGTTCTGGGTACGCTGGACAGAATTGAACGTATTGTGAAGGTGAACGGCTACGTCAACAGTGCTCCAGGTTTCACAGACCAAGCGAAAGTCATGAATGGTGCTTCCGATCTTCTCGCACAGATTTTTGGAGAGAAAGGACGTCACGCTAGGACATCCGTTGGCGTCAGCGAGCTTCCTCTGAATATTGCTGTGGAAGTGGACCTCGTCATAGCTTGCGCTCCCTGATCGTCAGCCCATTTCGTCGAGCGTGAGAAAGTCACTCCGGCGGGAGAGGAGGCTGTCGTGCCCCGCAGTTGGGGCAGAAGACCGCGAGGATGATCAACGGTGCTCCACAGTTCACACAGTATCTGGTCCCTCGCGCAGGTTGACGAGGTGGAGACGGAGATCCCGAAATCTGAGAAGCGGGAGGAATGGTCGGTCCCACGGGACTTGCGCTCTGTGGACCGCGCGTCCTGTCCGCGTAGATAACGAACAGCAATATTGTGAAGAAAGCCGAGAGTAACGCGGAGATCACGTAGGACACAAAGTTGTTGGCCCGGAACATCAATCCCAGCAGGCGTCCGCCATTCGTGTAGATGTCCGGGTTGGTCAGTTCCGAATACGAGAAACTGGGCCAGACGAATGATGCAGTCCAAGCTGTGACCATCGAAGCGATTCCGGAGATGACAATGTAGCCTATCATCGTAGCTAAGTTCTTTCGCACGAAGGCGAAACTCGACTTGATCGACTTTAGTATTCCAAGATCGTCCATCACGAGGGCCTGCATCCAAGGCAGAAGAAAGACGAAGAGAACGAGTTCGACCAGTCCAACCACTAGTACGATACCGAGCAATCCGAAGATGATTGGGGCAAGTAAGCTGACGATAGAAGTGGGGGTGAGCTCTTCCGGAGGAGTCAGTTGCCCAATATTGAGGGTGAGAACGCTCGTCACCACGGCCACTATTCCAACAACCATCGGAACAGCAAGTATGATTCCGACTAGTATTCGGCCGCCGAGGATCTGCAGGAAATACTTCTTGGCCCCTACCCATAGGTCAGCGAATTCCGTTCGTCCGTCGAGAACCACGCGCTTGTTCATATATGCCCACCCAGCAGTCACGAACGTGTCGAAGAGGAAGATCACGATCAAGAGGAGAAGCATTCCTCCAATTGCCGTTTGGACGAGTCCCCAGGCGTCCCCGGTTAGACCGTATGCCACTATGAGTGGGAGTAGCGAGAACGCCATCACAGCCATGATGACAAGGGGTACAACAACCTGAATCAAGATCGGAGGGACGATCAGCATCCAGTTCTTCTTTATTCGTGCTGCGGATTGACTGATCAGGGTTCCTAGATCCATCTGCCTCGCCACAAAGATTCGTCTGCTCTGGTTTCGACGATGAATTCGGGATTTAAGTGCGGCGTTCAGGGGTTCGCCGTTCAGGGTTTCATGCCTTGTCTGTAATCTCCGGCAACATGATCAAAAGGTATCTTGCGACCCTCGCAGAATGCTGCAAGATTCTCGATGAGTCCCTTCCAGTAGAACGTAACGGAGTCACGTTCTTCTGCGCTCTCGTGTGCGTCGATATGGTCAAGAATGAGTAGTGTGGCCTTGCCTCCGGCTTTCCCTACGAAGCTCCAGATGCCGAATCCGGGGACGATGTCGCTGTATCGATGCACTATCGTGTGATTCCGCACGAGCGCCACTATCTCGGCGCTTGGGTAGTTGTCGCCGGCAAGTTTCCCTCCTACGGAGAACTTGTCGATGCGGCATCGCGGGTCGTACCAGACCTTCAGCGATCTTGTTTGTTGAAACGCTCTGTAGACACGGGCCGCGGGAGCTTTGATTGTCTTCTCAATGTGAACAGTTCCTGCCAACTCTTCCAATACCTCGGATGCTCATTGAGCTCGTCGGGAACTCAATCTTCCGCTTTACAAGCAAGAATGGACATGTGCCTCTGCGCTCTCCAAAAGCACGATCAACGGTGGGTCACAGCTGCTTTCTTCAAGAGACGATAACCTATGTCATGCTTAAATACGCCTCGACGGGGTTCCCTTGATCGATCACAGCGTTGTTACTGCCTGACGAAATCGCCTCAAAGTCCGTGATTCCAGCGATCCGAGCAATGGTTGTCCGTAGGCTTGTGGATGAGTATGGGATGACTCAACTGCAGGCTGCTCGGCTGTTGGGAATTACTCAACCAGCTGTGAGCAAGTATATGCACAACAAGCGGGGGGTCGCGATCAAACTGGAAGGAGTCGCTCGTGTGGACGAGGCCGCGAGTAGGATTGCCACCATGCTCGTGTCAGGAAAGGCAGGGCAGGTGCAGGTAATGGGCAAACTCAACGAAGTGTCAATGCAGGTCAGGAAGAGTAGGCTCATGTGTGATCTTCATAGACGCCTCGAACCAGGCTTGAACCTGGGCAGTTGCCGGATATGCGAAGCGTAACCGGCCTCCCGCGCGGAAGCCAGCGATGAATTGTATGGTAAGGTGACCGAGCATGAGCACAGACCCCTCAAAGGAATCACAGTCGTCGTCTCCTCCTGAGGAGATGAGTCAGCCTCCGGGCATCTGGGTTGGGAGCCTTAGAGACCTGGTAGAGCGGGTGGTGGGATCTGCTCCGCTCAAGTACTTGGTTAACTGGAGTCGTCTCTACTCGCTTTGGCCGGTTCACTTGACGACGGCATGCTGTTCAGCTGAATTCGGTGCTATGATGGGTCCAAGATATGATCCAGAAAGATACGGCATGCAAGCTGTAGTTGGATCGATGCGTCAAAGCGACCTGCTGATAATCGAAGGAACTGTAACTAAGAAGATGTTGAAACGGATCAAGGTCATTTGGGAGCAGATGCCCAACCCGAAATATGCGATCGCGATGGGTGACTGTGCTTGCTCAGGCGGTCTCTTCCACGATTCCTACAGCATAATCAATGATATTGAGAAGGCAATCCCGATTGACATCTACGTCCCTGGATGTCCTCCAAGACCTGAGGCACTTCTGAACGGCATAATCAAGCTAAGAGAGAAGATCCGAAGGGAGGAGGTCTATCCGAAGTGAGCGCGACACCCTCGAGTCCAGAGCAGGATATCGTCGTCGCCATCAAGGAGCAGCTAGGGAGCGCGGTAGAGAACGTGACTGCGCTTGACAAGGGCCGAATATCAGTTATCGCTCGCAAGGAAGTCGCAAGAGATGTCGCGGTATTGTTGCAACGGTTCGGGCTCGATCATACACTCGCAGTGTCTGGTGTTGATCATCCTTGGGAGAATCATCTCGACGTCGTATACTTCCTATCGTCGTACTCACATGACAACCTCAAACACGTAGTCGTTCTACTCAAGATTCACCTTGAGCGAGAGAACCCTTCGTTGCCCTCACTGACACCGATTTGGGAAAGCGCCAATCTGTTCGAGCGTGAGACGTACGAGATGTTCGGAGTGAATTTCGAAGGTCACCCAAATCTCCAGAAGCTGTTGTTGCAGGACAACTGGGACGGCCCGCCTCCGTTGAAGAAGGATCTGAAAATCCCGGAGCTGGCCTGACTTGTCCATACTCGACCTCAACGTTGGACCCCAACATCCCGGCTCCGGCCACATGAGGATCAAGCTCAAGACCGATGGCGACATCATAGTCGAAGCAACTCCGGATATCGGTTACGTTCATAGAGGATGCGAGAAGATCGCTGAGTCCCGTAATATCATCAAGAACATCCCGATGCTTGAACGACCCAACATTGCAGATTCTTCACACCTCAACTGGTCCTACATCGCGCCGATTGAGAAACTCCAGAGAGTCGAGGTTCCAGAACGGGGCCTGCACATACGGACAATGCTTTGTGAGATCAACAGGATAGCAAGTCATCTCTATGGAATGGCAATCATGGGTGGAATCTTCTCGGGCCACACTACGATGTACATGTTCGGTTTCGGGGACCGGGAACTGCTTCTCGACTTGCACGAGATGCTCACGGGAGCAAGGATGACTTTCTCGTTCTTCGTGCCGGGAGGGGTGAGGCGGGATCTTCCAAAGGGCTTTGTAGAGAAACTTGCCCAGACACTGGACTATATTGAACGACATCTCAGTGCGATCGACCGTGTCTTCGTGAGTAATCCGCTCTTTGTGGAACGTGCGAGAGGCGTCGGCATCTTAAGCAAAGATGATGCGATCAAGCTTGGTGTTGTCGGCCCCGTTCTTAGAGCGTCAGGCGTGGCTTGCGATGTGAGGAGAGACGCCCCTTATGGTGTCTATGATCGAGTGGACTTTGAGGTTCCCTCGTTCAAAGAAGGCGATAGCTTATCGCGGTGGCTCGTGAGATTCGAAGAAATGAAGCAAAGCATCTCGATCCTCAGACAACTGATGCGAGACATCCCGAAAGGACCTATTGCGAGAAAAAGCCCTCTAATTGTTCCGAGAGGAGAAGCTATCGGCAGAGTCGAATCTTCGCGCGGAGAGATAAACCACTACGTCGTCGGCGACGGAGGGGACAAGCCATTCAGAGTCAAGATGAGCACCGGTTCATTCAAGAACCTCGCAGCACTGCCATTCCTTTTGAAAGGAGTTCGCATAGGTGACATGCCGATAATCTACGGGAGCCTAGACTACTGGCCCGTGGAAGCGGACAGGTAAGAGATGACGCCAGTGTCAGCAGCTGAGGCTTTCTGGGAAGGCGTGAAACACATCTTCAAGAGAACGTTCACCCTGAAGCATCCTTACCAGAGGCATGAAATCCCGGACGGGTACAGGGGAAGACACCTGCTATACGTGGATCGATGCACGGGATGTGGAATATGCGCGTGGATCTGCCCCGAGAAGTGCATCACGATGGTTTCCGGGGCGCAGGAGAAGACGTATCCGCAGAACCCTCAGAATAGATTCCCCCAGTACTGGTACATCCGCTGCTGCTTCTGCCACTTCTGCACGGACTACTGTCCAACTGGAGCTCTGGACTACACGAAGGACTATGACTTGGCTGAGTATGAAAAAGAGTTGATAATCTGGAGCCCCGAGAGGTTATCAAAGGTTCCCGCTGCATACGAGGAATACCGTACGAGATTTCACGGCTGGACTGGTGTCGATCATGTGCCCTTGAGCAAAGAGTCGTGAAATACTGAATGAGTGAGACACAAGACGTCATCATTCGGAAGATGGATCGGCGAAAGAAGTCTCGGAGACGAACTCGCGGGCCTTATCGAAAGTCATCGAGCGCTGGAATGAGTGCCATCGGGTCATGACGTTGACCTGTTGAAGCGGATAGATTTGGTGAGGAGGGTCTGGGGAGGCCTGTGAGCGGATGGCGAAACGTAGAAGTATGACGTATGTTATGATCACCGGCAGGTCGACGTGCTCTTCCGCTGAGCAGAGGGGAACAGAATGACACTGAATGTGACCAAGATACGAGCAGATTTCCCAATTCTAATGAGGAAGATAGGAGGCAAACCGCTCGTCTACTTGGACAATGCTGCAACTTCGCAGAAGCCTAAGGCAGTCATCGATGCAATAGACCGATACTATCGCGAATACAATGCAAACGTTCACCGTGGGATCCACCGACTGAGCGAAGAGGCGACGGTCGCCTTCGAGCAATCGAGAGAGGAATTCGCCCGCTTCATTGGCGCAAGAACCGCCAAGGAAATCATCTTCGTACGAAATGCAACCGAGGCTCTGAACCTAGTGGCACTCAGTTGGGCAAGAGCGAACCTCAAGTCCGGAGATCGCATTCTCCTCACTCAAATGGAGCATCACAGCAACATCGTCCCGTGGCAGATGCTGGCCAAAGAGAAAGGTCTCAGGATCGACTACGTTGAGATCCGCGACGACGGAATACTCAACTGGGAGAACTTCGAACGACTAATCAACGAAAACCCAAAAGTCCTCAGCCTCGCTCACGTTTCAAATGCGTTGGGCACAATCAACCCAGTCAAGCAGATGGCACGGGAAGCTCACAAAGTAGGCGCTACCGTCATAGTCGACGCAGCACAATCGGTTCCACACATGCCGGTCGACGTTGCTGATCTCGAATGCGATTTCATGGCCGCATCAGGTCACAAGATGCTCGCCCCTACGGGAATAGGAATGCTCTATGGAAGACAAGATCTTCTCGACCACATGGAACCGCTGATGGGCGGCGGAGAAATGATAAGAGAAGTTCATCTCCAAGACGCCCGATGGAATGACCTCCCATGGAAATTCGAAGCTGGAACTCCCAACATCGAAGGCGTCATAGGACTAGGAGCTGCAGTCAACTACCTCACGAAACTGGGAATGCAGAACGTGAGGGAACATGAGAAGGATATCACGAGATACGCAATCGAGCGACTGGCAGGCGTGAAAGGCCTGATCCTGTATGGCACAAAGGAAATCGAGAAACGCGGAGCAGTAATCTCATTCAACCTTGGCGACATCCACGCGCACGACTTAGCCACAGTACTCGATACTCAGGGCATAGCGATAAGATCCGGACAACACTGCGCCCAGCCACTGATGGAACGACTGAAAGTACCAGCCACATCTAGGGCTAGCTTCTACATCTACAACACGAGACGGGAAGTTGACATTCTCGTCAGGGCTCTCGAAAAGGCTCGGAAGATGTTCAAGATATGACCGCAGACATCTACAAGGAGACGATTCTGGACCACTACAGACATCCCAGAAACTACGGAGACTTGACAAGCGCAAACGGGCAGGCCAAGGACGCAAACAATCTGTGCGGCGACGTAATCGAGATGCAAGTTAGAGTCACCGCTGGCGTGATTGAGGATGTCCGCTTCAGGGGAGAAGGATGTGCCATAAGCATGGCAACAGCTTCAATGCTCACGGAATTCTCCAAGAAGAAGCGAGTCTCAGAAGTCAAGAAACTCGGGAAGGATGACCTTATCAGACTTCTCGGAGCAGACCCTGGACCAGCTCGAATCGAATGCGCACTCCTCGCGCTGGGCGTCCTGAAGGCAGCGATGAATGCGCAGCAAAGCACCAAGTGAATTCAGAGAAGCCTTTCGTGAGCTTCTCTCATGGTTCAGGCGCCTCGATCGTAACGTTGCATCGGAAATTCACGATAGAAGCGCATAACGCTTATTAGCGCGTCGTCTTTGGTATGGGGGAGTTTCGTTAGGGTTCCTAATTTTCGGGGCCTAATGAGCGTTTGGATATCGGAGAGAGAGGATCGCTTGAAGAATGAGGAGAATAAGAAGGCCATAGACGTTTTCAAGCATCAGCTAGTGCCGAAGCATGAGGTTGTGCCAAGGCGCGAGGCCGAGGAGTTGCTGGAGCGTCTGCATATCAAGCCGCATCAACTGCCTTACTTGAGGGCTGATGACCCAGCCGCCAAACAGATAGGTGCAAAACCATGGGACGTGGTAAGGGTCACTCGTCAAAGCCCCACTGCCGGAGAAGTCGTGGTCTACAGGTACGTTATCGAGAGTTCAGCAGGAGGAGGCAAGGCTGATCAGTCAAGTTGAACCCCAGATGTGGGGACTGATCAAGGAGTTCTTCCGCGAAAAGGGTCTTGTCAGACAGCACATCGACTCGTACAATGAATACATCGAGTCCGGATTGCAGTCGATCATCGACGAAGTTGGCTCGATCCCAATAGAGATCGAAGAATACCCGTTGAAGATCAAGCTCGGGAAGATTGAGATCGGAACGCCGAGGGTAACCGAGGTCGACGGGTCTGAAAGGCCCATCTACCCCACGGAAGCACGTGTGCGCAACCTCACTTACGCTGCGCCACTGCATCTTGAAATGACGCCGGTAATCGGCGAACGGGAAGGTCAGACAGAGATTGTCTACATCGGTGATTTCCCTGTCATGCTCCGCTCGAAGATATGCCCCCTCTCGAGGCTGACTCCTGATGAGATGATCAGCATTGGAGAGGATCCTATCGATCCGGGCGGATACTTCATCGTTAACGGCGCGGAACGCGTTGTAGTCGCACTTGAGGATCTTGCGGCGAACAAGATACTTGTGGACATGGAGAAGACCGGAGTTAATCCAGTCTACAAGGCGAAGATCTTCTCGACGACCTTGGGCTTCCGGGCACGTACTGAAGTCACACTGAAGGCGGACGGGGCGGGCTACGTCATGGTTCCAGGAGTGCCTGCAGAGATCCCGTTAGTTGTTCTGATGAAGGCTCTTGGGGTTCAGGAAGACCTGAAGATTGCGCAGCTGATTTCTGATGATGAGATTATCCAGAACCAGTTGGAAGGTTCATTCGAGAAATCACAAGGTATCCTGTCCGTGAGAGATGCACTCCTCTATGTGGGAAACCGTCTGGCGCCTGGACAGGTGGAAGATTACCGTGCGAAGAAGGCTGAAACGGTTATTGACCGGAACTTTCTCCCCCACATTGGACGGACAGCTGCCGAAAGGAAAGAGAAGGCGTTTTTCCTCGCAGAGATCACCACAAGGATAATCGAGCTGAAACTGGGCAGACGTGCCCCAGACGACAAGGACCACTACTCGAACAAGCGGCTCAAGCTAGCCGGTGCCTTGATGGCGGATCTCTTCAGAATCTCGTTCCGAAATCTCATCCGCGACTTGAAGTACCAATTGGAACGTATCACGATCAGGAGACATCAGGAACTCTCGATCACCAATGCGATTCGACCAGGCATAATTACTGAGCGGATCCAACACGCCGTTTCTACTGGCAATTGGGTCCGAGGAAGGGTTGGGGTTACACAGCTTCTCGATCGAACAAACTACTCCTCCACGTTGAGTCATTTGCGGCGACTTCAGTCCCCGTTGAGCAGAAGTCAGCCTAACTTGGAGGCGCGAGACCTGCACGCGACACACTGGGGGAGACTTTGTCCTAATGAAACCCCCGAGGGATCAAACTGTGGTCTCGTGAAGAACTTGGCGTTGTCTTCCACTCTGTCGATCGGAGTCGATTCGAGGGAGTTCGTGCTTAGACTACGGAGAATGGGAGTCAATCCGATCGAAGAAATGGAAAGCAAGGCTGCAGCTTCCGGCGCCAAGGTCATAGTTGATGGTCTAGTTGCAGGTATCGCAAATGCGCCAAAGGAACTCGTGCAAGAGCTCATACGCATGCGTCGTGCCGGCGAAATCAGCTCCGAAGTAAACGCCGTATACTTCGCTCCAGAAAGAGAGAGCGCTCGAGGATATGTCTACGTCAATTGCGACGGGGGCAGGGTCCGAAGGCCCCTCATCATAGTCGAAGACGGTGTTCCCAAACTAACCCGTGAACATGTCGAAGCCATTCACAGAGGAGAAATGCGATGGGAGGAACTCGTCGAGAAAGGAATCATCGAATACATAGACTCGGACGAAGAGGAAAGTGCCCTTGTGGCGCTCGACCTCTCCAAGATCTCCAAAGACACTACGCATCTTGAGCTTGCATCCTACACGATGCTGGGCATCTGCGCCTCGGTCATTCCATATTCTGAGCATAACCAGTCGCCTAGGAACGCCTACGAGTCAGCAATGGCGAAACAGGCGCTGGGAGTTTCCTGCACCAATTTCTTCAACCGAGTGGATTCGCGGTCGCATCTTCTGCATTATCCCCAAATGCCTCTTGTCAGAACGAAACCAATGGAAATCATCAACTACGATGACAGGCCCGCGGGTCAGAACTGCGTGCTGGCGGTGCTTTCGTTCCAAGGCTACAACATGGAAGACGCTATTGTCTTCAACCGTTCATCGGTGGACCGAGGATTCGGGCGTTCCACCTTCTTCAGGATCTACGAGGGTGAATGTAGACAATACCTTGGAGGGCTCCGCGACAAATTCGAGATTCCTGAGCCGGGGACCAGAGGATACAGAGGCGACAGGTATTATCGCCTTCTTGAAGAAGACGGAATCATTTCGGCCGAGGCAGATGTGAGCGGCAATACAGTACTTGTAGGCAGAACGAGTCCGCCCAGGTTCTTGGAGGAGTATCGCGAGTTTGAAGTCAAGGGGCCCACGAAACGTGATTCATCGGTAGGAATGCGTCCTTCAGAGGTCGGCGTAGTCGACACTATCTTCGTTACAGAATCGATTGAGGGCAGCAAGCTCGTCAAGGTGAAAGTCAGAGATACACGCGTTCCCGAACTGGGGGACAAGTTCGCGTCAAGGCACGGACAGAAAGGAGTCATCGGGCTACTAGTTCCACAGCAAGACATGCCCTTCACGCAGGACGGCGTCGTTCCGGACATCATCATAAACCCCCACGCCTTTCCGTCCCGCATGACTATCGGGCAGTTCGTCGAATCATTGGCCGGGAAAGTCGCATC
>Ga0116202_10000660_pt1 | contig 19318 bp, 15 predicted proteins | sample LakKivw325mmetaG_FD_94479 | JGI IMG/M metagenome (GOLD analysis project Ga0116202, IMG submission 94479) | Anoxic lake water microbial communities from Lake Kivu, Rwanda to study Microbial Dark Matter (Phase II) - Lake Kivu water 325m metaG | ecosystem: Environmental > Aquatic > Freshwater >...
ATCGAGCCGATATCCAGAGAGAAACGCGTGGTGTCCTCGAAGGTCCTGATGCCGCGCTCACAGAGAATAACATTCTCGTTGCCTCCGGCAAGCAGATAATCGGCGGCGGTAAGCCACTCGGTGACCGTGGCCGATAAGCCCCGTTTCAAGAGAACGGGGCAGCGGTTCTTGCCGATTTCTGTGAGCAGGGCGTAGTTCTGCATGTTCCTGGCACCCACCTGCAATATGTCGGCGTATTCTGAAACCCTGGTAACATCGTTCGGACTTACAACTTCCGTGACCACGGGCAGGCCGAACTGCTTCTTGGTCTGCTGAAGCATTTTCAGGCCGACCTCTTCCAGACCCTGGAAGGCGAAGGGCGAGGTGCGCGGCTTGTAGGCGCCGCCACGGAGTATACAGGCGCCGGCCTCCTTGACCATCATGGCCGCCGCCATGAGTTGCTTTTCTCCCTCCACCGCGCAGGGACCGGCCATGACCACAACGCGTTTATCGCCGATTTTAACGCCATTGACAGAGACCACGGTGTTCTGCGGCTTGAACTCACGGGCCGCCAGCTTGTAGGGCTTCATAATCCTGGTGACCTGCTCCACGCCCGGCAGGACGGCAAAGATATCAATGGGAAGCTGGCCGGTATTCGGGCCCAGCAGGGCGACAACGACCTTGTTGGTGCCAAGGTTTAGCTGGACGCCCAGGCCGAGCTCTTTGGCGCGCTGGACGACGTCGTCCACCTCCTGCTGAGGTGCTCCTGTTTTCATTTCCACAATCATTATTTTTCTCCTACCCCCTTGCCCCCTCCCTCAAGGGAGGGGGTAGGGCTTTTTTCCTAAGAGGGGTTGCACCCCTCTTAGCACTCCCTGCGTATTAAAAGGTTATTTTTTAGTTTCACCCTCACCCTAACCCTCTCCCATCAAGGGAGAGTGAAGCGTTTGTTAGCTCACAACTTTAATTGCTCCATCACAAATTGAGGAATTAAAAAAGCCTCTCGCGGGGCGGGAGGCTTCTGTTTTCTCTCTTCTTAAGTTGCTGAGGTTTTAAATCAACACCTTTCTCGACCCGCGCTGAGGCGAGCTAAACCAAAAGCCAAAAAAGAACCAGTAGCTGCGAGTCAGGTTATGCATGATAAATAGATGATAGCAGTAACTACTGATGGTTGTCAATTGAAGATTAAAATCCTTCGAATCGCCCATGATCTATGGAGAGTTTCACCCTCACCCTGCCCTCTCCCTCAAGGGAGAAGGTAATTGTTTTTATGCTAAGAGGGGTTGCACCCCTCTTAGCACTCCCCGCTTTACGTGGGGCTCGCAATGACAGAGTGAATCAGATTAGTGGTATCGTAGTTCCGGTGGCCTTGGCGATGAGCTTGCCATCCTGGTTGGTAACCGTCATTTCGGAAATACAGACCCGCTTGCCCGCCCGGATTACGCGGCACTCGGCAATAAGCTCGTCTTTAACGTCGGCGCCGGCCACGAAGTGGATGTTGAACTGAGAAGCCACGTTGGGCGTGATGACCGAGTTGGTGCCGTAGGCAAACGCCTGGTCGGCCACAGCCATGACAATGCCGCCGAAGACCAGGTTATTGAAATTCAGATACTCGGGCTTAAGCTTAGCCGATACTTTAGCGTAGCCTTCCGAAAGTTCCACTAACTTTATGTCAAGTATCTTGGCGACAGGCTCGCTGCCAGCTTTGGCCTTTAGCATGGCCACGTTGTCGGCGGCGGTTGCCTGATGTTTCACCTTGTCAGTTTTGTCTTTCATTTCCCTTACATGTAGCCCCGACCTTTTAAGGTCGGGCGTCGAGGCTAAAGCCTCGGCTCTACCGTGACTTATCCATGTAAGCCAAATTTCTCGGCTGCCTTCCGGAAGCCGTCCAGCGACCCTTTAAGCGTATCGTCGTCCACACAGTACGAGATACGAAAGTAGCCCGGCGTACCGAAACCTCGCCCCGGCACCACCAGCAGCTTGTACTGTCTGAGTTCATTAACAAAATCAAGGTCGTCCTTTGCCGGCGACCTGGGGAACATATAAAAAGCTCCCTGCGGCTTGACTACCGAGTAGCCCATGCCCTTTAGATTATCATACAGGAAGTCCCGCTTCCGCTGATAGTCGGCCACGGACACGGTTACATGCTGCAGGTTCTTCAAGACATGCTGCATCAGTGCCGGCGCATTGACGAAGCCCAGAATCCGGTTGCAGAAAACGAAGCCGTTGAACAGCTCGTCGTGGTGCGGGCAGTCAGGATGTATGGCGATAAAACCTATGCGCTCGCCGGCAATCGCCAGGTCCTTGGAATATGAATGGCAGACGATGCTGTGATGGTGATGATGGAAAACCGGCGGGTACGGCAACTTATCATATATAATTCGGCGATACGCCTCGTCGCTTATCAAATAGATGTGCGAGTTGAACTGCGCTTCCTTGCGCATCAGCAGTTCTGACAGCTCCATTATCAGCTCCCTGGTGTAGACCACTCCGGTCGGGTTATTGGGAGAATTGATTATGACCGCCCTGGTCTTATCGGTAATCGCCGCTTCCAGTGCCTTGAGTTTGGGAACAAATTTTTCGTCGGTGGGCACCACACGTAGAACGCCGCCGTGATTGTCGATATAGTTACCGAACTCCATGAAATACGGGGCGAAGACGATAACCTCGTTGCCGGGATTAAGTATGGTCTTCAGCACCACGTTCAGGGCCCCGGCAGCACCGCAGGTCATAACGATATCGTTGCCCCGGAACTTAATGCCGGTCTCGTGGGACAGCTCCACCGCCACAGCAGCCCGGGTATCGTGGTAACCGGCGTTCTCCATATACCGGTGCAGTCCGGGCGCCGGTTTCTTCAAAAGCTTCTTTAACTCCAGATGGAACTCGGGCGGCGGCTCAACTATCGGATTCCCAATCGAAAGGTCAAAAACCGCATTGTCGCCATAACGCTTTTTGAGATTGGCACCCTCTTCGAACATCCGCCGTATCCACGACCCCTCCGTCATTCGTGTTTTGACGTTATCTGACACCGGCACGAGACATCTCCTCCCTGCCTTTCTCAAAGGCAACCATATTGAGATTCAGTATCTTCGACGGCAGCCTGCGGGTAATATAGTCCTGCCATACCTTAACATCAATGGGCAGCAGCGAGGACACGCAGCCCAGCATAAACAAGTTCAAGGCCCGGATATCGCCCAGCTCTTTCACCTGACGGATGCCGTCTATTAAATAATATTTGCCGGCCGTACGCTGCAAGATGGCCTCTATATCTTTGTCAGGCGGGTACCTGGTTATGCCCAGGCTGACCGATAATGGGGGTGTGGTCTGGTTATTGACGATGGCCACGCCCTTTGGATTTAGAAAATAGCTCCATCTGGCCGCCTCGAGTTTCTCAAAGGCGACCAGCATGTCCACATCGCCCTCTTGTATCAGCGGCGACCATACCTTATCGGCTATACGAACGTGGCTGACTACACTGCCTCCCCTCTGGGCCATGCCCAGCGTGTCGGTCTTCTTGACGTCATATCCTGCAGCCATGGCCACATCACTGAGTATATCGCTGGCGAGGACGATGCCCTGGCCGCCCACACCCACCATTATCAGGTCCTGCTTTTTCACTTCGAGCCTCCGGCGGATACGGGACCGATGGCCTTTTTAGGGCAGAGCTGCTGGCATATGGTGCAGGCATCGCCGGCGCACAGCGTAACATCGATGTAGACCTTGTCACCGAGCTTCTGAATGGCCGGGCAGCCGATGCGCAAACAGATCTCGCAATCGTCGCATTTCTCCATGTCCACGGCCCTCTGGCCGGCGCCTCGCTTGGCCCGCACGGAACAGTTACCGCGGACAATGATTACCGACAGCTGCGGATTGTCCAGAGAGGTCCTGACCGCCGCCCTGATGGCTTTAATATCGAAGGCGTCGACTACTTTAACGTCATCCACACCGCAACCCTTTACCACATCCTCAAGCACCACCTTTTCTGTCTGTTCACCTTTTACCGAAACGCCGGTCCCGGGATGGTCCTGCTGACCGGTCATGGCCGTGGTGCCGTTGTCCAGTATGATAATGGTGATTCCGGACTTATCGTAGACGGCATCCACCACGCCAGTAATGCCTGAATGAAGAAACGTGGAGTCGCCGATAACGGCTACCACCTTAGCATCGACGCCGGCCTTTTCCATACCTATAGCCTGGCCGATACCGGCGCCCATGCAGGCGGTGGTATCCATAGCACGCAGCGGCGGATAGGTGGCCAGCGTGTAGCAGCCGATATCGCCGGTGATAATCAGTTTCCCCTGCTCCGCTGACTTTCCCCTGGCATCCAGCACTTTGGACCTCTGGCCGATGGTGTTCAGTACAAAAAAGATGCCGGCGTGCGGGCAGCCGCTGCACAGCACGGGAGGACGGCCCGGCAGTCCCGGCCGCATGGTTGCTCTGGGACGTGACGGCTCTGGCAATAACCCGGCGCGATGGGCGGCTTCTGCCACAATGCCGGGATTAAGCTCACCGATGCGCGGTATAAACTCTTTGCCCATGACATTTATGCCCATGGCCCGGATATTGTCTTCCAGGAATGGGTCGAGCTCCTCGACGACAAATACTTTGTCTACCCGAGAGGCAAAGTCTCTAATCAACTTCTTGGGCAGAGGATAGGTCATGCCCAGCTTGAGGAATGAGGCCTTGGGGAAAGCCTCGCGGGCATGTTGATAGGCTACGCCGCTGCTGATGATGCCAAGCTTCTTCTCACCTTTGATTATCTGGTTTCCCGGGTAAGTTTCGCAAAAGGCCGTAAGCTGGACCAGTCTTTCCTCGACTACAGGCCGGCGGAGACGGACGTGTACCGGCAGCATGACGTATTTTTCAACGTCGTGTTTGAAGGCGGCAGATTTCAGCTTCTTGGGGCGGCTCGACTCGGTATCCACTACCGACTTAGAATGAGAAATACGGGTGCTGGAACGCACCAGCACCGGCGTATCGTACTTTTCACTGATTTCGAAAGCGACCTCCATCAGGTCGTGAGCTTCCTGACTGTCGCTTGGCTCCAGCATGGGCACCTTGGCCAGTTTGGCGTAATGTCGGGTATCCTGCTCGTTCTGGGTACTGAAGACACCCGGGTCATCGGCCACAATCACCACCATGCCGCCATTGATGCCGGTTATGGATGCCGCCATGAAGGGGTCGCTGGCCACATTAAGGCCTACCTGCTTCATTGACACCAGAGCCCTGACACCGGCCTGGGCCGCGCCCATGCCCACCTCCATGGCTACTTTTTCGTTGGTGGACCACTCGGCGTAGACCTCGTCGAACTCAGCTATGGACTCCAGTATTTCCGTGCTAGGAGTACCTGGATAAGCCGTGGCCACCACAACGCCAGCATGGTAAGCGCCGAGGGCAAAGGCTTCATTTCCAGAGAGGAGTTTTTTCATCTACCCAGCGGAAATACAAACAAGTTAGCATTATGCCACGAGAGGAACTTAAATGGCAACTATGAATATTTGGTTAGAACTCGAGCATAAGCTGTTATTGACAAGTGCTTACAAGGTGTTAAAATAACTTCGAATGTCTATACCGTTGAATAACTACGCTTTTATTGATGGCAATAATTTCTATTTATCGGCAAAAGAGTTAGGGTGGAAAGTCGGTCATAAACAACTCAGGACTTTTTTCAAAGATAAATATCAGATATCAGTCGCTTATTACTTTATAGGATACATAGCTAGTAATGAGGACTTATATAAAAATCTTCGTATAAATGGATTTACGCTTATATTTAAAGAAGTTTCTCTTGATGATAACGATAAACCCAAGGGAAATATTGATGCCGAGCTAGTATTACAAGCAATGATAGATTTTGGCAATTATAACCAAGCCGTAATTGTTACAAGTGATGGCGACTTTTCCTGTTTGGTGAAATATTTAATCGAAAAAGGCAAATTACTAAGGGTACTTGCATCCAGCAGGCACGGCTGTTCAAGGCTGGTCGGTAAAGCGGCAGGTACTAGGATTGATTTCCTTGATGACTTAAGACAAAAACTTGAATATAAAAAATAGAGAGAAACCCCTTAAAGACGACACTTTAAGGCGTTCCCCTCTATCGTGATACATGAGTATTATACACCCGTTGTCAATATTCCCATAAACTAATTCTGACACCCTCTAAATAAGGTATATAATTTAGTAAAATAATCCATTATCCGGGGAATTAGAGGGAGGGGGATTATTTTACCAGTCCTTTGGCCTTAAGCAGTTCCGCAATCAGTACAGCACCGCCGGCGGCACCACGCACGGTGTTATGGTGCAGGCCTATAAACCGGTAGTCGAAGACATTGCACTTCCTCAGCCTGCCAACGGAAACCGTCATACCTCTGCCGGCATCCCTGTCCTTCTGCGGTTGGGGCCGGTTGGGCTCGGTCCGGTAGACCATGGGAGGAATAGGCGCCGAGGGCAGTTTCAGTTCCTGCGGTAGAGCCCTGAATTTCTCCCAGATTTTAATTATCTCGTCCATCTCCGGCTTCTTGCCGGCAAACTGGAGGCTGACACAGGCGATATGTCCATCGGTTACTGCCACCCGGTTGCAGTGCGCCGAGATCTTGATGGTTTCATCGTCAACGAATTTTCCGTTCTTTATCTTGCCGAAAATCTTCTTCGGCTCCACCTCCGATTTTTCCTCCTCGCCGGAGATAAAGGGAATTATATTATCCACCAGGTCGATAGCCGCCGGGCCGGGATAGCCAGCGCCGGAAAGAGCCTGGAGGGTGGTAACAATCATCTTATCGATGGCGTAGCCAGCCTTCATCAGCGCATAAATGGGCAGCATGTAGCTCTGGATGCTGCAGTTCGGTTTAACCACCAGGAAACCCTGGCTCCAGCCGTGATTTTTCTGCTGGGCGGGAATGATATCCAGATGGTCGGAGTTTATTTCCGGTATCAGCACGGGCACATCCTCGGTGTGCCGGTGCGCCGAATTGTTGGAGACAACGGCGAAACCTTTGGCGGCGTATTCGGCTTCCAGCGCCTGGATGGCTTGCTTGTCCATCTCGACAGCCGAAAAAACCAGGTTGCACCGGTCGGCGGCCTTTTGAACATTGCTGGCATCTTCAACCACCAAATTCCTAACGGCTTCCGGTATGTCTTCCCGCATATGCCAGCGCCCGGCGACGGCGTCGGTGTATTTTTTACCGGCGGAGGTTGCCGAAGCCGCCACGTGCACGACCTCAAACCAGGGGTGGTTATTCAGCAGCCGGATAAAATTCTGGCCTACCATACCGGTGGCGCCGATAACACCGCACTTAATCTTCTTTTCCATGTCATTGCTCCTTATGAACGCTGTAAGAATTTAGGAGACAAATTATACAGGTTTCCAACGAATGTAACCAGTTAATTAGGCCTGGAATTATTTTCGGAGGCAAAATACCTTGGTGATTACAATACATATATATGTCCAGTCGAGATAGAATCAAGCATAGCAATAGCTAAATGTGCGTCAATGGTGTAATGCGTAGCTATGTTATAATCATAACTTGTATTCAACTATAAACATCGAGCAAAAATGGCCATTACATTTTAGTTGGATCTTTACAAAAATATCTGAATTTGTGAGAATGACTTAATGACAAGTAAGCCTCAGAACATCATAGGCGAGCTCATAGAAAGCTTTGGCGGATGGTTTATTGACGAACGCCGTCTGGTAGACGGTAAAATGACCGATAATCTTTTCCCTTACAGCCAATTATTCTCCCCTGTCCAGGTAAACAGCGTCAAAATAAAGAACCGCATCGTTATGGGCCCTATGGGCAACGTGGGATTGTGCGATGAGACAGGCCGACCGAATAATAAGATGATTCAGTATTTTATCGAGCGCGCCAAAGGCGGCGCCGGCCTAATTACCTCTGGATTGGTGTTGGTCAGCTATAACGTTGAGGCAGCTGTATCTGAGCCGGGCGACCTCACTTTATTGCCGCGCGTCGACCGCTCGCGCACCGTATTCCCAGGCTGGAGGTCTCTGACCGAAGGAATACATGCCCACGGAGCCAAGTTTTTTATTCAGCTCAGTCCCGGTCTCGGGCGCGTGGCTTCACCCGAATGTTTAGTTAAAAAATTCAGGTTGCCCGTATCGGCTTCCTGGAATCCGAATTTCTATATGCCAGCCATTCCTTGCCGGCCACTCCGTGATGGGGAGTGCCTTAAGATAATAAAGAACGCTGGGCAGGCGGCGGCTGATGCCAAGGCGCTTCTTATCGACGGTGTCTATCTTCACGGGCACGAGGGTTACTTACTGGAACAGATGACAAACACTGCTTTTAACCGGCGCAGGTTCGGGCGCTTTGCCGACTGGCAAGCCTTCGGCATAGAGTTAGTTAAGCACATACGGCAGCGATGTGGCTCTGACTATCCCATAATGTACCGCATTGATCTGTCGCTGGCTTTGAATGAGACCTACGGACAACGCTTAAGCACCGTCAAGGCATTGAAGAAGTTCTCCGCGGAACGCACGGTTGCCATGACACTGGACTACATGGTGAATCTGATACGAGCCGGGGTGGATATGTTCGATGTTGACCTGGGCGGCTACGATAACTGGTGGCTACCCCATCCTCCAACACCAATGCCTCCGGGATGCTACTTGCCCATTGCCAGGCTGGTTAAAGATTACCTGGCCGGTAAAGAGATAAAATCCAACAAGGGGTTACCGGTGCCGATAGTAGCTGTGGGCAAGCTTGGATATCCAGACCTGGCGGAGCGGGCACTGCGCGACGGATTGTGCGATATGGTCATGCTGGCTCGCCCCCTGCTAGCCGATCCTCAATGGCCTAACAAAGCGTATGCGGGCAAGATAAGTGATATCTGCCCCTGTATCGGCGATCAAGAGGCATGCCTCAATGAATTCATTGAGGGTGGACATCCGCAGTGCGCTGTAAACCCTCGCACCGGCTTCGAAGATGTTTTATGCGCTAAACCTGTCCCTGCCTCGACGCCCAGGAAAGTAGCTGTGGTAGGTGCCGGTCCCGCCGGAATTATTTGCGCCTGTACTGCTGCGCAACGCGGCCATCGAGTAACGCTATTAGAGAAAGGGGATTGTGCCGGCGGTCAATTAATTCCCGGTTCAATACCCAAGTTCAAATATGATATTGCAAATTACCTGAGCTATTTAAGAAATCAGTTAACAAAAACCGCTGATAGCCACAAACTTACATTACAGTTTAATATAGATGCTACACCTGAATTACTCAAGAATGAAAGATTTGATGTTATTGTCACCTGCACAGGGGCACAGCCGATAAAGCCTGCCGTTAAGGGAATCGAGTCGCGGCAAGTAGTTCAGTCAGTAAATCTACTTCACGATATCTCGCTGGCAGAGAAGGCAAAAAACGTTGTGGTCGTAGGCGGCGGTTCAGTGGGATGTGAAGTAGCATATATGCTGGCTTACGAAATGAAGAAAAAAGTTACTATCATTGAACTGTTGCCTTATTTTATGAGGGGTGTCTGTACCGCAAACCGCGGTCATCTGATCCACTATCTGGAGAAGGCAAACGTAAGTTTATTGAATTGCAGCCGGTTATTAAATATTGGGCGGAAAAGAGTTAACATTTGTCGCAACGTCTCAGCGACGGTGCCGGATCCATACAATACATGGTCTCCAGTACTACCGGTAAACGTCAAAAATCCGCTGGAAAAGAAAATCCTGATTGACGAAAAAGAAATAGAAGTCGAAGCCGACCTGGTGGTTCTGGCTGTAGGCTTGGAATCTGATGACGGGCTTTACGAGAACTGTGTCAAGGAGAGGGTCGCCCCGGAGATACACAATATCGGCGATTCGTTTAGCGTAGGTCGCATTTTTGAGGCGACGAAAGCTGGGTATGCTGTGGGTAACCTGCTCTAATCTGGTTATCAAATCTGCTAACGTTGCTTAACAAAATGACCGAAAGTCAGACCTTAGTACTCTCCAGCCCGTCAACTATTTTCTGATATTTTTCGTGTATCAGTTTTCTATCGAACTCCCAGAACTCCTGCAACATGGTATCCTGCTCTTGCGGCGTGAAGTAGTCGAGGACGGGAAAGAAGAAATGTTTGTCTTCAATTTCAATGTGCGCCGGGTAGAAATTCACCAGCTCGGTTAAAGGTTCGAGTATGTCTTTTAAAGATCCCTGGTTGCCCTGTTTATATTTTTGATTGGCATCGATTAAACTGGTAACCAGTTTCCGGGCCCTCATGTGCTGCTCGATAAGTTCGCCCATAATTTTCTTGTGCTCCGCAGAAAGCGGTTTCTTCTCCAGTTCCCTGAAAAGTATATCTTCTTCCTTGCCGTGGTGAGTACGGTCGGCGTAGGTACGGAAGAAATCGGTCACTACAGTTAGAAATTCACTGTTAGCCTTACTAGTTTGTTTCATGTCCGATAGCGCGCTACCTAGTAACTTGACCAGCCGTTCAATGAGCCGGTGTTCCCACATCAAAGGGCCAATTGGTTTCATGTACCCCTCCTGCCTAGTCGATGGCAATCATAACGTTGGACGCCTTGATTACCGCATAGACCTCTTTACCCCTGGCCAGTCCAAGGTTCTCAGCTGATGTTTTGGTTATCACAGACACTATCTGCATGCCGCCGGGTAATTCAACGATTATTTCGCTGTTCACAACCCCCGGTTTTACGTCCTTTACTTTGCCCTTGAAAACATTACGCGCACTGATTTTCATTACGCCTCCTTCATCTGCCCGTATAATCAGTATATCATCATCTTATCGCAGACAAAATATTAGAAGCCGTGCTGTGCTAAAATCAAAGATAGGGGCAATTTGATAAAAGGGAGAACCAATGAAGACGAAAACCATTAACCAGACCGTGACGTTTAACGCCACTCCGCACGAGGTGTACGAGATGCTGATGGACTCAAAAAAACACGCAGAGCTTGTTGGGGCCAGTGCCAGGATAACTAAAAAAGTCGGGGCTAAATTCAGTATCTACGACGGCGAAATCGAAGGCGAAAATCTGGAGCTGGTTCCCGATAAAAAAATAGTCCAGTCCTGGCGCTACAACGACTGGCCGGAGAGTCATTTTTCAAAAGCCACTTTCCTGCTCGAAGAATCCGGGGGCGGCACCAAACTTACTTTCACCCAGACTGATGTGCCGGAAAACAAGTATGAGGATGTGGCGCAGGGCTGGCATGACTACTACTGGCAGCCGATGAAGGAGATACTCGAGAAATAACCTGTCTCTACGCGCCTCTGGCAGCTACGATAAGGGTTCCCGGACCGCCGTGGACGCCTAAACCGGCGCCAACCCGAAACATCTGAATTTTTTTCTCATCGATGATAGTTGCCAGCCGCTGCTTCAATGCCTCGGCCTCCGCAGGAACCGTGGTATGGGATATACCCACTTCTTGGGGATTCGGAAATTTTTTTACAAAATTGAATAGCTGGTCAATACCTTTGGCATAGGAGCGGGCCATGGCTGCCTGGACAAGTTCACCATTGTGCGTTTTAAGTATAGGCTTAACATTTAGCAGTGCTCCTACCAGCGCCCTGGTCTTGGTGATGCGCCCGCCTTTTAGTAAATATTGCAGAGTATCCAGTATGGCCCGGATTTGTGTATGATCAACGGCTTTCTTGGTTTCCGCCAAAACCTCGGACAGCTTGCCACCGCCATTGGCAACACGTGCCGCCGCCAAAACTATGAGCCCCAGGCCCACTGCCACGGACATGCTGTCCACTACGTGTACTTCACACCTGGGTTTAGCTATCTCCAACCCCTGGAGCGCCGCGTTATACGTGCCGCTAACCTTGGTCGGTAAATGTATGGAAACAATAGCCTCGGCACCTTTAGCCAGAGCGGTATAGACCTCGGCGAAGTCGGAGGGCATCGGCTGAGTGGTGGTGGGATAAACCGGGCCTTTAACTAATTTTTCGTACAGTTCATCCGGCCCAATATCCACCCCGTCTTTGTAGGCCTTATCGCCGAAATAAATATACACGGGAACTACAGTTATGCCCAGCTTCTTAGCCAGCTCAGGCGGTATATCCGAGCCGCTATCAGTCACGATCTTTACCGTCAAAACTCACCTCCAGATTCTACAGTAGATAAAAGTTACGAAATTCTACCTGTCGTGAACCACAAATGCAATACCTAGCCAAGCAATGTGATGTTAAGGAAACTCTAAATCCTAAACAAATTCAAATATCTAATACCAAAAAACCTTTTTATTGTGATCTTGGCGAAGGTAGGGTGGAGCATCTGCTCCAGCCACAACAAGGCAGACCTTGTCTCCACTCTGTATCCCCGTAGAACTGATGCTCCATGGTACCCGGTGTTATTGAACCCGCTCATGGTGATTTCATAAAGACATGTAATCACGAGGTTTTAACCTCGTGACCTCGACCTTTTAAGGTCGAGGCTACGGGCTAGCTTGGTTCTTCTATTGTCCGTGGAGCGGATGCTCCACGGTACCCCCTGTAACCGCTCGTGGTGAGCCTGTCGAACCATAGCGGGAAACAAAAGGATAAGCCCGTAATACCGAATGCTACTCGTGTCGCAGGGATTCGATGGGGTCGAGCCGGGCGGCTCTGAAAGCCGGATATGTGCCCGATATCACACCGATGGCGATGGATACCGTAAGCGCCAGAATCACGACCCCCGCAGAAATCTGAGCGCCGACGGTTAACTCTCCAAATGTAACGTTCTTCAGGAACAACGAGAAAAACAGCGCCAGGGCCAGGCCGACCAGACCACCGGACAAACTAAGCGCCGCCGCTTCGATAAGGAACTGGACCAGTATGTCACGCCTCTTGGCGCCGATAGCTTTACGTATGCCGATTTCACGTGTCCGCTCCGAGACCGAAACCAGCATTATGTTCATAATGCCGATACCGCCGACGATAAGCGAGATGGCACCCACACTGCTCAAGAAAAACGAAAAGGCAGCCAGCTGTGACTGCAATTGATTAAGCACATCGCGCATATCCCTGATTTGAAAATCATCCGACTGTCCAGGAGCTATATAGTGCCGCGCCCGCATTATAGAAGTTATCTCTGATATGGCATTATCCACCTGGTCGGGGCTGACCGCCTTCACCGCAATTTGCTGGACGTTATCGCCACCGGCTATTTTGGATTGCATGGTAGTCAGCGGCATCAGTATGAAGCTATCTCCTGTAAACCCACCCATTTTGGCTACAGTACCCGCAACCAGGTATCGTCCGCCGGCGACTCGTATCGTCTGGCCTACGGCCGGCTGGTCTCCGAATAAGTCCTGCTGTACTTGCCAGCCAATCACCACCACATTGTCCCGGACAGCCACATCATCATCGGTAAGGAACCTGCCGCCAGAAAGGTCATATTTTTTTATCTGCCCCAGTACCGGCGTTATTCCCGTCGCCTGAACGTTTACGTTGTTGTTGCCATAAGAAGCCGACACGGGCCTAGTAAGAGTCGGTGCCACCAGGGCTATAGCCGGGGCCTGCGTTTTATCCGCCAGTGCTTGCGCGTCCTCAAAGGTCAACGGGCGAATAGTAGAAACCTTTTTATCCGTGGTGCCGGAAACATAAAGAGCGCTGGCTCCCAGATTTTCAAAGGTCTGCTGCATGCTGGTCTGGAACCCGTTTCCCAGAGCTACCAGCAGTACCACCGCGCTGACGCCGATAATAATGCCCAGCATGGTCAAAGATGACCGCAATTTGTTGGCAAATATAGAACTCCAGGCGGTTTTGAGACTTTCTAGAATATTCAACGCTTCTTTTCCTCTACCACTTTCCCGTCCCGGATATAAATCGTCCTTTCGGTAAAAGAGGCGATATCTTCTTCGTGGGTGACTATGACGATGGTGATGCCTTTTTTCCGCTGCTCCAGCAGCAGGTCCATGATGTTATGGCTCGAATGTGTGTCCAGGTTGCCCGTCGGTTCATCGGCAAGTATTATCCTCGGATTGTTTACCAGGGCGCGGGCTATGGCTACCCTCTGCTGTTCACCGCCGGACATCTCGCTGGGTCGATGATGTGACCTGCCACCTATACCCACCGATTCGAGAGCCGCCATGGCCAGTTCCTTTCTGTTCTTGTGCGCCGCGTAAACCATGGGCAACTCCACATTCTCCAGCGCCGTCATCTTGGGGAGGAGATTGTACGACTGGAAAACAAAACCCAGTTTTCTGTTTCTTATCTCTGCCAACTGGTTATCGGTCAGGTTGGAGACATCCTCACCATCCAGGCAGTAATTTCCGCTGGTAGGGCGGTCAAGTGCCCCGAGTATATTCATCAGAGTGGATTTGCCTGAACCGGACGGGCCCATAATGGAAACCACTTCACCTTTTTTCAAGCGAAAAGAGACATCATCCAGGGCATTGACCTTTACCTCGCCCAGGTCGTATATTTTGGTTACGTTTTTTAGCTCGATAATACCGTCTGATTCACCCATTCAAATAACCACCAATCCATGAAATCACAAGAAATAAAGAACTCCGGCTAGGGTACAACCCGCAGTCTGGCCCCCCCACCGGGGCTGGAACTACCAGGCGTACTGACTACCGGTTGGCTCGAAAGCTTGGTAACTTTATCTCCTTCTTTCAATCCCGATAGCACTTCGGCATACACGAAATTCTGATAGCCTACAGTGATTGCCTTATATTCGGCCTTTCCGGTCGTGGGATCCACCACACCTATCACCGGACCTTCAGGCGTATTAACCACCAGGTTAACCGGTACCAGCAATACGTTTTTACCGTCGTAGACATCGATATCCGCCGTGGCGCTTAAACCACCCCTCAACTGGGACTGTGTCGGCGCCAGCGTTATAATTATATTGAATTTTACAACATTACCGGCCTGGACGCCGAATGGGGATACAAACTGCACAGTCCCCTCCAGTTCCTGGTCGGGCAGAGCATCCACACTCATGGTAGCTTTCTGGCCTTTCTGGACCTTCATAATATCTATCTCGTCGATTTGTCCTTCGAACCTTACGTTGCTGGTATCGACAAGCTGGATAGCGGTCGTGGCCGAGTAGTTCTGAGCCGAGAGTACGGATGACTTCTTCAGGTTCACGGCTACTATGGTTCCGTCAGCCGGAGCGATTATTGCCGTGTTCATAATGGCCCGTTTGGCCTGCTGCAACGATATCTGGGCATTCTGCAGCGCCAGGTTATACTGTTGCAACGTCTGCCAGTTGATGCCCTTGCCGACCACAAACAGCGAGGTTTGATTTTGCAACACGTCCTGTCCCACAAGAAGATTGAGCTGGGCGATATATAGCTGCTTAGCCGCCTCCAATGGTTCGGCGCCGCTTTGAGCCAGATAATTTTCCAGGTCCTGCAGACCGCGTACGGACGACTGCAGAAAATCGACGCTGGTAGCCGCGTCCGGGTATTCGAACATTGTGCTGCCCTTGAGGTATACGGTACTTTCAGCCAGATTATATGCACTGAACATCTGGTCCTGTGCCGCCGCCAGTTTGGTGGAGACCTGATCATAAGCTCCGGCTTTCAAATTGTCGCTTATGTCCAGAAGCTGTTGCCTGAAACCGTCCATGTAGGCGACAACGCTGGTAGTGCTGGGCGGTGCATATTTCTCGATGCCGCCCTCGTACAGGTCGGGATAATAAGTGCTGTTAGTCTTGGCGCCGGCAAGTTCGGCGGCATCGGGCTTAGAGGCTATCAGGTCGGCGCCGACCTCGACATCGAAATAAGACATAACCAGGTAATAGCCGGCGTTTTTATAATCGCCCTGATCGAAATAGGTGCGAGCCAGGTCCAAATCTTTCTGTGCCTGCTTGAATATACGCGGCACGCTCAAATCGGGGTAGGTATAGGGCAGATGGTCGCATCCGGCAGCGGCGCTGTCCGTTTTCGACTGTACCGTAATACTATTCTGGGCTGTCTGAACGTTTAGCAGCGCCGTTTTGATAGCATTTCTCTGCGTGGTGTCGTCGAGCAAAGCCAGTAAAGCCCCCTGCTTTACCCGGTCACCTTCCTGAACGAATATCTGCGACACCTGGCCGTTGGTGCCGAACTTCAAATTGTACTCGTCCGGCATCGTCAGGTTGCCGTCCGAAGACACCGTAATGCTCAGGTTGCCCCGTTTAACATCGAATACCATAGGCGTGGCGGCGGGTGGAGCCACGTTTTTCTGAGCACAGGCAGCCGCTACAGGGAACACTACCACTGTGATTATGAGTATACCTATCAGTATTTTTTTCATCTTATTACCTGCCGGGCGTAACGGACCGCCCCGGGAAACCCGTCACTACCGGCGCCTTGCCAGCAGTGCCCTGGAGCAGAACCTCTTCTCCAGCCTTCAGACCTGTCAGTACCTGGACGTACTGCAGGTTTCTATCACCAATGGTCACCTTTCTTACCTCCTGCTTCCCGGTAGCCTTATTGACAACAGTAACGGTTGAACCTCCGGGAACAGGAGCGATTGCCGTCAGAGGCACCAGCAGGGCATTCTCTACTGTTGATATAACTATAGTAGCGGTAGCCGTCAGTCCGCCTTTCAACTCCACATCAGTGGGGTCGAGCTGGATGGTTATCGGAAACTGGACCACACCATTGGAATCCGGTGTGCCGAACGGCGAAATAAAGGATACGGTGCCGGTAAATGTCCTGTTCGGCACCGCGTCTACCTCAATAGTAGCTTTCTGGCCGTCCTGTATCTGGATAATATCGATTTCATCGACCAGGCCATCGAATTTAATCTGCTTGGTGTCCACCAGTTGAACAGCCGTTACCGATCCATAGTCGATTTGAGACAGGACATCGTTTTTCTTGACGCCGACGCTGACGACGGTGCCGTCGAACGGTGCCAGTATCACCGTCTTAAGGAAATCCTGCTGAGCGTTGCCCAGACCGGTTAAGGCATTCTGCAGGTCGACATGGGCCTGCTGCTCGTTTTTCAGTGACAGGCCGTGCTGCAGCACGTAGTCATTGCTGCCCAGTATGCTGTTGCAGATTCGCATGTAATGCTCGGCGATGAGCAGGTTATCGTTCAATTCGGGGGCGCTCAGCCCGCCGGACTCTATGCCCTTCAGCGCTGAGGTGATCTTATCCGCCGCCGCATTGTAAAAATAGTTGCTTATATCCGCGCCGTAAATAGTCGAATACTGGTGAGCTTTTATAACGTTGATATTGGTATAGACTATTTTGGCTATATCGGACGTCTTCTTGAAAAGGGGTGCGAACATTTGAGCCGCTTCGTCATATGTACCCTGGTCGATTAGTCCGCGAACAGTACTTATATCGGACTGTCCCTGCTTGATAACATCGATGCCGTTGCGCAGCTGAACGATATAGGAGATTTCCCAGGATTCACTATTAGCTATATTTAATTGCATTATTCCGGCTTCATCGCTGGGAACCGTCGGAGCTATGTTGCCAAGTCCGGACTTCGGATTATTTATGGCATCCTGTAGTATGGCGATACAGGCATCCAGGTCTGAAAGAGCTAAGTATAACTGCGAAGAGGCGCCAGTATAATTATCGCTGTTAAATAACATCTGTGCCTGGCCAATTTCTTCCTCAGCCCAGTTATATGCCGATAAAGCAGCACTATTGGGGTAATAATATGCAGAGCTGGTATCGATATTACCGCCATTATTTCCGCCGCTTCGACTAATAAAATATCTATATTCTGTTTTGGTTTTAGATGTCACCGTAGTAGTTACCGTTGTTGTACTTGTCACGGGGCCCCAAACAACATTTGTGTTAGTAACAATTGTTGTCTCGGTCACACTTGAAGTGCCCTGTATTCCCGTATCATTTGTCGTACTACTAGTTGACGTCGTAGACGTATTTCCTTGCGGAGGGATATCTGTATCTCCAGTAAAATATGTTTTTACTTCAGGAGGTGGCGTTGGCAGCGAAGTAGTCGTTATTTCTTGTGTGGGATTGCCGTTTATATCAGGTGGACCTAGGTCGATCTTCTCATATTGAAGTGTCTGAAACTGAGGCAGCAGTGGCACGTTCTCATATAGCTTGGCCAATATCGTCTGTACGTTGTTGTTGGCGGACTCGACGGACAACCTCTGGCTGGTGTTATCCAGCGTGGCCAGTACGGTGCCCTCCCTAACGACGTCGCCCTCCTGGACAAAAACATCCTGGACATTTCCGGGCGCGCCGAAAAGCAGATTGTAGGCCTGGGGCATGACCAGGTTGCCGTCGACCGAGGTGGAGGCCGTCAGGTTACCGATGAAAACTGCGGCTGTCTGGGGAGCTTCCGTTGTTGTGGCGGTCTGCCCGGCACAGGCAGCACCGGAAACAAGTAGAAGCAAAATGCTTATAATAATAAAAAGGTGTTTAGATATTTTAGACATGCCTATACTTATATTTCACCAGTTTTAACGATTTTTAACAAGAGAGCCGGGCAGGAAATCTTATGAAATCAAGACGGTAACGACCGTTCGCGTTTACTTTAGAAATCAAAATAATTCCTGCAGTCTACTCTGCGCAGCTAATTATTATACGTCTCAAAAGTCTAATTAGCAATTAATAAACCTTGTACCCAAAAAGAAGGGGGGATGGTTCCCCCCTTCTGTCAAAATTATTCTAATATCATAACTTATTCTAGTAAGTCGGACTGGCCTCCGGCTGGGTTGGTTGGAAGTCCTGCCCGAATCCACCACGCCACGGCATGCCGCCGCGCCTCTGCCCAAAAGGTCGGGCGCCGGGTTCAGGCAGCGGCACGTCCGGTTTGGCGTTCATCCACGTCTGGTAAGCATCATACTGCTCTTGCGTTATCTTGCCGTCTTGCAACAGTTTCTCCATCATCCCGGGTCCGGCCATAGGCACATCCGGCCTGGAATCGAGCCATGCCTTTATCTGGTCGGCCTGCTCCTGGGTTAACTTGCCGTTTTCAGCCAGGTTCTGAAGCCCGGCTTCAGGGTTTTGCGGACCAGGTCCGGGTCGTTCGGGCAGCGGCACATCCGGCTTTGCGTCCAGCCAGGCCTGATAGGCATCATACTGCTCCTGGGTTATCTTGCCGTCCTTTAATGCCTGGTCCAGACCCTGCGGGCCGACTCTGGGAACATCCGGCCTGGAATCGAGCCATGCCTTCAGTTGATCGGCCTGCTCCTGATTCAATTTGCCGTTTTCAACCAGGTTCTGAAGCCCGGTATTCTGGCGTTCCGTCCGCATCTCCGTTAACGCCTGCTGGAAGGCATCCTTCAATTTTTGCACGTCGATGTTCAAAATCTGCGCTACCCTGGCCAGCAGACCGTCGGGTTTCGGCTGCGTGTTCTGCCCGTCATCGGCCAGAGCTGCACCAGTTGTACCTGCTACCATTGTTACCGCCAGTAAACTCGATAATAATATTCTAGAAAACTTGCCCATTAGTATTACACCTCCTTATGGGACTACTATTA
>Ga0116202_10000661_pt1 | contig 19302 bp, 14 predicted proteins | sample LakKivw325mmetaG_FD_94479 | JGI IMG/M metagenome (GOLD analysis project Ga0116202, IMG submission 94479) | Anoxic lake water microbial communities from Lake Kivu, Rwanda to study Microbial Dark Matter (Phase II) - Lake Kivu water 325m metaG | ecosystem: Environmental > Aquatic > Freshwater >...
ATTGGGGTTGCGCCATTTCATATCTCTTGAACACTGCTTTATTTGTCTTTTTCATCCCCCTATTGAATCACACCTATTTTAAAGTGACAAGAGGCCAACCTTTTGGGTCGGCCTCTTTTTGTGTAATGGCAAGCATTTGATACGGTGGATATGGTTAAGCTATCATTATCAGTGGCCTGGCGATGCCATCGACGACGGTGACCGGCCAACCGGGAATTTCGGTCAGAACCACGTTGCGACTTTTACCCACCAGGATTGTGTCTTCAGATTTATAGCCTGTAATGGAGGGATTCCAGGCATATGCCTGGCCGACGGACACCTGGTCGGTTGAGCCGGGCACAGCCAGGTACTCGCGCGGCTCGTAACCCGATGCGCCACCCTGGTGGTGTTTCTGCCACTCACCAGGGAAGCCGGCCTGTGCATAAGCGGCAACGACTCTGGTGAAAATGTCTCCCAGGGTTTGGCCAGGCCTGGTTGAATTTACGAATGTAGCATCTACCTGGGCACAGGCATCCTGTTTTCGCTTTAGCTCCTCGGATAGGAGTCCAAAATGCACCAGGCGGGTGAGCGAGCACACCAGCCCAAACTTTCGACCGCATAAGATCAGCATAGCATATTTATCCAGTTTCTTAGCCGTGGGTAAGGGATGCCTGTAGGATGATATTCGCTCGTCAGTGGCGATTAGGTTGACGATGGCCTGCACGCCACGACTTTCCGCCTCAGCTGATAATAAGGAGGCCAGCTGGTATTCTGTCTGCCCGGGCCTGACGAACTGGACGGCTGACTGCATGGCTTCAGCACAAAGCTTTCCCAGCTCCTGGAAACGCTGGCCCTCTTCAGGGGTCAGATTAGCACGCAACCGTGCCAGGTCGGAGGAAAGATCTTTTGCCCCGGGGAAGGGAGCATCTGAAGCCATTTTCAGCCCATGGCTCAAATCTGCAACTTTGTTGGAAGTCTCATACCAGGGGGATAGCTGTGATTCCCAGCTCTGCTCAGACAGCTTTTCCTCTTTTTCTAACCTGGGCGCTTCGATATTGGTGGTGATCAGGTATTTATGATTCGGGGTAATTAATAACGATCCCAGCCCGTATGTCGATGCAGTGTTGATATACGAGGCTGTCCCACAGGTTGCCCAGGCAAAGCTAGCTGCGGTCTGCAGGTAGAGTCCATCGATATGCTGCCCAGCCATCCAGGTACGGATAATTTCAATCTTGCGTTCATGTTCACTCACCATAAAAACTCGCTCCTCAACATTGGAAAAGGTTATTACTCCCTATGACATCGTTATTGATGATCAGATTTGATCGATTCAAACCCTCTGCCCAATACGCTTTTATACCTGGAGTGTCTTTCCGGGATTTTCCGGCAAAGTATCTTAATACTCAATAGTCAGTCTTTAAAATGATCGTTATGGAACGACATCCACATACGCATTAATATCAGGGTTTTTCCAGGCGCTGGGATAATTTTTCATATCCTCACACCCACATGTAGCATAATGCAGCAATGGCATATCAGGATTTTGGAATTGATCGAGATTAACTGCTGTAATTTCTGGCTGAGGTAAGATCCATTGATGCTGGAACGTCTCACCTTGAAGGAACTTAACCGATGAAAGTACTGCGGTGCGCCATTGATAGGCTGGGAAAGTGGGAGCAATTGCAGTTAAGCCGTTCTGCTTCCAGTATTCCAGGAATTCTTCCTGATCCTCGCCGACCACAGCTTTAGGATATGGGATTCCAGCTTCATTGAGAGATTTCAGAATGGATACAGCAGTGCTCCCTGTGTCAGCCCAGATGGCGTCAATCGTGCCGTATTTCGTCTGATAATCATTCAACACCATATTTGCTTCGAAATTATCAAAACCGGCAAATTCCACCCCAATGATGTTGAGCTGTGGGTTCTGTTCTAAGATTTTACGCGCTGCACCCCAACGTTGTTCTAGTATGTCTGTATTGGGTTGAGTACGGAAGGCGAGTACATTGCCGCCTTCTGGCAGGTTGTTTACGATAAATAGGGCACCGGAGATACCAAAGGCATAGTTGCCAATAGATTGCACGGTGATGACTGGACAGTTACTTTGAGTTGAGCGGCCAATTTGGATCACAGGCATCACCTGGCAGGCTTTCTCGATAATTGAGGGCAATGCCTTGCTGCTGTTAGCTGCGACGATCAGGAGGTCGCATTTTTGGGGATCATCTATAATCTGTTGAATGTCAGAGATTTGTTTGGCATCATCACCTTGAGCATCGAGATGATAGAAGTTTTTGATATATCCATCAGATCGAAACTGTTCGACTTGCTCACGCATATCGATATAACCCACTACGCGCCAGGGATCTTCTACACCTGAATCAGAAAAACAGATATTATAAGGAGGCTCTTTTTGGCTTAAAGTTGCATATTGCGGATAATCGGCGAGCATGACCGGATTATCAATGAGGTATTGTAAGTAAACAGGGGCATCTGGATTAAGTGGCGGGATTGACATCAGCTCCATTTCTTGCTCGAATTCCGTTGCATCAAAGTACTGCGGTGATATTTTGGCAGCATCCATGTTAAGACCAGGATTCACCACGGGTGTAGGGGTGGCAGGTACTACCGTAGGGGTTTCAATTTCTGTACTCGTCGCGGTTATTGCAGGAGGAGCGATCATCTGGCAAGCAGTCAGGCTTATGCAGAAGAAAAACAACATCGCCGTGATTAGATAAACACTGTTTTTTAACATATTGATTTTCTCAACATTGCCCTACATCTTTTCATTAACGCTAGCAATGACTACTTTCTGGCCTGTAGTCGCAGATTTTATTCTCGCTGCTAAGACCTGCATAGCTTTCATGCCATCATCATAGTTTGGCGAAATCTTGGTTCCTTTTACAAACGAAAATTCGATAAGCGAGGATGAAATTTTCTTCTCGATGCTTATGTTGAGCACATCATTCAAAAAAGAACTTGATGCGATATAAAGATTATAGCGGTATAACTAGCAAGACAAAGTTTATAATAATTATACTGCCTATCGTTATCCAGCTATTAGAATTAGTTTGGCAATCTTTATTAGAATGGATTTTCCCATCGGCCAGTGACTATATTCAATATGGTAGTAACAGTCACAAGAGACGCCAGTCTATTCTGAGTATCAATTATTATGCTAACATATATAATTAGAAGGTTTCGATTGAAAAATAAGCTCCCAATATTATGCTGAGATTTGTCAGGTAATTCATCATTTTAGTTCTTATGAAGGGAGGTGCCGAATTATTATCTGTTCAACTCTAAAAATAATTTATTAAAACCACGCATTAATCCGAACCTATATACAATGAGTAAAGGAGAAGAAATGGAAAAAAGATACCACGCATTGAGGACCATTGCTAATATTTACCGTGTCATCGGTTATATTATTCTGGCGCTGACAGTATTAGCCGTTATCGCTACTTGCGCCATATCCGTGATTGGTGGGGCGGTATTCGAATCAGCAGCCAATAACTTTGGTGTATCTCCCAGCGGATCGGGGTTGGGTGGTAGCATACTTGTTGGTTTTCTCACAGCTCTGGGCATCATTATTTATGGAGGCTTATTGGGCCTTTCGTTAGTTGCCATGGGAGAGGGCATCTATTTATTGATTTCGGTCGAAGAAAACACCCGGCGAACTGCCCAGATCGTCGAGAATCAAAACAAGCTCCCACCTGCGGCGCCCTAAGCCTGAGTGGTGTATGCACATTGGCACCGAGTGAAAAATCCCAATAATACATTATTTCAATCGATTTACCATTCATTATTTGCTCCCTGTATATAAAAGGGCTGCCTCATACACGGGCAGCCCTTTGCGGTTTCTTAAAATCTGGTATATTACGGCTTTCTCATCAGCGGCAGGTACATCCTGTATAACGCAGAGACAGCGAAGCTGGCACTTGCCTCACCGCTTAGATCACCGCTTTGATAATATGCAGTGTTTACAATGCTGATTCCACGGGTCACATCCATTGCCAGGGTCGCCGGAATGGTGATGGTGTAAGCTGTGCTGGTCTGGATGGTCACGGTGATGTTCACATCGTCTCCAAGTACAAATTCTGGCAATGTATCCCAGATATGTACGTCTACGGCGTCAGCAGTGCCATCGTTGCGCACTACCACGGTGTAAGTGATCGAGTCGCCGGGGTTCGCTGGGTCATGTGCGGTCTCGACCGTCTTCGCGATACTGAGGATGGGCTCTCCTGGCCAGACATCGAAGCTGGCAGTTGACTCTCCAGAGAGATCACCGCTCTGATAATAGGCGGTATTATCGATCGTGGAGCCGAGAGGTACCTCCGATGACAGTGTAGCGGGAACGGTGATGGTGTAAGCCGTGCCAATGCTGATGTTGGTGGTTACATTTACATCGTCACCGATGACATATGCTGGGAGGGTGTCCCAGATATGAACATCAACAGCATCGGCGGTGCCATCATTATGAACCGCGATGGTATAGGTGAGTGGTTCTCCGGGCATGGCCGGGTCGCTGGCGGTCTCGACCGTCTTCGCGATACTCAGGATGGGCACACCCACATTCAGACCGATGAGTACAGGATCGTGATCTGATGCACGGTATGCATCAGGAGCATACAATGCGTCCTGGGCATCTTTTTTATAGGTCATGTCGTAATCAATCAAATCAGGCTCATCCGCATCGATATGCCAGGCAGTCGCCCCAGTAATCTGATTTAGGATAGCAGCATTAGCCAGGCCATAATCCAAATAGCCTAACTGACCATCGAAGACATACGTATAGGCATATTCACCCAGGAAATCGTACAATAGATCGGTATAACCCGCCGCCTTGATGGCGTCAATCGGATCCTCTTTATCATAGGAGTTAAAATCGCCGATCAATAATGCATCTGGATCCCCGCTGTTGGTCGGGTCGCTGTCAATCCAATCTACCAGGGCTTCCGCGGCATGCAGACGTGTTAAATTACAGTTGCCTGCTCCATCACCCAGGTCAGGGTCACCAACATCATCGCAAGCTGAGCCTTTTGACTTAAGGTGATTAACCGCCACGGTAAAGATACCATCGGTGAGGTTATCCTGGAAGGATTGGGCCAGGACGGGGCGGTTGTAATCGTCCAAGAAACGAGGGTCTACCGTGGAATCAAGGATGGCATAGGCACCGATAGGTGTAACATTGGCTGGTTTGTAGATGAGCGCCACCCGGATTGCATCTGTGCCGATTGCGCCGGTGGCAATATACTCGTAAGTTCCTGCGCCCAGAGCATCATTAAGACCGCTCACCAGATCGGCGATAGGTACATCACCCGGGTAGTTCTCGATCTCGGTTAGGCCAACCACATCTGCATTTATGCTGACCAATGCTGAGATGATTTTGTCTCTCTGGCGAGTAAACTCTTCGGGCGTATCTGCCCCACGGCATTCTTGGTCGCCAGCTGGACCACAGATCCACTCCCCCGTATCAATCGTGGTGAAGTAATTGTAAACGTTAAAGGATGCCACCTTCAAATTTCCACCCACATCATCCGGTGCGGGGGTTCGAAAGTTCAACGGAGTATAGTCTGCGCCCTGAATAGGTTGGACACGATACAGGTCATAGCTGTAATCGATAACTCCGGTCACATTCGCCACGGTATCACCACCTCGGAAGAGGTTATCCATATTAAAAATCTCTCCGTTCGGGTGGATCGCCGGATCAGGATTTTGTTCAGTTCGCCCATCATCGAGCGTTATACGGTTAAGTAAATTCGCTTCGGCGAGGGCAGCTTGTTCTGGTGAGCCAGGGTCATAAATGCCGGTAGGGGTATACTGGCGATCTGTAGTCAGCACGGTCTCATTGTAACGATCAAAGTTGAAGTATTCCGATATATACAGTGTTTGAGGGAATGTAACTAACATGCCTTCATAGGGTTCGAAATCATCCAGGCTCGTTACGGGAAGTGAAACCTCTGTGGGCGTTATCGTATTCCCGCTGGAGCATATCCATAACTGGCTCGCGGTAACTTCAGTTTGGCTGTAATACTCAGAAACAAAGCCACGTACACGCACGGCATCTCCTGCCACCACGTCGATCGCCCCAGGTGCGTAAATGAAGACACCGTCTGATGTAGCCGGGTCTTCATCACCCATTGGATCCTGTACATGAAACCCATTCAGGTCCCCGTTATCTGGTTGCCCGTTATTTTGGAAATCACCAACCACCACACCTTCGAGGGCAATTTCAGTTCCCACCAGAGGGCTGGTAAGTCCACTTCCTTGAATGTCAAAGATGGGTGTATATGGGTCGCCGCAGTCTTCAGGTGGTGGGACATAGATCTGATTGGGCTCACCTGGCGTGTTATATGCCTCACCAGGGCCGATCGACCCTGGGTATCCGGGGATGCCAGCCAGATCAAAGTCATTTCGCACCCAGTTGTCAGGTGAACCGGTATCCCAGCCGTCAGGGAAGCGTGAAGCGCCACCTGGCGCATAAGGAAGGCCATCGTAGGATACATCCAAGGTCGGAGTTCCGTAGGTAATATCCCCGGCGCCGCCATCGTTAACGGCAATACTATCAATCAGCGCGCTCCAGGGGGTGACATCGAATATACCATCGTCATCCGTATCGAGATCATCGCCAAAACTTCCCGTAAAATCCTTTACCAATAACAGGCTAAGGGTGCCATTTTCTAATGTATTCTCCGGGTAATTATCTACCCAGAAACCAGCAGAATCGGTGGTTCCCTGTGTATTGACCTCATCGATCACACCAGGTCCGCCACTGGCATCTCCCTCTATCTCAAGCATGGTATATGCGGAGTAATCCATATCCGGCAATCCGTAGATTTCCACCCATTCAACATCAGTTCCTACTGTGCTAGCTGAAAACTCATTAATTTTAGGCTCGCATACGCTAACGAAAATGCCCAGATCATCAAATGTGTTGTTGGGATACCCTTCCCATTCGATAGCTGGGTCAAAAGCATCATCACCTAACGGATCACCGCTGCAGATGGAATTCATTCGCCGCAGGGTATTATCCTGAGTACTAACGAGATCACTCCCCCACTCAGAACCAGGATCAAAGCCAATTTGACCGATCACATCGAGAATAGCGGTTCCCTTGCGGAGGACGACAGCATCATCACCATTAAACCATCCCGATCCATTTGTTTGATCAGCTTGATTCAGGATTTCTGGATCGGCAGAGGAGTGAGCAACCACATAGACATCCCCATCGATCACGGATCCGGTAAGATTGATAGTTAATCCGGCGGAACTGCTACCATTGAAATACATTTGAATGTTATACCCCTCTGTGGCGAGGTTAATATCTCCACCTGTTCCGTTATATAGCTCAAGAGCTTTATTATTACTGCTACCTTCGATATATTCTGAGAAAAACAAGTCGACAGGAAATGCTGCTTGAACTGTATTAAGCACCGGTGATAGGAAAGTTGCCAGTAACGTGATAATTACAAAAAAAGTGGTCTGTTTTCTCATTTTCTCTCCTCAAATGATTGTGTGATTATGGTTTGAATGTGAACCCTGGGTAATAAAGTATTTTTGCTAATAATGGGGATATTACACGAAAAAGAAGCTCAATACCCGCTTGATCTCTAAGATCAAACTCCAATGGTTATGCATCATACTATGTCGAGTTGATATGTAAAATTTATATACGTCGAGGTAGCTTGTTGCACTCCTTTCGGTTTATTTTCACGAATTAGTAATTGCTTTGGCTGCTAACGTGGTTATTCATTTTATTTTAACGATTGCCGGGCAAAAATGCAAGGTCTGTCATATTATTGTTAGTTGAGCAAGCCAGTTTTGTGTATTTAATAGGAAGTGGTAATGTTAAAATGAAAATCTCTGGCCCCATACTAACCAGTTATCTGCAGCTGTTTACAATGTCAATCATTGCGTTCTTATTTTTATGTAATTATGAAAATAAAACTAATAAGCTCTGAATGACTTAAGCTGCCATGTTATACTCGCTTTGTTATGTCTCCTTTTGCCATCATCCTGGTCAGTGCTTCAGCATTCATACATGCTTCGTGGAACCTGCTAGGTAAACGGCAAAACCCCTCCCCTGCTTTCTTCTTTATGGCTTCTATTTTTGCTGCATTGTGCTTCTCACCGCTGTTAGGGGTGTATCACGCAGCCTTTTCTTCCATCCCCATTAGAGTGTGGGGATGGCTTGTCCTCACCAGCTTATTTGAGGTGATCTATTTCGTTGGGCTGGCAGGGGCATACAGGAATGGCGACATGTCGGTGGCCTATCCATTGGCAAGAGCCCTGCCGGTGATCCTGGTGGCAGGCATCACTGCGCTATTTGGGTTGGGTAAATCGCTCAGCCTGCCAGGCATGATGGGAATTCTTGCGGTTGCCTTCGGATGCCTGGTACTTCCGCAGCGCCACCTGGGTAAAATCCAGCTGAGAGATTACCTGAATAGCTGCTGCCTGCTGGCTGGCCTGGCAGCACTCGGAACGACTGGCTACACCCTGGTGGATAATCAGGCTTTGTCTGAATTGCGCGCCTCTCCTGGCATAGGCTTGTCCCCGGTCCAGATCGCCTTTTTTTACCTGGCATTGGAAAATGTGATCATCGCCATTGCCCTGGGTGTGTATGTGTTTCTATCCGGCACTGACCGGTCTGCCTTGAAGGAAACCTGGCGTTCAGCAAAAGCAGTCAGCTTTGTCACCGGGTTGTTGATTGTCAGCACTTATGGCCTGGTATTGGCATCCATGGCCTATGCCTCGAACGTCAGCTACATTGCTGCATTTCGGCAGTTGAGCATCCCATTAGGGGCTTCCATGGGGATTCTGATCCAAAAAGAACCGGCTTATCCAAATAAAGTTGCCAGTATCAGCATCATTGTTGGCGGACTGGTATTAATTGCCCTGGCGTGAATCAGGCGAATGGGGATTCATCTCACATTCAATGTCGACTGGGCACTTTGCTGGTTGTGATAAAATTGTGCCCACACCAATCACAGGAGCATTGAATGACAGACCAACCCAAAGGAGACAAGTCTGCCCTGACTGTGGTCATCCAGTCGTGGTGGACTCCTGCCATCGCAGTGGTCATGCTGGTGGTGGGTTTACTGGCAGGTTACTTTATTCACCCGTTGGTAGCCAAAGATACGCAGCCAACCCAGAATGTAGCTGCAGCCACAACGCCGGTACTTACCAGTACGGTGGCCCAACCGACCGCACCCACCGCAACTGTCGACCCGACCATGGCAGCCATCAGCAGCTCGGAAGAGCTGATGAATTACCTGATCAGCAAGACTAACCACTTCCTCGGTAGCCCCGATGCCACTGTCACACTGATCGAGTTCAGCGATTTTCAGTGACCATACTGCGGGAAATTCGCCACTGACGCGGAGCGCCAGATCAAAACAAATTATATCGATACCGGCAAAGTACGCTTTGGCTATTTCAACTTTGCCTTCCTGGGCCAGGAATCACAATGGGCCGCTGAAGCTGCCGAGTGTGCCAACGACCAGGATAAATACTGGGATTATCATGATTACCTTTTCACTCATCAAAGTGGAGAAAACAAGGGTGCCTTTTCCAAGGATAATCTCAAGTCTTTTGCAGCCGATCTGGGATTGGATACCGAGGCATTCAACAGCTGCCTGGATTCTGGAAAGTATACCCAGCTTATCAAAGACGAGGCGAATATCGCCCATCAGCTTGGTGTTTCTTCCACACCAACATTCGCCCTCAACGGCCAGGGTTTTGGTTGGTCGGGCACCTATGAAGAATTTCAGACGAAGATCGACGCGTTGCTGAATCCTTGATCGCCTGAGTTGATATTGATCGATCAGTGAGCAGATCACCCGCACCTGCTCACTGTTATTTTATTGGTATACTTTGTGGTAAGTCATTCATCCTGAGCTAATACCGCACCAAGCATGTCCTCGATCAATCAACCCACCATTAGTCCTGATGAAATTACCCGCCCCACACACGTGGAGGTGGATCTTGGCCGCCTGGCAGAGAATTTTAAGGCCATCCGGCAGCGTGTTGTCCCGTCCAAAGTGATGCCCATCCTTAAAGCGAACGCCTATGGTCACGGGTTGCTGCGTGTTGCGCAGCTGATGGAACAGGTGGGGGCCGATTACCTTGGGGTTGCTGTGCTGGAGGAGGGCATCCTGCTGCGTGAGAGCGGTATACGCATGCCCATCCTGGTGCTGGGCGGCATCCTGGGTAACCAGGTGCCGGGCTTCTTGAAGTACGACCTGACCATCACGGCTTCATCCATCGAAAAGCTGGTTCAGATCGATGAGGCTGCCAGCCGGTTGGGAGTGAAGGCCAAAGTGCATCTGAAGATCGACACCGGTATGGAGCGCATTGGGGTGCATTATTACAGCTCGCAGGGTTTCGTGGAAAGCACGCTGCGCTGCCATTCGGTGGATCTCGAAGGCATTTTCTCCCATTTTGCCAATGCCGACTTACCTGATTTGCACGATGCGCGTTTGCAGCTGGAACGCTTCGAAGAAACACTTTCCTATTTCGAGAAGCATAGCCTGCCGTTGCCTCCCCTGCGCCACATGGCCAATTCCCCCGCCATCCTGCAGCTACCCGAGGCGAATTTCGACCTGGTGCGTCCCGGATTGCTGCTGTATGGGGTATACCCAGCGACTGGTATCCCACATACGGTGGTTGTCCAGCCGGCATTGAGCTGGAAATCGCGCGTGGTGTATTTCAAGGTGATCCTGCCGGGGCACCCGGTGGGGTACGGCTCCACCTGGCGGTCTGACCACATGGTGCGGGCGGTCACCGTGCCGGTGGGCTATGGTGACGGTTACTTCCGCAGCATGTCCAATAAAGCACAGGTGCTCATACGTGGCAGAAAGTACCCGGTGGTCGGTCGCATCTCCATGGACCAGATCGTGGTCAACATCGAGTGGGACAGCGCCTACAACGATGATGAGGTGATCCTGATCGGCAGGTCAGGAGATGAGCGCATCACCTGTGAAGACCTGGCTGAATGGGCGGGAACAATTCCCTACGAGATCCTCACCAATATCAACACGCGCGTGCCGCGGGTGTATAAGGGCGAATGATCCCTCCTTCGGTGAATGAATAGCTAATTATAACCACCATGACATCGATTAAAGGGGTTATGGTAAGGATGAGATATCGAATCCATCTCCCGCCAGGCGGTCATACATCGCCTGTCTGATTTCGGCGGGAGTGAGCAAATCTTCCAGCCTGCAGGGGTCCACATACCCCTCCACATCCCCAGATGACCAATCAAATGAAACCAGGTCTAACGAATACCATTTTTGGCAGTCAATCGCATTCAAATAACTAAACTGGTAAAAGGGCGGCTTGTTTGATGCGAGATCCAGAAATTCGATATTGTACTCGTTCGGCTCCATCTCATTTGTGCTGACACTGAAAATCAGTCGTCGGCGGGGGAAATCCTGTCTAAGCAGTGATGTGCCTTGCATCCAATCGGGCTGTTGCACTCCCAGGTAACCCAGGATGGTGGGGGCAATATCCAGGTTTTCTGCGGGGTATGTAATTTCACCGGCATACTCGTCTCCTGGGCCGTGAATGACCAAGGGGATACGCTGGTTCGTCTTGAATTGCTGGTTATGGTCGGTATAGATAATCAGGATGGTGTGATCATATTCACCGGTTTTCTTTAGATGGTATATCACTTTTCCAAGATATACATCGAACGCGCGCAGTGTATCATCGTAAAAGTCAGCCATCCATTCTTGGTTCTGGCTCTTCCCAATAGAGAATAGCTGGTTGGGTGGGTTGTAATAACCCCCGTGGGTGCCCAACAAGTGGACATGGATGAATACCGGCCCGGAGGTTTGGTCTACCATCTCAAGCAGGTGGTCGATCTTATCACTGTCATCGATATTCGGAGCGGGTTGGGTGACGATGTCGAATGGATTTTGCATGGGGCGGATAAAAAATATATGTAATATGCGTTCGGAAATTATCCAGCACAACCTGGATACAAAATATACTTCATTGTCATAGCCCAGCTTTCTGCCCAGGGCACCAATTTTACCAACATTGACCGCCCGGTTATTTACGATGTCGAAACCATTTTGCAAGTTGTAAATATAGGCATCCACATAGAAAGGCACACCGTATTCCACAGTTTTGTAACCCAGGCTTTTTAAGATTCCTGGAAGATGCTGGTAGGAATCGGTTCCCGTCAAGATGTTGGGTGGGTATAAAACGCGGGTCTGGGTGGGAAGCTTGCTGGTCAAGATGGAAATGACCGAGCCAGCCGTGTTGCCTGCGTTGGTAAATGCATTCTCAGCTGTCAGTGATGTCTCGGCCAGCTCTGCAAGCCGGGGTGTGGTGTTGCGATAATAGCCATAGGCTGAAAGGTTTTCTGCATTCACGCCGTCGCTGCCCAATAGAATTATGTTTGGCAGGTTTGGAGCTTGATTTTCGTTTGCCACGGCTTCAGAAGGTGTGAGGCTGTCATAATCTAGCCTGGCCAATGCCAACCCCGCGCTGATCACCAATAGGATGATGGTTGGATAAAACAGGTGGTTTATGATGGTGGTATGTGCTGCAGAGCCGCCCCAAATGCCCAGGATTTTCAGGGCCTGTAAATAAAAATAGGTACATAAAGCAATAAATAACAATGCATAGCCAGCACGCCAAAAACCCGCCGAGGTGCTGATCCCGAACCCAAATACCGAATAGGTGAAATTATCCAGCAATATGAAGGCTAACGTTGACAGGATCAGGGCTGGCAACGCTGCACCAATATAAGTGGTAAGCCTGGAAAAATGAGCGAAGATGGCCAAGAGGTCGACCAGGAAAAAACCAGCCAATATCACCAGGCAGAAAATTGAAACTCCTAACCCTGATAGCAGGAAAATTTCTATCTTGGTTGCTACACTCATAAAATTCATAAAAGAGGGCATGGTCGCATAGAAAAGCCATTCCATGAAGACATATAGGAATACTGCCAGGATTGTAAGAGTGAATAAATGCTTCCACAGCGTTGTCCGGTTTTTAAATTGTATTTGCAATGGATCGTTCCCCTCTGTGCGTGGCTGGTAATTATCCTGATTGACGGTCTGGTTGATCATTTGGATAACTATCGAATAAAGAAGAAAGCTAGTTTGCTCATTATGGCGAGTGTAGAATCATTTTAGATCTTCAAATAGACACATCAATCGAAGGTTTAATTAAGAAAATTTTACCTTGTAATCAGGCCTAGAGTCAGAGTCTATCCGCGATTAAGGTAAAGAGGAGATGTTAAAACCGTCTCTTGCCAATTGATCGGCCGTAGCTTGTTTTATCGATTCAAAACTGAGCAATTCTTCTGCTGAACATGGATTGGGATAGCCGATAATATCTCCTGATGTCCATCCGAGCTGCCTTAAGTCAAGCCGATACCATTTCTGGCAGTCGTTTATATTAATATAATCGAATTGGTAAAATGGCGGTTTATAAAAATTTACATCAAGCGCCCAAACGTGGTTCTCATCCCAGGTCTGTTTACCTGCATAAGCGCTGAAGATGAGGCGATTCTTGTCCAGGTTGCCGCTAAGCAAAGAATTACCTGCCATCCATCCAGGTATCTGCTGTCCCATATAATCCAGGATTGTTGGTGCGATATCCATGTTTTGAGTATTTTGGATAATCTTGCCAGTAAACACACCTCCAGGGAAATGGATGATTAACAGGATTCGCTGATTTACCTGCCATTTTTCAGCATGGTCAGTGTAGATAATCAGGATGGTGTTATCAAATTTGCCGATCGCCTTCAGATGATCGACCACTTCCCCGATGTAATTATCAAAGGACAGGATGGCATCATCATAAAAATCTGTCATCCAGGGTTGATCTTGCTCTTCCCCTGCGGAGAAAACATGGTTTTGTATTTCGAAATAGTCTCCATGTGTTCCAAGCAGATGTATGTGGATAAATAAGGGTGATTGCGTTTGATCGAATAGATCCATTGCCTGGCTGATCTTATCCCGATCGCTCTGGGTCTCTGCAGGTTTCATTACCAGGTTGTACGGGTTTACCATATCGCGAAGAAAGAAAATATGCAAGATTCTTTCCGAGGCTCTGTCAGTTAATTGACCCCAAAAATATGCTGCAGTCTCATAGCCAAAGTTTCGCACAGTGTTGCTTAACAAATTTGATTTTTGGTATTGGCCATTCACCATATCAAAACCATTCTGCAGATTGAAAGCGTAAGAATCCACGTAAAGGGGTACACCCATCTCATAAGTACTGTAGCCCTCGGTTTTTAAAATCCCCGGTAGATGCTGGAAAGCATCAATTCCCTTCAGGATATCGGGGGTGAAGGCTAGCCGAGTCGTTGTGGGTAATTTGCTGGTAAACATTGAAATGACCGAGCCAGGTGAATTGCCCGAGTTTGGGAAATTATTTACTGCCACCAGGGAGCTTTGAGCCAGCTCACGCAATCGTGGAGTAGTATCACGTGTGTATCCATAGGCTGATACATTCTGAGCACTCACTCCATCACTGCCCAATAACAGGATGTTGGGAAGGGTGGTGTCCGACTGGCTCACTGAAATAGAGTCTCCTGTTGACTCCTTCGTCGGATTAAAACCCACAACAGCAACTCCGATCGAAATGACCAGCAGACCTAATGCAAAATACGAGGCATTCTTCATGGGTCGCTGCGGTAAGTTTTTACCCCCAATCATCCCAAGGTATTTGAGGAGTGAATAATAGATGTATATCAATAGGAATATCAAGACTACTGCATAGGCAATCCTGACTACCCCCGTTGATGTGCTTATTCCGAATTTAAAAAGTGTATATGTGAAGTTATCGATTAACAACAAGGCGGCCACCGACAGGATGCAAGCCGGGATCAACACTCCTATGTATTGTGTGAAGCGCGAAATCCGAAAGAGTGCGCCAATTATTTCTACGATTGCGAAGGCTACTAGTGCCGCGATGCATATAACGGAGAAAATCAGTCCCGCAAGGAAAAAAACCTCTATCTTGGCAGAAAAGCTCAATATGCTCATGAAGGAAGGCATGGTGATGTAGAACAACCACTCAAAAAAGGTGTACAAGAAAGCAGAGAGTATCGTGATTGTAAATAGCTGCTTCCCAAAACTGGCTTTCTCTTTTATAAGTGACCATAATCCTTGTAGAGGATATTTGAGGCGTGTCTCAATTTGATTAAAGAATAAATCCAATACTTTCAAGATACCAGATGGAGAGCTAAAGAGTGTAGCGCGATGTTCAGGGATCACGAGCATAAAGGCCAGCAACCCGAAAATTGCTGGCATCAAGATCAACAAATAAACAAGCGCTTTTAGACGCGATACAAAGCTAAAGGGTAAGTAAAGGGTGTAGGCCCGGTTATTTGTGATCGGATTTGAATTATCTGATGAGGAAAAATAAAGGTAATAGGCTTCTTCAGAAGATTTGCTCACCGCGTAAGAACCACTCCCTGAGGTAACCACCACATTATCGGGGGTACGATTGAGCTGCTGCCCATCTTCATAGAGGATAGTATCTTGAATGCGATAGATTAGTGTGCTTTGATTAAGTCTATACCGGTAAGCAAAACCACTATCGGCGATCAGGTCGCGGTCATCGATGGACTGTTTGGCGTGAAAAATCGATGCCCCGGGCTTGATGGCCATTGCACTGCATATTAGCACTAATCCAAGATACAGCAAGATTACAACAATTCGAATGGTTTTCTTTATCATTATTTTTGGAGCGATGGAACACTTTTAAAGATTATTAATCGCTATTATACTTTGATATTAAATGATCGAATTTGTGCCTTGTTAAGACAATAGCATGGGTAAATAAAAAGCCTGGCGGGGCATTTATAGAATAAATGCATTTTGCCAGGCGAATCGATTCGATCAGGTTCTTTTACAAGAAGCTTTCCAGCAAGCTCCCCACTTCTGCCATGGTGAAAACCGGTCCGTCAACGCAAACCAGCTTGGTACCCAGGTTGCAGCGGCCGCATTTACCAATTCCGCAATGCATGCGCGCTTCGAGGGTAACGTAATTCTGTTCAGGCTTGAAGTTTAGTTTTTCCACCAGCACACGGTTGACGAAGTGGATCATGATGGGAGGCCCGCAGGTGATGGTGACTGCATTCCGAGGTGAAGGTGACACCCGTTCAAGTAGTTCCGTGATCAAACCAACGCTATATTCCCAGGTGCTATCACCCTGATCCACCGTGAGGTGCAGCTCGGTGTTCGGGGTTGCCCGCCAGCTATCATATTCATCGGTGAATACCAACAGTGATGGGTTGCGCGCTGCCCACAAGATCTGGAAATCTCTATAATCATCCCTATTTGCCATCACGGTTTGGATCACAGGGCGCAGAGGTGCCCCACCAATGCCACCACCTATCACGATCAGGTTCTTACCCTTGAAATCCTCCATGGGAAAACCGTTTCCCAACGGTCCGCGCACCCCCACCATATCACCGACGCCCAGCTCGTGCAAATCAGTGGTCACACTGCCCAGACGATTGATGGCGAAATCAAGGGTGGCGGATCCATCTTGCGGAATGTTGGCGATTCCAAAAGGTGCTTCACCCACACCAAACGCAGATACAAAGGCAAATTGGCCGGGCTTAGTATCCCGAAAGGCTTCACCGCCACCATTGAGCATCTCCACCCTGAAAAGCTTGATCTCAGTGGCGATATCCTTGACCTCAACCAGCTTCCCCAGGTAAGGCATCATGGGGTTCGATTGCGTATTTTCCGTCATAGATCACCTCCTGCCCACATACCCTAAAACCTCGGTAATATCCACGTTTACCGGGCAGGCATCGATGCATCGCCCACACCCTGTACAGGAGACAGGTCCGTAGTGTAGGGGAAAATAATAAAACTTACAATAAAAGCGATTACGCAAGCGCTGGTTTTTCATGAAGCGTGGGTTATGACCACCAGCCACACGCCGGTAGGGAATGCCATTACACGAATCCCAGCAGCGGATGCGCTCAGATTGGTCCTCGCCATTTTTACCCGGCAGGACTTCATCACGTACATCAAAACACCGGCAGCTTGGGCACACATAGGCACAGATCCGGCAGCTTAAGCATCGTTCGGCCATCTCTGCCCAAAAATCGTCATTGAACTTAGCCGGCCATACTTCCTTCGGAGGGATCTTTAATTCGTGCTTGCGTTCATGCAGCGGGTGGGGGCGTATTTCTGATAGCCCATCGAATACTGGGAAGCGCTTGCTGATTTTTTCGCCCTTCGCGGTCAGGATTTCTGCCACATAACCTCCACCGGTTGGAGTTAGCATAATATCCATGCCTGTCGGGTCATCTGGTGCACCCCCCACACTGGTGCAAAAGCAGCTTGGACCCAGTGATTCGCATGCCAGTCCGATCAGAGTGGTATTTTCCCTGCGCAGCTTGTAATAAGGGTCCACCGGCTCGTTATCGATAAACAATGCATCCAGGGTGAGCAATCCTCGTGCGTCACATGGACGGGCACCGAAAATGACCGTATTTCCTTCAGGAAGGGTTTCAGTAAGGGTTACCTGCCCGGCAAGCTTCTCGATCAGCATCAAGCGCTCGGTCTGGGGGAAGAAAAATTCCTTGATGGACATAAATGAGCGTACAAAATCCCAGGCCACTTCATGTGTATCCTGCACGGGGCGGTAGAGGATGTTCCCGGCAATATCGAGGGGTGCAATCAGGGTCTGTTCCTGGGCCAGCTTATCCAGCCAGGTTGCCACTTCCTGACGAGTAAGGTAATTCATGGGAGGTTCTCCTCTCCATTCAAGATTGTAACAAAGGGTGGCGGCACCGCTGCCATCCCCGCCTTGTAGCCAAAGAGGTTTTCCATTTCCTGTGCCATTTTTCGGTGGATCAGGCTGAGAGGTATGTCCATCGGGCACACTCTCTCGCATTCATTGCAGCCCACGCAGCGACCCGCCAGGTGGTAGGCCCTTCCCAGGTGATAGGCTCGTTTCTCATCCACATCAATTCCCATTCCAACCCACAGTGAATCATCGCGCTCATACAAGCAGATGGGGCAATCACACATTGGGCATACCTGGCGGCATGCATAGCAACGGATGCAGCGGTCGAACTGGCTGAGCCAAAAGTTCATTCTTTCGGCCGCTGTCAGAGCCTCAAGGCGGTCAATCCCCGGGTAGATATGTTCGGGCGGGATTTCCCGCAACGTGGCCTCGGGTTCTCCAATCAAAGTGTCATAAATCACCGGTGTGCGCACACTACAGGCGGCACAGCGTGTCTGGATGGGCCCGCTTTTTTCATCATTGAAACCGGCGCCCTGCCTGATGCCGTCACAGGCCATGCCGATTACGTATACCTGCTCGCGCAGGAAGCGGTTTTCAGCCAGCAGTACATTTATAGCCCGGCTGTCGCATGGTTTAACCACCACGGCGGCCTTGGGGAGCTTATCTGGTTGTTTTTTCTTGCCGCCATCCGTACCCCAACCCAATTTCTTGCTCAGGTAGGCAGTTAGATTATGGGTACAGTCCTGGTTCCATACCAAACGATCAACATCTTCCACCTGGTGGATAAATGCCGGTCGGGTACGGCCTCTGGGCCCCATTTCGTAACCGATCACGTTTTCCACCTGTTTATTTGCCAGCAAGTCACGGGCGACTACCCGTAGGGCTTCGGTTTGCTGCTCATGGAGTTTTGTATGATAAACCGCGTGCTTGGGTTGCTCATCGCTAAATGCTGAATAACGGTGGCTGATTGGCTCGCGTTCCCAAACGAAGTGTGCCTTTCGGTCAGCAACTTTCCAGTGGATGGGTCCCAGGGCTCTTACCGTCTCGGTGAATTCGGTGGCAATGCGTGAGTACCGCTCGCCTTCGGAGGCTGAAACCCAGTCCAGCCTGATCCGCTCGGGTTCCAACCCTGCATATGCCATCAATGCCTGTAATACGGGAATGCGCTTGGCAGCACGATGGTTGCCGCTGTTGTAATGGCATTCACCGATGTGGCAGCCCAGCACCAGCACACCATCGGCACCTTGCTCGAAGGTGCGCATGATGATCTCTGGTGATACCCTGCCCGAGCAGGGAACGCGTATATCCCGGATATTCGCCGGTGATTTCATGCGGGCAATGCCAGCAGTGTCTGCGCCGGTGTAGCTGCACCAGGTGCATAGATAAGCGATTATTTTTGGTTCAAATGGCATGCCACCACCTCCTAGGGATTCAAGCTTCCCGGGATAACCGGTTTAGCTGCCAATGCTCCGATCATCTCGTTGACGATTTCCTGGTCATTAAAATGGATAAGGGTGATGGCTTTGTCGCAACATGTTGCTGCGCAGGTGCCACAACCTTTGCATAAATAGGTATTAACAGATGCAATCC
>Ga0116202_10000663_pt1 | contig 19276 bp, 19 predicted proteins | sample LakKivw325mmetaG_FD_94479 | JGI IMG/M metagenome (GOLD analysis project Ga0116202, IMG submission 94479) | Anoxic lake water microbial communities from Lake Kivu, Rwanda to study Microbial Dark Matter (Phase II) - Lake Kivu water 325m metaG | ecosystem: Environmental > Aquatic > Freshwater >...
CCAGGCCCCTGGAGGGAAAGGCATAGAATGTGGAGTCGATTTCAGCGGTGCGGAAGATGCTGGTGTAATGCCGCAGCATCCCTGCGGCGTCGTTGTAGAATGGCCCTATCCACTCCCTGTAGCTCCATCCGGATGTGCCCAGGAGGATTTTGTGGGTCATGAGGGCGACCCCTTCTCTCCCAGTGCCTTGAGGACCTCGTCCAGCGAGGAGTAGATTCCATCAGGTAGGAGCGATAGCGCCTCTCCCACTCTGACGCGCTTGTCGCCGGGCGCCTCGTAGAGCTTCCATCCTTGGCTATGGGACAGCTCTGCCTTCATTGAAGGGAAGACTGTGTCTTCGGCAAGCACCTCCCTGAGGGAATCCAGGCCGACAGCCTTCGTCAAACTTGGGAACTTCCCCCTGGCCCTGTAGGTCTTCAGCCTTGCGGCATCTGAGTACATCCTGGCGCCGTGGAAGGTGAGGAATGCCCTGTTGAATCCAGAGGCGAGGTCGTCCAGAGACTTCAGCTCGTCATCTGTTGGCTGGTAGAGGTTGTGGTAGCCTCTCCCGAAGAGGCGTGCGTAGAGGGTATCGCTGTAATAGGCTGGGACCTGCCCTTTCAGAGGGTCTACGGAATGGATAATGCCCCTCTCCTGCATCGCCTCCAGCAGCTGGGGGGAACTGGCCAGGGAGGCTTCCACCCTGGTCTCCAAGGCCAGTTGTATCGGCCGCCATTCATGGGCTCCGAGGAAATCAGAGAGCGATCTGGCCAGGGCCTGATCGGGAATGGCCGTTGGGGGGAGCTGGAGGTGGAGGATGTCAGCCCTCAGGATCCTGCAGATCTCCAGCATCCTCAGGAAGCTGCTGTGCGTTGCCTCCGAGTCATCGAAGGGGCAGGCGTGCGTTATGGACCTGTGGGCCCTGACTGAGAAGTGGAAACTCTCCGGGACAGCCCTGCGCCACCCCTCCACCTCCTGCAGCGAAGGCATTTCGTAGAAGGTGGAGTTCACTTCGACGTAATCAAAAGACCTTGAGTATGCCTTCAGGGGGGAGAGGGATGGCACCCTGAAGTATGCCCAGCCGCCTCCCCCAATGAATGTCTGGCGCATTGCCCTCAACAGAACTATGGCGGGAGGTAATAAAACAAGTTTCGCCTGGCCATCGCGCATCAATTGTAGCATTCCCAAAAAAAGGATAAATAAATCCATATTCAATTGCTAATGGGTTGATCAACATTACACCAAGAGATAGGGTTTTAGGCGCTCTCCGGGGAGAAAAAACAGACCGGATTCCCGTGTCGTGCGTGACCCAGCTGGGTCTGGTCGAGACGATGGACATAACCGGCGCGAGGTGGCCCGAGGCCCACCATGACGCCACCAAGATGGCGGCACTTGGAGGCGCTCTGTACAGGCTGGCCGGCCTCGAGGCGGCGAGGATCCCATTCTGCCTCACGGTCCAGGCCGAGAACTTTGGGTGTCATGTGGAATTCGGGACTGTTGACTCGACGCCGGGGGTGCGGAAAGCGGCATTCTCAACCATTGAGGAGGTCAGGTATCCGGACAACTTCCTTGGCCTCAACAGGATCCCCATAATGCTCGAGGCCACGAAGATCCTCAAGAGGGATCATCCCGAACTGCCGATAATAGTGGGCATGGAAGGGGTGTTCACCCTTGCGGGGCATCTGACGGGGATCGAGAACCTCCTCAAGTGGTCCATCAAATCGCGCGATAGCATCTCGAAGATTCTGGAAATCACTGCCCACGCCAACATCGAGTACGCCAGGGCATTGATTGACGCGGGCGCCGATGTGATCTGCGTGGCTGATCCGACGGCTTCGCCCGAGCTCCTCAGCCCCAGGGACTTTGCGTTCTTCATCAAGCCGAAGCTGAAGGAGGTTTCCGATTCCATCCGCAGCAAGGGGGCGCTGAGCGCCCTCCACATCTGCGGCAACGTCACCAGGATCGTGAAGGACATGGCCGAGACGGGATTCGACGGGCTCAGCGTTGAGGAGAAGATAGACGTTGCAAAGGCAAGGGAATTGATAGGGTCGCCCAGGCCTGCACTCATTGGCAATGTGGCGGCGGCGAAGTCGATGTTCACCGGAAAGCCGGAAGACGTCGTGCTGGAGGCGAAGCGTTCGCTGGCTGCCGGGGTCAACATACTCGCCCCCGGCTGTGGAATGGCGCCACGCACAAGGCTCGAGAATGTCAAGGCCCTGGTCAGTGCGGTGCAGGGATAGTCATCTTCGGGGGGACATCCCCAGCGCCTATTATTTTTCAACAGCCCTAATAATTCTCAGGGTGCATGGCCCGGTCCATCATTTCACGGTCGAGTTTGGACACTTCCCTGAGGCTTTCCTTTTCCTTGAAGGCCACCCGGAGCTTTTCGTCCTGGATCCGCTTCTGTGCCATTTCCCTCTCGGCCTCGGCGCGCTTGATGGCGGCAGGGTTGGTGACCATGATTATATCGCTTATGCCTAGTACCATAGTTGCAGCCTCTGTGGCGATCTTTATCGCATGCTGCTTTGCCTTGAATGAATCGAGAAGCGCACCGCTGGCATTCCTGCTGGGCTGGCCACTGATCGCGTCTATGCCTGCGTCCCTCTGCCCGCTTTCATGCTTCCCCCTCAGCTCGGTGATGGCGTCGAGGCAATCTATACCCCTGTTGGAGGCGAGCGTTTTGGGGATTTCCTCTATTGCATCACCAAAGGCATCGACGGCAAGCTGTTCCTTGTTTTTGAAGGTACTTGAGTAGCCCTTCAGTTCCTTCCAGATCTCCATCTCAACGGCCCCACCGCCATAGAGAGCCTTGCCATGCTCCAGGGCGATGGACACCGTCTGGACGCATTCTTTCAGGATTCCTTCGAACTCCTCTGCCACCTGAGCCGAGCCTCCCCGGATCAGCAGCGTCACGACCTTGTCAAATCGGCACTGCTCGACGAAGAGCATCTCGTCCCCCGATATGCTGCGGAACTCCATCAGCCCTGCAGCGCCAATGTCAGCCTCCCCCAGTTCTGAGAAATTCGTCACTATCTGGGCTCCGGTTGCCTTTGCTAGCCTCACCATGTCCTTTTCGGAAACCAGGTCGAACGCCAGGATATGCTCACTGGCGAGGAAAGCCAGCATCGCCTTGCTGATGCGCTTCTGGCAGAAGAGGGCGCCTGCACCTGCCCCCTTCAGCCTGTCGATCAGCCTCCGGTAGTAATTTCTCTCGCCATCCTTGAAGCTTCGGAGCTGTTCAGGGGTGTTGAGCTCGTATTCCCGCAGGGCATCGCCTGTCTCGTAGATAAACGGGTCTATGGCGCTCCCTATCAGGGCGATCCTTGCGCCCTCAATCCTGTCGGGCATTGAGGCGTGTGGCTTATCCCTGTAGATGACGATCCCCTTCACAAGGCGTGATTCGCCTGTGCTGGCGCCATCCCTCCTCCGGAGGGCGATGTTGTCCGTATCCGCCCTTGTCGTTCCCTGGCTTGTCTCTGCGACGGCCCTTATGGCCGCAACGACAAGTTTGGCAATGCGCTCCTTGGACTCGCCTGTTACTTTTCCGCCGATCGCAGTCTTTGCCACAGCCAACAGGCGGTCCTCGTCATCAACCGACAGGCCAACCACATTCCGGTCAAGGACCTCGAGGGCCCTCCTCCCCGCCTTCTGGTAGCCATCGATAATCACCCGCGGGTGGATTTTCATCTTCAGAAGCCTGTCGGCTTTCTTCAGCAGTTCACCGGTGAGGATGGCGGCGGTCTTGGTCCCGTCGCCAGCGATGTCGCTCTGGGTCCTTGCCAGCTCTACCATGAGCCTGGTGATCTCGTTCATGGTCTTCATGTTCTCAAGGATGGCGCGCCCGCTGTTGGTGATGGTCACATCGCCCATTGGGGTGACCAGCATCTTGCTCATGCCGTTCGGCCCTAGGGCGGGCTTAATGGCATCGGATACCTTGCCCATTATGATGATGTTGGCCCTGCGGACATCCCTGACGCGCCCATAGCCTTTTTTCAGGAATAGAAAGGAAGCCTCGGGCTGCGATGATGCCACTTGCGGTTACCTCAGGGATCAAAGGCATCTTTGCAGTCAGCGAGCTTCTGTACCTTCACAACAAGGTCGCCAATATCTTCACCGCATTCGTCAGAGCCGATTTCCTCGGCGAATTCGGGGGTGATGATCTCTGTCCTTCCGCAGATGACCACCTTATGGTGGTCCCTCAGCCCCTTTTCACTTAGGATATCTATGACGTCCTTCTGGTGTCGCATGCAGGCCAGCACCAGCGTCCCCACGGCAATGATTTCCGCATGGACTTCCTGTGCCTTCTCGACGAACCTGTCTGGGAGGACATCTTCGCCCAGGTCATGGACCTCAAAGCCCCTTGAGGAAAGCATCGCTACCGATATGGTCTTGCCAATGGAGTGGGGGTCGCCGGCCACTATCCCGATAACGACCCTCGCCCTCCGCTTCAGAGGGCTGCCGTCCGGAGTCTTGGAGAGCAGTATCTCTCGCGCATCCCTTACCGCATATTCGATGGTGGCGAGGGTAAGCATCGGGATTTTCTTCTGGCTGAACTGGCTCTCGACTGATTCCAGCCCAACCATCAGCCCCTCCTCAATGGCAACCTGCGGGTCAACCCCTCCAGCCAGTGCTGCCCTTGCCCCATCGATGATCGCCCTTCGGTTGCATGCGGCGACCGCCATTGCCAAGCTGCTGACGAGCTCCTTTTGGAAGCCATGAGGGGCCACCTAGGACATATGCTTCACCGCAGTATCTCCAAGACTGCCCTCGGTAACTCAAGGAAATGCTTTACGTAGACCCTCCGGCCCTTGGTTGCTTTTGCCATGGCAATGCAGGTGCGGTCGTCCCCCCCACCGATCCCCATGGGGACCTGGATCACGTGGAGCCGGGTGTACTTTGACGCCACCTCGATAGGATCTCCGCCGGTGGTTGCCCAGCCGTCTGTGGCTATGATGCCAAGCTTTTCATGGGCGACCTGCTTGGAAAGCTGGAGGAGCCCCTTTTCCAAGGCCAGCCTGATGTTTGTGATGCCTTTGGGTTGCACTTCCAGCATTTTATCAAGAAGCGTCTCGAGGGTCATCTCCCTCTCGATCGGCTTGATGATATTCACCTCGTCGTTGAATGTTAGGATGGCATAGTTCTCGCCCCTGAGGCGGTATGCGAGTACGCCGATGGCCAGGGTGGCTATCAGGATCTTCTCGCGCTGCATGGAGTTGCTGGTATCCAGCATGAGCACGACCCCCCTGGGCTTTGGCTCCTTGTCGACCATCATTATGTCGTCATAGTCAGGACACTTCTTGCCCACGCAGTTCTCCATGGTCTCCTCGAGCTCCATCTCGTCCAAGCCAGGCCTGAAGGTCGTGAGGGCCCTCTTTGTCGACCTTATGCCCCTTGCCGAGATGTGGGCTGCCAATTGCATCAGGATCCTAATCAGGACGTCCCGTGCTATCGCCTTCTGCTCAGCGGTCAACTCCTTCTGGACGCTGTAGAGGAAGAGAGCCGCGGACCATTTCAGGTTGGTGCTCTCGGTTGCCTTGATGACCTCATTGAAGAGGGAGGGGTCCTGCAGCAGCTCAGCGAGGGTCTTGGGGTTCTCCCTCGCCATCATGCGCATGAGCTGGAAATCGCCTTTCCTGAGGCCCTCCCTCATCAGAGGGAGGTCCTTCAAAAATTTGCCGAGTGCTCCTTCTGGGGAGCTGCGGCCGGTGGGCCTCCCAGCAGCTTGAGCTCCTTCATCGCTTCGTCCGCTATCTCCACAATCATCTCGACCAGTTTTTCATGGGAGCCTTCCCGCTGCTCCACCTTTGAGGAGAGCGACATCACGGCAGCGCTCTCGATCATGCACCTTCGGGTGTCTGGGTCGAGCTCCGAAATAAGTTTCAGTGTGGCCTGGTGCATTATCGAGACGATGTCGATTGCCCCCCTAATGGAGGCGCCTCTCCGGATCTCGGGGTGGTCCCGGGTCTTCCGCCCCATCTTCACAGCCGCCTTTACGAGCAGATCGTCCGGCGTGCCTGTCTCCTTGCGGACTATCAGCTCCTCTTCCTCCTCAGACTGGTACTTGAGGCGGATCCAGACGAAGCGGTCCTTGAGTGCTTCGCTCAGCCTGCTGGTCCCGATGTACTCCTCGGGGTTCTGGGTGGCGATGATGGTGAAGCCCTCCTTTGCCACCACGGTGCCTATGCGGGGGACTTCGATCTTCCTCTCGTCCATTGCCGGGAGCAGGACGTTCTGGGTGCCCTCGGGCATCCTGTTCAGCTCATTGATGAAGAGGAATGCGCCCTCGGTCATTGCCTTATAGAGTGGGCCCTCAATGAACGCCTCCCTGGAATAGCCTTTGGCCATGACGACGGGAGGGTCGAACCACCCCACCATCTTCTGCTCGGTGTAGCGCTCGTCGCCGTCAACGCGGAAGATGTGGCGACTGAAGTAATCTGCAAGGGCGATAGCAATGACGGTCTTCCCGACCCCCACCGAGCCCTCGATGAGCACGTGCTTTTTTGCCGCGATTGCATAGAGCGCCTTCTGGAGCTCTTCGGTTCTCCCGATTATCCTGTGCGACTGCTGGATTTTTTTGACATCTTCCAAGCTCATAGTTCAGACCTTTTTCAAGTGCTATTACAGTACATATCTCTTGCTTTTATCATTGATCTAATGTTTTCAGTCGGGGTGTAGGGTGAGATGCCGCACCCTGGCGCCAGCACGTCCGTTCCTTCTGAGAGGATCCTTCTGCAGTCCTGTGCCACAGCTTCGGGTTTCTTCATCTGCAGGATCGCGACTGGATCCACATTCCCCACCACACTGCATCTGCCCCTTACAGCCTCCTTGGCCCTGGCCATGTTGACCTTCTGGTCGATGCTGAGGCCGGCAGCGCCCGTCTCTGCAATCATTCCCACCAGAGGCATTGAGTCGCCGCATATGTGCAACACGGTCGGCGCTTTGACTGCCGATACCACCTTCTTCAAGGAAGGCAGGACATACTCGCCAAAGAATTCGGAGCCAATTATTGAAGCGGTTGGCTCTATCAATACCACGACATCGGCACCATTGTCAACCAAGGCATTTGCGAAACTCAGAGAGACTGGCCATGAGCTATTGATAAGCCTATGGACGAGCTCGTTGTTGAGTATGAGGTCTGTGAGGATGTCATTGACGCCCCGGAGGTGCCCTGCAATGGTGAACGGTCCTGTCACGCCAACGATGATGGGGACGTCGTCTCCAACTGCCCCCCTGCTTATCCTGACGGACTCGGCTATTTCCCCTATTATGCCCTCGTCCGGTTCAGGGAATCTGATGTCATTCAGGTTGAGCAGCCCCTTTTCGACTGCCGGGGTGAAGTCGTTCTTATCCTCGTGGTAATTTACTGTGCAGCCCATGGTGGCTGCCTCGGCCGTCAAGCCAAACGGGACCCTTACGGCTTCTAAAAAGGCTTCTGTGTGGCCTGCAACGGCCAACTTGGACATCAATTTTGCATCCTTGTGGGCTTTTGGCCAGTAGGCACCAGCCAACTTCATCAGGTCCAAGGTGGCGGTCTGGGTGAAACTCACCACAGGGATCTTTTCCACAGCCCTGCAGGCAATCGCCTGCAGCAGCCGTTCCTTTTGGGTCAACTCCCTCATTTTCACCACCGGCTCTGTCTTCATGGTGCAGGTGCTGGCTTTTGGTCAAAGCATCAGGATCAGAAAAAATAAAAAGGGGTTGTTTTAGGTTTCTAGTATTCTACACCAGGCAGTGTCTTGGCTACTGCGCCCATGCGTGTCAATGTCTTGCCGTAGCGGGCGGCCTTGAAGAGGAACATCTTGAACTTGAGTGTCCCGTCCTTCATGGCCTGCTGCCCGTCCAGCTCGCCCTTTGTTATCTTAACCATGGTGTCGTAGGTTGCTGTGCTGATGAATTCAGCGTCCTCTGTTGCCGTCGCCTCGCGGATCTCGGCTACCTTGCCCTTGTCGAACTTCATGAGGTAGCTCTGATCGCCGCCTGCGGCATTCTTCCGGTCAGATAGACGGTAGATGTAAGTTGTGGACATGCCGGATTTGGTGAATTCTTCGTCCTTGTTCAGGGCTTCCGCCAACGCTTGGTAGTATTCCAACGTTGCATATTTTACCATAGCTATTCCTCCATTATTTTTCCTATTTACTTATTTCTCTCAGCTACACACTTCTTAGCCACTTCCAATCCTATAGTGACATCGGTCGCGAAGCCGTCTGCGCCGATCTCCTCGCACCATTCCGCGCCGGGGAATGCCCCGCCGCCGACGAGATAGATGTACTTCTCGCGCAACCCTAGCCTTGTCAGCCTATCTCCGAAGACCTTCTGGATCTGGAGGGTGTTGGTCATGAGTGCCGAGGCACCGATGATGTCTGCGCCGACCTCCTCCGCCCTCTTTATGAAGGTGTCGGCGGGTACGTCGTGGCCAAGGTTGTAGACCTTGAAGCCCGACGCGGAGAAGACCGCAGCGACGATGCTGGAGCCGAGGTCGTGGATGTCGCCCTCCACAGTGCCAATGACCATGGTCGCAAGCGGTTTAGGCATCTGGTCAGGAGGCACCTTTGAGAGGGCTTCCTTGGTGGCCTTGTCCATGATCTTGGCGGCGAGCATCACGAACGGGATGGCGACTTCTCCCTTCCCGTACCGCTCACCCACCTGGCGGATGCCGACGCTGAGACCTTTGGTGACGATGTCGACTGGAGGGAGGCCGTTTTCGAACGACTCCTTCACAGCGGCCATTGCTGCTGCCTCGTTGTAGGTCACTATGGATTTTGCCAATTTCTCGAGCAGTTCTTCTTTCGTTACCATTTTTTTTCCTCCTTTTTCCTGATCATTCAAAAAATATTGCCATCATATGGGTATGTTGCTGCCGCGGGGTCCGCCGTCTTGCCTCTTGAGAAGCTCTGTCCCTTCCTTGAGGATCGCGTCCATCTTCTCTGCGATGTCCTTTGGCATTGGCACCGGTTCGTGCTTCTCGTACTCCTTGAGCTTCTCCCTGCAGATGTCGTGACACCACGAGGGGGCACCTTGCTTGACCCAGGTGTCGGGCGGCGTCTGGTCGAGGGAGAGGCTCTTGTAGAATAGGTCTATGCGGGCCATGTTGAATTCGGAGGTCATCCATCCTTCGCCGGTGGCTCCGACCTCCTTGGCCAGCTCAAGCGCGAGGTTCTCCTTTGTTGGCACTATCTGGTCGAAGGTGGACATGATATGCTTGCCGTAGTGGGCGATCTCGGCTGCGATCACCAGCGTGGTTGGGTCGAGGGCTTCCTGCGAGTGCTGGATCATTATCATGTCGGTGCCATAGAGCATCTGCATCATCATCAGCATGCCTAGGCCAAAGGCCTCCTGATCGAGGCTGGCTGTGCCCACCCCTGTGTACTGGCAGGTCGGCAGCCCATACAGCCCGTGCCAGACCTGGTTCATGGCCACTGTGCCGAGCATGAAGTGCGAGGACGTCAGTGTGCCTTTGCCCGTGAATGGGTCAAGGCAGAAGACCATGTTGTTGTTTATAACCGCTGTCCCGGGGTCGTACATCCCCTTCATTGCCGTTATCCATAGGAGGCCCGCATGGGTTATGGCAGCGTTGGCGGCGGCTGTGGCTGGACCGACCAGTGGCGCAGCGGCGGCCACGCCGGTCATGATTGGCCAGTGGTGCTCGAAGGACTTGCGCAGGGACCAGCTGTTGAACTTGTTCATCTGAAGAGTTCCGAGAGGGTTGTACACAGCCCAGAATAGGGGGCGCTTTCTGAACTCCTCCGGACCTCCTGAGATGGCCTCAGCAAGCTTCTGGGAGTAGTCATGCTCCCTTATGTCGGACACAGTTGTGCAGTAGTTTGCACCGAATTTTGTCGTGTTCCGCAGGATCGCGTTCAGCTTGATGAGTTCGGATGGTAGGCCCAGCTGCCCCTCTTCGCCCAGGTCGTAGACGTAGCAGTTGCTGTCGAAGTCGTTGATCCCGTCTATAATTCTTGTGGCATGGGCGCAGTCGTTCGCGTTTGCCCTTCTTCTCGAGTAGGTTCTCTTCGCCGGGTCCCATTGGAGATGGTCCGTCGCGCCGCTCTCCGGTGCCCAGAACTGCTTCCTGCCCCCGCCCTCGAAGATCATGTCCCATTCTGGGTCCCTTCCGGCGCAGACAAAGTTCCTGGGCGCTTTGGCGACTTGCTCCCGGAGCACGTATTCGGGCATGTCCTTCACGATCTTTTTTTCATAGTCGACTGTGCCCCCCATCTTAGCGGCCATCCTGAGAAGTTCGTCATCCGCAAAGTTAACGCCGACCTCCCTGAGGATTTCATAGCCAGCATTGTCCAGTATCTTCACCTGGTCATCGCTCAAGGCTTTCCAAGGAGTCCCCCTTTGAAAAACTCCAGTCTTGTTCATTTTCCCACCTCATCAATTACAGTCGTTGAGAATAGGCTGCATTTTTTGGGTATTTAAGGCGGTTTATTAGGAAGAAAGCGCTTATATGAAAATATATCAAGATATACCAAAGGTAAGTGTGCGGTGTATAAACCCATAAACCATAGAGGACCGAGTGGTGCCAAAGCGTGCCCCCGAACGGGAAGAGGAGCAGCGTCGCCAAGAGTTTTTACCTCGACAAGGGGACAATACAGAAATTGGTGGAGCAGTCGGAGCAGGAGGGCATTTCGGTCAACTCTCTGGTGAACAGGATACTCAGGGAGCATGTTGATCTGAGGCATCCTGCAAAAAAATACCCGTCGGTGCTCCTGACAAAGGAATTCGTGAAAAAGCTGCTGGAAGATGAAGAAGTGCTCTTCCTCTCATATGGGAGGGAGAAAGGGCAGAAGGTGTTCAGCGAGACCATCATGAGAGGGAGGTACCCGAAAAACCTGCTGACCTTCAAGAGGATTGTAAAGGGCTTTTGCGACTATGGGCAGTGGGCGAATTATGAAGAGCATGTCGTCGGCGGGAAATTGATAATTTCTCTTTCCCACGACATGGGGGAGAGATGGTCAAAGATGATGAGGGAATATTTCTACTCGGGCCTGAGGGAGATAATCGGGGAAGACTACCCCCCGGAAGATGTCTTTTCGGTGGTTGACACGGGCCTGATGATCATCCTGCCGGCCTCCATTGTGGAAGACTCATAAACGCGCGGGATTTCCCTGTTTGTATATCAGAATATGTTAACAACAAATTGATTTCCATGATTCGGCTTATTAGGGAATCTTGAATATCTCTCAAATATCGTCGGGATTGCAGTGGGATCGACATGGCCATTGTCATAGGCCTTGATATAGGCACCAGCGGCATACGGGCGCAGGCCATAGAGCTGGGGTCGCAGAATGTGCTGTCCACGGCCATAACTCTGCGCCACCCCCTCCCGGGAAGCAACGTGATCGATCACCTGGATTTCTGCCTCAACAACGGCAGGGAGATAGGGCACGACATCGTCGCAAGGGCCGTGGATTCGGTCCTGCGGAGCCTGGATGTGGACCTCGGCCAGGTGGAGAGGATCGCCGCCTGCGGGAACCCCATCCAAATGTCCATCCTTCACAACATCGAGATCCGCGACCTTGCCTTCGGAGGGGAAAACACGCTCAAGCGCCTGGGTCTGACAAGGCCAGAGCGGAAGACCGCCATTCTGGATGCGGGAAAGCTCGGGCTCGAGTCGGTGAAGCCCTCCACCCAGGTCTGCATACCACCGGCTGTTGCGCACATGATCGGGGCAGACGCAATAGCCATGCTCTTCAAATCGGGTATCCTTGAGAGGAAGGAGACGGCCCTTGTAACGGACTACGGGACGAACGCCGAGATAGGCCTAAAGGTCGGTGACGACATTTTCATCGGCTCGGCAGCGGCTGGTCCGGCCATTGAGGGCCAGGAGATCAAGAGGGGGATGCTTGCATCACCCGGCGCAATTTCCGATCTGAATGCAGTGGGCGATGAGCTGAGGGTCACGGTCCTTGACTCATCCATGATCGGTTGCCACTCATACACGCTTGACGCCGGAGCGTGGCAGATCCTGAGGAAGGAGAAGGGCTACATCAGGCCAAAGGGCATCACCGGAACTGGCACAATTGCGCTGGTCTATACTGGCATGAAGTCGGGTTTTATCAAGCTTCCCAACATCGCAACAGCCGATAAGGTGGTGCACCTTTTTGACGGGGAGATAGATTTCTTCAAGGAGGACCTGACAGAGGTGGGGAAGGCATTCGGAGCCTTCAGGGCGGGCCACCTGACCCTCGTCAATCATTTGGGCCTGAAGATAGAGGACATACAGGCGGCCTACATGGCCGGGGCCGGAGGCACCTACGTGGACCCAATCAAGGCGCAGGGGGTCGGGCTCGTCCCCCCGAACGTCAGGGACATCTACCAGGTCGGCAACACATCGCTGGCGTTTGCCTGTGACATTGCAAAGGACACAAACGTCTTGGACAAGGCACAGGAGATTGCCGAGAGGCTGAAGAAGACCCACGTCCTCTTCCCTGTCCAGGAATCCTTCAAAAATGCCTACATCTGCGAGCTGGGCCTCTGGGAGGGGATGTCCACGGCAGATTACCACATGTTCCTGCAGATGTACCAACTCCCCGACTACCCCGAATGCACGGTCGCTCCGGAGATACACAGGGTGGTCGTCAGGGACATCCCGAACCTGGGGAGCAAAGGCCTGCACATCGTGAGGGACATCGGCGTTGAGATGACTGCTGTCTTTGACGGCTGCAATGGCTGCCTCTCCTGTGAAAAAGCCTGCCTAGAGAATGCCCTGAAAGTGGAGGAGGTGGACGGCAAGTTCACTGCAAGGATAAGAACAGAACTCTGCGACGGCATCGCCTGCAGGAAATGTGCGGCCGCCTGCCCCGAAAAGGTCTACAGCTATTCCAGTTTCAGGGTAGAGAAAAGGGATCATCGCTGATGCATTGAGCGGTGTCGAGACGGCTGAAGCCGGAATCGCAGCATTGGAGGCAGCGTGGCCGTTGGGCCTATGCCCACCCTCAGCTTTTCCACAGCTATGCAAAGGGCACACTACAAAAGCTTTTTAAGAGTTTCACCCGAGTTCGAAACTTGAAGAAATAACATCACTATGAGATAATGGAAAGAGCCTTCCGGGTCTCTCGCCAACAAAGCATCTGGGAGAAATGGCATGTATGGCACCTAAGGCAAAGGTCGTTCTGACAGCAGACAGCACTGTAATGAGCAGCTATGGCAATAAGCTATTTTACGGATTTTTGTCCACTGCGCCTAAGAGAGCTTTCAAAATTCTCTCAGCGGATCGCATAATGAGGGCGATTTTGAAGAAGGTGCCAACGGATGCCGAGGGGAGGGCGAAAATCGCCCCCCAAGGCCTCCGCAGGATAGAGTCTGCGCTGGTTGGCTCAGGGATGCTCACCGGTGAGGAGGTGGTGGTGGCACCTGCCGAGTATCTTTCCATGATTGTGACCGGCCTAACCAAGGTCATTGGGATAGCCGTCATAGACCCCCTGGGGCAGGGCCCATCCTCAAGCACCTTTGGCGGCAATTACGGAGTGATACACGAGGAGACCATCAACGCAGCCCAGTTCCGAAATTTAATGGGCTCGGATGTTTTACGATGGGCGAGAAGGAATGGTGCAAAGGTGGTAGTCGGCGGTCCAGGCGTCTGGCAGCTCGGCGCGAATGATATGGGGGAGTTCGGAATTGATGTCCTGATCGATGGAGAAGCGGATTTGCTTTTTCCAAAAGTTGTGAAATCGATCATGGACGGAGAGCTACAAACGCCTGCCATTATTAAGACTGCCTTTAATCATATACCCGATGCCGGACAGATATATCCCCTGATAGGGGGGACCATCGGAGGGCTTGTGGAGATATCAAGGGGTTGCGGGAGGGGATGCAGCTTTTGCATGCCCACCCTGAGGAAAATCAGGCACAGGCCAATGGAGGACATAGTTGCCGATGTGAAGACCAATATCAGGTTTGGCATGAATGACATTTGCCTACATGCGGAGGATGTGCTGAGATATGGCACTACAAAGATGATACCTGATACGGAAAAGGTTGTCTCACTCTTCAAGGCAATAGTGGAGATCCCAAATGCCGGAGTGCTGAGCGTCAGCCACACTGCGCTTGCCTCAATAGCATCCAGCCCGCAGACCGTAAGCAGAGTGTCGGATTTGGCAGGGCTTGACAAGCACAACTGGATGGGGTTCCAGACGGGGATTGAGACAGGGAGCACGAGGATAATGCAGAATCTGATGAAAATGAAGCCAGCGCCTTTCAAGCCCTCGGAATGGCCCCATGTCGTGGAAACAGCCTTCGCCATCTGCGCCGAAAACCACTGGGTGCCTGCTGCAACACTCCTGGTGAATTTGCCAGGCGAGGCGGAATGTGATGTGCTTCAGACCATTGATCTGATTGATAACCTGTATGACTATAGGAGCTTGATGGTTCCATTGCTCTATGTCCCGCTGGGTGGGGATACGACCAAGCCTATGCGGGTTCTAGAGGACGCGAAGTATTACCACTTCGAACTCTACAGATCAATATGGAAGCATGACATGCGATGGCTCAGGGAGATTGCCCATGACTATGGGAAAAACAGCAGCCTGCCAGCGAGACTTGCCATCAGCGCCATAGTTAATTTCACCACTGGTTTAGCAGACTCGAAGGTATTGGCATACCTGGATGGATGCATAGAGAAGCTGCGTCCTAAGGATGATGCAGCATTGTCATTCAGCCGTAGGAACCCAAAGGGCTACATGAACGCCTAAGCAGGGGCTGGGGAGGCGCCTCCATTTGTTCTGCCTGTTCCCCCTAACCAATTTGGTTCGGCGTCGCTGATCCGCAATATAAAAAAATGAGATTCCCCAATCCTCTTCAGGGGAGATGACTTTGGCGAATGCCATCTTTTACCAGCTTGCCGGGATTGCCCTAGTCATGCTTGGGATCCTTCTGTTCATCATGCCTATGCTTCTGGAGAAGGTGCCTTCGCTGGAAGAGATCCCATGGATACTCCTTTATGTCTACAGGAGCGGCAATTTCACTTTCGTCACTTCACCTATCCTCATCATAATTAGCATATTGTCGGTCATTTTATATCTCATACAGAGGGGCATGGAGAATTACTGGCTGATGTATTACAGCTTTCTGCGCAGGGAGTATTTCCTGCTCAGGGAGCGCCATGATAAGTACAAGCGGGACAATGAGTTGTTCAAAGCCCTGGAGAAACAGAATGCAAGGCTCAGTGCCTGCTTGGCCGGGCAAGAGGCATGTCAGGAAGTGCGTGGGGGGGAAGATATTCAATGAGAGGCCAGAAGGGAGGCATGGCAAAAGTCATGCTGAAGATTCCAGAGGAGCATGCGGAGAGGATAGAGAAGTTCCTCTCTGAGAAGGGATACAAGGCAGAGGAAGCCCTGCCCCTACTGGTCGAATACGGACTCGGCTGCCTTGACCCCCTGGAAATGAAAAGACTCAATGATGAGAAGGAACTGGAGCACATCAAGATTGGGACGGACTATTCGATACTGCGGTTCGAAGCCTACCAATATTTCATGGACAATAAAGCGATGACCATGCAGCTTCGCCTAATGCTTGCAGATAACAGAAGGTTGAAGGAGAAGCTTAGGGAGGAGGGGCTCGGGCAGATGCCTGAATGCGAGTGGGATGAGTGGGGCGAAGACGAGATTAAAGCTTTTTATGACAGGTATGTCTTCGCCAGAAGGGAATGACCCAATGGGGCGTGCGCCGTGAAAGAGAGCAACAAGAATGCCCTCAGGAGCAACCTGATGACAATGGAGAGGGTACTTCAGGATATTGCCTTTTACCTAGGCAACCTGGGCTTTACGGGCCTGTTGTCATCTACCAAAGTGGATATTGAGCCGGAGAAGCTGAGGGAGGTATCGAGCATGCTCGCAGCCGTGATGGGGGAGATTACCGAAATTAAGAAACGATACAAGCTAAGGGAGGAAGCATTCTCCGCAAGGGATTCGATCCGCACCTCTCTGATCGATCTGGATATACTCCTGGACGAGCTATCGCCCAAGAGGCTTCAGGCCTATGGCGAGTTGGACAGCGCGGATGAAAAATATATTGTCGCCAAGATTGATAAATTAAAAGCCATGCTGGAAGAGATCGATGCGGCCATCCGTTGAGTTCAACGCCATCGCGCAAGGAGCGCTGTTTGAGAAGGATCCTAAGTCCGAATACAGGCACTATACAATGCTATGGTGGCATGCGACATGGAAATCCGCAAAGAATCGATTCTAGGCTATGTGGAGGGCTGCAAGAACGGAGATGGAGGCTACTCCTTCACATGGGGGGTAGATTCAAATGCACAAGACACTTTTTTTGCCCTTTCAGTCATTACTTCGCTTGATGAGCATCCCAGAGCCCCCGAAAGGACTATTGGTTGGTTGAATTCATTCCCCATAGTTGATGTGCGGTCAAGGTATTACATCATGTCTTCGCTTTCCCTACTCAAAGCGCCGTATGAGCGATTGGGAAAAACAGGCTTGCTTGATTGGGGGTTAAAAATTGATCATATGCCAGACACATTATCCGAACTCGAGACAATGTTCATGCAAGTTTGCCTATTGAGATTGTCGAATGCCCATCCTGATATTGAGGAAATTGCGCCCTTTGTGTTGAAGCATCAGAACAAGGATGGGGGTTTTGGCGAAAAAGGGCATTCGCATTTGGGCGCGACCTTCCACGCGGTTTCCACACTATCAACCATACAATATGATATAACAAAGATCGTATCAGCGTTGAGATTTGCTAAAGGTTGTGAAAGGCCTGAGGGCGGTTTCGCAGCAGTCCCAGGAGCTTTCCCCCCATTTATTGAAACAACCTACGCAGGCATTTCGATATTGGAGGTTTATGGAGCTTCCCCCGAACACCCTAATCAGTGCATACAACATGTGAAGGGTTGTTTCCGAACCAATGGCGGGTTTTCAAGGTCAAATTTTGGTATAACAACATTGGAATTTACCTATTATGCTGTTTCAATTTTATTGAAACTGCAGTATTTCAATGACAAGATGAGGTAGGTTGCATAGAGTTAATGGCAGACCGGTTTGGGTTCCACCACCAAATGGGTTTGCAATCGTATTTTATACTAGAATTTGATGGTGTTTGATGGTGGAAATGATGATGGTGGACCGGACGAGGTCCACTGGCAAAAGGTGGTGAAACCGCAGTTACAATGCGCACCTCTGCAGTGAAGTGTCTCAGTTCGAGCCACTTTCAAGCATGTCGAGAAATTCTCTCACTGGCAGTATGCGAATATTTTCATGCCTAGACACTTTCAGGAGATGCCTGTCCCCGCTGACTACATAATCCGCGTGGGCTGCGAGGGCGCATTCGATAAATTTGTCGTCTGCCGGATGCTCAGCCACGACATTCACCCTCCTTGATACTCTTACAAGCCTGCCCACGTTCAGCACTGCCTCCATCAGATCTCTGCGGTCTAGTCCTGCTCCTTGGTATGCCTGCTGGAGCTTTGGATATTCCAGAACCCGGCTGATTTCTCCGACTATTTGTTCGGAGATGAAAATGCAGAGCCTCCGGTCTTCGGCAGCCTTGACAAGCTCTGCAGGATTTCCGCCCCAGAGGAGGGCGGAGACCCAGACGTTTGTGTCCAGGACCACCCTAGGCTCTCGCTTCCTCGATGAAGGCGTTTATGTCTCCCTCCGAAAGGCCCATCTTACGGACTCTCTCCCAGACCGGCCTCATGGACTCCTCAAAAGACCTGTCGGCAATCTTCTTCAGCACCACGGTGTCGTCTATTGCTATAGCCAAAACCTTCTCCCCCTTCTTGAGGCGGGCGGCCCGGCGTACGTTTACGGGGATGACCACCTGTCCCTTGGAGGAGACCTTGGTTGTTGACGCCTCTACCATATTCTCACCACAGTGAAATAGTAAGAAGTTTCTTACTTATAACCGTATGTTTGGCGGTTATTCATATGGACGGTTGCGTGTTTTCTCGCCCTGACTGTAGCGAGCAATAAAAAAAAGATGAAAAAATACGCGGGGCTGGAGGATATCGAAAGGTGGTGAAACCGCAACAAATTTGATTGCCCTATTTCTTTTTGGTTTTAACCTCTATTGCCACTTTGCCTTTTTTTCAGTTGATATAAAATTGCACTGATGACTATAACAATAGTTCCAACAACCCACGCCTCCGGAGGCAGGGAAAACATGAGGACAATGCAAGCACCAAACCCGAGTACAGGTATAAGTGGGTAAAAAGGCATTTTGAACCCGGTCGAATTGGGCAGTTTCTTTCTGAGCTTTATAGCCGAAATATTTACAATCGTATGAACCGTTAGCAGAGCAAAACTTGTAATTGCTGCCGATTGCCTGAGATCGAGGATACTTGTTAAGACAATCAATAATGCTCCCATCATCAAAATGGAAACATAAGGCGTTCCAAATTTCGAGGACACTTTAGCAACGGCTTTCGGAAGTTGCCCATCCCTGGCCATGGCATACGAGACTCTTGATAAGCCAATCAGATTCGTCAGGAGGACGCTTGTGGTGGCAATTAGGGCTCCGAGCGAAACAGCCGCAACCAGAGTCAGGTTCCCCGTTGCGTTCGCAGCGATGGCGAGGGGCGAACCCGACTGGGCAAGGAGGTGATAGTCCACCAAACCCGTTGCAGTAAAGCCAGTAAGGACGTACAACACAATTGATACAACCAGCGCGATCAGTATCGCCAGAGGCAAGGTTCTCTCTGGCTTTTTCACCTCTTCACCCAATGTGGATATTCTACCAAACCCGAGATACGCAAAAAAGATGAAGCCGGCTCCCTGGAGTGTCCCCAATAGGCCATTTGGGCTCATCTCAATGTAGTTCTGAGGATTTGTATGAAAGATCCCGAATGAAATGAACAACGTCAGAATTGCTATCTTTATGATGACCAGGATATTGTTTACGGTTGTGGATTGTTTTATCCCAACTAGGTTCAAGCCCGTCAGTATCATCGCTGCTGCAATCGCCACCGTTTTGACGGGCAGTATTGGAACAAGCGCTACGAAATAGCTTGCGAAGCCAATGCTGATAGCTGCACCTGCCACTATTTGGGCAAAAATGAATAGGCAGCCTACCACGAAACCAGCAAAGGGTGATAGGAGTTCCTTTGCATAGGCGTAGGCCCCTCCTTCCTTTGGAATGGCTGAGCCCAACTCGGCGAAGCTGAAGGCAGTGAACGAGGCGACAACCCCAGCTATAATGATGGAAAAAATCACTGATGGTCCGGCATAACCTATTGCAATGCCCAATACAACAAAGATTCCCGCTCCTATGATTGCCCCAATGCCAATTGAAGTGGCATCTAAAAGGTTCAGAGTTCTTTTAAGGCCCACATTTATTA
>Ga0116202_10000664_pt1 | contig 19264 bp, 16 predicted proteins | sample LakKivw325mmetaG_FD_94479 | JGI IMG/M metagenome (GOLD analysis project Ga0116202, IMG submission 94479) | Anoxic lake water microbial communities from Lake Kivu, Rwanda to study Microbial Dark Matter (Phase II) - Lake Kivu water 325m metaG | ecosystem: Environmental > Aquatic > Freshwater >...
AGAAACAATGAGTTGATTCGACCCGGACTGGCAAAGAATACTATAATAAATTATTAAACTTACCGTTTATTTATTGATGGAGGGAAAATGAAAATCGTGACTTTGTGCAAAGAGGGCTCCTGTTGCCCGGTGGTTAAAATAGGCGAGGACAAAGTGGAGATCGGTGAGAAGGGTAATCTCTGTGTTCTCACCGTGGAACAGTGGGAGGCACTCAAGGAAAAGGTACTTAGCAAAGAGCTGTAGAAAACACAGACGTCTACAAAAATAGACAATGGCGAGAATAGTCGCAGTCTGTACGAGCCAGAAAAAGGGAACCAAAAAGAAGGAAGTCGAAGAAGCACTTCTTCAGGTGAACTTTGGCATTGTTGGTGACGCCCATGCCGACGGCGGCACGCATCGCCAGGTTAGTCTGCTTGCCACGGAAAGTATCGATAAGATGCGAAAACTGGGGCTGGAGGTCAAGCCAGGCGATTTCGCTGAAAACTTGACCACAGAGGACATAGAATTAGTATCGCTTCCCATTGGTAGCAGAATGGCGATTGGAGACCAGATTATCCTTGAGATAACCCAGATAGGCAAGGAATGCCACAACCAGTGCGCCATTTATCAGCAGGTGGGCAAATGCGTGATGCCTGAGGAAGGCGTCTTTGCCAGGGTAATTAAGGGGGGTGCTGTCAGTGCAGGGGATACCATCAAGGTAGTGTGAGTTTTGGCCGAGGTTGAGCGAATTCCCATATTGCGCTTTTCCGAGGATGAAAACAAGCGCATTAATGACATCGTTGTCCGGGAATTTCCTCTGACCATTATCCTTAATAACCAGGAACTGGTGACTCTGCTTTGCACCCCTATACATCTGGACTATCTGGCTGCCGGTTTCTTGTTTTCCGAAGGGCTGCTTAAAAGCAAGGATGAGATCAACAGGATAACTGTGGATGAACGCGGGGGAGTTGTCCGCATCGAGACGAAAGAGGAGACTAAGCAGTCTGGCGAACTGGTGTTCAAGCGGCTTATTACGTCAGGATGTGGCAGAGGCGCTGCCTTTTACAGCGCTGCCGATGCTATAGGACAAAATAAAGTAGAAGCCAGGACCAGCATATCGGCCGTTCAAGTTTTCGGGCTGGTCAGAGAGTTTCAGCACCGTTCACAGATTTTCAGGGCAACGGGAGGCGTCCACAGTGCGGCCTTATGCGATACTGAAAAAATTTTAATTTTCAGCGAGGACATAGGCCGCCATAATGCTATTGATAAGATTTTTGGAGAATGTGTTTTAGAAGACATAGCGACGGACGGGCGAGTTATTCTAACCAGCGGGAGAGTTTCTTCGGAGATACTGTTTAAGACGGCCAGGGGAAATATTCCCGTGCTTATCTCCAAGTCTGCACCCACAGACATGGGCGTGAAATTGGCCCATGATTTGGGTGTTACCCTTATAGGCTTTGTTAGAGGTAACAGGATGAATGTTTATGCGCACGACTGGAGGATAGCCAACCATGGATAGACAGCCCGAGCTAACCGAGAAAATTATTAAGTTAAAGAAACAGCGAAACGCCGTCATACTTGCCCACAACTATCAGCTGGGCGAGATTCAAGATATAGCTGATTTCGTTGGCGATTCGCTCGACCTCAGTCAGAACGCGGCTAAAACAGATGCCGCTGTTATAGTTTTCTGCGGTGTTCATTTCATGGCAGAAACTGCCTCCATTCTGTCGCCTCAAAAGACGGTTTTGTTACCCGATGAACACGCCGGGTGCCCCATGGCCAATATGATCACGGCTCCGCAGCTCAGAGACAAGAAAAAAGAGCATCCCAAGGCTATGGTTGTGTGTTATATTAACTCGTCGGCAGCCGTAAAAGCCGAGTCTTTTGTTTGTTGTACTTCCGCTAATGCGGTTGGAGTTGTTGAACGCGTAGATGCGGATGAAATAATTTTTGTTCCCGACCGGTACCTGGGAGACTATGTGTCTACTAAAACGTCAAAGAAGATGATACTCTGGCCCGGTTTCTGCCCGACGCATGCCCGGATAATGCCCGAGTACATTATCAAACTAAGGCAGGAGTACCCCGAGGCCAAAGTTGTAGTCCATCCGGAATGCAGGCCGGACGTAATTGCCCTGGCCGACCAGGTATTGAGCACCAGCGGCATGATAAAGTTCGCACAAAGGGAAGATGTACACGAAATGATCGTGGGTACGGAGATGGGCTTGATTTATCGCCTCAGAAAAGAGAACCCGGGCAAGAAGTTTATCCCGGTCTCTGAACAGGCGGTATGTCCCAACATGAAGCTGATAACCCTTGAAAAGGTCCTGTGGTCTCTTGAAGAAATGAAGCCCGTCGTAAAAGTGACGGAGAACATTCGCCTTAAGGCCAAAGCCGCTGTGGACAGAATGCTGGCAGTTGGCAGGAACGCATGACCGGTACAGGGAAAATTGTTATATTCGTTACCTGCGGCTCCGAGCCGGAGGCGCATAAAATAGCTGACCAACTGCTTACGAATAGGAAAGCAGCTTGTGTAAACATTGTACCCAGGGTAGAATCATCCTTTTTGTGGCAGGGCAAGCTAGACTCAGCCCGGGAAAGCCTGTTAATCATCAAGACCAAAGCCTCGTTTCTATCTGCAGTCGTGGATTTGGTCAAAGCTTCGCACAGCTATGAAGTGCCGGAAGTCATCGCTCTGCCTATCGTGGGCGGTAATGTAGACTATCTACAATGGATAGATGACGAGGTTAGGGAGAGTTGAGCCCGTATACAGTGGCTAAAGCCGATATTCTCAAAAATTCCGTCCCCACGGCTATTCATCTAAAAACGCGGTGACCCTCGAAATATTCGGATAATTTTGCAGCCTGCCTTTTCCGTTTATACCCGATAATCGCAGAATCCATTAGTATGGTGGTAAAAAGTCAGGTATTGACTATAATATAAGTATAGGAGCCTCACCTGTGAACATCATTTCCCAAAGAAAGACATCCGATTATAAAGAGCTGTCTTTAGAGCAGACCCTCAAACTGCTTAATACCACAGGCGAAGGACTTTCCGAAGTCGAGGCAAAAAAGCGAAACGAGATCTTCGGATTCAACGAAGTAATCGAAAAAAAGAAAAATCCCATATTGAATTTCCTGTCTCGTTACTGGGGACCGATGCCCTGGCTGCTCGAGGCGGCCATAATACTTGCCTCTATACTCAAACATTATCTCGAGTCGGCAATTATCTTTTTCCTGTTGACTATAAATGCAATTATCGGCTTCATTGAGGATCGCGGTTCGCAGCGGGCACTGGAAACGCTCAAGAACCGCCTGGCCGTTAAAGCAAAGGTACGTCGCGATGGAAACTGGCATGTCCAAGACGCAAGAGGCCTTGTTCCAGGCGATGTTATCGCCGTAGGGCTTGGCGATATCGTTCCGGCAGATGCTAAGATGATTAATGGTGACCTCCAGGTTGACCAGTCAGCATTGACCGGTGAATCGCTGCCAGTAAATCTCGGGCCATCAGATATCATATTTTCAGGTTCCATTGTAAAACGAGGAGATGCTACCTGCGTTGTGGCCAACACGGGTATAAATACTTACTTCGGTAAAGCCGCTGAATTGGTCAGAATAGCCAAACCACGGTCGCACCAAGAACAGGTAATGCTGGCGATAGTCAAATATATGATGTACGTATCATTGTTGGCGCTGATCATCGTATCGGGATATGCGATCTACATCGGTACCGGAATCCTGACCATATTGACTTTTGCCGTCATATTTCTGATGGCTGCGGTACCGGTAGCGCTGCCGGCCGTGCTCACCATTGTTCAGTCGGTTGGAGCTACAGAACTCGCTAAAAAAAGTGTGCTGGTGACCAGGCTGGATTCAATTGAGGATGCTGCCTCCATAGACTTTCTATGTCTTGATAAGACGGGCACAATAACTGAGAATAAATTGTCGATCGCCGAAGTCATACCTTTTCCCGGTTATACTAAAGATGATGTTGTCGTTATAGCAGCACTGGCTTCCGGCAAACTTGGTCAAGACGCCATCGATTCCATCGTAATCGAGTATGCCAGCAGTAACAAAGTCGACTTGGGCGCTTATAAACAAACCTCGTTTACCCCCTTTGAACCGGCAACAAGAAGAGCGGAAGCGCTTATTGCTTATGAAGGAAAGCAGTTTAGGGCCGTAAAAGGCGCCCCCCAGGTTATGATTTCTATATCGATAGATTTAAGTCAGGAAGTCATAGAAAGGGCGAACAAGATTGTCGAAGACCTGTCCTTAAAAGGAAATAGGACGCTGGGAGTTGCCAGGTCGGAAGAGGGTAATCTGAGCAACATTAAGCTTGTTGGATTGCTGTCGCTGGCTGACCCGCCGCGTCCGGATTCAAAAGATATGATTGCCGGTGCCAGAGGATTAGGCGTTAAACCAATAATGCTTACCGGCGACAATATAGCTATAGCCAGAGAAATTGCCCGTCAGATATCCCTGGGAGATAAAGTTGTCCGAATCCATGAACTGGACAATTTAAGCCAGGAGGAACAGGCAAAAATGGTGGAGGATTGTGACGGCTTCGCGGAGATATATCCTGAAGATAAATACCGTATTGTGAAGCTTCTACAATCCAGAGGGCACCTGGTGGGCATGACCGGCGATGGGGTTAACGATGCCCCCGCCCTTAAACAGGCGGAAATGGGTATTGCTGTAAGCAGCGCCACAGATGTGGCTAAAGCTTCGGCCAGCGTGGTCTTAACAGAGCCCGGGGTAAAGGTAATTATCGATGCCATAAAGACCAGCCGACATATCTACCAGAGAATGTTGACCTGGGTTTTAAACAAGGTCACCAAGGTAATCCAGGTCATAGGATTACTAACGTTAGGGTTTTTCTGGTTTCATGATACGGTGCTGTCACTTCTTGGGATGGCGTTGCTCGTCTTTGCCAACGATTTTGTGACCATGTCCCTGGCGACCGACAATGTCGAATATACCGCCAGTCCAAACGAGTGGAACGTCAGGAACATTACTTTCGCTTCGCTCGTCATTGGCGCCTTACTGGTGGTAGAGGGGACCGCTGCACTTTTTATAGGTGAATACTATTTTCATATGGACTTTCAGTCTCTGCGCACATTTATTATGATCACGCTAATTTTTACCAGCCAGTTTAGAGTATATATTGTGCGGGAGAGGAAATATTTCTGGTCGTCATTCCCGGGACGGGCACTCCTTTTCAGTACAGTAGGCGCCATCATTGTATTTGCCTTACTGGCTGTATATGGTTTGATATTTCCTCCCATAACTCCGCTTCAGATGCTCTTCGCCCTGATGTTCTCGGCCTTATTCACATTTGCTATTGACTGTCCCAAATATCTGGCCTTTCGTAAATTCGATCTTTAATATTTGTGTGGCTATTACCAGAGACGTTAATAGTGGCGATAATGCTATATTAGATCTAGGCGCTTTTCCTATCAGATAACCATGTTTATTCGTCGACCGACCTGGTACAAAGACAACGTTCCCTGGCTACTGGCAACCAGGGCTGTGCGTAGCTTTTCGCAAGCTATGCTGGTCATTGTTGTCCCTCTATATGCGGTTGCGGCCAATTATTCAACTCTTCAAGTAGGTTATCTCCTATCGATTGCGCTGGCCGGCTCGACCGGATTGACAGTCGTTGTAGGTATCTTTTCCGACCGGTACGGCCGTAAGTTAATAATGATGGTGATTGCTGGCATGACGGCCGTAGGGACTGCCGTCTTTTCGCTGACCACTCAATTCTGGGTTCTGGCGCTTATGGCGGCCATGGCCTCTATTCGTGGAGGTGGCGCCGGCAGCGGTGGCGGCTTCGGTGCATTCTATCCGGCAGAACAGGCTCTTGTTGCCAGCAGCAGTCGGGATGAAAACCGTAATGCCGTTTTCTCTACACTCTCGCTTATCGGCGTACTGGCAGGAGCGGCAGGTTCAATTGTGGCGGTATTACCCGGTCTGCTCAGGGAATATCTGAGTATGAATGCAGTGGATTCGTATCATCCAGTCTTCTGGATTGCCGCCATTTCCAGTCTGATAGTAATACTTTTATGCTTGCCCATTCAAGAAAAACATGTTGTACCGGCAAAAACAAAAAAAACGAATAACAAGCTCTCGACGCGCAGGTTGCTTGGGCGTTTATGGCTCACCAACAGCATTAACGGATTTGTTATCGGCGTGGTGGGCCCCTTCATGACCTACTGGTTAGCATTTCGTTACGGTGTTGGGTCGACTGAAATTGCCATTCTTTATTTCGTGGCAAATCTGCTCACCGCTTTTTCTTATATAGTGGCACCAAGAATTGCCCATAGGCTGGGCTCGGTTCGAGCCATTGTTTTTACGCGTTCAGCAACTGTCTTGTTTATGGCTGCCATGGCACTGGCCCCGACCTTCTTGCTGGCAGCTCTTTCCTATACAATTCGCATAATTATTAACTCGATTGGTCTGCCTATTCGGCAGTCATTCGTCATGGGGGTTGCCGAGGAACAGAACCGTTCCACAGTCGCAGCTATGGGTAGTTTACCGGCACAGGCGACCAGTATGGTCACGCCAACAATAGCTTCTCACCTTATACAGAGTGTATCACAGGCAGCTCCGATATGGCTGGCCACCGCGGCGCTGGCAATTAACGCAGGTCTATTCCAGCTATTTTTTAAAAATGTTAGACCCCCTGAAGAGGAATGATTCTACATAACCGGATGGTGAGATAAATGCTTTATTTGGACTGAGCTTCCGGCCTGGGCTGCTTCAGGACACTTCTGTACAAGCCCCAACTGGCTATATAGGGAATGATATCGTAGACGATCCTGAATAGTATCACCGCTAATAACGCCTGAGTCAGTGGCACTCCCAACAGCGCGTAAACGCCGGCCATCGATGCCTCCTGTACGCCGAATCCGCCCGGGACCATGGAGAGATTTCCAGCAGAAATGCCGATGGTGAAGCCGGTAATAAGGACATCGGGCTTTATCGTTCCACCTAGCGCGTAAAAACAAAACCATAGGACCACCAGCATAAATACCCAGTAAGCCACGACTAGCCCGAAAATTGAGGCTGCCATTAGCGGCCGCCTCTGGACCTCGCTCCAGCCGAATGAAAGCGCACCATCGAAAGTGCTCAGACCGGCCATTATGTCTCTGTGCGCTACAAACTTCGATATGCGATTTATACCCCGTATCAGAGGCGACCTGACCCGACCAATAAAAATACTGATTGTGGCCAGGATTATGAAAAACGCTGTAATGCCCGCCGAGAGGAGAATGCCTACCGCCGCGCCGCCCTGGACGGTGTGGCTCAGTACTAGGAAAACGAGCCCGACAAGCAGCAGGATCAGTAGAACGAGTCCGTCGAAATAAGATTCATATATTGAAGCTGCAATAACCCTGGATATTTTAACCCGGTAAGGTCGCATCAGCATTATTCTAAGAGACAGCCCCCCGGCGCCTGATAGAGCCAGGATATTATCCAGTGCCGACGATACGTAGCCAATCTGTAACAGCTTCCAGCGGCTGATCTTGATTTCAAATAACCGGCTAATTACCAGAAAGGCAAAACTTAGACAGAAAAATGATACCGCGGTAAATAACAGGGCGATGATGGTAAGAAACCAGTTCGCCTCACCTACCAACTGGCGGGCATGCTGCCAATCCAGAGCGATGACCACAGCCCCAATGGCCAAAACTACGACCACGACAATTATGGAAATTTTCTGACGGGACTGCATGCTCATCTTTATAGTATACAGTCAACTGCGATAGTTCAAGTGGATTGGTGTGCCGAAATTTTGACAGCAAAATTATACAGGTATATGATTTCAATAAGAGTTTGTTATACAGCACTATGGCAGCGGACTAATATGCTTGACCTGCTTTTTATATTCTTGGTTTTATTATTCTTTATTGCCAGTCTCGGATTAATAGCAATTTTCCGGCGTCTCTGAAAGCATAGTATGGGTGCTTTATACATCATCTCCGGCGTCCTCTGCATCTGTTTACTGATATATCTGGTATTGGCTCTCGTTAAACCGGAGTGGTTTGGATGACGGTATCTATCCTGCTTCAACCTGTCCTGTATCTGCTTGTCCTGTTATTGTTGGTAAAACCCCTCGGTTCCTATATGGCACGAATCTATCAGGGCGAACGTACGTTTCTATCTCCAGTCCTCAGGCCGATTGAGGCGTTTATCTACCGGTTGGTGCGAATACGGCCGGATGAGGAAATGGACTGGAAGACATATGCAGTAGCCGTATTGATTTTCAACCTGTTTGGTATCCTGCTGTTGTATTTGATCCAGCGCTTGCAGTCTATTTTGCCATTAAACCCACAAGATTTTGGGCAAGTACGGCCCGGGCTGGCCTTTAATACTGCGGTGAGTTTCGTTACCAATACCAACTGGCAAAGCTATAGCGGCGAGACGACTATGAGCTATCTGACCCAGATGATGGGATTGACCGTTCAGAACTTTTTATCGGCGGCCACCGGAATGGTGGTGCTGATTGCACTGGTACGGTCTTTTGCCAGACAGTCAGCTAAGGCTATCGGCAATTTCTGGGTGGATACCACACGTAGCGTGCTTTACGTATTATTGCCGTTATCCATGGTACTGGCAATGGCTCTGGTTTCGCAGGGTGTGGTACAGACATTTAACGGAGACGCCCACGCGTCACTTGTGCAATCAACACAGGATTCCTCCGGTAACATAGTAAACGAGCAAGAAATTGCGATTGGGCCGGCGGCTTCACAAATTGCGATTAAGCAGCTGGGAACGAACGGCGGTGGCTTCTTTAATGTCAATTCGGCACATCCGTTTGAAAACCCGACCCCTCTCTCTAATTTCCTGGAAATGTTGTCGATTCTGCTGATACCAGCAGCCTTGTGTTATACCTTTGGCGAGATGATTGGGGATACGCGTCAGGGCTGGGCGATTCTGATAGCCATGACCTTTATATTTGTGGCGCTACTCGGTGTAACCGTTTGGTCTGAACATAGTGGGAACCCGGCTTTGACAAAACTTGGAATTGATCAAACGCCGACCAACCTTCAGCCAGGTGGCAACATGGAAGGTAAGGAGTTACGCTTTGGTATCACTAATTCGGCGATGTGGGCTACCAGCACGGCGGCGGCTTCTAATGGTTCGGTTAACTCCATGCTGGACTCATTTACTCCACTGGGTGGGCTGGTACCTATGTGGCTTATACAGTTGGGCGAGGTAATTTATGGTGGGGTGGGTTCGGGGTTGTACGGGATGCTAGCCTTCGTCATAATTGCGGTGTTTGTGGCCGGGCTCATGATTGGCCGCACTCCGGAATATCTGGGCAAGAAGATTGAAGCCTATGAGATGAAGATGGCCTCCTTGATAGTTCTGATTCCCGTAGCAATTGTGTTACTAGGCACTGCTATAGCTGTAGGCACTGCGGCGGGCAGAGCTGGGGCCTATAACCCGGGAGCACACGGATTCGGCGAAATACTATATGCTTTTTCTTCGGCAGGCAATAACAATGGCAGCGCATTCGCCGGTCTTAGCGCAAATTCACCTTTTTATAATACGGCTTTAGGCCTGGCCATGCTTTTCGCCCGTTATTGGACGGCGATACCGGCACTGGCAATTGCCGGCTCCCTGGTACAAAAGAAAAAGGTACCCGTGAGTGCGGGAACACTGCCCACACACACTTCGCTGTTCATTATATGGCTGATTGTGGTGGTAATTATTGTGGGTGCTCTCAGTTTCTTGCCGGCTCTGGCCCTTGGACCGTTGGCTGAATATCTGGCGATGAGATGATGAACTATGACAGATAATCACGAGGCATCTGACATTAAAGAGCAGGCGCCTGAAAAAATGGCAATACCGGCTAAAAGGCGGCCTGGGACTAGACGTCAGCTTTACCGCAGGGCACTTATCGATGCTTTGAAGAAATTTAACCCTCGGTGGATGGTCCGCAACCCGGTAATGTTTGTGGTGGAAGTAGGTAGTGTTTTGACTACCGCCCTTTGGGTGCAGGAGCTCTTGGGTCGTGGCGAGGAAACTGCTGGTTTCGTAGGTGCCATAGCACTTTTTCTCTGGCTCACTGTATTCTTCGCCAATTACTCCGAGGCTATAGCCGAAGCCAGGGGCAAGGCACAAGCGGATGCTCTACGACGTACTCGCCGGGAAACACAGTCCAAGAAACTAACCCATCCCAAACATGGAGCCAAATACGACATTGTACTATCTACTGCACTGCGCAGGGATGATACATTCCTGGTGGAAGCCGGTGACATCATTCCAGTAGACGGTGAGGTCGTTGAAGGCGTCGCCCTGGTAGATGAAAGCGCGGTCACCGGAGAAAGCGCACCCGTCATTCGGGAATCAGGGGGTGATCGAAGCGCTGTTACCGGCGGTACTCGCCTGCTTTCGGACTGGCTCGCGGTCCGCGTTACCGCGAATCCAGGTGAAGGTTTCCTCGACCACATGATCAGTCTGGTTGAAGGGGCAAAGCGCCAGAAAACGCCAAACGAGATCGCACTGAATATTCTTCTCGCAGCCTTCACTATCATCTTTTTAATCGTTTGTGCCACATTGCTACCGTTTTCCCTGTACAGCGTGGCAGTAAATCAACAGGGGACGCCTATTACGTTGACCGTAATCATAGCACTGCTGGTCTGTCTCATACCGACGACTATAGGTGGCTTGCTGCCAGCCATCGGCATTGCCGGTATAGACCGTTTAATCAGGCGCAATGTGATTGCGTTGTCTGGCCGTGCTGTGGAAGCAGCCGGCGATGTGGATGTGCTGCTGTTGGATAAGACTGGTACCATCACCCTGGGCAACCGTCAGGCAGTCGAATTTATTCCACTCAGCGGTGTCACTGCCGCCGAACTTGCGGAGGCGGCACAAATGGCTTCGCTGGTCGATGAGACTCCGGAAGGTCGAAGCATCGTGCTGCTGGCAAAAGAAAAGTATGGCCTTCGCGGCAGCTCAAGCGAGGACAAACCGGGCGGTATGCATTTTATACCCTTTTCGGCGCAAACCAGAATGAGCGGTGTGGATATAAACGGAGTCAGTATTCGCAAGGGCGCCGCGGATGCCATCATTGCCTACATTGAAAAACAGGATAAAACAGTGCCTGCGGAGTTGAAGGGATTGGTCGACGACATAGCCCGTGCAGGAGGGACGCCTCTGGTGGTAGCGCGAAACGGTGAAGCGCTGGGCGTTACCCACCTTAAGGATATAGTCAAGGGAGGAATTAAGGAAAGATTTGCGCGCATGCGACAAATGGGTATCAAAACCGTCATGATTACCGGCGATAACCCGCTCACAGCGGCGGCCATCGCTGCGGAGGCCGGGGTAGACGACTTTTTAGCGCAAGCCACCCCCGAAACCAAGCTTGAGCTGATTCGCCAACATCAGGCGGGAGGGAGACTGGTAGCCATGACCGGTGATGGCACCAACGACGCTCCGGCGCTGGCGCAAGCTGATGTAGCCGTAGCTATGAACACTGGCACGCAGCCGGCTCGAGAAGCCGCCAACATGATTGACCTCGACAGCAATCCAACTAAATTGATTGAGGTAGTGGAAATAGGTAAACAGTTATTGATGACACGTGGGGCTTTAACGACCTTCAGTATCGCCAACGATGTCTCCAAGTATTTCGCCATTATACCGGCTGCATTTGCCAGCACGTATCCCTCGCTACTGGCTCTGAACTTGATGCATCTGGCCACACCTGAGAGCGCAGTTTTGTCGGCGGTGATTTTCAATGCCTTGATCATAGTGGCCCTAATTCCACTAGCACTGCGTGGTGTCCCGTACCGACCGGTAGGCGCTGCCACACTTTTGCGAAATAATCTGTTACTTTATGGAGTTGGAGGGCTCATCATGCCATTTATCGCTATAAAATTAATCGACATGGTGTTAGTTGCCTTGAGGCTGGTGTAATAATCAGGAGATAGTTGGTATGGTTCGTCACATTCGTAGTGCGGTAATATTGCTGGCAGTGTTCACAGTGGTCACCGGTATAATTTATCCTTTAGTAGTGACCGGTATTGCCCAGATGGCCTTTCATCATCAGGCTAACGGCAGTCTTATACAATCCGAGGATGGTCGCTACATTGGCTCCGAGCTTATAGGCCAACCGTTTGACCAGCCAAGGTATTTCTGGGGCAGGCCTTCGGCTACGTCGCCGTTTCCATATAATGCGGCGGCCTCTTCCGGTTCCGACTTCGGGCCGCTAAATCCGGCATTAGTGGATGGAGTTCAAAACCGTGTAAATCAACTGAAAGCTGCAGACCCGCATAACACCACGCCGATTCCGGTGGATTTGGTTACTAACTCGGCCAGCGGGCTGGACCCGCAAATAAGTGTGGCGGCGGCGCTGTATCAGGTTCCGCGTGTGGCCCGTGAGCGCGGGTTGGCGGAGGCCGAGGTGAGTAGTCTGGTAAATCGATTTACGCAGGGGAGGCAGCTAGGCATTCTGGGAGAACCAAGGGTAAACGTTTTACTGCTCAATCAAGCACTCGACCGAATAAAGTAAAAGCCTGGATTTAACTGAGAATAATGATAACATCAGAAGGACGACAAAACGATGTCTGAGAAACGTCCCAGCCCGGATGAATTATTAGCCCGTATTAAAGCTGAGGAGCGACGCAAAAAACTGGGTAAATTAACTATTTTCCTGGGTTATGCTGCCGGCGTGGGTAAAACCTATGCTATGATCGAGGCCGCTCAAAGAAGAAAAAAGGAATTAGATATTGTAGTCGCCTACGTGGAGACACACGGGCGGGCTGAGACCGAGGCGTTGCTTAAGGGACTGGAGATAGTGCCGCCGCGGCAGATGGAGTACCACGGTATAAAAATTTCAGAAATGGACTTGGACGCCGTACTGAAAAGGCAACCGCAGTTGGCGTTGGTTGATGAACTTGCCCATACTAATGCTTTTGGCTCTCGTCATCCCAAGAGATATCAGGACGTGGAGGAATTACTGGAGGCGGGAATAGATGTCTACACCACACTTAATATACAACACGTGGAAAGCGTGAGGAACAGAGTGGCGCAGATAACCGGTGTTTGGGTACGCGAGACTTTACCCGACACAATTATTGATATAGCATCCGAGATAAAGTTAGTTGACTTACCTCCTGATGAGCTTTTAGAACGCTTAAAAGAGGGTAAGGTCTACGTACCGGAACAAATAGCTCACGCTATTGCCGACTTTTTCCGTAAAGGTAACCTGACTGCCCTTCGCGAGGTTACTATGCGGGTGGCTGCTGAACATGTTGATAGGCAGGTCCAGGTCTATATGCAAACGCATGCCGTACGTGGACCCTGGCCGGCAGGAGAGAAGCTCCTGGTTTGCATCGGCCCTGGGCCTTTGGGTAATCGATTAGTTCGCAATGGGCGAATTCTGGCTTCGCAGTTAGACGCAGAGTGGTTTGCGGTATATGTTGAAACACCTGGCATTATTCGGCCTTCATCCGGCCAACAGAACAGGCTGGACGCCACACTAAGGTTTGCTGAACGCCTTGGTGGTAAAGCACTAAAGTTGCAGGGTGACTCGGTAGGCCGCACCATCATCGAATACGCCCACGAGCATAATATTAGTAAGATAGTCGTCGGCAGACCGCATCGCAGCCGGTGGCTCGAATTGTTTCGTGGCTCGGTGTCCGACCAGTTAATCCATGGAAGCGAGAATATTGATGTCTATATAGTTGGCAGCAAAGCCGAGCCGGAAGAGGCGGAGAAGTTGCCTGCCGTTCAATCATCACAGTGGTGGTGGGGCTACCTGGAAGGGCTGGCCGTAGTAGTGGTGGCCACCATAATAGGAGAGCTGCTGCGTCCTCATTTCGATCCCACTAATCTGTTTATGTTATATCTCGTCGGTGTAATTATCTCGGCTGTCTTCTTTGGCTTTGGCCCATCTATTTTCGTTTCTCTGCTGGGTGTAATTGCCTTCGATTACTTTTTCGTTCCACCGATTATCTCGTTTGCTGTGGCAGATGCACAGTATCTGTTCACATTTATTGCCTTGCTCTCTGTAGGTATAGTTATCAGTCTGTTGACGGCAAGAGTGCGTAATCAGATTAAGGCAGCCAGGCGCCGCGAAAGTGAAACGGCTACATTATATGCTCTCAGTCGGGACATTGCCGGCAGCGCAGAACTAGAGGAGACGCTAAATGTTATAGTGCGGCATGTAAAAGAAACATTTGGGAGCGATGTGGTGATTTTTTTGCCTGATGAGCAAAATAAGGGACGACTGAAGCCACACACCCACGGGTCAAAATTCGCGCTCGAAGAGAATGATTTGGCAATTGCTACATGGGCGTTCCAAAATCAAAAGGCTGCTGGATATGGAACCGATACGCTTCCTGATGCTAAAGCACGTTACCTGCCTTTGAATACCATAAAGGGGCCTATAGGTGTCATGGGGATATGGTTCTCCGATACACAGGAAACTGTCAGTATCGAACAGTTAAGGTTGCTGGAAGCGTTCGCCGACGTGGCTGCTACCGGAATCGAACGGGCTCAGTTAACGGCAGCTATTTGTAATGTACCCGGTCCTTAGCGATATCGGCGTTTTTGATATGGTGCCTGATGGAATGACGGCCGGTGCGGCAGGCAACCAGTTGTTTTCTTTCTAAATCTTGGCCGGTTTGCCCCAGTCAGGTGGGTTCACCGGCCAGCCGGAACCCAGCCATTCCTCGACCAACCTCTGTCGGGTCTGCGCCAACCTCAGGCTGATGCTGGCGCCAATTTTTTAATATCCTGGCATTAAAATCTCTAGCCTTTTTGATGATGGTGTGTTTTACCATCTGCTCAACGGGAGCGGTATCATCGTTTTATCCGATGACTGTCCTACCCCATTGTCTAGGTCAGGTCAATACGAAAATTCGTAGACAATTTTCTCGGTTAGCAGACGGAAAAATATCCGCATCTATGTCAACAGCCAAGTATATTTTAAGGAACAACTTTTGTGTTACAATTGTCAAACCACAGGCCAAACCATAATTCATGCCTAGGAGGTCAATATGTCCGCAGAGCTGGTACTATACGAAAAGAAACAGAAAGTCGCCATTGTCACTTTGAACCGTCCCGAAAGGCTAAACGCCATAACGCACGGGATGTTGAGGAAGTTGGGAGAGATTATAGAAGATGTTAAAAAAGACGATAGCGTCAGGGTTATGATTCTGACCGGGAGGGGCAGGGCATTTTCGGCAGGCACCGACATATCGGACCCGGTACCAGTTATGTCAGAGCTGGAGATTCAGGCGGCCAGGCGCAAGGATACCACCGAATACAGGCAGTCGCTATGGTATTTCAATAGCATACCGAAGCCAACGATATGCGCTATTAACGGCGCAGCTGTGGGTATTGCGTCGGAATTTGCTCTCCACTGCGATATCCGGATTGCCGCGGAAAGCGCCAGGTTCGGTCAGGTGTTCGTGCTAAGGGGCATGACACCGGATACGGGCGCAGGCACCTATTTGCTGCCCAGAATAGTCGGCCTGTCCAAGGCGTGCGAGCTGGTCTTTTCCGGAGAAATTATCAACGCCAAGGAGATGCTAAAAATCGGACTGGTCAGCCAGGTTGTACCCGATGATGAACTGATGACGGCCGCCATGGCAATGGGCAAAAAAATGATGCGGGGCGCTCCGCTGGCAGTGCAAATGGCCAAACAGCTTATGTACTTGGGTTTGCAGCGCAGTCTGGAAGACCACTGGGAAGCATCACGCTACCACTTCCAGCTTAGCTGCAAGACCGATGATTTTCAGGAAGGCATAAAGTCCTTCTTCGAGAAGAGAGAGCCCCGGTGGAAAGGTAAGTAGCAATCTGTTGTTCGGGCCCATAATGAGGGGAGGATGTAGACGGCAAGTAATTCCAGGCCTCGGTTATTTATTCCCGCCATGGTTCGACAGGCTCACCATGAGCGGAAATCAAGTGAGGTCTCACCACGCGAAATCAAATAACGGCCCCAAAAATGAGCGGGAGTTAAACAACAGCCCAAAAATGAACGGAAAGCAAATAAAAGCCCTCCAAATGAGCGGAAATTAGGAAGCTGTCTTCGTACCAGCGGCATCACAACAACCATCGTATACAGATAAACATGCCATTGGGGAAGCTATCTGCTATAATGTAGCTTCTGAAGGGGGGTACGAACTTTCTTGTATAAAGCTCCTCGCGGCACTGTCGATATTTTACCCGAAGAACAACGTTACTGGAGATTTGTAGAAACCAGCGCCGTTTCTTTGTGCCGGCTTTACGGTTATCAGCGGCTCGACACGCCCGCATTTGAGGATGCTCAGCTTTTTACCCGGAGCATAGGCCAGGGTACCGATATCGTCACCAAGGAGATGTATACCTTCGAGGACAGGAGCGGCAATGTCCTGGCTCTGAGGCCTGAAGGTACGGCACCCGTATGTCGCGCTTATCTGGAACACGGCATGGATAACTTACCCCAGCCTGTGAAGCTTTACTATATGGCTGCCATATTCCGATACGAACGACCTCAGGCCGGACGATACCGCCAGCATTACCAGTTTGGTTTTGAGGCCGTCGGCGATGGCGATCCAGTCCTGGATGCCGAGATAATTGAAATGGCCTGGAAATATTTCGAGACACTTGGTATCGACGGCCTTAATCTCTATGTCAACAGTATTGGCTGCAAGGCCTGCCGGCCCCGATATCTGGAAGAGCTTAAACGCTATTACGCCAGCCATGTTCAGGGACTATGCGCTGACTGCAAGTCAAGGTTTGATAAAAACCCGCTGCGCCTGCTGGACTGTAAACAATCTGTATGCTACGAGGTAACGGAGGCGGCGCCTAAAAGCACGGATTACCTGTGCCGGGAATGCCTGGTTCATTTTGAATCCGTGGTTGGTTACCTTGAGGCCTTAGAAATTCCCTTTGAATTGAGCCACAGGCTGGTGCGCGGCCTGGACTATTACACTAAGACCGTTTTTGAGATTCAGCCTCCTGGTGAAGGTGCTCAAAGCGCCTTGGGCGGCGGAGGGCGCTATGATGACCTTATCGATGAATTAGGCGGCAAGCCCACGCCGGCCATCGGCTTCGCCTCGGGCATGGAACGGGTCGTTCTCAATTTGAAGAAGCGGAAAATCGCCGTGCCTGAACCGTCGGTGCCGCCGGTGTTTATTGCTTATCTGGGTAATGAGGCCAAGCTGGAAGCCGCTAAACTGGCATCAACGCTTCGCCGAAGGGAAGTCCCGGCAGTATTGGCGACCGGAGACAGAAGCCTCAAGGCACAACTCAGACAAGCTAACGGCCTGGGAGCTGGTTATACCGCCATTATTGGAGAGAACGAGGTAAAAGTCGGAAAAGTGACATTGCGAAACATGGGGACTGGAGAACAGGAAACTTTAGCGCCTGAAGCACTGATTCAGCTGCTTAAAGAAATCGAATAAGTAAACAGACTACAGGGAGAGGCAATATGGCAAAGACCATCGTGGAGATTAACGAAAAGATAAAAAAAGGCCAGGCTGTTGTAGTTACGGCCGAGGAAATAATCGATATCGCCAAGAAAAAGGGCGTTACCCAGGCGGCTAAAGAAGTAGACGTAGTTACGACGGGAACGTTCGGGCCGATGTGCTCTTCCGGTGCCTATTTTAACGTCGGACATAGCAAACCCAAAATCAAGCTTGGTGGCGGTAAGGTCTATCTGAATGACGTGCCGGCTTACACAGGAATGGCTGCCGTTGATTTCTTCCTTGGTGCGACGGCGCTGCCGGACGATGACCCGAAAAATAAAATTTATCCGGGCGAATTCAGGTACGGCGGCGGCCATGTAATCGAAGAACTGGTAGCTGGAAAAGATGTCAGATTAGTGGCTACCGCCTATGGGACCGATTGTTATCCGAGGCGCAAGCTGGAGACCCTGATTAAGCTGAAGGACATGAACGAGGCGGTCCTGTTCGATATGAGGAATGCCTATCAGAACTATAACGTAGCAGTAAATCTGTCTGACCGGACTATATATACCTACATGGGAGTGCTCAAGCCGAATCTGGGCAATGCCAACTATTCTACCGCCGGGCAGCTGTCGCCGCTGTTTAACGACCCGTATTATAAAGCTATCGGAATAGGCACCAGAATTTTCCTGGGTGGAGGTGTCGGTTACGTAGCCTGGCAGGGCACTCAGCACAATCCCAATGTCCTGCGAGGTGATAACGGGGTTCCCAAAAGGGGAGCCGGGACGCTGGCTGTCATCGGAGACTTGAAAGGCATGAAACCAGAATGGTTGGTAGGCACCAGTTTCCTGGGTTACGGCGCCACGATGACGGTGGGTATCGGGGTACCGATACCGATGCTGTCAGAAGAAATGCTGCGATATACTATGGTAACCGATGCCGAGATTTATGCGCCGGTAATCGACTATTCGGACGCTTACCCGCAGCGGAAGCCTGATATTCTGGGGGAGGTCAGCTACGCCGAACTAAAGAGCGGGCAGATAAAGATACAGGGGCAGGAAGTCCAGACGGCTTCTCTATCTAGTTACCCTGGAGCGGTGAAGATTGCGGGCATTTTGAAAGACTGGATCAAGAAGGGGGAGTTCTTGCTAACCGAGCCGGTAGCCCCGTTGCCCGGCATCGAATCGGGCATAGTCTTCAAGTCGCTCGAGGAGCGCCCGATCCCGTAATAAAGGAGTTCAGATGGCTACGATTTCGAAGAGAATAGTTTTACATTTTCCCAAGCGTTTGACCAACGAACCGATTGTCTATAAGCTCGTGAAAGAGTTCAACCTGGAGTTCAATATACTCAAGGCGTCCGTTAGCCCCGGTGAAGAAGGGCTGCTGATAATGGAGCTAACCGGAGAGCAGCGGAACTACGATAAAGGGGTAAAGTACCTTACCGAGACCGGCGTGAAAATTCAATCGCTGAGCCAGGATGTAGTCTGGAATGAATCGAGATGTACGCATTGCGGCGCCTGCATAGCTTTGTGCCCGACTGGAGCCTTTTCCCTCAACCCAGCTACCAGAAAAGTGATTTTCGATAACGATAAATGTGTTGTCTGCGAGTTATGCGTCAAGGCCTGTCCGCCCCACGCCATGGAGCTGTATTTTTGAATGTACCAGCCCAGGACGTACCGTCGTTGGATCAAGGATGAAGGTCTGGTCGCGTTTAACGTCATCGTTAAAGAAACAGACCTCTATATTTTAGCCACACAGGACCTTCAGGAACAGGCTACATCGTCGGTTATGAAACATCGCCTGCCGCTCGAGGAATACATTGCCGGCCACCCGCTTTTTCGTCACAGCCTTGAGCCCTGTGAAGTAGAAGATGATGCTCCGGAT
>Ga0116202_10000665_pt1 | contig 19261 bp, 16 predicted proteins | sample LakKivw325mmetaG_FD_94479 | JGI IMG/M metagenome (GOLD analysis project Ga0116202, IMG submission 94479) | Anoxic lake water microbial communities from Lake Kivu, Rwanda to study Microbial Dark Matter (Phase II) - Lake Kivu water 325m metaG | ecosystem: Environmental > Aquatic > Freshwater >...
GCATTGTATATAGAACCGGCGTAGCCGGGGGGATAAGGTGGATAAGGATATGTTTGTGTACCCGGTGATGATGTGTCTGGTGCCGCCTCACTGTATTGCTCCACCGGTACCGGCGGCTCTACGGCCTGTCCGGCCTCTTCGGGCGGCTGCCACGATTCCTCGGGGCTGGCCGGTGGCGTAGGGTTGTCATCGGCGAATGTCAGCGAGATTTGTACCAGCGCCACCGAGAAGACGACGACGGTAACTATCAGTGCGCTTAAGATTTTTTTCATTGTGACTCTCCGAACAACATATATTTAACTAGTATAAATATACGTCCCGGGGGAGCTGTGTGCTTGACGCGCTGCTGACAGGTCACTGACAGTTGGCTGACAAAATGGAAAACGAGGATTTTATGTGGATCAAAGCAGATGAAACTTTAATGAGACAGTGCCGGCGGGCTCAATGAGGTCGCCATCTGCGAGTTTAACCGGGCCCTGGTGGCTAATGTCTTTATGGTTAAGGGTTGTGCCGTTAGCCGAGCCTAGGTCTTCGATATAGAAATGCTCCCCATCCGCTTTTACCTGAAAATGTTTTCTGGAGATGAGCGTCAATTCGTCCAGGCTCAGCGCGCGGGACAGGTCGGCGCGGCCTATCACTTGCTCTTCACCGCAAAGGCGGATAGAGTTTCCGTCCGGTAATGATATTCTGGCCCTGGCGGGTACCAGTAGCAGGTTATCTGGAAAGGATGCCGATATTTCCTCTTCTACGGACAGCCGACTTCGGCGGCGCCACAAAAAAAACAATACTAGCGCTAGTCCGATGACTACCGCCAAGAGGCAGGCCCCCAGTACCATAGGCCTGGTGAAAAACTCTTTTAGCCGTGAGACGAAGCCCGGTTCTTCAACCGGCGTTACCGGTGGCGAAAGGGATTCGGCAGGTTTATTTTTGGTATAAGTCCAGTAGATCAGGTTGTTTGGTGAAGTCTGGTCGCTACCGGCCCACTGGTCCCCGCTGTAGAACCAGACCCGGTAGGCGTGTTGTCCCTCAGCTTCATTGTCGGTTGGCGCGAAGGGGCCAAGCCGCCACAGGCCGCTCTCTGGCAGCTGCCATTTGTACGCCAGCCACTGGCCGGGTTGGGCCTGGTCCTGCGGGAAATATTCGTAGATATAAGCCCAACCGGGTGCGTTTACGTCAAGGTCGAGATACCAGTGCTCGTCACCGGTGACGACGGGCTCATTATTACCAGAAGCCGGCGTGAAGGCGATGATAATGCCGGGCGGCGTGGTTTCGGTTTGCGACGTAGCCCGGAGCAGTACGTATTCGACCGGCGGCTTGATTTCGTTTTGGGGCTGCTCGCCGGCGGGAGAATTGGGGATGGTGGTGTTGTCGCTGGGCGCTCCCAGGGCGGCCACCGGAGCAGCTGGCAAAATCAGCACTGCCATAGTGCTGAAGGTCAGGACGAGAGCCAGTAAAGCTAGCTTATTTTTCATTTTTATCACGAGATGGGGCAGCCTTAACCTGATAGCCCTCCGCCGATGATAGAGCTGCCTTGAAGGCTTTGGCATCGGCGAATCTGCGGTCGGCGGAAAAAAGTATGCCCTGTGCCAGGCATTTGGCGGTGCGCTTGGATATGCCGCGGGAAACCAGGTAGTCGGCCACCGCGCCGGCTTCGGCGTAGGAGCGCGGCCAGTTTGATTTGAACAGGTCGAGGCAAATTTCGTTGGGATGTTTGAGCGTAAGCATATAGATGCAGGTCTGTGCCAGACCGAATAGATCGCAGCGCTGGTCGGCATCGCCGCCGATGAACAGTTCCGGAATATCGAAGCCCTTGTTGGTTATCTTGGTGAACGGGTCGTGGCCCCCCTTGTCTTTATCGGAGCCGTTTAAGTTTTTAGCAGTGCCGAAATCAATTAGCTTGACCGTGCCGTTGTCGGCGAGCATGATGTTCTTGGGATTGATGTCCCGGTGAATGACGCCGGCTTCATGTATGTAAGACAGCGCGTCCAGCAGCTGGCAAGCCCAGGCAATGACCTGGGGTTCCTGATACGGAGTCCGGGGCGAGGCTGCCATCAGCGTTTCCCCGTTAACGTATTCCATCACCAGGTTAAATTCTCCCTTGTAGTAAAAATTATCAAGGTATTTGACGATGGCGGTATGTTTAAGTCGCTTCAGGTAGCTGGCTTCCAGCATCAGCTTGTCTAGGTAGACGTTGTCCATGGCGGTTCCGCGGCGCGGCGTCTTGATGATGCAGGGTTTTCCGGTCTTGCGATTGCGGCCGTACCAGATGGTGGCCATGCCGCCTTGCTTGTATGGCGGTGCTACCAGTTCGTAGCGACCGTTGACCACGTAGACGTTGTTACTGCTATGCACAGGCATTTGCGGTTTGGCTGGCGAGTATCTCCGGCGCCGGCGAACGACGAGCAGCACGATGACCACCACTGCCAGCGTGGCCCAGACCATTATCATCAGCATCAGGGCATCATCGGGCCACATTACGTTCTCCTCAGGCTGGTCTCGGCGGCAATCATGGCCTGCCAGGACGGCAGATTGTCGGGTTTAACGACGATTATGGATATATTGTCCGGTCCGCCGGCCAGATTAGCCTGAGCTGTCAGGTCGGTGCAGGCCTGGTCTGGAGTGGCGGCACCGTTGACCGTCTCTGCAATTTGAGACGAAGGCAGCACACCGCAGAGGCCGTCCGAGCAAAGCAGTATGTTGTCGCCGGCATATAGCTTTACATAATATAGGTCAGGTATAACGTTGCGGGTGTAACCCAGGACGCGGGTTATCTCGTTTTTACGAGGGTGTTTCTGGCCTCTTCCGGGCTGATAGCACCAGCATCCACTAGTTCCTGTACCACGGAATGGTCGCGCGTGACCTGCATTATTTCTCGCTGGTTGATAACATAGCATCGGGAATCTCCAACGTGGGCCACGTAAAGATCGCCGCCTATTACCAGAGCCGCGGTCAGTGTGGTGCCCATACCTTTTAGCTCGGCTTCGGTGGCGGAGTCCAGCACCTTGCGGTTGGCTTTCTTGAAGGCGGCGGCTAAGACCTGGAGTGGAGCGATGGGAGTTTTGGCGTGAAGGCCGAAGATACATTCGGCATGCAGCGTCTTGGTGGCCAGGTGGCTGGCGATTTCACCGGCGTTGTGGCCGCCCATGCCGTCGGCTACCGAGAACAGTCCGGCCGAGGTGGTGCCCAGGTGTGTCCTGAGGTCGAAGGTAGTGCACAGGACGCTGTCTTCGTTGAGCTCTCTCAGCAGCCCCGTATCCCAGCTGTAACCCGTTTCCATTTTTATTTAACGCCTTTGAACAATTTAAAAGTTAGTGTAAGCTCCGACTGGCCGGCCAGCTCGATTTTATCGCCGCTTTTCAGAGCTTTCCTGGTCTTGCCGTGTATATCGACGCCGTTGAGTTTAGTATGGTTGGTGCTGCCCGTGCCGTCACGGCCGTAGTCTTTGACATAGTATCTGCCTCTATCGTAGGTAATGAGAATGTGCTGCCGGGATACTTTCATCAGCAAGTCCGCCGACGCTTTCCCGTCAAAGTCGCTGCGTTCGATGAAGGTGGGCTCACCGCTGAGCGTGACTATAGAACCACCGGGCATGATGATCCTGGCTTTGGGCGACGGATGTGGCACGCTCTTTTTAGTTGTAGAGGGAAGCCGGCTTATCTTGGTCGGCTCTGCCTCAGCAAAGTATTTGCCGCAGGCGTAGCAAAAGAAGCTGGCAGCGTTATTGGAGTGCCGGCAGCGCGGGCAGATGATTTTGCGGGCGGGCTCGTCCTGTGATGCGGCCAGGGGCAGCCCGCATTTATGGCAGACTTTTTCATTCGCCTCGTTCCTGGCGTGGCAGGCCCGGCAAGTAATTTTAGCCCGTTTACGCATTGTTTTTAACAGTCCGTGGTGTTAAAGACAGTGTAGCTGATTGGTAGGGACTCTGCTTGACAGCTTTCTGACAAATACCTAATATAAATCTGATATACTCACGGTTTAATCGCATGTATTATACTACACCGAATAAAAGGCAGCCCAAATGGGTGGAGGTTACGTGGCTTCGTTAATTGTGAGGAAGGGCACCGCCGAGGACATAGGTAAAATCTTCAGCCTGGACCTGTCGCGCACTGTGGTTGGTCGGCTTACGCTGCAAAACAAACCCGATATCGAACTCAGCGCCGATGTCATTTCCAGACAGCACCTGGAGATTGTGAGTCAGGACGCTAAGTACTGGGTGAAAGACCTGGGCAGCACCAACGGCACCACGCTTAACGACGACCGCATAATTCCTGGAAACCTATACGAGCTCAAGCACAATGCCAGGATAGGATTGGGAGTGGAAGGGACGTCTCAGCAAACCGTCCTGGTGTTCAAGGAGTCCGAAGATACCAATATCATGCGGGCAAAAGAAGGCAGCGTACCCGCGGTAGTATCATGGCTGAAGGTAGACGAGGGCAGGAAGGAGGCCGTGGTGGACGGCAAGCCGAAGAAGCTATCCAAGAAGGAATACGACCTGCTGCTGCTGCTTTATCGTAACGCCGGAAATATCTGCTCCCGCGACGAGATAATCGAGGCTGTCTGGCCGGAAACGAAGGACGCTTCGGCGATATCAGATGCCACCATCGACCAGCTTATTCACCGGCTGCGGGAAAAGGTGGAACCGAAACCTGCCAAACCGACGAGAATAATCAGTAAGAAGGCATTTGGCTATATGCTGGTGTAGCTGCTATACGACTCTTTGTTTGAAAGCCTCGTACATCACCAGTGCGGCGGCTACGGAGGCGTTGAGCGAGTTGATCTGGCTGCGCATGGGGATATTGGCCAGGAAATCGCACCGTTTTTTAACCAGATCGGATAAGCCTTTGCCTTCGCTACCGATGACGATGGCAGACGGTGACTTGAAGTCCATCCTGGTGTATTCGTCCTTACCGCTGCTTTCGATGCCGATAACCCAGACATCCTTCTTCTTGAGGGTTTCGATGGCATCAGCGACGCTGGAAACGGCGGCCACGGGCACGTACCACATAGCGCCCGCCGATGCCCTGGCCACAGATGCAGTGAGGCCGGCAGCCCTTCTCTCCCGGATAACTACACCATGAACACCGCTGGCATTAGCGGTCCTGAGAATGGAGCCCAGGTTCTGAGGGTCTTCGATGCCATCGAGGATGACGTAAAGAGGCGGCTCGTTCTTTTTTGCGGAGACGGCCAGCAGGTCATCCAGGCTTACGTATTCCTTGGGGGCAGCGTAGGCCATGACCCCCTGATTTATTTCCGTAGTGCTCTGATTGTCTATCAAGTGGCGGGGTACACGCTCCACTGGTATGTTTCTCAACCTGGCCAGGCGAGTGATTTCGGCCAAGGCATCACCCGGCCTGGTGCTGTCGGCGATAAGTATTTTGGTGATCGGATGCCCGGACTTAAGCAGTTCGATTACCGGGTTTCTGCCTTCGATGATGAATGGCATGGTAAAACATATTGTAACAAAAATAAATTTTCTGTTTTACCCTCTCCCTGCCCTCTCCCTCAAGGGAGAGGGAGTAGTAGTTTATTAAGAGGGGCTTCGCCCCTCTTATACTCCCCGTTGGCAACGCTCCAGCAAGCACAAGGCGGAGATTCCTCGTCTCTGTTAATGACAGGGAGTTATCTACAGCCCAGACGGAGTAAAGTTAATCGGTGAAGACGTAGCCGCCCTTTTTGAGGTACGAGTAGAAGGTGAGTACGGTGGAAATAATCGCCAGGTACATCAGGGTGGCCAGTAGCCAGACCGGGCCGACATTGAAAACGGCTATTACCAGTGGCGCCAGCCAGAACCAGAAGTTGATCTTGGCGATGCCGGTAGGGGTGGGAAACGCGATGGCCTGTTTGCGGCGTTTAAATAGGTAGGAGCCGATGCCGGCGAATACGGCCACTCCACCGGCCAGGGCGGGAATGGCGTAGGGATACGGATTAAAGGGCATCAGACTGTTAGCCTTCGAGAATAGCCCCAAGATTACGGCTATAATCAGGCTGGGCATAAAAAGAAGCTGGTCGGCAACCATATCATAAATCGAGCCTACCAGGCTGGATTGATGCAGCCGGCGGGCTGTTAAGCCGTCGATACCATCGGTGCAGGCGGCGACTACGATGAGGATGCCTGCTGCCAAAAATTGGTGCTGCAGCAGCAGGTAAGCGACGAATCCGGCCATGACCACGCGGATAGTGGTTACGATGTTCGGCACGTTTAGATCGAACGTAAGTTCGGGGTTCAGTGCCTGGCTTGCTGTCTCTTTTGTTTTCATAAATATTCCCCCATCCGATTTAAACGGCAGAATAGCACGGCAGGGGATGCCTGTCAATCGTTCCTGCTCGATAATGAGTAAAGATAGACGGTTAGCCTAAAATAAACTTTTGGCGGACTGTATCGTTCTATATAGTATAGGCCAGGTTTTCTGGAGGGAGGACACATGATTCAGATTGATCAGCTGACAATGAGAGAGAAAGAGATTTTGCGTCTTATTGCCCTCGGATATTTTAACAAGCAGATCGCAGTAGATTTCAACATCAGCGAACAGGCCGTCAAAAACTATATGACCCGAATTTTACGTAAGCTGGACGCCGCCAACCGTACCGAGGCGGTCGTCAAGGCAGTTTCATCCGGTCTGGTTTCAATTGAGTCGCAAAAATAGTCATCGTTTTTAGCATAATTTAAAAGGGGGAGTCCAGTACTGGACTCCCCCTTTTCTTTGTCTGCTTTGCTGCGTAGTTACGGTACGTTGGTCCACGAGCCGGACGTCGTGGGATAGAAACGGATCTGCATCAGCTTCAAGCCCTGATTGTCATAGTCCCAGAAGTAAGACAGGAGCGTCGGCACGTTGAATACCCATACATTGGTAAAGGTGGTATAAATATTGGAATCAAACGTACCGGAAGCGTCGACATCGATCCAGCCGCTGGCGCGGAAGATGTCACTGATGTTAACCGGCTTCGGAGTTCCCTTACCTCTTTTGAGTTCGAAGGAACCCATTAGCAGGCTGCCGTAGGTACCATCTTCGAACGTGACGGTGGCGTCCACGTTAGCCAGTCCAACCGGTTTGCCCAGAGCGGTGGCGTACACATTGAAGGACAGGGTGCCGTAATCCTGGAAAGGAACGGCAATGGTGGCACTGCCATCTGTGGCATTTCCATCCAGAACTTCAAACTGGTCAGGATTGGCAACGTTACGAACAACAAATATGTGGCATGACTTCACCTCGCCGCTGGCGCCCAGCGGTACGAATATGGTGTGACGGCTTGAATCCGTCATGTCTGCGGTCTTGCCGTGCGGGACACCTATGATGTTAAGGTTATAGTGCGTGCCATTGTCCGGGATTTCGGAACCAATTCCGGCGAATGCCGGGCTCACTCCCAGGGTGAGCACTGCCAGCATACTGAGAATTAGTGCGATTAATTTTTTCATTTAGATATTTCCTCATTGTTGTTGGTTAACTCCCCTCGATGAAGGTGCTACATACCTGGATTAATATACATATCTTTAAGGCCACCGCATTGCTGAACTAGGGAACGGTAGCCGGAACATTTGTCAGGTTATTTCATGGTGTATCACATCCTTGTAACAGTAAAACGAAGACGGATTGAGCGGCTGTTTAGTGTTTATTGATTACTTTGGTACACAGCGACGAATGACGTATATACCAAAGTACATGTCTTGTTTTTAAGGACCGGAAAATAGTATTTTAGATGAGACATTTGTCACATCTTAATTTCCCATTGTGTTGTATATTATTATTAGAGTTAAGAAGAGGAGGTGAGGGCAATGCCAGAAAGATATCTGCTATGCCGACTCTTGATCGGTAGTCGCCCTCAGCCGGCAGGGTAGTGGAAGTCGTGGTGAAGATGAATTGCCGGAGGAGGGGCGCGAAGGTTCCCGAGCTCCTCAGCGAGCGTTGAGGGTTCATCCGCAAGGATTTCTCCAAAAACGAGCCAGTTTGATGTAGTCAACCAAAAGGGAGGAGTAGTGGAACGAAGCTAGGGACAGGCTCGAAGCTATCGAGGCTGTCCTTTTTTATGCCTGACAGCCCAAAAATTAAACCTTTTTGCTTCTTTACTCGTTAAATAAGTAAAATAGGATTGTTGACATAAGTTCACGAAGAGGCCGAAGAAGATGTGGCAAGTTAATTTTTGCCCCAATTGTGGAGCTAGGGCTGCGAGCAACAGTATATTTTGCGGGACGTGCGGTTTTAATCTGGCAATGGTAGTTCCCCAGGTACCGCCCATGCATTATGAATATCAGTTGCCTTTTCAGCAGTGGGTACCATGTGGGGCTTCCTATCATGAGGCTGGTAGCTATGCGAGTAGAGAAGATAGGAATGCTTCGCCTATGAGCGCCCAGATTTCCAAGCTGCTCGAAGAGTTATTCGAAAAACGCGTTAGATACGATAAGAGCTAAGGGTTCACAATCTCAAATATAAAGGCAGCCTCCCCAAGGGAGGCTGCCTTTTTTATATCAGTTTTATTTACAGGAACTGTCTACAGTGCGGCGTCAAGGTTCGTATTTTCGAGCAATTGCGCCGAATCGGTAGCTGATGGGACGGTAGCAGCCGGGACTTCTATGGGAATCACAGGCTGAATCATGGCTGGTGCTGATGGCATCGGCTGAATTACAGGTTCCGGGGCTGCAACCGGCTGTTGATAGTTAGTTATGACTGGTTCCGGTCTTGGAACGGGCTCGATAACAGGCATGGATTGTACTACCACGGGTGTTGGGTCCATAACCGGCATAGGTTCGACTGCCACCGGCGCTGGCTGGGAAATCGGCATGGGTTCCACTACCACCGGCGCCGGTTCCATAACCGGCAGAGGTTGCACCGCTACTGGTACAGGTTCAATAACCGGGAGTGGTTCCGCAGCCAGGGGTGCCGGTTCCGTAACCGGTAGGGGTTCTACTGCTACTGGTGCGGGTTCTATAACTGGCGCTGTCTCGACAACAACCGGCGCTGGTTCTGTCAGTACCTGTTCGGTCACGATAACCGGTTCAGTTGCTGGAGCCACATCAATAGAAGGTTCATTTGCCACCGATTGAGTTGGCTCTGATATCTGCGGTTCAACCGGCACTTCGGTGACTACCGGGGATACATCGAAAGCCGGTTCGCTTGGAGTTGCTTCAAGTGTCGGTTCGGGTACCGTCGTTGTCGTATTGATGACAAGTTCAGGTTCTGGCTCAGTCGTCACTACCGGTGATGTTGGTTCCGCAAGCGGTGATTCAGCTTGCACTTCCGGCGTGGCTGTGACTGTGCCATCAATAGTTGGCTGGTCTATAGTGTCAACCGTTGGCGAATTCTCAACCACGGGCTCGGATGGGGTCTCGGGTGCGATCGCAGGCGGGTCGGCTGATGCGATGGGGCTGGCTGGCATCGTGATTGCATCCGGAGGTGAGACGGGGGCTTCGACAACTACGGGGTGTGGACATCCAGGGGGAGCTGGCGGCTCAGGACCATCCGGGGGATGTGAGCAGGGTGGATGTGGGTGTGGGTGTGGGAAAGGAGGAGGACAATGCATCCACGGGACGTAATATTGACAGTAGTTATTGTAATACCACGATAAGTAATAACACTGGTTCAATTGACCGGGGTAAAAGCCGATAGGCGTGCAGGGACTGTAACAATAAGGTGTAGTTGTCACGCAGCCATACGGGTTTACCACGCAAGTCTGAGCTGTCTTCTGACAGGTAGTGCAGTCTTGTGACGTCTGATTCAGCTGGTTTTGAAGCTGAGTATTTTGATTTTGTAGGTTTTGGAGTGCCGTTTGCGTAGACTGCAGGCTATTTTGAGTCGTTGCCAGAGACAGGCTTAATGCCTGTACCTGGTATTGTAATTCTGCCAGCTCTTTCTCGCTGGCTGAAGGGGCGCAGGCAGAGCCAACAAGTGCAATAATAAGCAGAAGGGAAGCTAGTCCGAACACCTTTTTTAACATGGCATACCTCCGAGCCTTAATGTTTAACATGGTTTGTTCAGGAAACGACCAAGCGAGTACACAAACCCATGTTCCGGTGGACTATTTGAACTATAAATCAGCAAATCCGGTTTGTCAAATGGCGAGCAGACATGAACAGAAGATATTCCAGTAAATGGACACAAATTTTACAATTCATTTATGATTGACATAAAATAATAGGTGGAACGGGTCATGGACTATGGGGACCTGGCAGTGGTGCATAAACCATCTCGTAGAGACGGGCGTATAGTCCGCCGCGGCGCAATAATTCCTGATGACGGCCCTGCTCCACAAGGCGCCCGTCGTCGATGACCAGTATCAGGTCAGCATCCCGAATAGTCGACAGCCGGTGAGCGATGACTACGGTAGTTCTGCCTCTGAGCAGATTTTGCAGACCTTGTTGGAGGACGCGCTCGCTATAAGAGTCGACGCTAGCAGTAGCTTCATCCAGCAGCAGAATTGCCGGATTGGCTAGTAGCGCCCGGGCAAAGCTGATTAGCTGGCGCTGTCCCATGCTCAGATTCTGTGCGCGTTCTTGAAGCTCGGTGTCGTAGCCCTTCTCCAGCCTCATAATGAAATCGTGAGCGCCAACCGTGGTAGATGCAGCAACTATTGCCTCCTCGCTGGCCTCCAGTTTGCCGTAACGAATATTGTCGCGCACCGTTCCGGAGAAGAGGAATGGGTCCTGAAGCACCAGCCCCAACTGTCGACGGTAGCTGCCCACATCGATGTCGCGCAAATCACGGCCGTCGATAAGGATTCTGCCCTTGTCGACATCGTAGAAGCGGGCGATGAGGCTGACAACGGTGCTCTTGCCGGCGCCTGTCGGCCCTACCAGGGCTATAGTTTTTCCCTGCGGGATGTGCAGGTTTATATCGTGAATTACCTCTATACCCGGCTCATAGCTGAATGACACTCCCTCAAACTTGATATCGCCCTGTATTCTATCCAGTTTTTGTTTACCGGTAGCCAATTCCGGCTTCACATCCAGCAACTCGAAGACGCGGGCGCCTGAAGCCATGGCCATCTGCAATTGGGTATATTCCATAGTCAGCGACCTGATGGGGTCGAAGAAGTTCTGCATGTACAGAATGAACGCCAGTAGCGTGCCTACCAGCAGTGTGCCGTTAAGCACGCCGGTACCGCCAAAAAAGACGATGATAACCGTCGATAGCGCCAGCAGCAGCTCCACTCCGGGCATCATACCGGACGATAATCTGGCTGCATGTACGTTGGCCTCGAAATGTCCGTAATTTACACGCTCGAAGTGCTGGGAATTCAACTCTTCGCGTGACAGGCTTTGAATCACCCGCACACCGGAGATGTTCTCCTGCAGTGCGGCATTCACCGGGGCTAGCGCCTGCCTGACCTTGATGAATGAGCGGCGGGCTGTGGTCTGCCATAGCATTATGAACAGAAACAACAGCGGTACTACTACCAGAGTGAGCAATGCCAGTTTCAGGTTCATGGCAAACATAGCGATGACTATAGCGATCAGGCTTATTATCTCGCCGGCTACCCAGAAGACTCCTGAATCCAGAAAATCTCCGACCTCACCAACGTCGTCCTGAACGCGGGACATAACGCGGCCTACCTCGTTGCTTTCGATAAATCTCAAAGGCAGACGCTGCAAGTGGTCGAATAGCTGGCTGCGCAAGTGGAGCAGTATGCTCTGGCCGAGCCGCGCTTCAGCCCGGATTTGCGCATAATAAGATATCCCGTTGAGCAACGCTACGCCGATGAATATCAGTACGATTACATTCAGTCCGGAAAGATTGCCAGCTACGATATAGTTATCTTCAGCCACTCCTACCAGATACGGGTTGGCCACTATGGTTATGGTGTAGAGCAGTGTAGCTACGATAGTGAGCGGTAGCGCTACTTTATAGGTAGCGAAATATCTGGCTAGCCTTGAGACTAGGCGAGAGTCATAAGGCTTGCCGAAGACGATATCATCCGAGATGCGAAGGCTGGTGGCATGTTCGCTTCGGGCGCGTGTGGGCTGCCTCATAGCGCCTTCCGGGCAGACGGAGGCTGTTTCTTCTTCAACCATGGCTGGAAGCGAGGATTCGATAAAGTCTTCCTGGTGCTCGAACTGGAGGCCGTAAAGCTGCTGGTACCAGCCGTTCCGGGCCAGCAGTGCCTCGTGGTTGCCGCGCTCCACTATCTGACCATCCTTAAGCACCAATATCAAATCGGCCATCTGCACCGAACGCAGCCGGTGGGCGATAATGAAGGTAGTACGACCAGCGGGCAATTCAGCCAGGGCTTGCTGCAGCAGGTACTCGGTTTCGGCATCCAGGCTCGACGTGGAATCGTCCATTATTAGGATACGCGGGTTGAGCAATATTGTGCGGGCGATGGCCAGCCGCTGTTTCTGACCGCCGGATAGGGTAACGCCGCGCTCACCAACCCAGGTCTCGTAGCCATCGGGTAGGCTCATTATGAAGTCATGGAGTCGTGCAGTTTTGGCGGCCTCCATTATTTCTCCCAGGCTGGCATCGGGCTTCCCATAGCTGATGTTTTCCCGGATGGTGGCCGAGAATAAGAAAGTATCCTGGTGAACGATGCCGACGTGTTTTCTGAGTGAGGCCAGCGGCATATCGCGGATATCCACATCATCGATGGTGATGCGCCCGGCAGTAACATCGTAGAACCGCGGTATCAAATTGGCTATTGTAGATTTACCGCTGCCGCTGGCGCCCACGAGGGCAATTATCTGCCCGGGCTGTGCTTCGAAGCTGACATCCTTCAGGGCGGTGCCATGCGAATCGTAGCTGAAAGAAACATTTTCGAATTTAACCAGACCTCTAATGTACCGGACATCGGCGGCACCAGGTTTCTCCTGTACCGGGGATACCTGGTCTATTATTTCGAAAATACGTTTTCCAGAAGCCATAGCCCGTGAGAACAGTATACTCAACCAACCGAGTATGTAGACGGGCGTGCTGAGCATTACCAGGTAAATCAGGAACTGGGCCAACTCGCCCTGCGTCAGGCTGCCGGCTATTACCAGTCGGCCGCCGTACCACAGGACAAAACCCATGGCCAGCAGCAAGGCAAAACTCATGACCGGGCTGTTTGATGCCAGAAGATTGTTGCTCTCAATCTCCTGGTTATAGATGACTTCGGCCTGGCTGTGGAACTTTTTACTTTCGAACTCTTCGCGGGCGAAAGCCCTGACCACTCTAACTCCGGTCAAGTTTTCCTGCAGGATGGTACCGAGGTCGCCTATGCCCTGCTGTATCTTTGCCCACAGCACGCGCAATGTCCGGTTTATAGAGACGGTGCGGAAAGAAATGAAGGGCAGCACGCTTAAGCTGATAAGCGCCAGTTTCCAGTTGAGTATCAAAAGGACCACTGTTATGGCCACCATGAGCAACACGAAATAAAGTCCCCGTAGCAGCGCAAAACCGACGAACATGCGGACGGCCTCCACGTCAGAAGTAGCCCGCGACATGAGTTGGCCTGTCTGTGACCGGTCGTGGAAGGCGTAGCTGAGCGTCTGAAGCCGGTTATAGATTGTATTGCGGAGGTCGTAAGCGACTCTATTGGAAAGGAACTCGGCCAGATATCCCTGGCCGTAGCTAAACAGGCTACGAAATACACCGGCAATAAGTATGGCCAGGGCTAACAGCACCAGTGCACTATGCTGGCCGGCGCCTAGAGCCAGGTCGATAGCCTGGCCGGTGAACTGCGGTATTAGTATAGTTAGCGCTGCTCCGGCAAACAGGCAGATGTAAGCCAGTGCTGCCCGGGGCCAATATTTCCAGAACAACGCGCCAACTCGTATAAAGATGCGCATTTTCTTATATTTATATTAGCACGTACCAGCCGTTGGATGCTGGACTTATGTTTTGGGCTTTGTTAGACTTACGCGGATATTTCGGCTCATTTTAAGGAGTTATTTAACTAGCCGCAAAGGAGGTAAACCATGCAGTGGTCCAGCCCGCCGGCAATGACTATTGACCAGAACAAACAGTATACAGCAACCGTCAAGTCCAATTACGGAGATATTACGGTTCAGCTTTTCCCTAAAGACGCACCGCTGGCTGTGAATAATTTTGTTTTTCTATCACGACAGAGTTTTTATAACGGAGTCAAGTTTCATCGCGTAGTTAAAGGTTTCGTAATTCAGGGAGGCGACCCGACGGGCACCGGCAGGGGCGGGCCAGGCTACAAGTTCGCCGATGAGCCGGTAACTAAAGACTACGTAGCCGGCACACTGGCGATGGCTAATGCCGGACCGAATACCAATGGCAGCCAGTTCTTCATCACGTTAGCCGACCTCAGCGGCAGGCTGCCCAAGAACTACACTATCTTTGGCCTGGTTACGGCTGGGATGGATGTAGTTCAGAAAATAGGGGCCGTGCCGGTAAAATCCGAAGCGCCCGGAGATGAGGTCTCATCGCCAACAGCGGACGTTCATATAGACGGCGTTGTTATTGAGGAGAAATAAGCCAAATCTAGTTAGGTCTGGGGTTGGTTTTTAGGCGGCTGTTCGGTAGGTTCTCGGCTAAAGCCTTCTTCTTCCAGTTTTTCCATAATACGGGCGGCTCTGGGGTAACCGATGCGCAGCTTTCGTTGTAAGAAAGAAGTGGATAAATATTTGTGCTCTTTAGCCAGTTGCCTGGCCGATTCCATTATCGAATCTTCACTGCTTTTTTCCGTCGAAGTCAGCTGGCTCAGGTCCTCGAACCGGACCGGTTCAGCTTCCGGCCGACGCTGATTGCCCCAGAAATAGACCACCCTCTCTGTCTCCGCATCCGAAACGAAGGTACCCTGAAGGCGTTTTGGTTTAGCCGCATCGGTCGGCATGTAGAGCATATCGCCCCGGCCCAGCAGCTTTTCGGCGCCTGCAGAATCGAGTATGGTACGCGAGTCCACCTGTGAAGTCAGAGCGAAGCTGATACGTGTGGGGAAGTTGGCTTTGATAAGGCCGGTTACCACGTCGACCGATGGCCGCTGGGTGGCGACTATAAGATGTATACCCGTGGCGCGTGCCAGCTGTGCCAGGCGGCAGAGGGTGCGCTCAACTTCGTCGAAGGCGGTCATCATGAGGTCAGCCAGTTCATCGATTATAACCACAATGAAGGGCATAGATTCGCCCGACTGCCTGTTCTTATTGTAGCCTTCGATGTTCCGGGCTCCAACCTGAGCGAATTTCTGGTAGCGATTGTCCATTTCCTGGTTGAGCCAGCGGAGTGCCAGTACCGCCTTATCCGCGTCCACAACCACGGGAGCTATCAAGTGCGGCAGCGAATTGAAATTGACCAGCTCTACGCGCTTTGGATCTATCATTATAAACTGGACGTCGTCCGGAGTGTTGTGAATTAGCAGGCAGCAGATAGTAGAGTTGAGACAGGCCGTCTTGCCGCTGCCGGTGGCACCTGCTATAAGCAGATGTGGCATGCGGGCGAGGTCGGCGGCCACGGTTTCACCACCAGCACCCTTGCCCATGGCGATTGCCAGTTTCGATTTGGCGCCGGCTTTCTGGAAAGAAGCTGATTCGATTACTCCGCGCAGGTTGACCAGTCCGAATGAAGTATTTGGGACTTCGATGCCCACAATTGATTTGCCAGGCACGGGAGCTTCGATCCTGATGCTTGATGCAGCCAGAGCTAAAGCCAGGTCGCTGGCCAGCGCACTGATACGGTCGACCTTTACTCTTGTTTTCGATATCTCCTCACTACGTACCTGAGTTTCACCGTTCTTGTCCCGCTCTCTGATCTCCTTGTATTTGCGGTCCCAGCCGGGCTCGACGCCGAACTGGGTAACCGTGGGGCCAACGTTTATCTGGACTACTTTAGCTTCGACCCCATAACTTCCCAGAGCCTCTTCGATGAGCTGAGCCCGTTTCTGGATTTCGTTCTTACTGAGCTCGACCTCGGTAGGCTCATCAAGTATGCTGATTGGTGGTAGCTGCCAACCTCCAGCTGTGACCACGGGCTGCCGTTTCCCGGGTTCCCAGGCTTCATGTTTTGGCGCCTCTGCAGCTTTGGGCGCATTTATTATCGGAGCAGGTTCGGGCACCGGTTCTCTAACGCTCGGTTCAGGCTTACTGTACTCGATTTCCCTGGGCGTTTGTTCCGCTTCTACCTTGGGCGGGCGCTGGAAGGTTCGTTTGATAGCCTGCCCCAGGAGTAGGAAAACTTTACCTATACTTTTGAATAGACCGCTAAGCATCCGCCATGTCCAGTGCGGCACTATTATCAAGATACCCAGAAAAACAAGGCCGATTAGCCTCAAAGCCCCAATAAAATAGTCTTCAGTGATTATGTTTTTACCTATGTCGCCGCCAAGCGAGTGATGTCCTATAACGCCGTGGCCAGGGCTTAAAAAGACTAGTATACCCCAGGCAGCGACGGTCAGAGGAATCCCACCCAGCCACCATTTCCAGTACTTCGTGAAAATCGAGAACCGTCCGGAAGCGATCATCCAGATTATGACTCCCAGAAATACCGCAGTCGGGATTAAGCCCAAACCGAAAATAGACAGCAGCCCCTCCCAGGTGCCGGTCATCCAATCGGTGGCATTCGACCAGGTTTCTTCTGCCCAGCTGGATATAATTGGCCAGAACCAGACCACAAGACCAACGATTATAACGGCCAGCAACAACCGTATTACGGGACCTTGCCAGTTGGTTTTTTTCTTGCCTTTGCCGCTGTCGGAGGTTTTAGTGGTTTTCTTTTTCTTAGCCATAGTTCGATAAAATTTATACTTCTAAGGCGGTTGTTAGAATCATAGGACGGCGCCGTGTTTGCTCGAAAAAGAACTTACCTAAAGTATCTTTAACCTTGGTATTTATGTAGCTCGATTCCAGTGGAAGCCCGCCGCTGTGGTCGAGAGCGGTTTTTACCAGGTCACGTCCCTGCTCCAGTATTATTTCACCTTCTTTCATGTCCACGAAACCCCTGGATACGATATCCGGCCGGCCAACAATCTTGCCTTTCTCTTTATCGATAGCTACGATTACTACTACAATACCATCCCGGGACAGCAACTTGCGGTCGCGCAGAATAACGTTGGCCAGGTCTCCCATGACCAGTCCGTCAACGTATACGTTACCTGTGGGCAGTTTGGTCGTTATCCTGCCCTTTTCGCGGTCCAGTTCCAGAATATTGCCGTTCTCGAGCACGAAAATGTTGTCTTCAGACATGCCCAGGCTTTTTGCCAGCTTGGCGTGAAGGCTCAAGTGGCGGTATTCGCCGTGTATCGGGACGAAGAACTTTGGCTTAACCAGACTGAGCAGTAGTTTCAATTCTTCCTGGCTGCCATGGCCGTGCACATGCACCTGTGCTAATTTCTCATAGACCACGTTAGCACCCTGCCTGAAGAGGTTGTCTATGGTACGGTTAACCAGCGCTTCATTGCCCGGCACCGGTGTGGCCGACATAATGACTGTGTCTCCCTGGATAATTTTGACCTGGTTGTTATCGCGATTGGCAATGCGTACCAATGCCGATGTCGGCTCTCCCTGGCTGCCTGTAGTCAAAAGGATGATTTTATCGTGAGGAAAGTGGTGTATTTCATCGAAGTGCCGCATGATACCAGACGGAGAATTGAGATAACCGAGCTCCGTGGCGATACGCACGGTATCTCTCATGCTGCGGCCGATGATGAAAACGTGTCGGTTGTGCTTGACGGCAGCATCGATTACCTGTTGAATGCGTGAAATAAGCGACGAAAAGGTGGTGATGATTACTCTCCCCGGTGCATCGCCTATGATGCGTGCCAACGTTTCTCCGACTACCGTCTCTGAGGGCGTGTAGCCTGGGAGCTCGGCGTAGGTTGAGTCAGCCAGAAGCAGCAGCACGCCTTCTGTTCCCAATTTGGCCAGCTTGGCTAGTTCTGTAGGTTTGCAGTCCACCGGCGTGTAGTCGATTTTAAAGTCGCCGCTGTGCACCACAATGCCTATTGGCGTATAAATAATAAATCCAAGCGAATCGGGGATACTGTGGCAGACCGCAAAAGGTTCTATCTTAAAGTTGCCCAGTGAGAATTTCACTCCTGGTTGAACCGTCTTGAGTGTGGCCTTCTTTTGATACCGGTGTTCCTTCAATTTGACCGATATCAGGCCTTTGGTAAGTTTTGTCCCGTAGACGGGCACATCGAGCTGCGGCAGTATATAAGGCAGAGCCCCGATGTGGTCCTCATGTCCGTGGGTAATGATTATGCCCCTGATTTTCTCGCGGTGTTCCAGCAGGTAGCTGATGTCGGGAATCACCAGGTCGATACCCAGCATTTCTTCTTCAGGGAACATGAGTCCGGCGTCGATGATGACGATGTCGTTAGCGAACTCGATTGCCATCATGTTTTTACCGATTTCGCCGAGTCCGCCGAGGGGAATTATTTTTAGTTTTTGTTTGCTCATTTTGTAGTCTAGAACAGGCTTAACTGCTGCGCTTCAGCTTCATCCTGAGGTAATTTCTGAGTTTGAGCCAGTATTTGTGGGATTTTAAGCATGTCCGCCTCTATCGTCTTTCTCAAGCTTCCCTGGTGTAGAGCTGCAGCCGGGTGGTACATGGCGAAGTATATTACGTCATCCTGCTTTTTAGCTTTGCCGTGGACCTGGCTGATGCTCTGGCTGGGAAAGTATTTCGCCATGGAGTAGCGTCCCAGTGTAACGACCATCTTCGGTTTGATTAGTTCTATCTGTTGAGTCAACCATTTGCTGCAAGCTTGGATTTCACCGGGCAAGGGGTCCCTGTTTGACGGCGGACGGCATTTAATAACGTTGGCAATAAACACTTGCTCGCGTTTCAAGCCGATAGAAGCCAGCAGTTCTTCCAGAAATTTGCCGGCGGGGCCCACGAACGGGCGTCCTTGCTGGTCTTCATGCCATCCTGGTGCTTCGCCAATGAAGAGGAGGGTAGCATCTTCGGGGCCTTCCCCGGGCACGGCCCTATTGCGGTGTTTGCCTAACTCGCAGTCCTGGCAGCGTTCGATTTCTTCGTTCAGCTCTGTAAGCGCTGACATCTGGGAGAATCATAGCATAGCTTTTCAACGCCGGTCAATTTAGACCAGCAGTACTATAATGCTGATAGCGGCCAGGCAGAGGACGGCTACTGATATGCCGATGAACAGTCTGTTTCTGTCTAATGAGAAGAACACGATTGATAGAATCACCTGTATTATGGGTATTAGCAACAGCAGAAAAATACCGATACTTATTATTATGGCTGCGGGTATTTGCTCTAATTTAACGAACGGCTGTATGTTGCTCGAGCGCGAGATATAGATAAGTAAAATAAAGCCGATTAAGACCAGAGTGAGCGAGATACCAATACCTACTCTGAATACAATGCTGGAC
>Ga0116202_10000666_pt1 | contig 19250 bp, 21 predicted proteins | sample LakKivw325mmetaG_FD_94479 | JGI IMG/M metagenome (GOLD analysis project Ga0116202, IMG submission 94479) | Anoxic lake water microbial communities from Lake Kivu, Rwanda to study Microbial Dark Matter (Phase II) - Lake Kivu water 325m metaG | ecosystem: Environmental > Aquatic > Freshwater >...
ATGATCCAGTCGGCGACTTTGATGATGTCCGGGTGGTGCTCGATGATGACCACCGTGTTGCCCCGGTCCACCAGCCGATGGAGCACCTTCAGCAGCTTGTCCACGTCGGCGGCGTGCAGGCCCACGGAGGGCTCATCCAAAATGTAGAGCGTCTGGCCAGTGGATACTTTGGACAGCTCGCGGGAGAGCTTGATCCGCTGCGCCTCGCCGCCGGACAGCGTGGGCGAGGGCTGGCCCAGTTTGATGTAGCCCAACCCCACATCCTGCAGGGTTTTTAACTTGCGCTGGATGGTGGGGATGTTTCCGAAGAACTCCATCGCCTCATCCACGGTCATATCCAACACCTCGGCGATGTTCTTGCCCTTGTAGCGCACCTGTAACGTCTCCCGATTGTAACGCCTGCCCTTGCAGATATCACAATTGATATAGATGTCGGCCATGAACTGCATCTCGATCTGGATGGTGCCCTGCCCTCGGCAGGCCTCACAGCGCCCCCCCTTCACATTGAAGGAGAAGCGCCCCGGATCATAACCCCGCACCTTGGCCTCGGGCAGGCTGGCGAAGAGCCCACGGATGGGGGTGAAGAGCGTGGTGTAAGTGGCCGGGTTGGAGCGGGGGGTGCGGCCGATAGGCGATTGGTCAATGTTGATCACCTTGTCCAGTTGCTCTACTCCCAGGATGTCATCGTGATCACCAGGCCGCTCGCGGGCGTTGTGCAAGATCTGCGCCATCCGCTTGTACAGAATATCCACCAGCAGCGTGGATTTCCCTGAGCCGGACACGCCGGTGATACACACGAACTTCCCCAGCGGGATGTGCACCTCGATATCCTTCAGGTTGTGCTCCCGTGCACCCTGGATCACAACCTGCGAGCCATTACCGTCCCGACGGTGCGCGGGGATGGGCACCCTTCGCCTGCCGGAGAGGTACTGACCGGTGATGGACTCCGGCACGTTGAGGATAACCTCCAGCGGCCCAGTGGCGACGACGTATCCTCCATTTTCCCCCGCCCCGGGCCCCAGGTCCACAATGAAATCGGCGGCCCGGATGGTGGCCTCGTCGTGCTCCACGATGAGCAGGGTGTTGCCCAGATCGCGCATCTGTTTCAGGGTGTGGATCAAGCGGGCATTGTCCCGCTGATGGAGGCCGATGGTGGGCTCGTCGAGGATGTACAGCACGCCCACCAGTTGAGAGCCGATCTGAGTCGCCAGCCGGATGCGCTCCGCCTCACCGCCGGAGAGGGATCCCGAAGCGCGATCCAGGGTCAGATAGTCCAACCCTACGCTGACCATAAAATTCAGCCGGTTCTTGATCTCCTTAAAGATCTGACGGCCGATAGCCCACTGGTGCTCTGTCAGGGGCGATCCGGCTGGCACCTGGGCCACATCCCGCTCCTCGCCGGGTGGCGCATAGGCTGCCTCGCCGCACAGGTGGTTCACCCATCTCAGCGCCTCGGCGACCGACATGTGGCTCACCTGGGCGATGTTGAGGCTATCAATCGTCACCGCCAGACTCTCCGGCTTGAGCCGGGTGCCACTGCAGGAGGGACAGGGATGGTAGGTCATATACCCTTCGATCTTGCCCCGGGTGTAGTCGGAACTAGTCTCCTGATAAAGCCGTTGCAGATGGGGGATCACCCCCTCGTAGCGGGTCATGTACTTGCGCACGCGCCCGCGACGGTCCCGGTAGGAGATAGGGATGCGTTCCTCGCCAGCACCGTAGAGGACAATGGCCTGGTGCTCGAGCGTCAGCTCCCTGAAAGGCACATCCAGAGGGATGTCGAAATGATCGCCCACCGACTGGAGAAGCTGCGCATAGTATCCATCTCCCTGGCCCGGCCTCGACCAGGGAGAGATAGCCCTCTCTTTGAGGCTTAGGTCCGGATTGGGCACCACCAGGTGGGGGTCGATTTCCATGGTCGTGCCCAGCCCTTGACAGGCGGGGCAGGCTCCGTGAGGGCTGTTGAAAGAGAAACTGCGGGGCTCCAGTTCGGCGAAGCTGTGGCCGCAGTGGGGGCAGGCGAAGTGCTCGGAGAAGAGAAGATCCTCCGGTGGATCGGCGGAGACGTTGCACACGATGAGGACGCCGTCGCCCAGCCGCAGCGCCGTCTCCACCGAGTCGGTCAGCCGGGTGCGGAAGTCGTCATCGCCTGAGTGCACCACCAGCCGGTCCACCACAGCCTCGATGGTGTGCATCTTGTAGCGGTCGAGGAGGATCTCCTCGTCCGCGTCACGCACCATACCATCCACCCGCACGCGCACGTAGCCAGCCCGCCGCACATCCTCGAACACAGCCTGATGGTGTCCCTTGCGGTCCTTGACCAGAGGAGCCAGGATCATGAGGCGAGTCCCCTCGGGCAAGCCCAGCACCGCCTCTACAATCTGCGCCGCCGACTGCTGGCTGATCTCCCGACCGCACTCCGGGCAGTGGGGCACGCCGATGCGGGCGTAGAGCAGTCGCAGGTAATCGTAGACCTCGGTCACGGTGCCCACGGTGGAGCGGGGGTTGTGGCTCACCCCCTTCTGGTCAATGGAGATGGCTGGCGAGAGCCCCTCGATCTGATCCACGTCCGGCTTTTCCATCTGTCCCAGGAACTGGCGGGCGTAGGCGGACAGTGACTCCACGTAGCGGCGCTGTCCCTCGGCGTAGATGGTGTCGAAAGCCAGCGACGATTTCCCCGAGCCGGATAGCCCCGTGATGACCACGAACTTATTGCGGGGGATCTCGACGGTGATGTTCTTCAGGTTGTGTTCTCGTGCTCCGCGCACGATCAGCTTATCCTGTGCCATGCCAATCGCTCACTCCGAAATTCCCAAGCTGAACCCCGGAAAAGCGACCCTTTATTGTACCACTGAACTGATCATCCGGCAAAAACAATTCGCGGGCTATAGGAGCACTGATTAACATCGAGATCTTAACGTAGTGAATGCGCAATCAGGGCCAGATTTGGCTAGATTCAACAAAAAGGTGATCAATTGCTCTTGAATCTGGATCGCTTCCGGGTCGAAGAACCGCATATGGCCCATGTAGAACACGCCTTTGAACTCCTTGATGCCGGCTTCGATGCCTTGGCGACGGTTGTAGAAGTGCACACTCTCCGCTGCGCCAAGTTGGCGGCGGGCCAGGCTCAGAGTCTACCCCCAAGCCGCGTCAGGCGGCGAGATCACCAAGGTGCTGTGTCGTACCGTCTCGTTCCGTTGTTGCCGGGTCAGAATCAATCACACCGGATGCGGACAACGGCCAAAGGTTGTGCGCTGACTCTCACTGGCCTGGGAATGGTGTTGACGGTTTCCCAGACAGTTTCGGGGCCGACATCGCGCTTGAGCTGGAGCGTCGCCGTTTGACCATGGGCTTTGGTCATCACCTGATACCCCAACTCTGTCAGCAAGGTCACGTTCTCCGGTGTTCCGTAGCCTCCATCAAGGCTGAAAATGACCTCCAGCGGCTGCGGATTGGTGCGATTGTCCTCTTCGTACCGTGCAATGCGCGCTTGCAACGCTTGCTGCTCAGCACGGATGGGTTCACCACGGCCCAGGTAACGTTGGGCAATCCGTTCGGCCTCTTGCTGTTTCCGTCGCGCCGAAGCCTGCCAACGTTGATACGTGCTCTGACGCCTACGGGCTTGCGCCAGGCGGGAATGGGGATGCACCTCCCGCTCCGCCTGCTGGGCTTCCAACATCTCCACCTCTTTCTGGGTTTGTCGGAGCAAGAAATGCATCTCCCAAGCATGCTCTTCCCAACGCTGAGCCCGCGCTTGGGGAGTACGTGCTTTGTCTCGCCACCGTTGCTCTTCCTGTTTCAACGCCTCCAACCGAGCATACAACAGGTCCACCCGTCGCCAGGGACGTCCGCCCCGCTGCTCGGCGAGGAGGATCAGGCTTTCCAGTGTCTGACAGGGTACCCGCTTTCCTTCGAAGTGAGCGCTGCCCAGGATGACGCGATACAGCGGCGTGTGCAACGACACGTTGGCGAGGCGAAACCCGGGTTGCAAGCGTCCTTCGATCAACCCTGGCTCGACGCCTGGCAACTGAGCCGTTGTTGCCACCCCAGTGGTGTTTCCTTCCAGACGCAATGGGCCACCCGCAGTTTGAGCTTCTGGGCGAGCTTCTCCACCCCCGTGCTGCCCGCTTCTCCCCACCCAGCTGTCAACTGGGGGTGGCCGCTGAACCAGGACTCATCCTAGAAGACCACGGCGATAGGGCGATCCCGCTGGGCTCGGGCGATCCAGCCCTTCCGTCGGGCCTTCTTGTGCTCGCAGTGCGGGTCAGGGCTGGTGATCCACCCCTTGGCCTGCAGATAGACGAGGCCCCTCCTTCGCAGCAGGCGGCATACACTCTCGTGGCTGATGGACTCCACCCGCTGGGTTTCTTGGGCGACCCGAGCCAGCTCCTTGAGGGTCCAGACTGCGCTCTCGATGCCATAGTGGGTTGGAGACTGGTGCAGCAACTCCACCAGCCCGTCCGTCACCTGGTCGGTGAAGGTCTGGTGGCGGCCCGTAGAATGGCGCGGCTGGAACAACTTCCAACGCTGCTTCCGGTCCGCGGCGTTGAAGGTGCGGATCCACTCCCGGACCGTTTGGACGTGCAGGCCCAGAAGGAGAGCAATCTCCTGGACGGACTTGCCCATCAGGGAGAGCAGCAGGACCGTGGCACGACGATAGACAATCGTTCGGCTGGAACGCTGCAAGCGGCGCAGCTTCTTGATGTGCTTCTTGCGAAGCGGGCGGACTTGTAAGCGGGTATGGGTTTGTTTCTTCTTCAGGCTCATGCCCCTATGATACTCGCTTGGCCTATTCCTTGTCAAGAAGCGAGAGGTGAGCCTGATTTCTGCGAAGGAGCAATAGGGACAGAACTGCTGTTTGGGATCCATGAGGCCACCTCCAGGCGATTTCAAGAGGCCTAGAAGGAGACCTCGATCCCTCATTTGTGTCAATTCTTCCCTCAACCCGGTTAAATGCATAGCTACCGGTTGTGAAGTAGGGCCTGGTTTGGTCTTGAAGGGGTCATGCCTCCAGCGCGAGGTGGACAGACGAGGGGAGCGGTGAAGGATTGGGACCGAGTTGCTGGTCCCATTGAGGAGGGAGCGGGGTCATCCCCGCTCCCTTTTGCATCAGCTCATTCCTCTGGTGGACTCTCCAGCTCGGCTTCTTTCTCACGCCTTGGCCGCCTGATTACTTCCACCTCGGCCGGGGGGACTGGAATCTCTTCCTCTATCTCTTCCTTTATCTCTTTCTCTTCAGGTGCGCCCATGACCCGGACCACCATTTCTTGAGGGTCGGTCAGTATCTTAACATCGGCGGGAACGATGAGGTCAGCTACAGTCAGCTCCTGCTCCAACTCCGTAAGGGAGCTGAGGTCTACCTCAATAGCATCTATGAGGTTGCCGGGCAGGCATTCGATCTCCACTTCAGTTACACCTTGCAAGAGCATCCCTCGCCGCTGTTCCACGGCTGGCGATTCGCCGATCAAATGCAGGGGGATTGTTGTTCTGAGCTTCTCCGCCATCTGAACCTGAAGAAAGTCCACATGCAGAATATTCCCCATCAGTACATCTTGTTGCACCTCGCGGACCAAGGCTACACAGGGCATCTCCCCATCATCCACACGGAGGGAGATCAAGTGCGATAGGCCGGCCTGGGCCAGCGCTCTCCGCAGTCCATGTTGGTCAACCTGAACGGGCAATGGTTCGACGTCGTGACCGTAAATCACCGCCGGGACCCATCCCTCTCGGCGCAACTGGCGCACCTGTTTGCCCACTAGCCTTCGCTTGTGCACAGTCAACTCAATCTGTTCCATGTCTGCCTCCTATAGACGTCCTGATCTCCACCTGTTGACACAGAAAAGGGCGCTGCTCCTGCCAGAGAGTCAGGCGCCCTGGTGCTTCATGCTGGCTTATATTGTAGCGCGCCAGCTCAGTTTGTCAAGCTGTAACTCAACTGTCATTTTTCCTACTTCGGTGGTATAATAAAACCGGAGGCGTATGGAGTAAAGGGCGACGCAGGTGAGGGCCTTACCCTGTCGAGAGACAGGACTAAGCCTAAGGAGAGAGAACCCATGTATCTGCACGCAGACAGCCGACGTTGCTCAGGGTGCCGGGCTTGCCTCTTGGCCTGCTCATTGCACCTCTTCGGAGAAAACAATCCCAAGAAGGCAGCGCTGGCCATCATCCCCCATTTCCCAGCCCCGGGCAACTACGAAGTGCGGACCTGCACCCAGTGCGGTGTCTGCGCTGAGGTGTGCCCGGTGGGTGCAATACACCGCAATGATGACGGCGTATACCTTATTGATGCCAGGGAGTGTGGCTACTGCGGTGTGTGCATCACAGCATGTCCAGAGCAGGTGATCTTCGTTCACCCTGAGACGCCAGTGCCCTTTAAGTGCGACCTGTGCGGCGAGTGCGCCTCCTTCTGTGGAATGAATGTGCTATCCGTTAGAGAGGAGGGGAGATGAAAGGGTACGCGGGCCGAATCCTGAGGGTAGACCTGACATCGAAACAGGTGTGGACAGAGCCCCTCGATCCCGCCGTGGCGGAGAAGTTCCTCGGCGGCCGGGGCTTTAGCGCTTACCTGCTCTACACCGAGACGGAGCCGGGCCTTGCCCCCCTCTCTCCCCAGAATCCGCTCATCCTCTCCGCCGGGCCGCTGTCTGGCCTGCTGGTGCCCGGCGCAGGCAAGCTGGACGTCACGGCAAAATCGCCCCTCACCGGCGGCTACGCCAGTGCCAACATGGGGGGCCTGATGGCCGCGGAGCTGAAGTACGCGGGCTACGATTCCATCGTGATCACCGGCGCATCCGATCGGCCGGTGTATCTTCACATAGACGACAGCCGGGTTCAGATACGCGATGCCTGTGCCCACTGGGGTTTGGGCAGCCTCACCCTGGAGGAGCGGCTGAAAGGGGAACTGGGGGAGGATTTCCAGATCGCGACCATCGGCCCGGCAGCCGAGAACCTGGTACGCTACGCCTGCATCACCCACGATTTCGGACGACAGGCAGGCCGAGGTGGGGTGGGGACGGTGATGGGGGCCAAGAAGCTCAAAGCCATTGCCGTGCGAGGCACCCGTTCCATCTCCGTGGCAGACCTGGAGGCCTACCGGGAGCAGGCCAGGGCTATGTTCGCCGCCTGCCGGTCAGCCGAGGGGCTGGAGGCCTGGCAGCGCTACGGCACCGCCGGGGTAACCCGTTGGAGCAACGAGATTGGCCTTTTCCCCACCCACAATTTCCGAGGGGGAACCATCGAGGGGTACGAGCATCTGAGCGGCGAGGCCATGCGCCAGGCCATCGTGGTCACTGACAAGGGTTGTTTCGCCTGCCCCTCCCCCTGCGGAAAGTACTCCCACCTCCGAAAGCAGGGCCTCCACGTGGAGGGACCAGAGTACGAGACGACAGCCTTGTTGGGGGGCAATTGTGGGCTGACTGACATCCAGGAGGTGGCCTATGCCAACTGGCTGGCCGATGAGCTGGGACTGGACTCCATCTCGGCGGGCAACTGCATTGGCTTCGCCATAGAGTGCTACCAGCGAGGGGTGATCGGCCCGGCGGACACAGACGGGCTGGAACTGCGCTTCGGCGATTCCGAAGTGGTGTTCACCCTGCTGAAACGTATTGCCCATCGGCAGGGGATCGGGGATGTGCTGGCCGAGGGGGCGAAACGCGCTGCGGAGAAGTGGGGAGGAAGCAGCAAGGCCTGGGCCATCCAAGTGAAGGGCATGGAACAATCGGGTTACGAGACCCACTACGCCCCCTCCATGCTGCTGGCCTACATGACCTGCGATGTGGGAGCCCATCACAACCGGGCCTGGGTTGTCACCTATGACATCCAGGTGGGCCGTGATAGTTACACCCCTGACAAGGCAGCCAAGGTGATCGAGTTGCAACACATCCGCCCCCTCTTTGACTGTCTGGGCTGTTGTCGTCTGCAGTGGGTGGAAATCGGTCTGGACCTGGCCTATTACCCCCCCATGCTGCAGGCGGTCACGGGCCTCCATCGCTCTTGGGAGGATTTGCTGGCTATCTCCGAGCGGGTGTGGAACCTGACGCGGCTATATTGGATGCGAGAGGTGGACGGCTTTGGGCGGGATTGGGATGCTCCCCCGGCGCGCTTCTACAGTGAGCCGGCCGCAGGGGGGGTAAGCGATGGCCGCAAGGCCGACTGGGAGAGCGTGCAGGCGCTGTTGGACGAATACTACCGCCAACGAGGATGGGACAGGCAAGGACTCCCCACACCCCAGACGCTGGCCCGCCTGGGCCTGGGTGAACTTTGAGGCGGAAGGTGAGAATACGCGTGAGTGAACTGCCTGATACGGTACAGAAGGCTTGGGGTCCTGAGGTGGCCAGAGATTTCGTGGCCTGGTTGGACGAGTATTTACAGGGTGCATAACTTGCTTCCGAGGTTCAGGTTTCGGCCTTTGTGGCCCGCCAGAAGGTCAACGTGCTAGTGTTGGAACGGGTCAGCAACCTGCTCCTGGCCGGCGAGCCTAAGCTTGTGCAGCAGACGGATGCCTGTCCTGGCTCAGCCGGGGAGCGTTGGGTGTGGCGAGTGCCAGCGGAAGATGTAGCCCATGCTGTGGTCATCGTCGGTGTGGAGGAAGGGCGCCATTTCTGGATCAACGATCCGGCCCAGCAGCAGGCCCCACTGGCGGTTTCGTGGGATGGGTTGCTGGCTGCCTGGGCCGAGTTCGATTATCGTGGTGCTGCCTTGTCACTTCGTCAGGAGGAGGAACAGCACAGTGAGCAGGGTCTTTGAAGGGCAGTTGATTGGCGAGGGGTTGAAATTCGCCATTGTGGTATCTCGCTTCAACGAGTTCATTACCCGCAAGCTGTTGGAGGGGGCCGAGGACGCGTTGGCGCGCCACGGCGTGGACATGGCCCAGGTGGACCTCGCCTGGGTTCCAGGGGCCTTTGAGATCCCCCTGGTGGCCAAGCGGCTGGCCACGACAGGCCACTACGACGGGGTGATCTGCCTGGGAGCCGTGATCCGCGGCGCAACCCCTCACTTTGACTACGTCGCCGCTGAGGTCTCCAAGGGTATCGCCAACACAGGGTTGCAGACCGGAGTGCCCATCCTCTTCGGGGTGCTCACCACGGATACCATCGAGCAGGCCATTGAGCGGGCCGGGACCAAGGCGGGCAACAAGGGGTTCGACGCAGCGGAGGCGGCCATCGAGATGGCCAACCTGCTGCGGGCCATCGAAGGGGCCTCCGGCTGATGCTTCGATTGCTATTGGTCCGGCACGGGCTGACCAGCGCCAATCAGGAGGATCGCTACATCGGAAGCATGGATCCCCCTCTGAGCGATAAGGGGTTGGCCCAGGCCGAGGCCCTGGCCGCACGTTTGAGCAAGGAGGAGTTGACGGCCATCTACTCCAGTCCCCAACTTCGCGCCCGGCAGACGGCAGATATCATCGCCAGGGCCTGTGGGTTGGAGGTGCAGATCGAGCCAGAGTTACGGGAGATGGACTTCGGCTGCTGGGAGGGACTGACGCACGCTGAGATCACGGCCTACTATCCAGGGCAGATGCGGGCCTGGTGGGCCGATCCCGCTGCGGAGCCCGCTCCCCATGGGGGAGAGAGCCTGGTGCAGGTGGCGAGAAGAGCCAGGACGGCGTATGATAAGATCGTGTGCCACCATGGTGAGGGAGAGACAGTCCTCATCGTGAGCCACGGGGGGGTGCTGCAGGCCCTGCTCTGCGAGGCATTGGGTTCTCCCCTTCGCGCCCGCTGGTCATACCTTCTGAAAGCGGCAGCCCTCTCCGAGCTCCGACTTTTCGATGGTCAGCCGGTACTCGTATCACTCAACGAATCGAGATTCTTACCCGGTGATCATTGACCTCCACACCCACATCACGGCTCCGGAGATCGTCACCCAACGAGAGGCCTGCTGCCAGCGGGATGCGTGGTTTGCGGCGCTGTACGAGAATCCGCAGGCCCGGTTGGCTACCGCAGAAGCTCTCATCGAGGCCCTGGATGAGGCTGGAGTGGACCACGCAGTGGCCTTTGGTTTCGCCTGGGCCGACATGGGTCTGTGTCGAGCAGCTAATGACTACACCATCGAGGCTGTGAGACGCTACGGAGGACGACTGATCGGCTTCGCGGTGGTCAACCCCCGGCAGCCTCAGGAGGCCCTTCGGGAACTGGAACGGTGCGTCGCAGCCGGGCTGCGAGGGGTGGGTGAGCTGATGCCCGATGGCCAGGGCTTTTCCCTGGATGATGTGTCGCTCTTGGCTCCGCTGGCCGAATTCGCCGCAGCGCACCATCTGCCCCTCCTGGTGCACACCAGCGAGCCGGTGGGCCATCGCTACCCTGGCAAGGGCACGGTCGGGCCAGAGGCCATCTGCCGCTTTGCCCAGGCCTTTCCGGAGATGACGCTCATCTGTGCCCATTGGGGGGGCGGGCTTCCCTTCTACGAACTGATGCCCGAGGTCCGTGAAGCGCTGGCCCATGTATACTACGACACCGCTGCCTCTCTCTATCTCTACGATGATCGGATCCTGCCTCTTCTGGCCCAGCTTGTGCCCCGTAAGATCTGCTTCGGCTCCGACTTCCCCCTGCTCTCCCTGGCCCGCTACCTGCGCCGCTTTCGCTCCGTCGGACTGGAGGCCGAGCTCTTGGGAGATGTGCTGGGCGACAACACAGCCCGTCTTCTGGGCCTCATGAACTTGAAGTAGCGAGGCTTGCCTCGCGCTGTGAAAGGAGGACTGATGCCTCAAGATATTCGCACCTTCATCGCCATTGAACTGCCGGACCCGCTCAAAGAGAGGTTGGTGGAACTGCAGGAGAAGCTCAAGGAGCAAGCCCCTCCCCGGGCCGTGCGCTGGGTTCAGCCCGAAGGCATCCACCTCACCCTCAAGTTCCTGGGCCAGACCCCGGTGGATCAGATTGAGGGAATTGTCAGGGCGCTGAGCTCAGCTTGTGTTCCCCTTTCCTCCTTCACCTATACCGTCGGCGGGTTGGGCTGCTTCCCCGACCTTCGTCGCCCCCAGGTTATCTGGGTGGGGGTCCAGGAGCCCACGGGCGCGCTCTCCGGGCTGCAGGGGGCGATTGAGGAAGCCTGTGCGGAGTTGAGTTTCCAACGCGAAGGGAGGGCCTTTCACCCCCACCTCACCCTGGGCCGCCTCCGCGACCGGGCCTCCGCGGAGGAGCGGCGGGCCATTGGGGAGCTCATTCAGGGGACAGAGGTGGCATCGCTGGGTGCAGGGGCCGCGAGGAGGGTCAGCCTCATCCGCAGCGACCTGCGGCCTACGGGGGCGGTGTACACCACCCTGCGGGAGATTGAGTTGAAAGAGAGCTAAGATGCGCTTTCGAGATCGCCGCGAGGCAGGGCAATTGTTGGCTGAGCGATTGGATTTCCTGCAGGGGCGAAAGGGATTGCTGGTGCTGGGCATTCCTCGCGGAGGGGTGGTAGTGGCTGCTGAAGTGGCCCGGGCGCTGGATGCCCCGCTGGATGTGTTCATCGCCCGCAAGCTGGGCGCGCCACACAACCCCGAGCTGGCGGTGGGGGCGGTGGCCAGTTCAGGCGAGGTGGTTTTCGACGAGCCTCTCATCGCTGCCCTGGGTGTGCCGTACTCCTATCTGGAGGCGGAGATCAAACAGCAGCAGGCCGAGATCCAACGGCGGATGAAAACCTATCGGGGGGATCGGCCGCCCCCCGACTTCAAGGACAGGACAGTCATCTTGACTGACGACGGCGTGGCCACGGGTGCCACAATGCGGGCTGCCATTCAGGCCCTCAAGGCCACGGAGCTGCGGGAGCTGATCATCGCCCTCCCCGTAGGCCCTCCCGATACCGTGCAGGAGCTGGCTGACATGGTGGACCGGATGGTCTGTCTGCACACCCCGGCCTTCTTCTGGGCGGTGGGCGGTTTCTACATGGATTTCAGCCAGACCACTGACGCGGAGGTCATCCAGCTTTTACAGGGCAGTCAGGGTTGAAGCAAGGGCTCCCCATCGAGATGGGAGGACAGCCTCACACCCAACCATCGCAGCAAAGTGGGCGCCAGGTCAATGATGCGCGCCCCCCCAAGCTCCACCCCGGCCGGGATGTCCGGCCCGTGAAGGATCAGCAGGCCCGGTACGTCAGCAGGCCGATAGGGCCCCTCATGCCCTCCTGACCACACCCCGCGGTTGGGGCGGATCAGTGGTCCCTCTTCCCCAATGCGGCCCAGCAGGTTCCTGCGTTCCAGCCCATCGCCAGGGTGCAGGGCAAAGCCGATGTCGGGGAGGGCTGGATCGCCGCCTTTGCCAGGATGGGCTTTCTCCCAGCGCCAAACCGCCCGCAGCATGGGCCTGTTCGCTCCCGGATCGCGCCAGCCGCGCAGGGCGGCCACTAACTCCGTCCGAAGCATCTCATAGTCCGCGCTAGACACACACCCCCTTCTCTCCCGCCCCACCAGGTTCAACCAAATCCCCCCATGGCCGAAGGCAAAGGCCCGGCTTCGGGCCCAATCTACCTCTTCCCTCTGCAGGACGAGATACCCCTGCTGATGTAGCCAGCCATTCACGTCCACCTGTCGGTTCAAAGGGACCACCCCGTGATCGCTGAGGATCACCCACAGTGTGTCCGGGCCAGCCAGGGCCTCTAACTCGCCCACCAGATGATCCAGCCACTGGTAGCCCTTTCCAATCTCCATTCTCCATCGGGGGGACTCCTGCGGATCGTGGGCCGGGTGGAGAGGGTCGAAATCCCGCCAGAAGAGGTGCTGAAGGGCATCGGCGGCCATGAGGTGGATCACTCCCAGCCGCCAGTTCTGTCCGGCCACGAAACCTCGGGCGATGGCGGCCTGAGCCTCCCAGAGGGCGTAGGCGTCCTCCAAGTAGGTGGCACGCCCGATGAGCCCCTCGCGCAGAGCCAACTGATCGCCAGCGAACCCTGCCGTGGGGAAGGGGCCGACCTCAGCGGCCAGGATCGCGCCCAGTTCCGGCGGTTGAGCCAGAGGATACAGGGGCTCCGCCGGATGACACCACAAGGGGGTCCTGTAGAGTGTCAACTCCTCACCGGCCCGGAGGAGCTTGAAGCGGCACAGGCCGCGCACAGGATGGCCGGCCAGCGGAAAACGGGGCTCCAGCCAGGGAGACCATTCGCCGATGGGGATGAGTCGGACCGGATCGCCACCCAAGCGCAGGTTCACGCCCCCCTCCGTTCGGTGGAGGGAGAAAGGAAGGTGAGTATCGCCAGGCCCCTGCACCTCACCCTGCCACCCTCCTGGTGAGGGTTCCAGGGGATGGACGTAGCCTGGCTCTGAGGAGGGATACCGACGCGGATGATGGGTAGTGTAAAACGCTGAGGTCCCCAGGGTGGCCAGCAGGTCGGGAGCCCCCAGGCCGGAGAGCATGCGCGCGGGTGGGGATTCGGCGGGGAAGGTGGCGGGGAGCCATAAGCAGAAATCATCGCCCGGGGGCAGGAGATGGAAGAGCGTGGGGGCCGACCGGTGGTTGTGATAATAGAACAGGCTATCGGGGCCGGCTGTCACCCGATAGAGGCCAATGGTGGGGCCGTACTCGCCCGACGCTTTGGTGACGAAATCGAGGATGCCGTGGCTGGCAGGGCGTAGGCCGGTGAGGAAAGAGGTCCACACCACAGGAGACACGGGGGGAAAGACAGGGAGGAGCTGCCCCCAGGCCCCTTCCCGCTGCAATCTCGTCAGATGGGGTAGCAGGCCCTCATCGCTGAAACGGGCGAACAGCTTGGGGTCCAGGCCATCGAGGGCCAGGACCAGCACCCGTCGTGCTTCCGACACATGGCTCACCTGGATCCCTTCGCCATTCATACTCTGGATATCGAAGGTGTCGCTACCACTTTGGCAAAGGCATCAAACGAACTCAGGGCCTTGTACTGATTGAACTTCTCATCCAACACAAAGAGATAGGCCCACTCCACTTCCATGCTCTCCCTCGCCTTTGCAGTCCATTCCTCAGCTACTTCCCGCTTGGATTTGGTATCCTCTTGTTTGGCGAAGCCTTCCCCCTTCGTTTCGACCAGATAATATCGTCCATCTGCTTTCACGATGAAATCAGGGATATAGTAGTGAAAGCCGTACTCCTCATCGTAGTAGGGGATCTTGAAGGGCACCACGCGGCTCCACGCTTCGACGCCCTCCCACGTGTCCAGCTTCTCCATGAACTCGTGCTCCAACTCGCTGTCATAGTCCGCCTGGTTGAACACCGACTTTTTGGGGATGTACGTGTCCTTTGAGGTTTGCTTTGGCTGGGTCTCTGAAACTCTTACTGTTCTCAGGCTGGGCTCAAAGTCCCGCACGGTGGCAGCTATCTTGCGAATCTGATCTCGAAAAGCCTTCAGGATTTCGTCTACAACGGGCTCCAGATTGAGCCGCCTGACGTGCTCGGGGTTATCCCTATCAAAGTCGCAAAAGAGCTTCCCAGCAATGTACTCATCCAGCTTCCTGTCAATGACCGCTTTCATGTCCGTCCCGATCAGTTTGTTATCCTTGACGATCATATTGACCAGCTTGGCTTTGACGAAATTATAGAAGGTATAGAACCTCAGTTCGACCTGCTCTCCCCCAGCCTCGCGTTCGCCGAGTCGCTTGTGTACACGCTGGGGGTTGCTGACGTCAAAAGCCGTAACGTAGAACTTTGGGGCAAGCATCGCGTCCACGTTGATCAACGTGGCATCAAGGGCTCGGGTCTGATAGGTTCCTCCAGACAGGATGGGCACCTCAATGTCGTACGCTAGCTTGGACTCATCGACCCTGATCGTCTCCACTGGCTTCTCTGGTCGGCCCGAATCAATGTGGAAGTCGTACCCGTGTCGTTTCTTCTCGGCTTCCCAGAACCGCTTGAAGTTGGGATGCTCGATGATCCATAGCTTCTCTTCCACCTCGTACTCGTCATCGCGGTTCTTGTGAGGGAATCTACGCCGCAGCCCCCGACCAATGATCTGCTCCACCATGATCTGGCTGCCGGCTGCCCGCAAGGGGACGATGCAGTAAACCGACTTGACGTCCCACCCCTCCTGGAGCATAAGCACGCTGACGATGACCTCAATCCTATTCCCAGGCTCATCTATCTCCCTGGCAACTCTGCGCGCAGTCTCCAGGTCTCGCTTCAGAATCTCCCCGGTGGTCTTGTTGGTATGAATTACCAGAACCTCCTCATTGGTGTAGGGGTTATCTGGGTCCTCGATGATAGCGTTGCCAATCTCGTCGGTGGTGCTGGTGAGAATAAAGAGGACCGGCTTGGCTGGCGTGTCAGCGTAAGTTTGCTTCAGCTCTCCCAGTTTCTTGAGGCCTTCTTCAACGAGGAATTGCTTTTGCCTCTCGTCCGACCAGAGGACGATCTTGTCCTGCATATTGGCGTAGGTCTGGATCTCAATATCCTTGACGATGCCGTCGGGGTCTATGGCCTGCTTCAGGCCATACTCATAGATGATGTGTTCAAAGGGGGAGCCGTCGGCGTAGTACTTGTTGGTGGCCGAAAAATCCAGTTGCAGGTGGAAACCCCGCGCGTTGTCGTGAACGTAGCGGATGATGCGCGACCATTCCGGCGCGGCGCTGTGGTGCGCTTCGTCGTTGATGACAGTGACATTGTTGTATCTCAGCACTCGGTTGACCAACGGGTTGATGAACTCGCCGATACGGGCATTGTCCAGCAGCAGTTGCAGTTGGTTTCGTCCACGAGGGGTCTCTTTGTCATAGAGCTGCTGGATGTTGGTTAGAAAGATGACACCGGTGCCGAACTCCGCACTGCCCTCGTTCTGCTTCACCACCTGCACGTTCTTGAAGTTGAAGTCGTACACCTTGTCGTTGGCCCAGCATTCGGGCGGCACGATGGGGAACTGCTTGAATATCGCCAGGTTTTCAAAGGCCAGTGCCAGGCGATCCAGAAGATGGTGTTGGGGCAGATCATCAGGAAGGTGCGGCTGTAGTTGTTCAGGTACATCCAGGCGATAGCCATAGCCATGACCATCGTCTTGCCGGAACCCGTGGCCATATTGAAGGCCAGTTTGGGGGTGGACGATTTAGTCAAATATTCGACAAAGGCTTCCTTGATCTGATTTTGTCGCTCCAATAGCTCTGGCGGGCTGAACAGCCGGTCCTGGAATTCCTTCAAGAGCGAGGCCTGTTCTATCAGATCGAGGTCTAGTTTGGAAACTATCTCCTTAACGCTCCTCACCTTCAGCACTTCGTAGCAGTAGATCAACACCTCGATGGCTTCGCGCTGGCAGCGCCAGTAGTCGAAAACCAGGCCCTACTCCAGAAAGTGCTCCTCGTAGAACCAGTACTGGAGCAGCCGTTTGGTGATGGGGGTGGTGCCTTTGTAGTTGGTCTCCTCCCAGCGGGTGGTGTTTCCCCGCCAGGTCTGGATTTCCCGCAGCAGTTTTCTGGAAAACAGCATCGTTATCCGTAGGCCTCTCGGCGATGTCCAACTTTCAGGATAACCAGCTTTTCGGCAGGCCGGTCTATCTGGTAAATGATTCGATAGTCACCAACACGATATTTGAAACAGCTACTCCATTCCTTCCCCCGGAGCGCTCGATGGTGTAGCAGTTCTGCGTTTTGCCCCATCCATTCCAGTTTGTCCAGAAGGCGTGTCTGAAGGGCAGGATCGAGGCGCTTTATATCCGCCTGCGCTTCGAGCGTCAGGATGACTTGAAAAGTCCTCATCGTCCGATCTGCTCTCGAAAGGTTTTCAGATCAACCCCTTCTCCTGAGCGCGCCTGTTCCAGAGAACGTCTGAGGGAAGCTGCAAACTCGGGCTGCAATTCCGCGTTTTCTTCATCCTGCAAACCCATCAAGGCATCCATCAATTGCGTAAGCCAGACCTCAAAGCGTCTGTCTATGGTGTGTTCAACCAGTTCCTCGAACTCTTTTGCTGACAGTGTTCCCAAAGCCCTTTCCATTGCTTGGCTCCTTTCTCCCCTCCCGGCCTACCGCCGGCGGGCCGGGCGATCGGTCGCTCACTCGCTTCCTACCTCCACCAGCTTGTTGGTATCGTTGCCAAAGATGTCCACCACCTTGAGCACCATCTGATTGCCGCTCACCTCGGACTCCTCCACCGCAAACTCTAATTCCAGGCTGCGATCCTTTCGGGTGCGGTAGGTTTGCCAGCGGGAGACAAAGTGCCGCCCGTCGTAGTCGTAGTCCACTGCCCAGTAGTCAATCAGGTTGGTCATCGTACTTCTCCCGGTTCTCCTCCTCGGTGTCGGCGAACTGATAGGTCTTGTACTCGGAGAGGTTCTGGATGACGAAGGGGCGCGGCGGCAGCCTATAGTCCTGCCCGTCGTTTTCCAAGTCTTTGGAAGCAGTCGTCATGAACACCTGTTCACCTCCAATGACGAAAATGATTGCATCTGCGCGGCGATTTCCCTGAAGGCCCGAACGTGGTACACTTATGAGTAGTCGCTGGTCCGAGGTCGATGTGTATCTGGTGCCGCGAGCCTGAGAAGCAGTCTGATCCGGATACCCAGAGGCACCGCCAATTGTTGCTGTGAGCACGTGGAGCAGAGTCTTTCTGTGATGGGTATCTGACCAGCCAATCTGCTCTGAGGAGGTGAACTATGTTGCGCATTATCTACAAGCGGGTTGCAGGACTGGACGCGCACAAGAAGACCGTTGTGGTCACGCGGATGCGGGTCACCGAGGATGGCAGGTTGGTGTGGGAGACCCAGACCTTTGGTACCACCACGCCCGATTTGCTGGCGCTGCACGACTGGCTCAGTGAATGGGGGTGCACCCACGTGGCGATGGAAAGCACCGGTGACTACTGGAAGCCGGTGTACAACCTGCTGGAAGGGGACTTCGAGGTGCTGTTGGTGAACGCCCAGCATGTCAAGCATGTTCCGGGGCGCAAAACTGACGTCAGCGACTCGGAATGGCTGGCGGAGTTGTTGCTGCATGGCCTGCTGACGCCCAGCTTCATACCGCCGAAGCCCCAGCGGAAACTGCGCGATTTGACGCGGTATCGGACGAAGCTGGTACAGGAACGCACGCGCGTGGTGAATCGCTTGCAAAAGGGACTGGAAAGCGCCAACATCAAGCTGGGTTCGGTAGTGAGCGACATTATGGGCATTTCGGCGCGGGAGATGCTGACCGGGCTGAGTGGTGGGGAAACGGATGCGGCCTGGCTGGCCAACTTAGCCCGCGGAGGCTGCGCAACAAGATCCCCGAGTTGGAAAAGGCCCTGACCGGCCTCATGGAGCCACATCACCGATTCCTGTTGGCTAAACAACTGGCCCACATTGACTTCTTGGAGGAACAGATTGAGGACCTCAGCGCCGAAATCGCGCGGCGGGTCGAGACCTTGAGCAACCCCTCCACGGGGAGGGGTACCACCGAGGACACTGAAGCTCCTGTCGCAGAGACGACAGAAGGTCAGAAGACTCCGTTGACCTGGGCTGAGGCGGTGGCGCTTCTGGACACCATCCCGGGGGTCGATGAAAGAACGGCAGAGGTGATGTTGGCCGAGATGGGTATCGACATGAGCCAGTTCCCTACGGAGGCGGCCCGCCAGATCGCGAGGTCAAGGAGCGTGACCCTCGTTAAGGGCGTCCTTTCGAACGATGCCCTATCCTCTCACCTGGGCGATCCCGTAGGACTCCACAATCGCACCACACAGTACAAGCAAGAACGCGAGCACGACGAGTACCCTCTCGGAGGGGGTCAATGTCACATCGCGCCAACTCCTACTGGCCACAACCTTCTTCCCGTCGGTGTAAACCAGCGTGAACTTGAAGGACGTTACCGCTGCCAGCAGGTACGCAGATAGCTCGACGAAGCCGGCATGGTGTAGGACGTCAAAGAGGCGAAGGAGCCTCTGGTGGAGCGGCAGGGCCGCGGTGACGACCTCTTGGGACCAGGTTCCAATGTAACTGACGGGCGATCAAGTTGGCCCCGACGACTACAAGCGCGAACACCAGATTGTAGGCGAATATCTGGAGTGTGCAAACCCACAAGACGGGCGAGAGCTCGAGCGCGCTGATAATAGGATGGCGACCTCTCAGAATGCCCTCAGGCAAGAGGAGGTAGCTCAGCACCGTTACAGGCACGAGAAGGACAAAGAAAGAGGCGTACATCCAAGCGATGCGCTTCCAGATGCTCTCGTCCGTGACGCTTTCTACCGCTCTTCTAGCTAGAACCAAGATGCTACCTCAGTGGCTGGGCCGCATAACTATTAACCTAGCGTTTGCAGAAAACCGCTGGTGACTGGACAAGGCTACACTTTCAGGCTACATTCAGGGTGGTACCGATCACCCTGTTCCCTGAAAGGAGTCTTGCCCATGACCGATTTTACCAT
>Ga0116202_10000671_pt1 | contig 19178 bp, 18 predicted proteins | sample LakKivw325mmetaG_FD_94479 | JGI IMG/M metagenome (GOLD analysis project Ga0116202, IMG submission 94479) | Anoxic lake water microbial communities from Lake Kivu, Rwanda to study Microbial Dark Matter (Phase II) - Lake Kivu water 325m metaG | ecosystem: Environmental > Aquatic > Freshwater >...
TGATTTTCCTTGACGTGTAGACCGCTATCTGCGTTATAGAAATATGGAACAAAAAGAACTGGTCAAAATGTGTATCCGATATCCTGATGCGGTTTTGAGCTTTCACCTTCTATGTACTTGCGGTTATTCAACATACTACCCTGACCTTATCGGGGAATGTTTCTAATGGATGCTGTCCTTGATCGGGAACATCTGATCGCTTTAATCCAAAGATATGCGGACATCCTGAACAGCCTGCTGAGGGTGGACTCCATCTACCTGTTTGGTTCTTATGCCAGAGGCATGGCCGATCCTGAGAGTGATATCGACCTCCTGGTGGTATCTCCCGATTTCGGCGATGATCCGGTGGAAAACCAATTGCTGCTCAGGAGGGCAAGAAGGAGCCTTGACTATCGGATCGAGCCCCATCTCGTCTGCTCGGGCGAATTGGGGCAAAGCGTGCTGTTTACGATCGCCCGGGATGAGATGCAGAGGATAATCTGAGTATGGTAAATATCAAGGGATACTGAATCTAAGTAATGCGATTCAACTAAATCCTGCAGTAAAGCCATCCCTTATCCCGGGAGGCATTTATATATATCCATAATCACACTATCAATCACACTATCACACTATCAAGATTCCGCCCTTATCTCCCGCCTTCCTCTTCCTTTCCCCATAACCTTAATCAAGTCTTAATCAAGCGTTAATCAAGCGTTAACAATTAACGCTTGATTAAGGCTTGATTAACGCTTGATTAAGGCTATCGATCAGGAGCCAGAGGATGCAGAAACGCCTGTTAAAATATGGGATTATATGGGATTATATGGGATCATGGGATTATTGGTTGGATCATTGGGATTATTGGTTGTGAGGTGAATTTGCGGGTAGCGAAGCCTCCGGAACACCGAATTCATTCGGTCGTATCGCCGGATTTATCCGGTGAACCAACCCCGGACGCGCACCCAAAATCATTAACCAAAGGTAAGGCATGGTGCTAAAAACAAGCCACACCTGCGAGGGGGTCCAAACCAGGTGGGGGATGAAATTAAACCTGCCTGAAGGAGGAAAAAAACCGGATAAATCCGGCGATACGGCCGGCTGAAGCCAGCGTTACACTCCAGGGCCGGTTGAAGAGGCTGTGCAAACAAGCCCCTTCGCTCCACCCTGGGCTATGGTCTTTCGCTCCTCCGGAGCTCAGGCTGTTGACAAAGTCGGCAAAGACATTGAACACAGATAACAGGATGACAGGATCAGCAGGATCATATTCATAGAAGATGATCATCTGGCACTGCAATCACAGAAATCTCTGTTCCTCTGTACCTCTGTTTTACAACAAAACCATAATGACCCAAAAGCATCAAAACAGATAACATATACCCACCACTCTGATTCCATGAATGGCATTTGAATCATCCTTCTTTTTAACGCCGGACTTTGTCAACAGCCTGCGCTCCTCCGGAGCTCTTTTCAGAGGCTGCTTTTGCCTTGTTTCACAGCCTTTGAAGCCAGCAGAACGACTGGATGAAGAGCTTTTCAGAGGCTGCTTTCCGCTGCCTGCAAGGCAAATTTGTGGCAGCCGATGGCTTGAAGTTTGTCCCTGCACTCCTGAAGGGAATCGGCAGGGGCATTGCCCACTGGATTCTGGCAGAAAGGGCAGGCGTGGACATCGCCCCGGGAATCTATGTAGAGATAGCGCACACCCGCTCCGAAACAGCCTCGCAGCCTCTGATGGTATCCCGTATATTCCACGCCGGGCAGCCTCCGGCAGGAGGGATCAGTTTTGGTGAAAAGGTAAAACTCCCTCAGGCAGTTGATCTGCTCCTCTTCCAATTCGATCTCCCGTCCCCGAAAATGCCCGGTCTGCCTTGGTTCCAGGATGCGCACGAAGCCCGCCCTGTTGTCTGCGGCCAGCCAGAGATAGCGCAGCAGGTTGTCCTGGCTCACAAATTCCTTCTGCGCGCACAGGGAAAAAGCCGTGGCCAATCCGGCGCCGGCTGCGTTCCGGGCTGCCTCCAGCGCCCACCCATAAGAAGCGTTGCTGCCCCGGAAGCGGTTGTGTTCCCCTTCGTCCCAATGATCCAGGCTGACAGCCACGCCGTCCAGGCCAGCTTCCTTCAACTGATCCGCCCTTTCCCGGGTGAGCCCGATGCCGGAGGTTAGAATCCAGAAATCGGTGCCGGGCCTGGCCACCTTCAGCAGGCGGAGCAAGTCCTCATAACGGCTGAGGGGTTCACCGCCGCTGAATTCGATGCTGCCCACACCGAGGCGCTGCAGTTTCCACAGGATTGCGCGCAACTGGTCGAACCCGAGCGTCTCGGTTTGGGACAGGTTGTCCCATTCATAGCAATGGCCACACCGCAGGGGGCACAGGCTGGTGATGGAAAAGATCGCCGTGTGCAGCCTGTGGCTTCCTCCCTGGTAGGGCTGCACCTGGTTCAATTCGTTTAGAATGAAGCGTGAAAAGGCGATGGAAGGCCAGCCCGGGGAGGCGATCGCCCAATGGTACTTCCCGCCGGCTCGCAGCATCTTGATAAATCTCTCGCTGCCGATATTGGCACGCTTCTTTGCGATCACCAGTTTCAGAGCCCTGACAGCGGTGATGGGATTGCCATAGGTCCTCATGGCCAGCGTGAGGACATTGCCCAGGATGCCCAGGCGCACCAGCCTCGCCCGCCATCCGTAGAGCAACCGGGCGGAAGCCATTACCTGTTTACGCAGTCCTTCAGCTGTTCAAACTTTTCCCGGGAGAGCCAGCCCAGGCGTCCGGCCCCGCGGAAGGCTTCCAGATAGGCCAGGCTGGCCTTGCCGCCGGGGTCGCGGAGCACTTCATAATATCCCTTGCTGTGCAGGAATACGGAGCGGTCCGTCCCCGGGCTTTGCGGTGGGGCGGGGAAGGTCAAGAGTGCCTGGTCTCCGATCTTAGGCATTTTGAAGTATTTTCTGTCATCCCGGTTCAGCTTGCCGGCAACGTCCCGCCCGTTATGGTCAACAGCCGCGGCCAGCTTCACCACCCTGCTTCCGGCTTGCTGCGGGGCCGAGAAATCCATGGCCGCATAGTCAATTTCCCAGAACAGGTATCCGCATTCCAGCTTCAGCTCCACCACCTCACCCTCGATGCGGGAGAGATCGCATTCCATCACCACGTCCTTCTCCGCCACGGCACCGATCACGTGGAAGTAATCCAGGAATTTCCACTCTCCATTCTCCTTGAGATAAACCGACAGGGGTATCCCCTGTTCCAACGACCAGGTTCCCTTCGCTCCGGTGTCCCTGCCTTTCTGCCGGCGGTACCAGGCGGCATATTTGTCCCCAAAGAGGTCAAAGAACTGCCCCATGATGTAATCCAGCCAGAAGGAATTCTTGGCACGCAGGACCAGTTTGCCCGTTTTGGCGTTTGCAGGGCGGGCGAATGCCAGATAGACCGCATCCTTGCTCTGCGAGGTTTCCGCTTCCAGCTCGCCGCTGAATTTCATGCTGTCCCTGGCCGCCAGCAAGGGCAGGATGTCCCTGTTTATGGAGGAGCGTGCGCTGAGCGGAGCCTGCGGCTGCAGGAGGGTGTGGCATTTGCCATTCTTGTCCAGCAGCGCTGTTGACCCCTGGGGATGGTCCACCACGATCAGTTCGGTCAGATTCGGATACTGGATCTCCTTCACCTCGTTGGTCATTTTCAGGCGATACTCGCCAGCCACGGGCTTCAGAGAGGGCAGGGGCAGGTAGTCGTGCCGTTCCAGGGCAGGCAGGATCGCCCCGCTGAAGATCTCGCCTTCGAATACATAGTCTTTGCCATTGAAGGAGTAGATGAAGGGGCAGGATTCCTTGGTGAGAATGACTATCAACAGAACAATGGCATAGAGGACCACCAGCACACCGGCCACCATCAGCACTGTGGTGAAGATGGTCAGCCCCAGGTTCACATCATAGACCTCGATCTTGCTAACATACTCCATGGGGATCGTCACCGTGGCCGGCAGTTCGGAAGGCAGATTATAGCTTTCCTTTAGATACAGGTTCACGATCCTACTTTTCTTGACAGGTGGTTTTTCCGGCAGGTGGCGGACCTCGCCGCTGATGGAATCGTCCTTCAGGGTAACCGAGGTAATGTAGCAATCGCTCTTTTGCTGCCCGTGCTCAAGGATATGAAGCACCCGCTCGGCGTAGGGAATTGGCTCCTGCTTGCTGACCCCGGTTCTGGAATAATGCACACAGGAATTGAGCAGAAAAATGATCAGCACGATCGAGATCAGACGGATCGCATTTCTCGGGAACAACATCTTACCTCCCTGATCCTTCAAAGGATCATTTGCACCACAGCCGACATTTTCTGTCCTTCGATCGCCGGTGTTTGGCATCCCTGAGGGATAAACACCATCCCGCCTGGGTAAAGCAGTTTATCCACCTCTTTGAGGCATCTGTAAATAACCCAGGCCTATTCTGTCAAGCAAAATCGGTGGTCTGGTCATCCCTCTCAATAGTATCAAATCCCTATACCTGAATGGGCTGTGAGAGGTTCGGCTCAGGTCTCAGAACCGAAATCCAAAAATTTAACCCAATCTTAACCGAAGCCTAATAAAAAACTAACCGTTGGAGAGTATAATCAGTCAGTTGACCGTCTGCGGAGACAGTGCGGCAACCAAAACGAAAAAGGAGATCACATGAAGACCTGCGTCTGGTTAATGATTATTCTGGCAGTATTGTTCAGCTTGCTACCTGTGCAAAACCAGGGTGTGGAGACCAGCCTGGGCGGCGAATTCTGGAGCCGCTGGACCCTGGAAAGCGGTAAGTCCCCCGTAAATGACGACACCATCATCAAAAAGAACTATTTCGCCCTCGAGCGCGGTTACTTTGACCTGCGCACCACCTTCACCGAAAACACCAAGGCCCGCTTCACCGTTGATATCTTTTCCACGGACCTGATCAAGGACGGTGCCGGATTGAAGCTGAAATATGCCTTCGTGGATTTCGCCAATCTGGTTCCGGTTCCGGACCTGACCCTCAGCGCCGGCTTGCAAAAGGTATATTTCGGCACCATCTACGATTGGGATTACACTCTGATCGGCAAAGCGCCCAGCGATGAATACAAGCTGGCCAATTCCGCCGATTATGGGGTGAGCTTTAATGGCTACCTTCCCGCCGGCTGGGGCGAATATGCCCTGGGGCTCTACAATGGCGAAGGCTACAAGAATTTCGGCGACAACCTGAAGAAAAACATCAGGATGGAATATCTGGCCAATCTGCGCCTTACTCCCATCCCCGGGGTTACCATCGGCGGATCCTATATGACCAGCAGTGTGGAACGGGAAAACAACCTGGCAGACGACACCCCCAATCCGGCCTATCAGCAGCAGCAATTGTTGGATGGCGTTGCCCGCCTGGCCTATGGCCCGGTGAATGTGTGGGTGGAATATCTCTATAAGGATGTCACCTTCCCCAATGCTGCCGCCAATGATTACACTGCCACCGGGTTTATGGTGATGCCGGTATTCTCATTGTATCCTCTGATCGGAACCGATATCCAGCTGGTGGGACGCTATGACCGCTGGGACGAAAGCGATAACCCTGCCGATAAGAAACTGCTGAATGCCGTCACCGGCGGGATCAATTTCAACACCCTGCACAACGACAGTTTCGTACCCGCCCTGCAGGTTCAGCTCAATGTCACCCAAAAGACCTATGACGCTGACAATTCAGCCGCCGCCTATGCCAACCAGAAGAAGGACGCCCTGCAAGCCATGCTGCAGCTCAAATGGCGCTTCTCTTCCAAGATCAAATGATAGAAAACATTGGAGTATAAATGAAACACACCCTTCTGACCCTCTGCCTGCTGCTCGGCCTGTTGGCTCTGGCTGCCAAATCCGGCCAGATCACCTGTTCCGGCAGCACCACCGTGCTTCCCATCGCCCAGGCTGCTGCCGAAGCTTTCATGGACAAATATCCCGAGATCAATATCTCCGTGCGCGGCGGCGGTTCCGGAGTGGGCATTGCCGCCCTGCAGAACGGAACCGTGCAGATCGCCAATTCCTCGCGCCCGATCAAATCCAAGGAGCTTTCCGCCTCCAAAGCCAGGGGGATCAATCCCACCGCCTATGCCATCGCCAACGACGGCATCGCCATCGTGGTGCACAAAAACAATCCCCTGAAGAACCTCAGCGTTGCCCAGATCCGGGATATTTATACCGGAAAGATCAAGAACTGGAGCGAAGTGGGGGAACCCAACCTACCGATCGTGGTCATCTCCCGCGATGTGGCTTCCGGCACCTTTGAGGTGTTCAATGAAAAAGCCCTCGGCGGCGCCAAGGTGGTGGCCACCGCACAGCTTTTGGCCTCCAACAATGCCGTGGTAACCACCGTGGGCACCACCCCCGGCGGTATCGGCTATGCCGGATTGGGCTATGTCACCGACCAGGTGAGAGTGGTGCCCGTGGAAAATGTGGTGCCCAGCGAAGCCACCGTCAAGAGCGGAACCTACAAGCTTTCCCGCAAGCTGTATATGTATACCAACGGGGTTGCCAAGGGAGACATCAACAAGTTCATCGCCTTTATCCAATCCGACGCCGGACAGGCGATCGTGAAAGCCCAGGGTTTTATCTCCCTCAAGTGACATCCCCGCTCTCCCGCCGGAGTTCAAGCCGGTTTTCTCAAACCTGCACAGTCCCCCTGCCCACTGCCGGCTTGTACTCCCTCAATCCCATCTTCAGAAGGCGGCGCTGGAAGCGCTAAAGAACAAAGTATTCAAACTTACTGCCTATGTGGTGGCGCTGTTTAGCGTCATCTTCCTGTTTGGCATCATTTTCAGTATTTTTTATGAAGGCCTGCCCCTGTTCAGGGTGGTGCCACTGCGGGAGTTTTTGTTTTCCCGGCAATGGTATCCCACGCATGAAGACCCAGAATTCGGCATCTGGACGCTGCTGGTAGGTTCGATTTTCGCCACTTTGGGAGCGCTGGTGATCGCCTTGCCGCTGGGCCTGGGCTCCGCAGTGTTTATCTCGGAGATCGCCGGCAAACGCTGGCGGGAGATGGCCAAGCCCGTGATCGAACTGCTGGCCGCCATCCCCTCGGTGGTCTATGGACTCTTCGGCATGGCGGTGCTGGCGCCCTTCGTCAGGGAAACATTCAATCTGGACACCGGCCTGAATCTCTTCTCCACCTCGATCATTCTGGGATTGATGGTGGTGCCGATCATTGCCAGTATGTCCGAGGATGCGCTTTCCTCTGTGGCGTCCGATCTGCGTGAGGCGTCCCTGGCCCTGGGTGCCACCAAATGGGAGACGATCACCCGGATCGTGATCCCTGCTGCCCGCAGTGGGGTGATCGGCAGCATTCTATTGGGTTTTGGGCGCGCCATCGGAGAGACCATGGTGGTGCTGATGGTGGCGGGTGGATCGGCCCAGATACCCAGGACGGTCTTCCAGTCGCTGCGACCCCTCACTTCAACGATCGCCGCAGAAATGGGCGAGACGGTGATGGGCGATCTGCATTTCCAATCCCTGTTCGCAATAGCCATCGTGCTCTTCGTGATCACCTTCCTCACCAATCTGATCACCGAACTGGTCTTTTTGAAGCGGAGTAGCCGATGAACCTGCGCAAATTGTCCAATCACGCTGGAATCGGCGCCTTATCGCTCTGCTTGCTGCTGACTGCGCTTGCCCTGCTGGTTTTCCTCTGGAGCATCATCAGCAAAGGCTGGAGCGTGCTCTCATGGGAATTCATCTCTCAACCGCCGCGGGAGGCAATGACCTCCGGAGGGATTTATCCTGCCCTGCTGGGGACACTCTACCTCACCGTGATCTCCATTGCCATTGCCCTGCCCTTGGGAGTGATGACGGCAATATACCTGAACAACTATGGTAAACCGCACTGGCTGGTCAGGATCGTGAAAGTGGCCGTGAACACCCTGGCCGGGGTTCCCTCAATCATCTACGGCTTGTTCGGCATGGCGGTCTTTGTCAATCTCCTGCGCCTCGATGTCTCGCTGCTGGCCGGATCCTTCACTTTGGCGATCCTGGCCCTGCCCTTGATCATCAATGCCTCCGAGGAGGCGTTACGCTCCGTTCCCAAGGACTTTACCGATGCATCACTGGCCCTGGGGGCTACCGAGCGGCAGACCATTCTGCGGGTAAGCCTGCCCACCGCCCTGCCCAATATCCTCACCGGTGCCATCATCAGCATCGGACGGGTGGCGGGGGAAACCGCCCCGATCATGTTCACTGCCGCCACCTTTTATTCCCGAAAGCTCCCAAAGTCATTGTCCGATGAGGTGATGGCCTTGCCCTATCATATATTTGCCCTGATGACAGAGGGCTCCAATGCCCAAAAGCAGGTGCCGATCGCCTATGGAACCGCGGTCGTGCTGCTGTTTCTGGTTCTGGGGATCAGTGCCCTGGCGATCGCCATCCGTTATCAGATCAGGAGAAAAAGAAAATGGTGAATGAAGCTTCCTGCCTGCTCAATACACATATCTGCGTGCAGAATCTGAATCTCTGGTTCGGAACCAATCATGTGCTGCACGCTGTAGACCTCTGCCTCTATGAACACCGGATCACCGCCCTGATCGGACCCTCAGGCTGCGGCAAGACCACCCTGCTGCGCTGTTTCAACCGTATGAACGACCTCATCGACGGTACCCGCATCACCGGCACCCTGCTGCTCGATGATGAAGATATCTATTATCCCAAGGCGCAGGTCACCTCCATCCGTTCCCGGGTGGGGATGGTCTTTCAGAAGCCGAATCCCTTTCCCAAATCCATCTATGCCAATGTGGCCTATGGACTGGCGATCACGGGAAAATACAGTAAAGCCCAGATCAGGGAGAGGGTAAGGGAGAGCCTGATGAGCGCCTGGCTTTGGGATGAGGTCAAGGACCGGCTGCACGATTCCGCCATGTCCCTCTCCGGCGGGCAGCAGCAGCGGCTTTGCATCGCCCGTGCGCTGGCCAACCAACCCCGTGTCCTGCTGCTGGACGAGCCCACTTCAGCACTCGATCCCCAATCGACGGCCAAGATCGAGGAGCTCTTGACAGAGCTGAAAAAGCAGGTTACCATATTGATAGTGACGCACAACATCGCCCAAGCCGGCAGGATCTCTGACTACACTGCTTTTATGTATCTGGGCGACCTGATCGAATTTGGCGAAACCCAGCAGGTATTCACAGTGCCCAAAGACCCTGCCACCGAGGCTTATCTCACCGGCGTGTTTGGCTGATAAGGAGAAACAATGCTCACCAACAAAATAAATGAATTGAAAAAACACCTCATGGCAGAAGCCGGACTGGTGGAAAAGATGTTGACCATGCCCTTTGCCGGCCTCAGAAACGGGGTGTCCTATCTGGAAGAAATGCTGGTCTTCGAACAGCGGGTCAATCAGATGGAGATGGAAATCGACAATCTCTGCACCACGCTGATCGCCCTGCAGCAACCCGAAGCCAAAGACCTGCGCATCGTCCTGATGATCTATAAGATAAACAACGATCTCGAAAGGCTCGGCGACCAAGCAGTAAACATAGCCGAAAGCGCCGCCGCCCTGAGCGGAACCCCTGTCCTGGAACAGGTGCCGGAGCTGATGGACATGCTGGAGCAAACCTCCTTGATGCTGAAGAACAGCATCACCGCCTTTACCAATGAGGATGAACTGCTCTCCAGGCAAGTATGCGAAAGCGATAACAGTGTTGACGAGTTCAACCGTAATATCAATTCCCATCTGATCGCCCTGATGAAGGAAAACCCCCATAAGATTGAGGATTTCTTGCATATCCTGCGCATCGCCAAAAACCTGGAGCGCATTGCCGACCTATCCACCAACATCGCCGAAAACACCATCTATCTCGCCAAGGGCAGGATCATCAAGCACCACGCTGATGAGGAAGATTCCGGCGGCCTTGCCACGAAATAGATCTGGTTCGGCTCGATCTGTTTTGGAAAACCTGAACCACTTGGGGGATCGCAGACAGAGGCAAATCGGCGGAGAAGAGCTTCGCTGTGTTAAGAATATTTAACCGGACAGAGCTTGATTTATCTTGCCAAATACAATTCACACAAAAAATTGGGTCTGTATCCAATCCGAGCCGTATTTTTAGTGGAACTTAATGGATACCCACTCAAAGGCCATCTTCAAGGCCGGCTCAGCCAACTGAAAGTCCTTTCTAATATAAGAAGAGCACAAGAATGCGCACAATGATCTACATCGTTGAGGATGAATCCGATATCCTCGAACTGCTGGCCCTTAAACTGCAGAGTGCAGGCTACGACACCAGATGCTTCACCGCAGCGCAACCGATGCTGTCCGTTCTGGAAAACCAGATCCCGGGTCTGCTTCTGCTCGATCTGATGCTGCCCGATCTGGATGGATTCGAAGTCTGTAGCCGGCTCAGGCAGAATCCAGCCTGGGAAAAGATACCGATCATCATGCTGACCGCCCGAGTGGGCGTGGAGGACAGGATCAGCGGCCTTGAATTGGGAGCCGATGACTATATTGCCAAGCCCTTTGACACAGGGGAGCTCATCTCCCGGATAAAGGCTGTCCTGAGGCGCAGCGAATGGGAGACCGCAAAGAACATCCTGCAGATCTCAACCCGCTTCCTGCTCGATTTCAACCGCTATGAAGCCACTTTGGACGGCAGGCGCCTCGATCTCACCCTCACCGAATTCAAGATCTTGCAGCTGCTGACCAAGCGTCCCGGCTGGGTCTATTCCCGCGCCCAGATCCTCGACTGGCTGTGGGGAAACGACAAGATCGTGATCGAGCGCAGCGTGGATGTCCATATCAAGAACCTGCGGGACAAGATCGGGGACTATGCCTCCTCCGTTCAGAACATCCGCGGCCTGGGCTATAAATTTGAACCACCAGTGAAACCAAGCTAATGGAAAAACGCAGCCTCAACCGCAGCCTGGTTTTGCTGAACCTGATCAATCTGGTCTTGCTCTGTGTCCTGCTGCTGGCAGGAGTTCCCACTCAGATGGTGCTGCTGGCAATGCTGTTGAGCACTCTGGCAGTGGTGGTCTTCACCATCCTCAGCTTCAGCCGCAGCCTTGGCCAGATCAGCGAGATCACCCGCAAGGTCAGCAGCGGGGAGCGCAATATCCGGATCCCGGAACTGGATGTGCAGGAATTCGACAGCATGGGCAAAAGCATCAACCGGATGCTGGGCAGCCTGGACAGCACCATCGGCCACCTTGCCGTTCACCGCGAGGAGCTTCGGCTGTTGCTGGGTTCACTGGAGGAGGTGCTGTGGTCTCAGGATTCCGAGGGATTGATCATGTGGGCGAATGAGGCTTTTGCCAATCTCTTTCCCGGATACCGGCAGGGCATGAAACAGTATTTCTGGGAATTGATCAGGGAACCGGAACTGAAGGACTACATTGAACAGAGCCTGCGACAGGAGGGCAGGATCCTGAAGGAATTTTGCCTGGACGAGCATTACTACCTCCTGATCGGCACCCGCAACCGCGAAGCCAACCGCCTGATCCTGGTAATGCAGAATATCGATCCCATCCGTCAGGCGGAGCAGATGAAGCGCGATTTCATCGTCAACCTCGCCCACGAGCTGCGCACGCCCCTCACCGCCATCAAGGGCTTTACCGAAACCCTCCTGGACGACCAGGACGAAGAAAGATCACGCTATATCAAGATCATCCACCGACACAGCCTCCGCCTGGTAAATCTGATCCAGGACCTGGAGACCCTGATCCGCCTCGAGCGGCAGCTGGACATCAATCTCCGCGAGATCGATCTGAAGCTGTTTCTGGACAATCTGCGCCTGATCCTGCAGCCCCTGCTGGACGAAGCAGGCCTCTATCTGCACATCAGCCTCGGCCCTGGCCTGGAGCGTGTGCTGCTCGATCCCTTCCGCTTTGAGCAGGTCCTGATCAATCTGGTGGAGAATTCCGTCCGTTTCACGGAGCAAGGGGGAGTGGATATCACTGCACAGTCCAGCGGGAGAAATCTGTCGCTGAAAATCTGCGATACCGGCAGCGGCATCCCGGAACAGCACCTGAGCCGCATATTCGAGCGATTCTATGTGGTCGATCCCTCCCGCAACCGGGGCAAGAGCGGCACCGGCTTGGGACTAAGCATAGTCAAGCACATCGTGCTTTTGCATAATGGCAGCATCAACGTAACGAGTGAAATGGGCAAAGGCACCTGTTTCCAGATCACCCTTCCGGACTGCGTGCTTCCTGCTGAAGGTGCTAAAAGTGAAATGGCGGATCCTACGAAAGGGATTTGATGATATGAAGGCCGCCCCTCCTGAGCATCGGGCCTCCCCAAAGGCTGACATTAACACCGCCTCTGAGGAACAGACGGTGAAAATGATCTCCATCCCTGCCTCTGAGGATGAACTGATCCAGGAGTACCAGAACCTGGCACGAAGCATAATCAAACCATATCTGAACCGGGGCATCCCGCGTGAAGGCCTGATGCAGGAAGCACAAATCGGCCTGTTGGAAGCCTATCGGCGCTTCGATCCTTCCAGAGGCACCAAATTCAGCACCTATGCCAGTCTCTGGATCAAGAAAAGGGTGCTTCAGGCTGTCCAGATTGAGGCTGAAGGCACCTTTACAGAGCTGGAAAACGCCGAATGGATCGCCGCACCGGCTGAGATAAACACTGAGGTATCGGCCCCGGGCTGGATGGAATTGGCATCGGACCTACCCCTGCTGGAGAGGAAAATCCTCGTTATGAGCTATGAACAGCGCCTCAGCCTGAAGGAGATCGCCGCAGCGCTGGAGCTCAGAGTGGAGCAGGTGAAGCAGCTCCGGCAAAAGAGCCTGCGCAGGATCAGAAGTCAGCATTTTTGATTAGGGCAAGGGAGCAAAAGGCCAAGAGGGCAAAGGGGCAAGCTGGCGCAGTTTGTGAACAGGGAGACGATTGTTGAAGGGCAAGAGGGCAAAAGGGCTAAGGGGCAAGCTGGCGCAGTGTTGATATCTGGAGAAGATATGTAGGGGCGGACGCTGATCCACCCTATCTCCGAGGAGCATTATCGGGGTGGCGAGTTCCTGATCGCCACAGTGGCCGACAGGCCACTTCAACAGTCAGCAGTGCTGCCTCTGCCAACCAGAGATCGGCAGCCCCACGTACTGGCGGACGCTGATCCGCCCTATCTCCGAGGAGCATTATCGGGGTGGCGAGCTCCTGATCGCCACAGTGGCCGACAGGACACTTCAGCGAGCGATCCCACCCGCGCCATGACCCCTTTGCTGCTCCCTGATCTATTCTTCTTGTAGCATATCTTTCATCCAATTCTCTTTGGATTTTTGGACACATAGCTTATCATATGTATAGAAAACACCACTTTCTTGGACATATCATGCCTGCGCAGCGTATGACTTGACCGTCCTATGAGGATACTTTATGAACCACATGCTAAAGAAGCTGCCTCCCGACGTTGATTTGGAGACCCCCAAGGTTCTCCGCAAGGCTGCTTCCGCACATCGCTATCTGGCTGAACTCAAGGGAGTTTCGACCACCATACCCAATCAATCCATTCTCATCAACACCCTCTCACTTCAGGAAGCCAAGGACAGCTCCACGATCGAGAACATCATCACCACCCACGACGACCTCTTCCGTGAAGAAGTCTTCCCACAGTATGCTTTAAGCGCTTCCGCCAAAGAGGTTGGCCGCTATGTTTCGGCCCTGAAAGTTGGCTATTCCTTGGTAAAAGAAACCGGCAGGCTCACTTCAAACCATATCGTCGAGATACACTCAGAAATGGTGAAACACAGGTCCGGATTCAGAAAACTGCCGGGTACACAACTGAAAAACGAGCAAACCGGCGAAACAATCTACACACCCCCTCAGAATCCGCAGGAGATCGTGGACTTGATGTCCAACCTTGAACAATACATAAACGATGACAGCTTTGATAATGTCGATCCGCTGATCCGGATGGCAGTGATCCACTATCAGTTTGAGAGCATTCATCCCTTCTACGATGGGAATGGACGCACCGGACGTATCATCAACGTTCTGTATTTGGTGCTTGCCAAGCTGCTGGACATACCGGCCCTGTATCTGAGCAGATACATCGTTGGGCACAAATCCGTCTATTATCAACTCCTGCAGAAAGTACGTGATGAAAACGCCTGGGAAGAATGGATCATCTTTATGCTTACCGCGGTGGAAAGCACTTCCCAACAGACCATAACAATGATCGGGGAAATCCGCCAAGCCCTGCAGGAATACAAGCAACTGATCCGGGCCAAATACAAGTTCTATTCCCAGGAGCTGATCAACAACCTCTTCTTCCATCCCTATACCAAGATCGACTTTATCATGAGGGATCTGGAGGTAAGCAGGCACACGGCAATGAAATATCTGGATGCTCTCTGCGAGGACGGCTTGCTGAAAAAACAGAAGATCGTCCGCTCAAATTACTATATCAATACCGCACTCTACGGCATCCTTACCAGGGATATGTAAAGGGCTGACGTACCACTTTCCACCTCGCCATCTGGTTACATCACCATATACTATTTTACACCTACAATTCACCCTGTGATCCTCCTCCCGGTCCACCCTTCGATGCAGGAATTAACTTCATCTCCCTGGAGCAGTGGAATAATGACATATGGCCAAAGTATCTACATTAAATGTAAATGGGATAAATTGCTATCCATATTTATAACAAACTCGACTCAACTTGAGCATATAAACAGACTTAACAAGTTAGAAATCGCAAAGTTAGAAGTATTTGAAGAGAAGGGATTAGAGTTATGCCCATTAAGTATCTCAAGAATTCACTTGACATAATAGCCAGTTGGCTATAATTTGTATTGTGCGATGAAGTTATTCTACGAAAGCGAAGATGTGAGGCTCGAATTGATCAGGATCAAAGAAGAGAGACCGGACCTTTATGAGCTGTTTTGTATAATGAAGCAGAAGCTGGAAGCTATGGATTTTGATGATCTGGAATTTCACATCGCAGAAGAGCTGGCTAAGAGTAACAATAGAAAAGAAATTAAGGAGCTGCCACGGGATAGCAGTTATGAATATCGCATCCCTCCCCATCACAAAGATGGAGTGCTGAGAGTGAAGTCTGCTCTAGAAGATGACTATTACAGCATCCGGGTGATGCGGGTATGGATCAAAGAAGTAAGTCCTAAAGGAGCAAAACATGGAACAAAAAACAAGGCATAAAGTCAAAGTAGTCCCTCGCCATGAGAAGGCCAAGCCCCTTGATATAGATAGTCCCAACATCCCTCAATGGAAACAGCACCTGAATCAGATTGTGGCTGATCTTACCGTTTACAGGATCAAACTGAGGATATCCCAAGCAGAGCTTGCCCGGCGGATCAATACCACTCAATCTGTTATCGCTCGCTTTGAACGCCAGGGCCGCATCCCCACCTTTGAGTTTATATACAAAGTGGCAAAAGGACTGGGGGCTGAACTTAAACCATTGCAAATCAGAACCTCAAAACAAGATCAGAAAACTTGCTCCTCCCAATGGGTCCCTGTTGGAAAATATCTGACAGAGAAAACTTTTAGCGATAACGCTGTTGCCAACAGGATAATATGGAATCCAGAGATAACAACTGTCTTCGCTGGAATCTCTGAACGAGATCTCAAGCTCATGGACTATCTTGAAAGAGAGAATCATCCTGTGATAGCCAACAAACCAGAATATGCATTCACGACCAAGGATAAAAGTTTTATAGTAGTTAACGAATCCTGCGTGGTGTCCAATCTGAATAATCGTGTACAAACAAGTGATCAAAACCTACATAAAGCCTCATGAATTTGGAGACATCATGGATCTGAATCAACAGCCTGGCATCAAGATCATCTCAATTTACCAAATCAAATGCTCATTTATGAGATTTCCCAGAAGCTCAGGATCGATAAGCAATGAATTCAAGTTTTCTTACCGATATGATTGCCAATCAGAATTGGCTGGCCTTGGAGAACTTACTCTGGTTTCATCAGGAAAAGATATCAATGATGGGGGAAAAGTATATGAATCCCAGATAGTATATGCTGGATCATATACCGTGGACCCCGATTCTCAGAACATGGATCTGCAGGAGTTTCTCAGGTTCAATGCCCCAGCTACTCTTATACCCTATGTTCGTGAGAGCTTATCATCACTTAGCGCAAAAGCTGGGTTGCCTGCAATTGTCTTGCCCCCGATAAACGTTTTAGCTCTTACCAATCCTATTGAAGATAAGCAGACCAAGCTTGATGGGAATCATACAAAGTAAAGATGAATATCGTAACTTGAACACTTTCATCAAGAGTATTCCTCCAGCGAATACCCCATCCCCTCATAACCCTTGACCCGTTTTCTGAACATCGCAGCCAGCACCGGCACTTCGCGGTCCACATAGTCATAGATCGTGACCTCTGTCTTATTGTCGTGGGAGCGGTGCAAGCGTCCGGCATATTGCTGCAGGGTGCCTTTCCAGGAGATGGGCAGGGTCAGGAACAGGGTATCCAGCCGGTTGTCATCAAATCCCTCGCCGATGTATTTACCTGTGGAGATGATCACCCTTTCCTCATGATCCGGAATGGTGCGGAGTTTTTCCATTACAGCCTTCAATTGCCTTCGCCCCATGCCTCCCCTCAAGCTGATGATGTTTTTGGAGAACCCCACCAGTTTGGCAGCGAAGAACTCCACGTGGGCAGTCCGTTCCGTCAGGATCAGGGGGCTTCGTCCTTCTGCGATGGCTGCGATTACATCATCCAGGATCATATCGTTGCGAACTTCATCTTCGATCAGAGCCTGATAGACATCTGTGATCTTCAGTTCTGCGCCCAGAAAACTATCCGGCATTCTGAAACCGGTGTAACGGACCATAACCTTGTGGGTAAAAGACCTGGCAGCCAGCTGTGATCTGGCATCGGCCCGGTAGCGGATTGGGCCGCATTGCATATACACGATCGGATGATGGCCATCTTTACGGATCGGTGTGGCAGTGAGTCCATAAACATACTTTGCTTTGGTTTCCTTAAGGACTTGTTCAAAGCTGAAAGCTGAGATGTGGTGGCACTCATCCACGATCACCATTCCATAGTCCTTCACATATTCTTTCACTTCACGCCCATGGTAAAGGCTTTGCAATATCGCAACATCGATTTTACCAGTTCTGGTGTCCTTTCCGGCACCCACTGCGCCATAATCCGCACCCTTCAGAAAGCAACCCAACCTTTCCAGCCACTGCTCCATCAGCTGGCGGCGATGGACCACGATCAGGGTATTGGTTTGTCTTTGTGCGATCATCCAGATCGCCACCACCGTCTTGCCGAAAGCAGTTGTCGCGCAGAGAATTCCGTTATCATGCTCCAGGAGGGTTTTCCCACCCAGTAGCTGTTCAGGGCTTAAAACACCTGTAAATTCGACCTTCAGGCTTTCTCCGGCATTTCTGAGATCCCTGGTCAGCGTCTTTAATCCCAAGCGCTCAAACAAGTTCGATAAATCTCCCCAACAGCCTCGGGGAATCGCCAGGTATTTTTCGCTTTCGCTGGAAAGATCGATGATCCTGGGAATGTTGTAAACGGGCATCCGCATTGCCTGGGCTTTATAAAACTCCGGATTCTGGAAAGCTGCCAGCCTGATGATATTGCTCATAAGCTTCTGGGGAAGAGATGTTTTCCCGATGTAGATCAGATTGCTGAGGACGATATTTACTTCGGCCGGTAGGTCGGTGAATTCTTCCTGATCCGGAACCCTGTGCTCCCAGGGTGGGATCATTTCCTGTCCCGTTTCAGCAGGCATTCCAAAGGTTCCATGTTTGGAAACCAGCTCTGAGATATACCCGGCCAACTTGGACTGGCTGATCTTCTCAATTCCTGCCAGGAATCTCCATTGATCGTCCACCGGATTCAAATTCTGATCCAGAAACACGCTGTTGCCTTTCTCTCTGGCCTGTTTCTGGAGCGGCAAGGCGACCAGATTGCCAAAACCGCCCCTGGGCAGGGTATCCTGATTGGGAAACAGCCGGTCGAAGGAATCCAGGCCAAGCTGGTGCCGGCGTTCCAGGGTGGCAGAAAGCAGAGCCGAACCCAGTTTTCTGGCTTGGGCAGCGGGAACGGCAGACTCGAAGAAAATCCACACATGAGCGCCATTACCCGATCTGGACCTTTCAATGTATGCCGGCACCGAATAGCTTGAACATGTATTGATCAGCGTCAGGACATCGTCCCTCCACTCTTTTTTGTCAAAATCAATCGACAACAGATAGCAGGTGTCATTGTCCAAAAGCGGATACAGTCCGATCACGATCTCCCCTTTCAAATGCCTTGTTATCTGGTTCTTTTGAAGTGGGATCAGTTGTCTGTGTTCGCATTTGGCGCAGGGAATCTTCTTATACTTGCCGCAGACTCCCAATTTCCAGTCATTAAGGCAGGCGGGGGAATATCCGCTGCGGTCATTCCTGCCGGCCCACCTGATGGCAAAAATGTCTTCCCGGCCGCGAAACAGGCTTTGGAAAAGGGCTACCTTTTCTTCGGGCGATGAGAGCTGGTTTATGGGAGCGTATGGTTCTGGCTTGGATTGACTATCAACATCATTCTTGTTGGTAAGCTCAGAATTGCTGATTTCAGCGGAGTTATCAGAGGGTGCAAATCTCTTCTCAAATTCACCCAACCGCTTTCTGAGCAAGGCATTTTCCTGCTCTAAGTGGTTGATCTCCTCCAAGGCTCTGTTCAATCGGTCAGCCAGTTCTGCGCTATCTTTATCCATACTTCCTCAAGCACAAATAAATGACACAGATGCTTACGTGGTGACTGCAATGATTAGATCATGCCAGTGCAAGTGGTAATTCAGCATACACTCTCTAACCTGTTGTAAGCATGTCATCTGATGATATGATAACCCAAGTGCGCCCCCTTGCTAACACAAATGACCATGATATGTGGGGATGTCTACTTTAATCCTCAGGCTTGGCTTTCTTATGTTTGCCTCAAAGTGATGATGGTTCTGCAATTGGTTGGAAATGGCGGTCTTAAGAACAGTGAGATTTGCTCGAAAGCGACAGGATGGGAAACACTTTTCGCAAAGGATCTGCATCAGGATTTGCTTCAGGATTTGTCATCAGGATTTGATATCACATACGAGTTTTTTGGGGTGCGTTCCTGTTAGCAATACGGAATCATTACGGAGTCATTACGGATTAACTCCGTAATGACTCCGTAATGATTCCGTATTGCTAACGGGAGCCATGAGTGATAGAGTGCTGATTCAAGTGTCGCCCCAAGGGGCTCAA
>Ga0116202_10000673_pt1 | contig 19152 bp, 16 predicted proteins | sample LakKivw325mmetaG_FD_94479 | JGI IMG/M metagenome (GOLD analysis project Ga0116202, IMG submission 94479) | Anoxic lake water microbial communities from Lake Kivu, Rwanda to study Microbial Dark Matter (Phase II) - Lake Kivu water 325m metaG | ecosystem: Environmental > Aquatic > Freshwater >...
ACGTATCAGACAGTAAATACTCAAAAAAAATACACGGAAAGCGAATTATCCGTGTATTTACTTTTCCCCAGTTTTGAGCTTGAAAATGAACCAGAAATAAGCTAAAATAAAGATATAAAAACAATGGTAAACCTTGACCCCGAAGCGCTAAAAAAAGAAGCCGAAAACGAGATAAATCAGGCGGCCAATCCGTTTGAACTAGGCGAGATTTATCGAAAATATCTTGGCAGCAAGGGTGTGGTTCGAATGATTTTAAAAGAAATCGGCAGTTTACCTAACGAAGAGAGGAAGAAGCGTGGTCTTTTGGCTAAAGAGCTGCAGGAGAGCATCAAAAAGTTAATTGGCAATAGGGAAAACCAATTGAAAGTGACGGCTGGAGATGTTGCCAAGAAGGAAGAAGAGACTTTGGATTTTGCTATCCCCAAAATTGGTCACCTTCATCCCTTAACCCAGACCGTTCGGATGCTGAATCAGCTTTTTATCGAAATGGGCTACAGTCTTGTTGATGGCCCGGAAATTGAAACTGATGAATTTTGCTTTCGGCGTTTGAATGTGCCCCTTGACCATCCGGCGCGTGATATGCAGGATACGATTTATATTGAAGAGCCAGATTTCCTTTTACGGACGCAAGCCTCTTCAATTGAAGCCCGTATCTTAGCCGCTTATCAGCCACCCCTCAAGGTTGTTTGTGCGGGTCGGGTTTACCGCAATGAAAAGGTAAACAAAAGCAATCATTTTATCTTTCATCACTATCAGGGAGTGGTTGTTTTGGAGCGAATCAGCCTCAAAGATCTCTTTGGTACATTCACTTATTTATTTAAAAAGATGTATGGTCCAGAGGTAATCGTCCGTTATCGGAACAAATATTATCCGGAAGTTGAGCCGGGAGTTGGTCCGGATATGCAGTGTTTTAACTGTCAAGGAAAGGGCTGTTCTTTATGTAAAGGCGTTGGCTGGATTGAAATGGCTGGTGCCGGGATAATCCACCCCAATGTTTTAGAAATGGCAGGTATTGATAGTCAGCGCTGGATGGGATTTGCTTTTGGACTGGGATTGGATCGCTGGGTAATGACGAAATATAAAATTACCGATATTAGAACTTTGCTTGGCGGCAGTGTCGGCTATAGATATTACGAAAATGAAAATACTTTATAGCCAAATCAAACAATTAGTGCCGCAACTTAAAGCCAACAGCCGTGAAATCGGCGCGGCTTTGACCATGACCGGTTTTATGATGGACAGCTTAAAGAAGGTTAATTTTAAAGGTCGGCCGGATTATTTAATCAGTTTTGAGGTGAGACAGAACCGGCCTGATTGCTTATCGGTGATTGGCTTGGCCAAAGAAGTAGCCGCCTACTACGGTTTAAAATTTATGCTTCCGGCGGTGGCGGTTCGCTATCCCAAAACGGGACAATTAAATATTGGCGTCGAGGCAAAAAAATATGTTCAGCGGGCTTTCGCCGTCGAGATAAAGGAATTAAAAAATAGGCAATCGCCGGCTTGGCTGAAGGAATTTTTGTCATTTTACAATATTAACAGCATTAACCTTTTAGTTGACCTTTCCAATTATGCGATGATTTTTACCGGTTATCCTTCCCATCTTTTGGATAAGGAAAAAGTTACGGGTAGATTCTTCTGGGCACTCAATAATGAATTTAATGAAATTACCACCTTAGACGGATCAAGAATTCCTTTAAAGAAAAAAGAAGAACTGCTCATCCGCGATGAAAAAAACGGGCTGGGATTAGCCGGTATTGTTGGCGGAAAGATTGCTAGTCTTGACTTGGGGACAGATTCAATTATCGCCGAAATGGCAGTTTACGACCGGGTTATTATTAGGCGCAATAGCCGCGATTTGAATGTCACTACCGAGGCGAGTCACCGACTGGGAAAAGATCTGGATCCGAATGGCTTAGACTTTGCCAGCCAGTTTTTAGTCTCCCTGATTTTAGAGAATTGCGGCGGGAGAATGACGGCTAAACCGTTTAGTTATTATCCTAAAAAATATCTTGCCCCAAAAATTAAACTTAACCCGGCTTTGCCGAGTCTCTATGCCGGCATTGAGATTCCCGTTGCCAAAACTGTTAAAGTCTTAAAAAATCTAAACTTTAAAGTTAGTCAAAGCAAAAACGGTTTAGTGGTAATTCCGCCGGAAAATCGAATGGATGTGGCCATAAAAGAAGATGTCATCGAAGAGGTGATCCGCTTGGTTGGTTATGATAAAATTCCGGCTAACCAAGTGCCGCAATTAAGAATCGTTGATGAGATAACGCCAAAAATAATTCATCTTAAAGAAAAAATCAGGGATATTTTATCAATTCTCGGCCTTGATGAAATTCTTTCCTGGCCACTGACCAAAAAAGAGATTAATCTTTTGGTTAACTATCGGAACTGGGAAAATATTGCTACCCAGAATTCGGTTAATGAGGAATATCCAGATCTGCGGCAATCGATGGCGACTGGTTTGCTTTTCCAGCTGGACGAGTATCTCAAGAAGAATGTTAGCCATATCCGACTTTTTGAAATCGGCAAGGTTTTTGGCAAAGACAAGGGAAGATACAGCGAAAATGAATCCTTGGGAATTTTAATCCAGTCTCTGGGCAAATCAATAACGGAATTAAAGCAAATCATCGAGACACTGTTACGTTTTCTTGGCTTTAATGATCTCCGCTACCGAATAGTGGATACCAAGCCTCAACTGGCTAACCCTTATTCCTGTTGGGAAATAATAATCAAAAATAAAGCCATCGGGATTTTATATAAACTCCAGCCGGATTACGGAAAAGGAAATATCTATTTTGCCGAGATGAATCTTTCCGAGCTAGCAAGATTATTAGAGAGTTTTCACCCGAATCCCGTTATTGAACTTGATAAAAAACTGATAAGCTTAGATGCCAATGTCGAGCTTTACGAAAAAGAGCCACTCGATGAGTTTCTCGGAGAAGTTAAGAAAAAAATTGGAGAAAAAAACATTTGGGCGATAACCGTTGAGGATGCTTTTCCGTTAGAAAATAACCGGATTCGTTATACCATCAGAATATCTTACCAAGGATTAACCGATAACGAAGCTAAGGAAAAACATTTAAATGCCTTTGGTTTGGAGAGAAATATTAGTCATAACTTCGCGGTTTGAAAAAATGCCAAAAAAGAAAAAAATTGATTCTCATCGGGTAGTGACAGACGAACCAGCCGTTTCCGAAGTCTTAACCGGAAAAGGAACTAAAAAAGATAGTGGCTATACCGCCGCCGATATTTATGTTTTGGAAGGTTTAGAGCCAGTCAGAAAAAGACCAGCAATGTATATCGGTTCGACTGGTCCGGAAGGATTACATCATTTAATCTGGGAAGTCTATGATAATTCTGCGGATGAGGCAATGGCCGGCAGATGCAAGAATATTGAAGTTGCCCTTTTACCGCAGAATCGGATAAAAGTCGTTGATGACGGAGCGGGCATTCCGGTAGAGAAGCATCCGCAAACAAAAAAATCATCTTTGGAAACCGTCATTACGACTCTCCATGCTGGCGCTAAATTCGGCGGGAAAGCGTATCAAGTCAGCGGTGGTTTGCATGGGGTTGGTGTTTCGGTGGTTTGTGCTCTTTCCAAGTGGATGCGCGCCGAAGTTTGCCGGAATGGATTTAGATATACCCAGGAATATGCCCGAGGAAGAGTCAAGACGCCGGTTCAAAAAATCGGTACCTGCCGGACAACCGGAACAACAGTCATCTTTGAACCGGATGAAGAAATTTTCAAAGAAGTGAAATTTGATTTAAAGAAAATTATTGACCACCTGCGTCACCAGGCTTATTTGATGAAAGGAATTAGGATAACCGTTTCTGACGAAAGAGCGGAAAAGAAAGCACGCTATGTCTTCTATTTTGAGGGCGGCTTAGCTTCCTATATCAAGTATCTGACCAGAGCGACAACGCCAATTCAGTCAAATATCTTTTACGGAATCGGCCAGAAAAACGATATTATAGTTGAGATTGCTTTTCGCTATACCGAGGAATACGAATGTTTTGAAGAAAGTTTTGCCAATAATATTTTAACCGGAGAAGGCGGAACCCACCTGACCGGTTTCCGGACCGCCTTAACCCGCAGTTTTAATGATTATGCCCGTAAAGAAGGCTATCTCAAAGAAAAAGATGAAAATCTGACCGGTGATGACATCCGCGAAGGATTTACCGGCGTTGTTTCCGTAAAGATAAAGGATCCGCAATTTGAGGGTCAGACAAAAGCCAAACTAGGCAATCCCGAAGCAAAATTGGCAGTGGAAACAGTGGTTTCAGAAACATTAGCTGATTTTCTCGAAAGAAATCCCCAAGATGCCCGACTGATTATTGAAAAATGCACCTTAGCCGCTAAAGCCAGAAAAGCAGCCAAAGCGGCCCGGGAAACAGTCTTAAGAAAAGGCATCTTGGGCGGATTGACCTTGCCGGGTAAACTGGCCGATTGCGCCTCGCGAGATCCGGCTGAATCCGAATTGTTTCTGGTGGAAGGCGAATCGGCCGGCGGCTCGGGGAAGCAAGCACGCGACCGGCATTTTCAGGCAATTTTGCCGTTAAGGGGAAAAATCCTTAATGTAGAGAAAGCCCGCCTGGATAAACTGCTGGATTCAAAAGAAATAAAATCACTGATCATTGCTTTGGGAACAGCCATTGCCGATGATTTCGACCTCAACAAATTGCGATATCATCGGGTGATTGTGATGACTGATGCTGATGTGGATGGCGCTCACATCCGTACCTTATTATTGACCCTTTTCTACCGTTATTTACGGCCGGTTATCGAGAACGGTCATCTTTATATTGCCCAGCCGCCCCTTTATCGAATCCAAGCAGGAAAACAGGTAGAATATGCTTATACCGAGGAGGATCGGGCAGAAATTGTCAGTTCGCTGAAGAAAGGGGCTCCGAATATTGCAATCCAGCGTTATAAGGGTTTGGGAGAAATGAATCCTAGCCAGCTCTGGGAGACAACGATGAATCCGGAAAATCGGGTTTTACTGAAGGTCAGAGTTGAAGATGCCGAGACAGCTGATAAGATTTTTGATATTCTCATGGGGGAAGAAGTCTTACCGCGGAAACGCTTTATCCAGACCCATGCCAAGAAAGTAAAGAACCTTGACGTTTAAAGAGCAGTCTCATATTGCATTGATATTGACACAAAAGGCTTAGTTATTTAGTATAAACTAAAGCCCGACGGGGCGTTTTTAATAAGGTTTAATTTCTTTTCCTAATGAATAAATTATTCGGAAAAATTGGTACCTTCCTCAAAGAGGTAAAGTTGGAAATAACCAAAGTCAATTGGCCGACTAAAAAGGAAACACTGCGCTATACTCTAACCGTCATTATTGTTTCCATTATTATGGCGATATTTTTAGGCGGAATCGATCTTTTATTTAATCTGATAATGAATAAGATTGTTTCTTGGCGGCTGTAATGATTTTTCGCGCGAAATTTAACTTCGTCAAATAGCTGAAAATATGCCAAAACAAATTTTACCTCAACAAAAACAATGGTATGTCATTCATACTTATTCCGGCTACGAAGACGCCGTGGCTAAAAGCTTAAAACAGAGAATTGAATCTTTGGGAATGGAAGACAAGATTTTTAACGTTTTGGTGCCAAAAGAAAAAAAGATTAAAATTAAAGGGGGTAAAAGAAAGGTAATTGAAGAGAAAATCTACCCCGGCTATGTCTTAGTCGAAATGATTGTTACCGATGATTCTTGGTATGTGGTCAGGAATACACCGAATGTCACCGGCTTTGTTGGCGCCGGAACAACTCCAATTCCTATTTCTGAATCGGAAATCGAAACCTTAAAAAAGAGGATGGGCGTCGAAGAACCAATATATGAGATGGAGTTTAAGGTCAATGACGCCGTAAAAATTATTGATGGTCCGTTTAAAGATTTCGATGGAAAAATAACCGAAATTGACCGAGAGCGAGGGAAAATCAAGGTGTCAATCAATATGTTCGGCCGGGATACACCGGTGGAACTGGATTCTTTACAAGTTAAAAAACTGTAAAGTATCAATAACCATCAACTACCAACTACAAACTACAAACCAAACTAATGGCTAAGAAAATAAAAGCGATTATTAAACTACAAATCCCGGCGGGGAAAGCCACGCCGGCGCCGCCGGTTGGTCCTTCATTAGCCCAAGCCGGATTAAATATTGGTGAGTTTTGCCAGCGCTTTAATGACGCCACGAAAAAATTTGAAGGTTTTACCATTCCAGTGGAGATTACTGCCTACGAAGATCGAAGCTACACCTTTAGACTGAAGCAACCGCCGGCTGCCGAGCTTTTAAAGAAAGCCGCTGGAATCGAGAAGGGCTCCGGCGTTCCCCAAAAAGATAAGGTAGGTAAAATTACCAAAGAGCAGCTACGCCAGATTGCCCAGCAAAAAATGCCTGATTTAAATACTGATGATATCGAACAGGCAATGAAAATTATTGAAGGTACCGCTCGTAATATGGGCATTGAAATTATTCAATAGCCAACCCACTAAAAAGGATAGATTCTCTATCTAACGGGTAAACAATGGTCAGGCCATCAAAAGACGAATATTACTTGAATATCGCTAGGGAGGTGTCCAAAAGAGGCACTTGTTTACGAATTAAGCCGGGCTCAATAATCGTTAAAGATGACCAGATTATCGCTACCGGTTACGCTGGCGCGCCGCGCAAAACCAAAGACTGTCTGGAGCGCGGTTTTTGTTTACGCGACCAACTTAAGATTCCCCACGGTCAAAGATATGAACTTTGCCGGAGTTGCCATAGCGAAATGAACTCAATTATTAATGCCGCTCGCGCCGGGGTCAGCCTTTTGGGTGGCGATATTTTTATTTATGCCGAGAACGCCAAAGGAGAAATGATTGATGCTTTCCCTTGTTTCATCTGTAAAAAGATGATCATTAATGCCGGATTAAGCCGCGTCGTCTGTTCAACCAAAGAGGCGGGGATTAAGATTTTCCAGGTGAGTGATTGGGTTAAGGAATGGCAGGAAAAAGATATTCTGGATGATAAAGAACAGTACGGCTCGGGACAGAATAAGTGATTAAATGGGGATAGGTTCAGACAGTTTGTTTCGGGTGACACGCAATCGGTCTTGGCAATGACATTGATACTCTCCGACCGCTGCGATTTCTCGCCGAGCCTTAAACGGTCGATGATTAATCATTAGAAGATAACAGCTCGTCTGCGAATTGTCACGTCTTAACAAACTGTCTTCACCTAAAACTATTGTCACAATGCAACAAAATCTTTATCCCGGAAAATTTATTGTTTTTGAGGGTTTGGACGGTTCGGGTCAATCAACCGAAGCGGAAAAATTGGTTACTTTTTTGAATCAAAAAGCGGGAAAATCATTTTCTGGTCAGCCAGCCGCCTATTTAACTAAGGAACCGACCAACAACCTAATTGGCGGTTTGATCCGCGCCCAATTAACGCACGAATGGAAATCAAGTCCAGAATGTCTGCAGCTGCTCTTTTCGGCCGACCGAGCGCACCATTTACAAAGAGAAATTATCCCTCTTTTAGAAAAAGGTGTGACCGTTGTCTCTGATCGTTATTTTTTCTCGACCCTAGCTTATGGTTCGATGGCGATTGATGACTGGGAGTGGCTGAAAAAAATAAACAACCGTTTCCTGTTGCCTGATATCTGGTTGATTCTTAAAGTATCACCAAAAATTTGTTTGGAGCGAATGAAGAAAAGCCGGTTTGAACTTGATCTTTTTGAGGAAGAGCAGGTTATGGAGAAAGTCTGGCAGGGTTTTGAAAGAACCGCGAGCGAGTTCGAGAATACGTATCTTATCAATGGGGAGCAGTCCATTGAAGAAGTTTTTGAAAATATCAAAAAAATTATCAAAGAAAAATTAAATATATAAAAAATGGAAAACACTAATTCCATTAATCTAGCTGCCATTGCCAAGATGATTGACCAGACCAATATCAGAGAAATGGCAACGGCTGGCGATATTGAAAGAACCTGCCATGAAGCAAGAGAACATAATTTTCGGGGCGTTTGTGTTAATCCGGCGTGGGTCAAGCTCGTCAAAAAAGAATTGCTGGGAACGGATATCAAAGTAATCTGTTTAATTGACCCGCCAATCGGGGATAGTCCGCAAATTGAAAGACTAGGCTTGTGTTTGAAGGCAAAAAATGAGGGCGCCGATGAATTGGACGTCGTCATGTCTCTGATTGACATCAAGCACGAACGCTGGGAGAAAATTTTAGATGAGTTCACCAAAATTGGTAAGATTTTACCGACAAAAGTAATTATCGGCTCTGGCTATTTGACTGATGAGGAAATCAGAAAGGCCTCAGAAATTGCCAAAACCGCCGGCGCAATCTGTGTTAAAACCGCGACAAGTAAGGATCCGCTGGAAAACCGTGAACTTGGGGAGAAGGCGCAGCATTTAAAGATGATGAAGGAAGCGGCTCCCGGTCTTTTGATTAAGGCCTCAGGCAATATCAGGACTTTGAGCGATTTGATAAAAATGGTTGACGCCGGCGCCGATATTGTTGGTACCAGTAGCGGTGTGGAGATTATGGAAGAAGTAAAAAATAAATTAAAAGAAAACAGCATCAATCCATCACCATCAATATGAACTACCCCGGCCTAAAAGGCCGGGGTATCCCCTTTGAGGTAAGTTCTTTTGGCGGCTTTCATCCCCGGCTTAAAGACGAGGGTGTTCCCCCCGCCAAAATAAAAAACTATGGTATATTATCCGGTCATCGGACTGGAAATCCATACGGAGTTAAACACGAAATCAAAAATGTTTTGTTCGTGTTTGAATGATCCGGACGAAAAACGGCCCAATACCAACATTTGTCCTGTTTGTTTAGGTCACCCCGGCACTCTACCAGTCATCAACGAAGAGGCAATCAAAAAGGTCATTAAAACCGGCTTGGCTTTAAATTGCGAGGTTCCCGACTTTTCCAAGTTCGATAGGAAAAACTATTTCTATCCCGATTTACCGAAAGGATACCAGATTTCTCAATACGACGCCCCGTTGTGCAAAGAAGGATATCTTGAAATACCAATAGTTAGTGAAAATAACGAGGCTGATAAATTCCAAATGACAAATGACAAAATCCAAATAAATTCCAAAATTCAAAATTCCAAAATAAAAAAAATAAGAATCAGGCGGGTGCATCTAGAGGAAGATACGGGCAGATTGGTTCATCCCGCCGGGGCGAACTTTTCCTTGGTTGATTTTAACCGTGCCGGCATTCCTTTAATGGAGCTGGTGACCGAGCCGGATATCAGATCGGGGGGCGAGGCGCGTCAATTCGCTGAAGAATTACAACTGATTCTGCGCTACCTTGATATTTCCCAGGCGGATATGGAAAAGGGTCAACTGCGGGTGGAAGTGAATATCAGCTTAACCAGCGCTGATCCTGGCGACAATCCGGATATGCAAAAACTGGGCACCAAAGTGGAAATTAAAAATCTCAATTCCTTCCGCTCGGTGGAACGGGGAATAAATTATGAAATAGAAAGACAGCAGGATATTCTTGATTCAGGCAGAAAGGTTATTCAGGAAACCCGCGGTTGGAATGAGGTGAGGGGAATAACCGTTGGTCAGCGAGAAAAGGAAGCAGCCCACGATTACCGCTATTTTCCCGAGCCGGATTTACCGCCGCTTCATCTTACTAAAGAAGAAGTTGAAAAAATCCGGCCGGAAATTCCCGAACTGCCTCAAGCTAAAAGACAGCGGTTTTTAAGCGAATACCAGCTGGAGGAAAAGGCGGTCGAGATTTTTGTCCGAAACAAAGAACTTGGTGAATATTTTGAAAAAGTGGTTTCCGAATTTGACCCGCGCCTGAAACAAGAAAAACTTTTTGAATTAATAAAATTAGCCGTTAATTATTTAACCACTGATCTCTTGGGTTTGTTGAAAGAGAAATCAGTGGCTGATAGAGATTTTTTAATTACACCGGAGAATTTCGCCGAATTCATTACTTTAATCCATCAAGGGAGAATTTCCAGTCCGATTGCCAAAACAGTTTTGCCGAAGATGTTTATGACCGGCGCTGATCCCTCGCATATTATTGAAGAAAGCGGGCTTTCCCTGGTAACTGATGAAAAGGAGATTGGCGAAGCAGTTCAGCGGGTGATTGCCAAAAAACCCCAGGCGGTGGCTGACTACCAAAAGGGTAAAGAAAACGCCTTGCAGTTTTTGGTTGGCCAGATAATGGCCGAAACAAAAGGTAAAGCCAGCCCGCCAATCATTAGGGATATTTTAATCAAAACATTGACAAAAACAAAATAGAGTGTTATTGTGTTAGCGGTTTTATTCGTGGTCATCAACCTGAAAGGAGGCAAAAGATGACCAAGAAAAAGGGTAGGGCAGTTGGAAGCGAGAAGAAGGGAAATAATAACCAGATCGTCATCGGTTCCTATGAGACGGTCAGCGTTGCGGATGCCGAGGCGATCAAAGCGGCCGGTCTCAACGTCCACACGGACGGAGATACCGAGCTGGTCTCGGTCAGCGCCGAGGACGTTGCCGCTCAGCGCAGTCTGTGCGGTAAGCCGCGGTTGCCGTCCCGACGCCGTCGTCGTAGTGGCAGAGGAGGTCAACAACAATGACCTCCTCAACACAAGGGTGCGTTTTGCTGACCATCGGCAAGGGAAAGAATCGTCGGCAGATCCGTGACGGTGACCGGGTTCGGCTTAGAGACCTTGGACTGACACCCGATGGCTGTCCCGCCTTCGATGTGCGGCACGGCACCCAGATGACCGTTGTCGACGGTCTTAAGGGAGTCAAAGGCGCCGACACTGTCGTCATCATCCGTCAGGCCTAGCCCTTCAGACGCAAGGAGCGGGGATTCTTCTATCCTCGCTCTTTATGTTTTCAGAAACTCTTTTACTAATTGACTTGCCTCTTCTTTATCTTCAATCCACCTAATCCGCTGGTCGCGCTTAAACCAAGTCATTTGTCTTTTGGCAAAATGCTCGCTTTCTTTCTGAATTTTTTCAGTCATTGCTTGATAAATAATTTTCTTTTGGAGATATTGAGCGACATAACGGTATTCCAAACCAAATTCCTCCAGTCTTTTCCAGGAGAGTCCTTGCTGGCGCAATCTTTCCACTTCTTTAACCATTCCTTGTTTCAATCTTTTTAACAGGCGTTTTCTAATCAGCTGGCATAGTTCATCTCTTGTTTTTTTTATGCCGATAAACAAGATTGGGTAGGGAAGAGGATAAGTTTTAAAAAGCGGAATTGGTTTTTTTGTTTTGATTATAATTTCCAAAGCCCTAATTAGCCGCCGCCGATTATCTTTATCAATGTTTTGGGCGCGGTGTATATCAAGCGTTTCTAGCCGGCAGAAAAGCTGTTCCGTAGTCAATTTTTCCAACTCGCGGCGTAACTGCCAGTCTGGCGCTACTTCGGGAATAACCATGCCGTCAACTACTGCTTGAATATAAAAACCAGTGCCGCCGCAAAGAATCGGTAGTTTATTTTTTCTAAAAATTTTGGTAATCGCTTTTAATGCCAACTGGCGGTACTGGCTGACGGTAAACCTTCTTTTTGGACTAGCCACATCCAAAAGGTGGTGAGGGATACCGGCCATTTCTTTTTTAGTGATTTTTCCGGAGCCAATATTTATTCCTCGGTAAACCTGGCGCGAATCAGCCGAAATCACCTCACCATTGAATCTTTTGGCGAGTTTTACGGCTAAAGCTGATTTCCCGGATGCGGTTGGTCCCAAGATAACAATTATTTTTTTTGTAAGCATATATATTAAATTGAGATAATTTTGCCACAACACAAAAATTCATCGATGTAAAAAAACGCCGATCGGCGTTTTTTTACATCGATTAAAAGCATGTTGTAACTATACCTTTCAAGCCCCATGGAAGTGCGTTGGTAATTTTTACTTTGCTAAATTCGCCGATTAGGGTTTTCGGGCCTTTGAATTTAACGGTTTTGTATTCTCGGGATTTACCGACCAGAAAATCATCTTTCCATTCTTCGGGTAAGACGATTAGGGTTTTAGCGATATATTTCTTATTTTTTTCCAAGGCGGTTTGCCGAAGGGTTTTATTTAAAACCTGCCATCTCCTTTGTTTTTCCTTGGCGGGGACATCATCTTTCATTTTTGCCGCGGCTGTACCTGCCCTAGGAGAATATTTGGCAATATAAGCCATATCATACTTTATTTTCTTAAATAGCTTGACCGTATTCTCGAACTGTTTTTTTGTTTCTGATGGAAAACCAACAATCACGTCCGTAGAGAGAGTAATCTTGGGAATTGCCTGGCGGATTTTTTTAACCAAATTTTGGTAATGTTTTACAGTATAAGGCCGGTTCATTTTTCTTAAAATTTCATCGTCGCCTGCCTGAACTGGTAGATTAAGGTAAGGAGTAATTTTTTTACCAACCGTCATCGTTGCAATCAATTCATTAGAGAAATCCTTCGGGTGGGAGCTGGTAAAGCGAATCCAGAAATCTCCGGTAATCGTGTCAACCATCTTCAAAAGTTTTGGAAAATTAATCTTACCATCTTGATAAGAATTTACATTTTGACCCAAGAGCCAGATTTCTTTATAGCCTTTTTTAATTAAACATTTTATCTCTTCAATGATTTTTCCCGCTGGACGAAAAGTTTCTCTGCCTTTAACATAGGGGACGACGCAATAACTGCAGAAATTATTACAACCAGCCGAGATGGGTACCAAAGCGGAAAAAGGGGATTGATAGTCGGGGACAATATCCAAATAATTAACCGGTAATTTTTTAATTTCACCACCAATGATTTTTGGCCAACCAGCCAATTTTTTTATATCTAAAATAAAATCAACCTTGCCGATTAAATTTTTCTTATCACTATTGAGAATACATCCGGTTAAAATAATTTTTCCTTTGCCACGCCGTAGTCCGCCCAAGACGGACGAAGACGGGTAACCTTTCGTTTTAAACCTTTCTATTAGTCCATAGATTCGATCCACGGCTGATTGCCGCACCGAGCAGGCATTAACGACAATCAAATCCGCCTCTTTTTCGTCAAGAGTTTTCTGATAGCCTATTTTTTCCAGAACCGCCGCAATCCGTTCCGAATCGCTTTTGTTCATCTGGCAACCAAAAGTGATAATCTGGTATTTTGGCATAGCTCTGGTTATTCTAAAACAGAAAAACAGCCCCTTCAAGAGCTGTTTTCCAAAGATTAGTTATATTTTTCTGGTTCGTATTTCTTCAAGGATTTGCTTGATAAAGTCAGATGTTTTTATTATTCCGAGAGTCTTATTCTTTGTTCTGACATTAACCGCTTCGCTGGCCACTTCTTTATCGCCAACAACGAGAAGATAGGGGATTTTCTCTATTTCGCCGTCGCGGATTTTCCGGGAAACAGTATCTCTTTCATCTTTCACTTCCACCCTGACTTTATTTTGCCGCAGTTCGTCGGCAATTTTTCTCGCATATTGCCAGTGATTTTTGCCAATGGGAATTAACCAGACCTGAACCGGCGAAAGCCAGAGGGGCAGACGACCAGCGTAATATTCAATGAGGAAGGCTATAATCCGTTCAATGGCGCCGATAGACGAACGGTGGATAACAATCGGTTCTTTCTTGGTATTGTCTTTGTCGATATAGGAAAGACTAAAACGTTTCGGCATCACAAAATCATACTGGACGGTAAAGGCGGTGTTTTCAATTCCAGCGAAATTTTTCATCTGGACATCAATTTTCGGACCGTAAAAAGCCGCTTCCTTTTCCGCCTCAAAAAAGGGCGCCTTTCTTTTTTTGAGAACGTTGCGCAACACCTCTTCAGCAAAGTCCCAGGCTTTATCGTCTTTATAATATTTTTTTGTGTCTTTTCTATCTCCCAGAGAGAGACGATAACGATAATCTACTCCTGCTTTTAAACCTAAAACCGAAGCGATATAATCAATAAGGTCTAAAACGTTATTGATTTCGTTAACCGCTTCTTCTTTTTGCACCATGATATGGGCGTCAGCCAGACAGAAAGCTCTAACCCTAATTAAGCCAGTCAGCTCGCCAGATTTTTCGTAGCGGAACTGCTTGGCTAATTCAGCAATCCGATAAGGGAGTTCTCGATAAGAGCGCTGTTTACTGGCATAAAGCTGAAAATGGTGCGGACAGGTCATTGGCCGGAGAATTAGTTCTTCCTCATCAATTTTCATCACCGGATACATTGTATCTTTGTAATAAGGGTAGTGACCAGAGGTTTTATATAATTCCACCCGCGCTAGATCGGGAGTATAAACATGTTTGTAGCCGCGTTTTATTTCTTCATCAACAATAAAGCGCTCCAGTTCTCGTCTGATGATCGAGCCTTTTTCCGTAAAAAGTGGTAGGCCCTTTCCCACCAAATCGGAAAAGACGAAAAGCTCCAGATTTTTTCCGAGAACCCGATGGTCTCTTTTTTCTGCTTCTTCTTGTCTGATCATATAATCATCAAGCTCTTTTTTAGTTCCAAAAGCCAAGCCGTAAATTCTCTGAAGCATCTGATTTTTTTCATCTCCTTTCCAATAGGCGCCAGCGATTTTGGTCAGTTTGAAACCATCTGGATTGATCTCTTTGGTTGACTTAATATGCGGACCCTTGCATAAATCAGTGAAATCGCCGCTTTCGTAAATATAGACGGTTTTTCCCGGTAGCTCTTTTATAATTTCCCGGTTATACGGTTGATCTTTAAACAGCGTCCTGGCCTTTGCCTTGCTGACCCTTTTTCTATTAAAGGTGATATTTTTTTTGATAATTTCTTTCATTCTTTCCTCAATTTTTGGTAGGTCTTCAAGGGTAAATTTATGGGGCAAATCAAAATCATAATAAAAGCCGTTTTCGATTGCTGGGCCAATGCCGAATTTAACTTTTTCAAAAAGCTCGTTTACTGCCGCGGCCATTATGTGGGAGAGTGAATGGCGCACTTTTTCAATATCGTTTTCCATATTTTTGATAGACAGGATTTAATTAATGTCCGTGTCTAAATTATTTCAATATTAAAATAAAAACCCCTTTCCGGAAAGAGGCTGGCTGAAATTCTTAATAATAACCCAACCAGCCCTAAAAAGAGGTTGTCGTGGTAGTGGTGTTTAATTTTTCCGACAGATATTGCATATCACGCGCTGATTCCAGCTTAACAAGCTTCAGATTTGATGTCAAGATTAATAAATTTTCAAACCCCAATCCGCCAGCTGGCGGACAATTTCCAAACAATATCTAATTTCTAAATTCCAGTGAATAAACTATTTTATTTGAATTTATAATTTATTTGAAATTTGTAATTTGAAATTTGTAATTTACGACTCTATTATTTCCACAATCTCATCACAGATCATTTTGGGCGTGCCATCGCGATTATCAACTTTTCCTTTGATTAAGACGACTTTATTTTCTTGGAAAAGAGTCGGATTTCTTTCAATAATCCCGGGAAAGGCAACCACGTCAATCTTGCTCGTTTGGTCCTCCACCTTGACAAAAAGCATTGTTTTGCCGTTTCGAGTAATTATCTTTTTTATTGAGGAAATTACCCCGCCGATCATCACGATTCTGCCGACAAGTTCTTGGGAGATTTTCCCTAGGGGAGTTGTCTTTTTTTCCAGAATTTTTTGAAATCCCTCTAAGGGATGACTGGAAACATAAAGACCTAATAAATCTTTTTCCCAAGCTAATTTGTCTTTTTTTGAGGCCGGCGGGGTAGACGGGAGGGAAAGACCGTTTCCCGAAGACTTCATTCCGTCAAACAATCCTCGTTGGTGATTGCCGTTTTTCTTTTGTTTCTCCCGATGCCATTCAAGTAGCTTTTCCAGGTTCTGAAGAAGCTTATTTCTTTCCTCCAGCTTGTCGAAAGCACCGGCTTTAATCAAGCTTTCCAGAGATTTCTTGTTAAGGTCTTTAGAAAGAATCCGGTCGAGGAAATTTTCAACCGAAATATAGGCACCATTAGCCTTTCTTTCTTCGACAATTATCTCGACGATGCCCTCGCCAACATTTTTGATTGCCGCCAAACCGAATCGAATTTTATTAGCATTGGGCACGACACTGAAGAAACGGAAACTTTCATTGATGTCTGGCGGCAGTACTTCAATACCCATTTTTTTACATTCGGAAATAAGAAAGCCGATTCTTTCCACATCGGCTTTTTCCGAAGTCAAAAGGGCAGCCATAAATTCTACCGGATAGTGTACCTTCAGCCAGGCGGTTTGGTAGGCAATCAGGGCGTAGGCGGTGCTGTGGCTTTTATTGAAGCCGTAGCGGGCAAAAGGCAAAACCCATTCCCACAATTTTTTGGCAATGGCCGGTGCAATTCCGTTTTTAATCATTCCGTTAATCATCTTTTCTTTCTGGGCCAAAAGCAGTGATTCAATTTTCTTACCAACGGCCTTGCGCAGGACATCCGCTTCCGAGAGGGTAAACCCCGCCATTTCTCGGGCAATCATCATCAGCTGTTCCTGATAGAGACAAATTCCGTAAGTGGATTCGAGAATCGGCTGGAGTTTGGGATGAAGATATTCTACTTTTTTCTTTTTTTGTTTGCCGGCAATGTAATCAGGAATCAGCTCCATTGGTCCGGGGCGGTACAAAGCGAGTATGGCAATCACGTCTTCAAATTCATTGGGCTTCAGCTGTCGCAGGTATCTTTGCATACCTGATGATTCCAGTTGAAAGATGCCGATTGTTTCACCTTTCTGAAGTAGCCGATACGTTTCCCTGTCGTTTAACGGGATATTGTCTAAATCGATCTGCTGATTTTGCACTTTATAAATTCGTTTTAACGTATCTTCAATAATCGTCAAGTTTTTCAATCCTAAAAAATCCATTTTCAATAGTCCCATATCCTCAATGGAGTGCATTTCGTATTGAGTAACAATGTTTTCATCATCTTGGGTTGGATGCTGAAGGGGTATCAATTCATCTAATGGGTCAGCCGAAATGACCACGCCACAAGCATGAGTCGAGGCATGCCGGGCCACCCCCTCCAGTTTTTTGGCGAAATCAACCAGCTTTTGCGCTTGCTCGTCGGTTTCGTAAAGTTCTTTAAACTCCTTAACCTTCTCCAACGCTTCCTTGAGATTCAGGCCGAAGGGAATCATTTTTGCTGCCTGTTCGCAGTAGCTATAGCTATACCCCAAAGCCCGGCCCACATCTCTAATTACCGCTCTGGCGGCCATGGTGCCAAAAGTGATAATTTGGGCAACTTTATCGCGTCCATATTTCTCTGCCACATAATTGATGACTTCATCGCGCCGGCGGTCAGTGAAGTCCAGATCAATATCGGGCAGACCAGCGGCTCGGCCAGGATTCAAAAATCTTTCAAAAAGAAGGTTGTATTTCAAGGGATCAATATTAGTGATGCCGAGAACATAAGCCAAAAGCGAACCGCCGACCGAACCCCGGCCAGGACCGACCACAATATTATTTTGCTTCGCCCAATTGACGAAATCTTGAACAATCAAAAAATAAGAAACAAATCCCATTTGCTTGACCGTTGATAATTCAAAGTCAAGCCGATCTAAAATTGGTTTCGCCGGACTTTCACCATATCGTTTTTTTAGACCAGCACTGACCAGCTCCTGAAGGTATTCATCGGCGGTTTTTCTTTGGGGCACGGCGAAAGTCGGCAGTTTTACCTTGCCGAGCTCAAACTCAAAATTACAGAGACGAGCGATCTGCTGGGTATTTTCAATGGCACCGGGGAAGCCGGAAAAACGCTTTTCCATTTCTGCCGGACTGGTCATCGAGAAATCATCGGCTTTCATCGTCAGCCGTTCTGGATCATCGCGGTCAGCTCCGGTATTAATGAGCATTAAGACATCCTGCGCTTCATTATCTTCTTTCCGAAGATAGTGGATATCATTGGTGGCCACCAGCGGGATGCCGTGTTTTTTAGAAATCATCAGCAGTTCTTGGTTGACTTTTTCTTGGTCTTTAAGGTGGGGGTGGTATTGAATTTCCAAATAAAAACTGTCTTCGCCAAAAAGCTTTTGATATTTTAAAGCTAGCTTTTCTGCCTCCTCTATTTTTTTCTCCAGGATAAGGCGGGGAATTTTGCCTTGGAGGCAGGCAGAGAGAGCGATTAGTCCTTGAGAGTGCTTTTCCAGTAACTCTTCATCAATTCGCGGTTTATAATAAAAGCCCTCCAAATGGGCTTTAGTAATGAGTTTAACCAGGTTTTGGTAGCCTTCTTTATTCTTGACGAGGAGAATGAGGTGGTATCTTTTGTCGTCAATACCGATGCGGCGCTGATTCATCCTTTCAAAAGCAACATACATCTCGGCGCCAATAATCGGCTTAATTCCTCGTTCTTTTGCTTTTTTGAAAAACTCAATTGCGCCGTAGAGAACCCCGTGATCGGTTAATGCCAGTGAGTCCATTCCCAATTCTTTGGTGTAATCCAAAAGTTCGTCAATTTTAGGAAGGCCGTCAAGCAGCGAATAATGGGAATGGACATGGAGATGGGTGAATTTCTCTGCCATAAAACCTAACACGGTTAACCCCGAGTCTCACGGGGGGTTGGCCGGCGCGAATGAATTGCCAAGTAAAATTAAAAAACCTTCTTGAAGTATTACCCCATTTTACCTCGTTGAAGATTGTAAGGCAAGAGCGAGAATGCCACCTGCTTTTTTATCTAGATTTCTTACTGGCCGCCATCAACAAAAAGGCCGAGAAATTAATTCTCCCGGTCCTAAAGAACTTAGTTTACCTTTTTCTTTCTGGCGAACCAGCGGGAACAGCCATAGACGATTCCCGCAATCAGCCAGCAGATGGCGGTGCTGATTGGGGTAAAGGAGCAATGCGCCCGATACCCTAAAAAGCAAACTTTGCTTGCCGTCGAATCGGGGAACAAAGTCCATAGCCCCATGGCAACGGCAAAAACAATTCCCCAACTCCACCCTATCTCCATTTTATCACCCCCTCTCTAGTTGTTTGGTGGTTGCTATATTTTACAATATCAATTTACTTTGTCAAACAGATGTTTTAACTCTTTGATTTTCGGGTTATGATTAAGCAAAATGACATTTCCAAATTTAAATAAAGAAAAAAAATTGTGGCACAAAGGCTATTTTTTGGTTGCCGGCGTGGATGAAGCTGGGCGAGGTCCGTTGGCCGGACCGGTCGTGGCCGCCGCGGTTATTATTGATTGCCGACTAAAGATTAGAAATTTATTAAAAGAA
>Ga0116202_10000674_pt1 | contig 19150 bp, 17 predicted proteins | sample LakKivw325mmetaG_FD_94479 | JGI IMG/M metagenome (GOLD analysis project Ga0116202, IMG submission 94479) | Anoxic lake water microbial communities from Lake Kivu, Rwanda to study Microbial Dark Matter (Phase II) - Lake Kivu water 325m metaG | ecosystem: Environmental > Aquatic > Freshwater >...
ATATCCTTGTCTTTGATCAAAATAAGCTCTTCGATTACCCTTATTGAGTATTAGATAGCTTCGAAACGGTTCGCTCAGCATGTGTTTCAATTCTTAAGGTACAGTTTTTTCAGTCAAGCCATTGGTGGATACCTTTTGGTTTGATCTTTTGCTGATGAAAACTGAGTGAATCTATCATGGATCTTCCGTCATATTTCCTCCCCCAACCTGAATATGTCATCGATGCAGATCAGCGAGCCGCTTTCGATCGACAATGTCAGCTGACCGACAAGCAAGGCTTTATCGATTACCAGCTGACGTACCCAAAATGGCAATTCCTAACCTACATGTGTGAGAGCAGGGATGTGGTGCTGCACGGCTCGCAAAACCGCGATATCGAGGTGGTTGAGCCGCGCCAGGCGCATGATAAGCGGGCTTACAGCAACCAGAACGCGATATACGCCACCACGGATGGCATTTGGGTGATCTATTTTGCCATTGTCGACCGGCGAGGATATCCTGGGCTATCGCTGTTCAATTCCTGCTTCCAGATAAAAATATCCGAGCAGCAAATGAGTGAACCTTACTATTTCTTCTCGATCAGCTCATTCGCCAAGGAGCAGAAAGCCTGGTGCGATGGCGCGGTATATATCCTGCCACGCAACAGATTTAGCCGTGAGCCAGTACAGCACATTCAGGGTGCTGAGGTCGTCTTTCCGCACTGGATCAGCACAAGTGCGGCAAAGCCTGTGGCGAAGCTGCTGGTGTGCCCGCAGGACTTCCCTTTCGTGGAGCAAATCCACGGGCACAATGATCAAAAGCTGGTCGAGCTGTATAGGCTGCATCCGGAAGCGTTCCCCATAGAAGCGCTGGAAAGTTGAAGGGCGAGCGTAACTAAGGCGAAGTAGGGTATCGACTTATCGCAGGTGTGTGGTAAGCTTAAGGAAGAGGGAAATCGAGCATGAATACCTGGACCAGGCTATTTACACGCCTTCACCAGTTTGTATATCGGTTGACGCGCGGCCACCTTGGTCACAGGGTGGGGCGTCAATCTGTATTATTGCTACATACGGTAGGTCGCCGGTCGGGCAAACACCACATCACAACCCTGTCTTATTACCGCGATGGGGATAATTACCTGGTTGTAGCGTCCAACTGGGGGGAGGAGAGCCAGCCGGATTGGTACCTTAACCTGGTAAAGAACCCCTGCACCACCATCCAGGTGAAGGATAAGCAACTGCAGGTGGAAGCCAGCCTGGCCCAGGGAGAAGAATATGAGCGACTGTGGCAGCTGGTGACGCAAAAAAATGCGCAGTATGTCAGGTATCAGGAAGGGTTGGTACGGCATATTCCCATCGTGGTCTTGTCCCCCGTGGTGACGCCTAAAGACCGCAGCTAAAACTGCTTATCGCTATTGCGCCGTTGTGGAAACAACTTTGCCGCTATAATTAAGCGCAGCCATCCCAATTCTGAAAAATGTTAGGAGAATCCTCATGACAGACCCGCGCGTCACCAAGCTAGCCAAAGTGTTGGTTAATTATTCGGTTGATATTAATCCCGGCCAGCAGCTCTACATCTCTTCCAGCCCCATTGCCCGCGAGCTCACCCTGGCGATCTACGAGCAAGCCATCAAAGCCGGCGCCAACATTTTCGTGGAACAACCGCTGGACGAAGCTGGTGAGCTTTTCTTCACATACGCCAGCGATGCCCAGCTGGATTATGTCTCTCCCATCCGCAAGCTGATCTACCAGACCTTCGATGCCACGCTTTCGATCGAGGCTGATTCAAACCGGCGCATGCTCAGCGCCATAGATCCCAGGCGCATGGCGCGTAGAAATAAAGCCCATAGCGAGCTCATGAAAACCTGGCTCGAGCGCGCCGCGCGTGGCGAGCTTCGCTGGTGCCTCACCATCTACCCCAACAATGCCAATGCCCAGGATGCAGATATGTCACTGCGCGATTATACGGAATTCGTCTATGCAGCCGGGATGCTCAACGAAGATGATCCGGTGAAGTTCTGGCGGGAGCTTGGTCAGCGCCAGGGCAAGCTGGTGGAGTGGTTGAAAGGTCACGATCAGGTGGTGCTTAAGGGCTCGAACGTAGACATGCGCATGTCGATTAAAGATAGGGTCTTCATCAGCTGCGACGGCAAGGAAAACTTCCCCGATGGCGAGATTTTTACCGGACCCGTGGAAGATTCAGCCCAGGGATGGATCCGCTATAAATACCCGGCTATCTACATGGGGCAGGAAATCACCGATATCGAGTTGTGGTTCGAGAATGGCAAAGTGGTGAGGGAAAAAGCCAGCAAGAACCAGGAATTGCTCACCTCCACCTTGAACACCGATGAGGGGGCACGCTTCCTGGGAGAGCTGGGCATCGGCACCAACTATGGCATCACCAGATTCACCAAGGAGATGCTGTTCGACGAAAAAATCGGCGGTACATTCCATCTGGCGGTGGGTTCGGGCTACCCTGAGACGGGCAGCAAGAATGACTCCGCCATCCATTGGGACATGCTCTGTGACATGGCTGAGAGCGAAGTGACCGTAGACGGTGAGCTGTTCTACAAGGATGGTAAGCCAACCATAACATAAACGAGACGAAAGCTCTCGACGACCGAAGTCGCACCTCAAGAGAACACCTGGCCCCCCTTCGTGGGCTTCCAAACATATGAAGTCAGCGGAAGCTGACTTCGTGATTCTTAAAGGTTAGATCGTGGATAGAGAGCGAAGCGAGGGGATTCACCCGCTGAATGATTTCCCCTAGCTAAACCGGCTGTGGATTTTTCCCTTCACCTTCAGATAACTATACATCGTGGAGATAGCAGAGATGGCCCCGATGACCACTTGCAGGATCAAAATCACCCTGCCGATATCATTGTTAATCCAGGTAAAGGCGAAGCGCATCTCTGGTGGGAAGGGCTCAGCCAGGTGGCTGAAATCGAACGGGAAGGTGGCTAGTAGGATAGCCGAGCCGATGGCCAGCGACAGGTCGGTGACGGCTTCCAGCGGGCGGGCGGGATTGCGCCTGCCCTGCAGCAGGCGCTGCAATGGTGGCGCAAGCGAGATCACAATGGGCACATACAAGGCCAGCATGGGTAGCAATCCAAACCGCTCAGTGAAGAAGCCGCTGTTGATCCGCTGGTGGTAGATGAAGAATGCCAGTAAAAGCAGCATCAACACGTCGGTGTATAAACCGGCCCACCTTTGTGGCAGGGTAAGGATTTCGATTTCTTTTTTCACCTGCGTGGGTGGCTGCATGCTATACTCCTGTGGGTTTTTCCTTGGGGATGACCATTTTGTCGGTATGGAAGGCCACCTCCACTTCACGGCTGGGAGAAAATGAGCTGATCAGGTATTCCAGCGACTGCTGGCGATCGCAACCGCCTTCGGAGGACAGTAAAATCTGCTTGCAAAATTCGGCGATATCTTGAATGATGCGCTCATATCGGTAATAAGCCAGGGCAGAGTGGTCAATCTCGACATCACCATAACCCCGGTAAAACAGCAATTCCTGGCGCCCTCCGGGCTGGTCACCCATCATCCCGGCGCCGATGCACATCAGGTCGTGCTCGCGGGGGGCGAATTGGGCGTTATCCCAATCCACGAGGTATAGCTGGCCTGAATCAGTGAGATGGTAATTACCCGGATGGGCATCAGCGTGGCACAGGACAAACTTCATTGGCCGGTGTTGAAGTGTACTTGCCAGCTCATCTGCCTGAGTGATCATTGTAACGATCACTTCACGTTTGCCAGCCAGGAAATCAGCCAGGCTAGATGCAATTGGGTCAGTAAAGCCTTGATGAGCTGCCAGGTCGAGAAATCGCCTGGCTGCCTGGCGCCATTGGGGAGAATATGTCTCGTGGGGGATATGCTTCGCTAGGTCAGCAGGCATCATCACCGTGTGAATGGACCTGAATAGCTGGCCGAGCAGCTCCCACTGCTGGTCGCTTAGGCCGGCCTGATAGCCGCTGTGCCCGGGAATAAAGGGGTACAAAATGGTGATATGCGACTCCAGCTTGCCCCAGGAGGCGCCTGAGCGGGTTTTCAGGATGGGAATGATGCCGTTAATTCCAAGGCTGCTGAGCAATTCGGGCACTTTGACGGTGATGGGAATGAAATTTCCACTGCGCAGCTTCAGGAAATATGATTTACCATCCTGCGCCTGCAGCTTGAAGGCCGAGGATTGCACGTCATAACCAATGGGCAGAAAGGTAACATCGTTTACTGCCAGGCCATACAGGCCAAGCATCCCCGCAGCGATTGCTTCATCGGTAATATTGGGCCGCTCAAGCATTTTTGGATCTCTATTCCTTGGTTGATTGATATATTATAGTGAATAAAATCCGAGTTAGAAGAACGAATTTATATTTCTTCACCGAAGTAAGGATTTGGATAGCGAAACAGGTGAAAGAGAACAATATAAACATAATCAGGTTGAATAGGGAGAATGAACGAGTTCACCCTTCGGGCAGGTTATAATTCGAGGTGAGCGGGAGTAAGCATATTTCCCAAGGCTCATCATCGAACGTCCGACCGACAATAATTCATTGAAATTTTCATAATATATAAAAGGAGGATCAATTGCCCACCACTCTCTCACCACTCCACCAGCTCTTCCAGGATCATTGGGATGCCTGGATGCGTTTTGACCCGCTCACTGCCACCTTCGTCGGCGACCGCCGTTTCAATGATCGCCTTCCCAGCGCCACTGACGATACCTACCAGGCTTGGCGCGGCCAGCTGGTCGATTTTCGCCAGCGCTTGCAAGCAATCGACCGGGGCAGCCTGCCGGCTAATGACCAGCTCAACTATGATCTTTTTAGGCACCTGGTGGTGAACGAAATCGCCGAGCTGGGTTTCAACCCCCAGCGCCTGCCCATCTCACGGTCCGATGGTTTCCATATCTTGTTCGCCGATATTTTCCAGTTGATGCCATTCGAAAACCGGCAGGATTATGAAAATTACATCGCCCGCCTGGCAGCCTTCAAGCAATACTGCCTGGAGAATATTGAGCGGATGCGGCTGGGATTGCGCACAGGTTACCTGCCGCCCAGGTGCACGCTGATGGAGGTGGACCAGCAGATCAAGCCGCACATCGTGAGCGACCCGACCGAAAGCGTTTTTTACCAGCCATTCAAGCAGTTCCCGGGCCACATCGGTGAGGTCGAGCGCAAAAAGCTCTCTGAAGCAGCCGTCAAAGCCATCTTCGGCTCCATCGTGCCCGGGTATTCAGAATTATTGCAGTTTCTCGAAAAAGAGTACCTGCCCGCGGCGCGGGAGAGCATATCCTGCTTTGAAATCCCGGGTGGCGAGGCGTTTTATGACCACCGTATCTACTACTACACCTCCCTGCACCTGTCCGCCCGGCAGGTGCACCAAACTGGGCTGGATGAAGTGCGTCGCATCCGGGCTGAGATGGACAGGGTGATCAAAAAGACCGGCTGGAAGGGCGATATGGCCGGCTTTTTAGAGTTTTTACGCAGCGACCCGCGCTTTTACGTCTCCACCACCGATGCGCTGCTTGAAAAAACCGCCCTGGTGCTGAAGCGCATGGATGGCGAGCTGCCGCACCTGTTCAAGACCCTGCCGCGCATGCCGTATGGCATCCGCGAGATACCCCCTTACGCCGCCCAGGGGGAAACTTCGGCGTACTATAACCCTGGCCTGGGGGATGGCACGCGCGCTGGCATGTATTACGTCAACACCTACGACCTGCCCTCCCGCCCGTTATACGAGATCGAAGCGCTTTCGTTGCACGAAGCGGTTCCCGGGCACCACCTGCAGCTGGCCTTGCAGGCTGAGCTTTCCGATTTACCCATGTTCCGTCGCTACAGTGGTTACACGTCCTTCGTGGAAGGTTGGGCGCTGTATGCAGAGCGGCTGGGGCTGGAAGTGGGTTTTTACACCGATCCCTATTCGGATTTCGGGCGCCTGAGCTACGAGATGTGGCGCGCCTGCCGGCTGGTGGTGGATACCGGCATGCACGCCCTGGGATGGACGCGCCAGCAGGGCATCGACCACCTGGCGGAGAACACTTCCTCCACCTTGCTGAATATCGCCAATGAGATCGATCGCTACATTGCCTGGCCCGGGCAGGCGCTGGCGTATAAGATCGGCGAGCTTAAAATCACCGAGCTGCGCAGGCGGGCGGAGCAGAAGCTGGGCGAGAAGTTCAACCTGCGCGAGTTCCACGACGTGTTGCTGCTCTCCGGGGCAGTGCCGCTCGATCTCCTGGAGCAGATGGTGGATTCATGGATATTGGAGTGCAGCCAGTTATAATCCATCGCAGGTCGAAACCTGGATTAAAACCTGGCGGTCCTTCTTGAGGGGCTCATGATTTTAGGCAACTGTTGTATCCGGCTCGATAATTCCCTTGCCTGGGCATCCAATGCTTCCCGCAAGATAGTCAGGAGCCGCTGGCCGTGCCGGTGTGTTGCCGCTACCAATCTGGAGGCAAGGTGCAGGTGTTGACCAGCGCCGCCCGGGGTGTCGAGGCGGTGTATGCCGACACCAGGAAAGATGGAGCCTGGAAGGAGGATATCCTGGTCTGCATCCGGCTAGAGCGCTGGCTGACGGTGGATTACGGCAAGCTGGAGCCTCCCCATTGGGTGAGGTTGTCGACGCGCGGCAGCCAGGTGTATCCAACCGGGCAGGCGCATATCCGGCAAGTGTCAAGCCGTCCCCTGGCATTGGATAGAGAAGGAAGAAGCCATGAAAGAGCGCGATAAAAACCGCTTTCGCGAAAATATCAGCTGGTTCAACCAGTTCTTTGACGGCATGCGGCAGATTTACGAGATGACCGTGAACCTGCTGCCGGTTGAATTCTTTCGGGAGGGTTTTTCACTCAATCGCGGGAACTTCTTTTTCCCGCGTTACAAGATCGCTCCATCCATGCCTCCCTATTACGCCTTGCTGCTGGAAGGTAGGCAACATGGCTTGCAGATGGTTGCGGTGGTGGATGATTCGCTGTTTGCTCCAGGAGGCCCGTTCATGGCTGAGCCATCCCTGATCGTCATGCTGCATTCCCAGGCGGAAAAATATGGCTGGCTGGGCGATTATGCCCTCAGGGTGATCAAAAACCAGCACCTGGTGAAAGCCGATAAGGTGGGTGGCACCTTATGGGGGAAAATAGATGTCCGCTACCCGGCAGATTTCTTTGCCTTCCAGGTGCAATATGATAAATTCAGCGATAACCGCAGTTTGCAGGCCGTGGTGGGTCAGTACGTCGTAGAGCCCATACTCAAGAACCTGGCGCGGGGTTTCCAACCCTGATTCCTCAAGTAGCCTGAAAAATCAATACTCGCTTCATCCGTGGGCGTGGCATTCTACGGCAGCGAAACCCAACAATTCTGTATGTTCACCTGGGTTGCTCAACTATTAAAATAATGGCAGGAACAGCAGTTAATCATCATGGATCGTCATAAGGAAATGCGTCTGATTTTCCGTAGGTGGTGTGTGGGGCAGGAGATGGTCGCATGAAAGTCACTGAAAAACTGATGCAGGAACACCGCGTGATCGAGCGGGTGTTGTTCGCCCTCGAGCGGGCTGCCACTCGCTTGAGCCGGGGCGAGGACGTGTACCTTAGGTTCTTCATTGGCACCTCGGTACTGATCAATGGTTTTGCCAACAGCTACCATGATAAGAAGGAAGAGGCAGTTCTGCTGCCGTTGTTACTGGCCAGTGGTTACCCCAGGGATACCGGTCTGGTGGCGGTGATGCTGGCTGAGCATGAAGAAAGCCAGCGCCTGGCAAACCGCTTGCGCCAGGCAACCGAACGCTTGCAGATGGGGGATATCCGGGCGCGCGAGCAGGTGGTGCTGGCCGCCCTGGGCTACGTGAGCCTGATCCGTCGGCATATCAAGAAGGAGGATGAGGCACTCTTCCCTGTCATCGAGAAAATCGTCACACCAGAGCAGCAGGAGCAAATGCGGATGGCGTTCGAACGCTTTGAGCATGAAGAGAACGGTGTTGAAGTGGAAGAAAAGTACTACGGGTTGGCCGACCGCCTGGTGCTGGAGTGCGTGCGCTAATCCCCTGAGAGTTTTGCCATGCTTGCGCTGTATGTATTCCTGGGCGGCTCATTGGGATTGATTATCGTTTCCGCCAGGTCATTTACTTCTCCTTTTTTATACGGCTTGCCACGTTTTATCGCCTTCGAGGCTGTTTTGGGTTTGGTGGTGTTAAATTCACCGGCCTGGCTGGTGCAGCCGTTCTCGCTGCTGCAGCTCATCTCGTGGGTCATGCTGCTCGATGCTGCCTACCTTGTCATCCACGCCATATGGGCGTTGCGCCACCACGGGCAGCCCAATCCAGCCATCCCTGATACCAGTCGCGTGGCGCTCGAAAAAACCACCCGCCTGGTCACCATAGGTCCCTACCAGTGCATCCGCCACCCGATGTACGCCTCGCTATTATGGCTGGCATGGGGCATCTTCCTCAAGCAACCCACCGTCATGGCTGCACTGCTGGGGATTTTGACCAGCGTGGCGCTATACATCACCGCCACCTGGGAGGAAAAGCAGAACCTGGAGATCTTCGGAGATGAATACCTGGCGTATATGCGGCGCACAAAGCGATTCATACCGTACGTGGTATAGAACTTTAATCCCCACGTAATCTTCCGGAATTTTATAGTTATCGAATACAATGGTGCCGTGGCCAGCCTTGGGCATGGTAACGGATTCATTCTCATTATCCTACCTGACTCGTTGCCGCTAGCGGCGATCAACGATCGCCGTCTTCAGCTGGTTCAACATGGCTTGCGGGTCATTCACCGGTTGCCCGCAGACGAAGCCCCGGCAGACGTAGGCGCTGGGCTGCCCATTGAGCAGTGGGCGGTCCCTCAGCAGGGCAGGTGAGCCATTTGCTGGCGGGTAAGGCGCAGCGGCAAGCACCAGGCGCGGGCGGTAAACCTGCCACAGGGGTTGCAACAGGGCTTGGGTTGGATGTTGTGCCAGGTCTCCCACGATGGCCACTTCATCCACCGGGCCAAGGGCGAAATCGGTCGCCCACAACCAGAAGGCAAACGCGCTGGGGTAGCGCAACATCATGCCCAGGTTTGCGGTGAGCATGCCCTCTGCCATGCTGCGCCAATCGGAGCGCCCTTCGTAGGTGGATAGCTGCAGCAGCAACAGGGCAGCCATGGCATTACCAGACGGGGTGGCGTTATCCTGCATGTCCTTGGGGCGGTAGAGCGGGGTCTGGTGGTCGTCCGGGGTATCGTAAAAGCCGCCGAAGGGGTCGGAAAAGTGGGCGATTAGCTGTTCCAGCAAGCCCATTGCAGCTCGGTACCAGCGCGGGTTGGGGTCCGACTGGTAGAGCGCGAGCAGCGCCAGTCCTAGGGCGGCATAATCCTCCAGGTAAGCAGTGTGGCGGGCGGAACCCTCCCGCCATGAGCGCAGCAGCCTGCCCCTATCCAGCATGCTCGACAGGATGAAATCAGCGTTACGGATGGCGGCTTGAAGATAATCGGGGCGGTTCAAGGCGCGCCCGGCCTCAGCCAGCGTGGCCAGTGTAAAAGCATTCCACGCCACCAGCACCTTGTCGTCGCTGCCTGGGCGCACCCGGCTGTCGCGTTCCTTAAGCAACCGCTGGCGCAAGTCGGCCAGGATGGTTGGGATGGCACCCGCGTCCTGGTGGAATTCTGCAGCCAGCTGCTGGTCGGTGAGGCTGCGGCGTAGGATGTTACGCCCGTTGAAGTTACCCGCCTCGCTTGCCCCATAGGCAGCCATGAATAGCTCAGCCTCACCAGGCGCGCTGAGCTGCTGGCTGATTTCCTTGGCAGACCACAGGTAATATTTGCCTTCCTCCCCCTCCGAATCGGCATCCAGGCTGCTGAAGAAGCCGCCCATGGGGTGGGTCATCTCGCCCAATACGAAGTCCAGGGTTGCCTCACCCACCTCACGGAGGGATGGCTCGCCGGTAAGCTGGTAGGCATGCAGGTAGGCACGCGCCAGCTGGGCATTGTCGTAAAGCATCTTCTCGAAGTGGGGCACCAGCCAGGTGGCGTCGACGCTGTAGCGCGCAAAGCCGCCGCCCAGCAGGTCGTACATTCCGCCCTTCGCCATGCGTTGCAGGGCATGTACGGCCATATCCAGGCTGGCCTGATCCCCTCGGGAGGCTTGGCGCAGCAGGAACTCGATCAACATGGGTTGCGGAAATTTGGGAGCAGCGCCCCAGCCGCCATTATGCCAGTCGTATTTCTCAGCGATGGCTTTGCTGAAGCGCGGCAGTAAGGCTGGGTCAAGAGATTCAACTTTATCATCGGGCTCCTGCCTGGTAACCAGCAATTGGGCCAGCTTTTCACTGCTGGAGAGGATGGCTGCCCGGTCAGACTGCCACAGGCGGGCGACTGTGGTGAGCACCTCGCTGAAGGAGGGCAAATTATGGCTGCGATAGGGTGGGAAGTAAGTGCCCCCGTAGATGGGCTTGCCCTGGGGGGTGAGGAACACGCTCATCGGCCAGCCGCCCGAGCCCGTGGTGGCTGCCACGAAGGACATGTAGATGCTATCCAGGTCGGGGCGCTCCTCGCGGTCCACCTTGATGCACACGAAATGATCATTCATCAGGGCGGCTGTGGCCCGGTCCTCGAAGGATTCGTGGGCCATCACGTGGCACCAGTGGCAGGCGGCGTAGCCGATGCTCAGGAAGATGGGTTTATCCTCCCGGCGGGCTTTTTCAAGAGCCTCGTCACTCCACGGGTACCAGTCAACCGGGTTTTCGGCGTGCTGGAGCAGGTACGGAGAGGTTTCATGGATCAGGTGATTGCTCATGCAGGCGATTATAACTCGGCGATGATTCGCAATTTATAAAGGTGAGTTAAAAGAAAACTGTGAAAATCGCGCCTGACAAATGTCACAAATTTGGACGAATTTTCACAAAATAGTTGACTCTTGCCAAAATTATTGTATAATAGAATTGTTGAGAGCGCTCCCAACGATTTTCACCTCGGAACAAAACTGAATCGCCTGGAACCCATCAGTGTCAAACCTAACACTTGAAGACATAGCCAAGCAAGCCGGTGTATCACGTTCCACGGTTTCGCGCGTGGTGAATGATGATCCCAATGTCAGTGAGGGTGTGCGCAACAAAGTTCAAGAGTTGATCCTTTCTACAGGGTATCACCCGCACGCCGCCGCACGCTCCCTGGCTTCGCAGCACTCAAAGATGATCGGCCTGGTGCTGCCGCGCACGGTGAGCAGTTTTTTCATCGACCCTTATCTGCCCCGTCTCACCCAGGGTGTGGCACAGGCCTGCAACCTGCATAACCTTACCCTCAGCCTGTTCATCCTGGCCACTCGCGAGGATGAAGAGCGCATCTTTCCGCGCGTCTCCAGCCAGGGTTTGCTGGATGGCATCATCGTGCAGACAGCCCACAAGGGTGATAAATTGATCAACCGCCTGATCAACTCGGGTTTCCCGGTGATCGTCGCAGGCAGGCCCTTCAACACCAGCGGGGTCAGTTACATTGATGTCGATAACATCCAGGCTGCCTGCCAGGCGGTAAATTACCTGATCCAATTAGGCTATTCCCGCATCGCCACCATCACCGGCATGATCAACAGCACAGCAGGCATCGACCGCCTGGAAGGATATAAAAAAGCCATCAACGACCAGGGATGGCGGATTGAACCCGGCCTTATCGCCGAGGGCGATTTTACCGAACTAAGCGGTTATGAGGCCATGAGGCAGCTTCTACCCCTCAATCCCGATGCTGTCTTTACGGCATCAGATACCATGGCGGTAGGGGCTATTCGCATGGTTAAAGAAGCAGGCTTGCGCGTCCCGCAAGATGTGGCTTTCGTGGGATTTGACGATTTACCGGTTGCGAGCCTTTCTGATATAAAGCTCACTACCGTCAGGCAGCCGATCTTCCGTTTCGGAGCCCAGGCAGTGGCAACCCTGATCGACTTAATCGAGAATGGGATTAAACCCTCCCGGCGTATCATCATGGAAACTGAGCTGATCATCCGTGAAAGCTGTGGAGGCTCCCTCAGGAAACGTGAGAAGAGCAGTAATCTGGTGATGCAATCATAAAAATCGAGTCCTGGAGGAGTTTTCTTATCACCGACGGACAGTGTCGCCCTACGAAAAAAGGAGGTAGCATAAATAAACACAACCCATCCAATAACCAATCGTATTCGGCAACAACATAATTCTAAGGAGAATGAAAAATGAAACGCATATATGTATTAATCTCGCTGGTGGTTGCGCTAGGCATGCTGCTCAGTGCCTGCGCCACTCCTACCGCTGAGACCGTTGTCCAAACCCAGCTGGTTCCAGGCGCCACAACTGTGGTCAAGGAGACCCAGGTGGTTAAGGAGACCCAGGTCGTGCAGGTTGAGGTGACCCCCACCACCGCGCCCCAGAACTTGCTGCCACGCGATGAAACCATGTACTTCAATGGTCAGCAATGGAACCCGGTAGTGTGCTGGAATCCATACTCTAGCAACTGCAATAATGCCATGGCCATTGCCGCAGGAGATAACTCGCGCGTGCTCATGTTCGAAACCGCCTATCTCTACGACATGCTGGATGGCAAACTGTATCCTCTGCTGGCAGACGGCCCCTATCAGTGGGATGATGCCCAGACACAGATTACCTTCAAGGTCAAAGCAGCAGCCCATTGGAGCGATGGCACGCCGGTGACGGCAGACGATTTCGCCTACACCTGGGCCACCAACCTTAAGTACAACACCAGCGCCGGCGGTAACTTCTCACCTTACATCGCTGGCGTTGAAGCTGTTGACCCATCCACAGTCGTGGTGAAGGCTGTATTGAATGACCAGGGTGTTGCAGCCAACCCCCTGATGGCGGTTGCTTACCTGAGCAGCACCTACGTGATGCAGAAGGCCTGGACGCAAACGGTGGAAGCACGCACCGGTGAGGATGCTACAGCATTCCTGGCCGATGCTGCTGATGATGTGGTTTACTCTGGCCCCTATCACATGTATTTTGCTGATGAAACTAAAGTCATCCTCATCCGTGATGATAACTACTGGGGTCAGGATGCTTCCATGTGGGGCAAGCTGCCTGTTCCAAAATACCTGGCACACGCCATCTACAAGGATAACGCGGCCGGCACGATTGCCTTGCTGGGCGGTGAGGTGGACGTCAGCCAGCAGTTCAACTCGAATATCCAGGACTCCTGGAAATTCCTGGGGCTGCCCATCTCCACCTACCTGCCGGATCCACCGTATATGATCGGTGCCAGCCTGCCAACCGCTTACTACAACCTGAAATCCCCCGGCCTGGATAATGTGGTCATCCGCAAGGCCATCGCCATCGCAGTGGACTATCCCACCATCATCGCCAATGCCATGACCAACCAATCAGCTACTTTCGACCAGGTTCCACGCTCCTTGATGAACCCAACCCCCGGCGAGCAAGCCCTGTATGACCATGAAGCTGTAGCAGACCTGCAGTGGGCTGGCAACGATATCGCTGGCGCCAACAAGATGTTGGATGATGCCGGCATTATTGACATCAATGGCGATGGCTGGCGTGAGTACAATGGTGAGACCCTGCACTACGTGGCCACCTGCCCGAACGGCTGGTCCGACTGGCAGGCAGCCATCGAAGTGGTGGCGGCCGCCGGTGCCAAGATTGGTATCGATATCACCACCAACTACCCCGAGTGGGGTGACTACCAGACCGTGGTCACCAAGTCAGATGCCCCGCTACCCGCCGGCTACGACATCTTCATGATGTGGTCCGATGGTGCTGGCCCAACCCAGCCGTGGGGGCGCATCTACCACCTGCTCAGCTCACAATTCGTTGGCATGCCCGTGAACTGGAACGGTAACTGGGGCCAGTACAGCAACGAACGTGTTGACGAGCTGCTGGCACTGATCCCTCACGAGACTGATGCTGCCCAGCTGAAATCGTACTACACTGAGCTGGTGCAGATCTACCTGACCGATATTCCATCCTTCACCCTGATGTACCGCCCACAATCGTTCCATACCGTAAACGAGACCGTGTGGACCGGATTCCCGCACCAGGATGATGGCTCCGTGCCACCCGTCCCACCGCTTGACTGCATGGACGGCTGGAGTGTCGCCTGTCTATATAATGTATCACTGGTTCCCGCAGGCGAGTAAGACCTGATCGTACCAAACAGCCATGTTCCGCTAAACCCGGAACATGGCTGTTATACCGGCTGCCCAGGAGGTTTCTTTGAAAGGATATCGAAGATATTTTCTCAATAAGGCAATGTGGTTCGCCATTACTTTCCTCTGCGCGTTTCTGTTAAACTTCATCCTGCCGCGGCTCATGCCCGGTGACCCCGTGGCAGGAATCGTTGCACACATTGCCCAGGGGCAATCCGCTTCAGCCGGGGTACAGGCCATTTATCAGCAATACACTGAGCTGTTCCACACCAATGAACCCCTGATCAACCAGTTTTTATATTACATCAGAAACGTCTTCCGCGGCGATTTCGGCTTCTCTTTCAGCCAGTATCCAAGATCGGTGGTGAGTGTTGTTAGTTCATCCATCTGGTGGACTATCGCCCTGCAATTCCCTGCAATCATCCTGGGCTGGCTCATCGGCAACACGCTGGGAGCCTTGGCGGCTTATATCAAAAAAGGTTTTGATAAAGTGCTCATGCCCATCAGCATCTTTGTGAGCAATTTCCCGGCTTTCGGTATGGCAGTAATTTTACTGGTGATATTTGGAGTGAGCTTAAAATGGTTCCCCACTTCAGGAGGGTATGGTTATGATATGATCCCTCACTTTAGCCTCGATTTTATCTGGTCGGTGATCGTGCACTATCAGCTGCCCTTCTGGTCGATCGTGCTGATCGCCATCGGTGGACAGGCGATTGGGATGCGCTCCATGGCCATTTATGAATTAAATGCCGATTATGTAAAATATGCCCGCTTCATGGGCATCAAAGACCGCAAGATTATCGGTTATGTATTCCGCAATGCCATGCTACCCCAGGTGACGGGCCTGGCGTTATCGATCGGCACCATGGTGGGTGGCGCCTTGATCGCCGAGATTATCTTCAGCTACCCGGGTCTTGGTTACACCATGTTGCATGGTGTCATGGGGCAGGACTATCCTTTGATCTCCTACACTACCCTGATCATTACCCTCATGGTGCTGGTGGCGATGTTTGCTATTGATATAATCTACGGCTTCATTGACCCGCGCGTAAAAGCCGCGCAGACTGAATAGGGAATTCTTTCAAGATGAGAAATACCATCCGGCAGGTTTTTCATTCATCCAATTTTTTGATTGGATTCATTATTTTTGTTTTCTTGTTGCTCACCGTCCTTATTTATCCGTTGATCATTAGATATGATTCATTGCAAATCATCGGGCAGGGCACTTTTTTCCCCCCTGGTTTATATGTAAACACTTACGACAGTATCAATGCCAACACGATTTATGTCCTCAACCTGGATGATGCTGCTACCAAGCGCATCAGCGACAAGCTGAGCAATACCGACCGCCTGGCGATTGAAGATTGGCTGGTGACTTATGGAATTCCCGAAACTGAGATCGATGTTAATGATACCGTCAATCTTCTGGAACTGTGGGAAAACAATTACGACCCCAAACTAAGCTTCCCCGGTATGACCTATGCCAAACGACAATATTACCAGCGGTTGAATAACTCGCTGAGCGGGCTGCTGGCTACCGAAGGGGTATCCATCGCCACGCTAAATCCCGACAGCGGCGCCCTTGAAGAAACCGGCACCGTGAACCAATCTGATTATGTCAATGTCGGTGAAGTGGCGAATGTGCGCCTGCTGCCATTGGGTACCGATAACTTCGGTAGGGATGTGCTCACCGAGCTGGTAAAAGCCACCGGGGTGTCGCTGCAGATCGGCCTGATTGCCGGATTAATCGCCACGCTGATTGGCCTCACTCTGGGGTTGCTGGGCGGTTATATCGGTGGTTTCATAGATGATGTCATCATGTTCTTCACCAACATCTTTACGGTAATCCCTTCTTTCGTCTTGTTGATCTTGATCTCCTTCAGCATCGGCCAGGAGCACCGTGGGGCTAATACCATCGCCGTGGTCATCGGGTTCACTGCCTGGTATTGGACCACTCGTGCCGTTCGAGCGCAGGTCATCTCCTTACGCAACCGCGACCACGTCAACCTTTCCAAGTTATCAGGGCATTCTATCTTCCATATCATCATCAACGACATCCTGCCATACATCGCTTCTTACGTGGTGATGGCATTTATCTTGCAAATATCCACCGCCATCCTGCAGGAGGCCAGCCTTTCTATCCTTGGGTTGGGACCGCGCACCACTGAGGTGCCTACGCTGGGGCTGATGATGAACTGGTCGCTGATTTACCAGGCTGAGTTGCTGGGCAAGTGGTGGGCATACCTGCCCGTCATCGTTGTGATTGCCCTCATCACCTTCTCGATGAACTTGATGAACACGGGTCTCGACCAGGTATTCAACCCGGCATTAAGAGATTAGGAACGTTTCATGAATAAAGTCATTTTAGAGGTTCGAGATTTAACCACCAAATATATCACCCGCTTCAGGGAAGATGTTTACGCGGTCGACCATGTTTCGCTGAAGGTGGAGGAAGGCAAGAGCCTGGGGATTGCTGGGGAATCCGGCTGCGGGAAGAGCACCCTGGCGCTCAGCCTGATGGGTTATTACTTTGCCCCGCTGCATTACATGAGCGGCGAGATCATCATCGATGGGCGAAATATCTCGACCATGGACCCTGATGCCATCCGTAAATCGGTGCTGGGCAGCGAAATCGCCTACATCCCCCAGTGCGCCATGAATGCCCTTAACCCCACCCAAAAGGTGATCAGCTTCATCGAGGATGTTTTCCAGGCCCATAACCCTTACAAGAGTAAGAAGGAAATCTTCGAATTTGCCAAAGGCGCTTTCGAGACCCTGGGGTTGCCCGAGGAAGTGCTGTATCGCTACCCGGTGGAGCTTTCGGGGGGCATGAAGCAGCGCACGGTGATTGCCGTGTCGGTATTGCTGTTCCCCAAGGTGCTGATTGCCGATGAGCCCTCTTCTGCCTTAGATGTCACCTCGCAGAAGATGGTGATAAAAATGCTGAAGAACCTGCTGGAACAGGGTTTCATAAAATCGCTCATCTTCATTACACATGAGCTTCCTTTGCTCTACAATGTGACCGATGACATCATGGTAATGTACGCCGGGCAGATCGTGGAGAAGGGCACCGCCCGAGAGGCCGTGTTCGACCCGCTCCACCCTTACGCCAAAGGCCTGATGGGCTCTATCATCGTCCCAGAAAGTGGGCTCCGCGATGTGAAGCTCACCGCTATACCGGGCGTGCCACCTAACCTCAAAGACCCGCCCCACGGCTGCCGCTTTGCTGAACGCTGCAAATATGCCCTGCCCGAGTGTAGGGTAAATTCGATGCCACTGCGCGAGATCGAAGGCGGGCGTGCTTACCGCTGCGTCTTCTCCGAGCAAGAGCTGCGTGAGGCATATCGCAAGGAGGATCAATTGAAGGAGGCCTATCAAAATGCTTAATGGATCAAAATGCCTCAGTGCGGTGGGTCTTACCAAGATATTTGGAATCGGAAGCCAGAGATGCGTGGCTGTTGATCACGTGGATTTCGACCTCTCCATGGGCGAGGTTGTATCCATCGTGGGTGAGTCAGGCAGCGGTAAAACCACATTTTCGAAAATACTATTGGGATTGATCAACCCGACTGAGGGTGAGATTTACTACCAGGGGAAGCTAAGGGATATCAGCACCCAGAAGAAGAAGAAGGAGTACTGGAAAAATATTCAGGCCATCTTCCAGGATCCTTATTGCTCGTACAATATATTTAACAAGATCGACACCGTGCTGCTGGATTGCATTAAAATGCGCGGTGGTAACGGGCTTTCAAAGGAAAAGAAAAGGGACTTGATGGCAGAAGCCTGCAGTTTCGTGAACTTGAAGTACGATGAGCTCACCAACAAGTATCCCTTCGAGCTCTCCGGCGGGCAGATGCAGCGCCTGATGATTGCCCGTATCTTCCTGCTGAAACCCAAGATCCTTCTGGCTGATGAGCCCACCTCGATGATCGATGCCTGCTCGCGCGCCACCATCCTGGATATGCTGATGCAACTGAGAGATGAGGTTGGCATGACGGTGATTTTCATCACCCACGATATTGGCCTGGCATATTACGTATCTGATACGGTCTATATCATGGAAAAAGGAAAATTTGTGGAGAGCGGCAGCGCTGACGCAGTGATCCTGAGCCCCACCCAGGCATATACCCGGCGCCTCATCAGCGATGTTCCCAAGATCCATGAAGCCTGGGATCTCTCCACGGTGTAACGATTCCCGGCTGTATGCAATTACCCACCATCAACGGAATACTTATACAACATCACTGGACATTCCTTTGAGCAAAGTGCAGGCTTATGAACATTCATAGTTTAGCGGGTGCGTGGGAGTTTCGCCAGCAGGGCACGCCTGAATGGTTGCCTGCCACGGTGCCCGGTGGCGTGCACACTGATCTGCTGGCTCTGGGGCGCATCCCCGACCCATTCGTAGGAGATAATGAAAAGCAGGTGCAGTGGGTGGCGGAAGCCGCTTGGGAGTACCGCCATATTTTCAATGTTGCCCCTGCTCTGCTGTCGCAAGATAGGCTGTACCTAGTATGCGATGGACTGGATACCCTGGCCACCGTCGTGCTCAACGGCCAGCAGCTGGGCCGCACGGATAATATGTTCCGCCAATACCGTTGGAAGGTAAAAGAGCTGCTTACAGACGGTGAAAATGAGCTGATCATCCAGTTCGAATCGCCCGTGAGGCGCGCCCAGGCTTTGCAAGCCAACCGCAATCTACGCGGCGTGGCTCAGGCCATCCCGGGAGGTCCCCACCTGCGCAAGGCGCCATGCCAGTTCGGCTGGGATTGGGGGCCCCAGCTGCCACCTATCGGCATCTGGAAGGATATCCGCCTGGAGGGCTACGTGCAGGCACGCTTGTGCGAGGTCCACCTGCGCCAGCAGCACGGCGGTGGGCAGGTGGAGCTGCTGGTGAAAGCGAAGCTCGAAAGCTGGGGGCAGTCGACTTTGTTCCTGGCTGTGCAGGTGAGCTCTCCGTCAGGTGAGAAGCTGACCAGCAGACAGGCAGTTGAAACCGGCGATGAGGCCTTGCTACATATTCCAATCCATAATCCCCGCTTGTGGTGGCCGAAT
>Ga0116202_10000676_pt1 | contig 19133 bp, 24 predicted proteins | sample LakKivw325mmetaG_FD_94479 | JGI IMG/M metagenome (GOLD analysis project Ga0116202, IMG submission 94479) | Anoxic lake water microbial communities from Lake Kivu, Rwanda to study Microbial Dark Matter (Phase II) - Lake Kivu water 325m metaG | ecosystem: Environmental > Aquatic > Freshwater >...
ATGGTGAGGTGATCTAAACTTGGTATGCAGCAGGTCAAGCTGCAGCAGCTTCCCCGCCAGCAAACGGGATTCCTTCTTGTCTAGCATGCGGTGGTAATCGCGCAGCTGCCTGACGAGCTGCACCTGGCGGTCATGCTTCTGCTGGCTGGACATGACGAGCGAGATGAGAGCGGTAAACATCCCGATGCCCAGCATCGGGATGACGTACAGCCATCCAGAAGCCCCTCCCTGGCCCCCCACCAGGTAGATCAGCCCGTAGAACATGCCCATGATCAGGATGCTGGAAACCGGCAGCAAAGTCAACAGCCAGGTCTGCTTATCCTCGTTCGGCTGGGCGGGCGGGGCCGGGATATCGATCTCAACCGGCTTGAATGGGTACTGGATGCGGGGCGGGCGGTTGAAGGGGGAGGTCTGGATCTTTTCGGACATATCGGCGCTTTATATTATTGTTGCAAGATTTCTTCCAGGGTAGCCGGCAGGCCGATCGTGGAGACGGGCTCGCAATCGATCCTGGCACCTATCTTTCCCTGCATTCCTGTATGAGTTGCGAGCCTCCAGCCCTGCGTGGTGGATATAAGCAGGATGTCATCCTGTATTATTTTTTCAATAAGAATGGTCTTCGGGGACGATTGAAATGCGTCCAGTGCCGCAGCCAGGCCCTGATCAATACTTACCAGCTTACCTGGCAATAAGGTGATCAAACCTTTGGCGATCAGGCTCGCTTTGGCTGTGACGAGGCGCTGGTTGATCTCCTCATCAGAATAACCCTGGCAGGCCTGTTCAACCATCGCAAACAAGACGGGGGAGACCGTTAAGGCTGACAGCAGGTAAATTTCGTCAATTGTCAGCTTATAAATGGGAACATTTTCAGGATTGGCCACCGCTGCATTCTCCTCTCGAGGAAATAATAAGATCAAGGATAAACAATTCCACCAAATCCGGAATCAACCTTTTCACGGATCTCTTGTTCTGTTGAGGGTTCCCAGTGGAGCGTCCCACCATTCTCTCCGTGGATCGTTTCGATAAACCAGCTGCCCAGATTCCCGCTCAACCAGTTGAGCTCCAGCAGCTTACTGAGCTCATCCTTATTTCTGCGTACGATCATTAAAGAGCCCCTGCCATGCTCCTGCTGCAGTGACTTAAGCCAAACCCGGGCTTCATCATCTGGGATACCATTCTTCACCAGGAAATTTTCACGTGCGGGAGCAGGCTGATTGTCATTGAGCATGGCTTGAATATCAGCAAATACCTTCGAGGCCACTGAAAAGTCATGGCCAGGTGCTGCCTGTGGTTGGGTGAATTTATACCGGCTCATGACGTCTTGTTTGATTGCACCCATCCCTTCCAGGATGGAAATCTGAATCCGCCCATCCGGAAGGGTTTCCTGAACAGCCAGGCAATCCACGCCCAGGTGATACAGGCGGGTTTCACCATCCTGGGCAGCAATGATCACTTTTTCGGAAGTGCCAATGGCCTGGATGGCTTTCAGCAAGTCGCCATCCAGGAGAAAGCCATCTTCTGTCTGCTCCAGCTGGCCTCGCTCTGAAAGGGATTGTCGTGCAGTTTCCATAATTTGATGAAGCTCGCCGATTGGCAGATCTGAATACAGATCTTCCAGTCCTAGGAGAGTGGAGATCTGAAGCAAACCTCCAAGAAGATAAAACTCAGGGTGGCTAAATGACCATTTCATGATTAGCTTTCCGGATACCTGAAGTGGATGAAATACGTGTCGTTTGAAACGATTTTTGGAGGATTGCTGTTCGGTTCTATATCGTATGTGAGTACTCGCCTCCACCGTTTTACACTTCCCTGATCATCATTAGCAACATCGATCATTGTTGCTCCCTTATAAGCTTTACCACTTGCATTTTCCTCGGAGATAACAACACTCATTGTCTTCCCGTCCTCTGAAACATTAACCTCTTCAACAAAAGCCACATGATTACCCTTATTGTAAACATCGCCCGCCTTGGGAGATTGGTCTGGTTTGAGTACAGGCCCATCGGGATTTGCTTCTGCATATTTTTCTGCCCATGATGACCAATTTCGAGCATCACCCCAACCATAACCTCCTTTCTGTGGAGGATAGTGACGCCAGTCTAATTGAGTGTTATTCAGATCAATCTTGCCACCGCTGGCATACTTGACAGCTGCTGCTGCATACCAAGTGCAGTTACTTATAGGGTTCCCTGCGCTATCAAAGCCTCTTCTCCAATAGAGTCCATCATCACCAATTCCAGCAGGTACATTCTCAGCAACTTTTCTACGAATAGGGGTTGTTTTTTCGACCTGTTGGCTGATCTCAGGATTGTCACGAAAATCGTTGTCAGGTGAAGGCTCGACATCTGGCTTGATTTTTGGGGGCCACTTGATATTCGGCAAAAGCGGTATACCGATATTAATGCCCCATTTTGATAACTGAATAAACAGTCCTGCCATCGGGTTATTGGCCTGGTCAGCCTTCTGGAGGGTATCGGCGGCCCTGTCCAGGTTATCAGAGAACTGCCGAACAATATTGGACAGGTTCAGCAAATAGTCACGCTGCCTGGCATAACGCAGCCTGACGCTATCCGCCAGTTTGCCATCAAAGGTCACGTCATGCAGCTCTCCCACCTGCTGGTCCACCTCCTTCAGGGCATGGTAGATCAGGTTGGCCTTGTCATTGAGCTGGCGGGCCACCGACCGAATATCGTGCGGTTGGATCAGTATCTGGCTCATCTTTCCCATCTCCAATCAGTGCATAATATATATCGAGATTGCCTAATCTTTTTTCCAGAAGGCAGCCCACCGGTCCAAACCCCTGTGCTTTGCGGACTGATATTCTTCAGCCGGCTGCCTTCATTCAGATTAAACTTGGTCGGTAATTCAATGAATGATGGAAAACCCGCAGGTTGCTCACAGAGTGATCCCCTGCGGGTCCATGGATCACGAATTGTCGGCAATCTCCATGCGCTTGGCCACCTGGCGTAGCTCCTCGGCAAAAGAGCGTACGATATCGTCCCATTGTTCCATGTTGGCGCGTTCCTGGTCGAAGGCCTTGAAGAATCGGTCAGCTTTATTGCCCAAGAAGGTCGGGCGAAGCCCGTTGAGCAGTACCTGGATATTCTCGACTTCGCGGCGGACAATGTCGGCATTTTGGTTGATCACATCGGCGCGCCGGCGAATATCAGGGGGGGTAAGACGGATTGTATATGCCATAGGGTTCTCCTGTTTTTTTTCTTTTAGAATCTGTAGAATTAGCTTCCGGTGCCGTCGGCGCGAGAGAAGATATCGGCCGCATTATCCAGTGCCTGGGCGAACGAGTACAAGAAGGGTTTAAAGCCATAGATCTTGTCTCGGATGCGGTTGTAACGGGAGCGAAAATTATCCGCGCTGTAGCCTTCAAACACTGCGGTGCTCAATGCCCTGGACTCAGAATCCACTACCTCGATGCTCTGGTGCAAGGTGTTCGCCCTCTGCCGGATATCATTGGCTTTGAGACGAAGTTCGGGTGGTTTTACTAAAATTCCTGTCATGTTTTTTCCTTTCTTTTATTTGAAGTCGATGGTTAATTCCATGGGTGCAGATTCATCCAAAGGTGAAACGATTAACTTCGCCGGTGACCTCTGGGTGGGAATCTCAAATACAAACCAGCCTGATACCGATTGCCCTGCCGAAACCCTTGCGATGGCCGGTTGATCGACGATCACCGGTTGTGAATATTGCTCATATTCGATGATGGCTCCATCATCTAGCTTCATGGAAATTACAGCCTGCGGGGGATTGTCACAAAGTGTCAGATTACAGGTGAATTCCAGCTCGAAAGCCGTAAATACAGCACCCACTGCTGGGGTAGCGAAATCCTCACTCCCACCACCCTGGAAGCTGACCAGGCGATCGGTGGGATACTCGATGCGCATGAGGGATAACTGGCCAGCCGGATAAGCAACCGTGGAACGCTTGCTAGCGGGTATAGCGGTAATTGAAGGAGTGGGCTGAAGTGTAACCGTTGGATGTGTTAAAGTCGGGGAGATCTCAGCCGAGAAAGCCACTGCGTTTTGTTCGGCCATCTGTGTTGCAGTCAGCATCACCGCCGAAGGCAGGTTGTTTTGCTGCCCGGAAAAAATCCGGGGCAGCGATACTATTGCTGCGATACAGACGGCAATGAAAAGCAGGATCATATAAATACGATAGCGGCTGATAAATTGAACGGTAGGGAGCCAGCCCGGCTTTTTCCAGAATTGCCACCCAGGTGGCCGATCGATTTGCTGCTGTAACTCTTTTTCACGCTGCAGGATTTCCCCAGCCAATGGAGAGAATTCAGGATTCTGGAACTCCACCACTTTTTGAAGCAGAGTCAGTCGTTTGACTTCATCGGCACAACCCTGCGCCTTCAGCCAGATAGCTTCGACGGAATCCTGGTCTTCACCCAGCAGGGCTGACAATCCATCACGGTCACCCTCCAGGAGTGCATAATTAGATGCCTTGATCAAGCTGTCCATGTAGCACTCTTATGCAATTTGTATGCCATGTTATTTCTTGTTGAACATTTGGATAATGACCCCCGTATAGGGATAAATGCATTATACATCAAATCATAATTAATTATTAATTCCTAACAAGATTGTAATTAATTCTGCAGAATGATATCGATACATCATATCTGTTATAGAGCTAACTTGGATTCGAACGAGAGAGCGGATATCAACGACCACCCGCTAAAGCGGGGAGCCTTGTATATGAGACCTTTCTTGGTTCGTTTGTATCTGCTTGCGCCCACAAATTTGAGATCTCAATTGTATAACCTAGACATTGATTCGAATTTTATTCCGGAGGTCACTATTGACAATTGTTTTTTTCTTGCAAAGATCTATGCGGAGGGAATCAGTCTTTCTTTCTTGCCCATTGCTAAGTATACAGCGCCTTCGCCGAAAGCCGACGTATTTGAAGGGATCGTCCATATACGCTTCATCACGCAGAAAAATTAATTCAAGAAGAGCTTACCCTTGTAGATATAACCCAATATATAAGCGCTTTGGGATAATGGTTATCGGGGAGGATGAAATGATTACACGGGCGAAGAGACTTCTACAGGTTTCTGCGCTATTGGTTATTCTAGTTGCAACCAACGCATCGTCATCTGCCGACCAAATCAGGCAAGAGTCAAGTAAGCAAGCTGGTCAGATAGTGCAGGATCCGAGGGCCAGGCGGTTTTACTTGTCCACATGCTTGGTTATGTTTGCCAGAAAGATCGTGGGGCACGCTGACGGCACCCGGCCGTTATGCTCCTGTATCCCAACATGACCTGTGGAGGATGCCAGGATCAGGAGCCTGCCGGAACTGTGATAGAATCCCCGTCTATGAAGCCTAAAAGGAGCGGGGTGCCATGGCCGAAGACGTGGTAAAAACCCAGAATGTAAAGAAAGCCATTAAGCTGCGCCACGCTGTAGCACCATATGTGAGCTCGGTTCTGGGCTCCGGGGTGCTTGTCCTGCCCGGGATGGCTGCCTAGCTCGCCGGGCTGGCTTCACTGGTGGCCTGGGCAGTTTTAGCCCTTCCCAGTTACCCATTTGCCTACACGTTTGCGTCGCTCTCCGCCCGCCATCCGGAGGCCGGCGGGGTCTATAGTTTTGCCAAGGTGAGTTATGGTTTTCCAACCGCCGTGGTAAGCGGGTGGCTGTTCGCTTTCTGGTATATCACCGGGGCTCCGGCAACCACCCTGATCGCCGCCTCGTACCTAGCCTACGCCTTTCCGATGAGCAAGCTGGCGATCTATATCGTCGCCGGGATCATCATCTGCCTGGCCTTCATGATCAACTACCGGGGAATCGTTTTCAGCAACCGGATACAGTTGGCGGTGATTGTGGTGATCATCACCCTATTATTCGCGGCGGTTATTTTTCCATCTGGATCCGTGAAGGCAGGCAACTTCACCCCATTTGCACCGCACGGATTCCTTGCGGTTGGCACCGTCGCCGCACTGATCTTCTGGTCTTTCCTGGGATAGGAGAACGTTTCGAATGTCGCCGAGGAATTCGAAAACCCGCAGCGTGACTTTCACCGCAGCATCCTGTTCAGCGTAGTGCTCATCAGTCTCCTGTACTTGGCGGTCGCCCTGGTAACCATCGGCACCCTGGCTTACGAAGCTGGTGGAAGCGTGGCACCCTTGGCAGCGATATTCTCGCATCTGCTTGGAAAATACGGAGGGGCTGGAACTGCGATCCTGGCCATCGTGATCATCTTCGCCACGGCCAATTCCTATACAGCGAGTATGTCACGGGTCGTGCTCGCCATCGCCCGGGATCGCGGCCTGCCGAAATGGCTGGATCAGGTCGACCTAAAGTCCGGCACTCCCAGGCGAAACCTGATCTTGCTTTAGGGATCCGCCCTCCTGGTCCTCACTGTGCTATTATTTTTTGAACATGGATCTTGAGACTGCGCTACTCATACCCGGCGGTGCGGCGATACTGGTATATATCATCGGTTCCGCCTCAGGCATCCGCCTGCTGGGCGAGCGGGGCTGGCGCAGGGCCTTGCCCTGGATCTCGCTGATATTATCGATCGTCCTGCTGCCTTTTGTGGGCGTCGCTGCCATCGGATCGATCCTGGCAAGCCTGACAGCCCTGGTATATGTCCGGTACCGAAGACGGTAACGGTAATCGCCATGGGTGCGATGTGCTGACTGCGACCCTAAGCAACCCAGGGTGGACACGGCCAGGGGTGATGGCGGGCGAGGAACCATTTCGATGCTTTTTTTAGCGATTTCACCGGTAATTAATAATTGTCCCCGGTGGTTTTAAGATCGAAGTTTCCACTAATACCGGTCGCCCACCACCTGGATGCGTGCCATGGTGCGGTCAATTTCTTTCAGATCATCCGGCGTCATTTGGATAGCCGCAGCCCCGAGATTCTCATCCAAGCGCTCGAACTTGCGAGAGCCGGGAATGGGCACGATCCAGGACCTTTGGGCCAGCAGCCAGGCCAGGGCGACCTGCGCCGGGGTGGCTCCCTTCTCTTTACCGATTTTCTCCAGCAGGTCGATCACCACCCGGTTGGCCTGGATAGCTTCCCTGGTGAAGCGAGGATTATGGGCCCGAATATCGGTGCTGTCGTAGGTGGTGTTCTCGTCGATCTTGCCGGTCAGGTACCCGCGTCCCAGAGGGCTATAGGGCACCACCCCAATGCCGAGCTCCTCGCACGCGGGCAGAATTTCCGCTTCGATATTCCGCCACCAGACGGAATATTCGCTCTGCAGGGCCGTAACCGGCTGCACCGCATGGGCCCGGCGGATCTGCTCGGCAGTGGATTCGGAGAGCCCAAAATGCCTGACCTTACCCGATTGGATCAAGTCCCTGACCGCTCCAGCGACTTCTTCGACCGGGACGTTCGGGTCTGGCCGATGCTGGTAGAAGAGGTCGATGGCTTCAACCCGCAGTCGTTTAAGCGAGGCCTCTGCCACGCGCTGGATCTGCTCCGGGTGGCTGTCGGGACCCATACTGGGATGCGGTCCCTTCTCGCCGTGCTTCCAGCCGAACTTGGTGGCGATCACCACCTGCCCCTTGAAGGGCTCCAGCGCCTCGCCCACCAGCTCCTCGTTGGTGAATGGCCCATACACCTCTGCAGTGTCGAAGAAGGTGATGCCGCGCTCGACGGCCTTGTGGAGGAGGGTGATCATCTCCTGTCTGTCGGTCGGCCTGTCCCCGAAGCTCATGCGCATGCAGCCCAAGCCTAGGGCTGAGACCTCCAGCCCGCTTATGCCAAGTTTACGCTTTTCCATATAGCTTTTCCCTTTATACATCCGTACCGTCAAGAATCTTGAAGTCGATCTTTATTCAATGTTCTGCTCTCAAAAGCGAATTCTCATCTGATTTGGACGGTGGAAAAAATGGTACCATGCATGTTCTATATCAAGTGTTTAGCTAATCACGCTGCCAGCTGCGCCAGCACCGCCAGGGGCTCGGCGCTATCCGGCTCTTCGGCCAGCGAGGTGGCATAGTGCGCGTAGCGAATTGTACCGTTTCGGTCCACCACGAATACCGTCGGCGTGCCGAGCGCGAAAAACTTCTTCAGCTGCATGTATTGGGCAGCCACCCTGCATCCCTTATCGGCCAGGATGGTGTACGGGGTGCGATTTTCAAGCACATGTTTTTCGATCATTTTGGGCCCGTTGGGCACCATGACCAGGATTTCGGTGTTCAGGTCGCGGAACTTCTGATAGTCGCGGCGCAACTGCGCCATGTGGCTGGTGCAGTGCGGTCAGATGAAACCGATGTTGAACACCAGCAAGACATTCTGCGTGCGATAGATATCGGATAGGGTCACCATCTCGCCCTTGATATCGGGCAGTGAAAAATCTGGCGCCTGGTCACCTGCTGATAAACGGTTTATATATGCCTCGCTATAAGTTACCTGTAGGATGGGTGTCCTTCAACGCATGAGGCTCCAAGTGTAACAGGATTGGCGGATTTTTACCATCCAATCGATGGAGCCTGTTAAATCATCTCGACCACCTCATCAGCCATAATGGATACGCACGCCTTTGCGAATCCAATGAATAGCTTTTTATGGCCTGATCATTAAAATTCATCGGGCTGAATTCATCATAATAAACCAACAATCCCTTTTTTCTGATATAATATTCATCAGACGAACTCCAGATATGCGCTCGGTATTCAAAACCGCCATTCTGTATCGAATGGCGGTTCTTTTTTTCGAGGCACATCCTGGACCATCTACTAACGGCCGCCCAGACAGGATGCCTGGGGTGGTTGCAAAAACAGAAGAGGAATAGAAAATGGACTCAAAGTTATATGTTGGAAACCTGTCCTATGATACTACGGAGGACGGGCTGCGGACAAAATTCACTGAAGCTGGTACTGTCGTATCGGTAGAGGTCATTAAGGACCGTGATACCGGGCGTACAAAAGGATTTGCTTTCATTACGATGGGCACACAGGCAGAAGCTGAGACTGCGATCAAGATGTTCAACGGTAAAACATTGGACAACCGCGAAATCAAAGTTAACATCGCTCGACCTCGCGAAGAGCGCCCACAGCGCTTCAAAAATAGGCGGCGTTGGTGATCTTGTAAGTAGGTTTCCACGCCAGGATACCCTTCATCCTGGTCTGGAGTTAGGCGTTCTGCTTGGAAAGAGGTGCGATATGGTTTTTCGAATCGGTGACAAAGTCATTCATTCTTCCTTTGGTTTGGGTGAGATCACCCAAATCGAAAATAGGGTTATTCACGGTAGCCTGAAGCGCTGTTATGTGATCCAGATGAATGATATGACGATCTGGGTACCGCTGGATGATTCAGGGGAGAGCAGCTTGCGGGCTCCCACTCTTCCAGATGAATTCATAAAGACCTTACCCATACTTTCCAGCCCGAATGAGAGCCTGCAAGAAGATCGTGTGTTGCGAAAGAAACAACTTACGGATCGATTAAAAGATGGCCAATTAGCATCGATTTGTCGTGTGGTGCGCGATCTGAGCCATTACCAGCGCAATTCAAAGTTGAATGACCAGGAAAAGTCCATTCTCGAGAGGGCGGTAAATTCGTTGCTCACCGAGTGGACCTTCACGTTGGGCACGAATCCACATCAAGCTCACCTGACAATGGAGCGCATGTTGGAGAGCTAGTTAAGCTAAGTAGGCTGATATAAGGTATTCCGTATAATAAAAAAAGCTGACCTATGATGGTCAGCTGATTTTTTCTCATAGCTACGATTTTATGAGCGTCTTTGTCAATGGCGTAAATTCTCTCGTCTGCTTCCTGCAAGGTTCAATATTGAGTGGTTTTTTCACCCCGCATTCACGCCTCTCAATGCCTCCAGCGCCCCCAAGGGCAGCCTCAAGAACGAGATGTGCTTGATCGCCACGCACGACCGCCCTCAATACTGCCTCGCCCAGCTGGTACACCCTCCTGAACCCCACATTCCCTATCTCCAATTCCGGCAGTGTCTCCCACACCCCCTGGATTCGCCGCTTCCCTTCATGCCACCCCACCTGCATCACCAGGTCCACCGCCTGGATAAAGACCTCCTTAGCCGCTTCCATCGACACCTGGGCATCGGCGAACATGGTCACGCCAGGCTGCGCGCGGCCTCCATAGCGGTTTAGATGGCTTATCCCCCGCTTGAATATAAATCAAGCTGCGTCCCTTCCAGCTCAACCCGGATCGATCTGAGTCCGAACTCGCCTTTCCAGGTAGAGGTGGAATAACCTGCTCATAAATGGAGATCGAAATCGGCGAAATGATCTGAATAAGCTGGATTCCGGGCGGGTTCCATGCGTGACACTCCACCCTCCCCGTGGGACGGTAACATGCGAGCGGGTTTTAAATTCTGTTTGACTCTCCTGATTACAGGGATTTCGCAGCTTTAAAAAAGCCATGGGAACCTGAGGGCGCTAACTTGTGACTTATTTGATGATGGGTTATAGTACAGGCATGTTCCGGAATATCACACAAGTACGTGGGGCAGAAATTGATCCGGATCTCATACTGATGCAGCGCATTGCTGCACAGGATCAGGATGCCTTGCAGGCCCTTTACGATCATCACGCACCTGGCTTGCTTCACTACCTGATTGGGAGGCTTGGTGATACCCGCCTGGCTGAAGAGGTATTGCAGGATACGATGCTGGCTGCCTGGAAAAATGCCCGGCGTTTCAGGGGTGAGTGCCGGGTGCGCACCTGGCTGATGACCATTGCCCGCCTCCGGGCGATTAACGCCTTTCATCGCCAGATTGTCCCCTCCAGTTTGAATGAACCTTTCTATGGTGAGGATCAACGAACTGCCTCGCGTCCGAATACCTTAGGACAATATCTCGATTTGAATGCCGCGATGTTGATCCTGCCTGAAGTGCATCGTGAGATACTCGAGCTGGTTTTCTATCACGGATTTTCTCTGGAAGAAACAGCCCGGGTGTTGCAGGTCGCAACTGGAACGGTAAAGAGCCGGCTGCACCGCGCCAAGAACCGCCTGCGTAGATTGATGGCTGCGGGGAATGATGAAGATGAAGATGAACCAGCATATTGACGAATTGATTCCATTTTATGTCAATCAAACCCTTACCGAAGAGGAGATTGCCCTGGTGCAATCGCACTTAAAATCATGTGCAGCGTGTCGCCAGGAGTTAGGGCTTTGGGAGGAAATAGCCCATATCACGGCAGCAGTGGATAGACCTTATTCTCCGTCTGGCCTTTCCCCTCTGGTGCACGCCAGCCCTGGCCGCCGGCCATCCTTGCGGCTGGCAGCTACCTCAGCATTTCACCTGGTCTGGTCGCAACGGGTATTCATCACCAGTTCCTGGCTTTTACCTTCGGTTGGAAGTCTGATTGGATGCGCTGCGCTGATCGCCACCTTTTTTAGAAACCAGGCGGAAAATTGGGTGAATGTACCCCTGTTTGCGATTGTGCCCATCGGGGCAGCACTGATCACCGCATTTTTAGATACCTTCGAAGACGATCCCGCCGGTGAACTGATTGCCGCTATGCCCACTTCGCTGGCGACACTGCTCTTCGCCCGTCTCTCCCTCGCACTTAGCGCTGTCTGTCTGATGGGGTTCATCGGCAGCCTGCTGGCAGCCCTGGTGGGCAGCGGCCTGCACTCATTGTTCGCCTTGGTCGGGGTCTGGTTAGGGCCCATGCTGCTGCTCTCTGCGCTGACCACGGTTTTCTCCCTGAGCCTGCACCCTCGAGTTGCCTCTGGAGCCGCCCTGGGGTTATGGGGAGGGCTGCTCATCCTGCTGTTCGCCGAACAGACGGGCACCCCGCTGCTCAAGGTATCTCTGCTTTGGCTTCTAAGGCCAGACTGGGCAGTGTTCGCCAGCCATGCCGTTCTGGCAGGATTGCTATGGATGGGTACATGGTTTTGGTTAAGCAGCCACCCGCCCGCCCACATGCCTTCAGAAGGCGGTTTTTGATGCGCCCGCTCAGGTGGCTGCCTGCTCGCAGGGTGGAATTGCTGGTCGCCCTGTTGCTGACCCTGGGATGTTTCGCTCTTGCGGGTTACCTGCACGGTCGAAATTCAGATGCCGAGGTGCTGTTGGTGATCCTGGTGACCCTGGAAATTATAGTGCCCCTGGCGATGGGGGTGTTGTCTGCCGGGCTGTTGGCAGGCGACCCGGCGCTGGATATTTTGCTCTCTGCCCACCGCCCAGCATGGCAGACGCTGTTGGAGCGCTTGCTGTTCATCGGATATTTGGGGGTACTGCTGAGCTGCATAGCCCTGGCATTGGCAGCTTATTGGGATTTACCACTTCCCAAAGAAGGCTCGCAGGCAATTTTTATCTGGTTGTCGCCGATGGTATTTTATATGGGTCTTTCAAGCGTTGCGGCTCTACTAAGGGGAAGGATGCTGGATGGTGCGGTAGCCGCGTTGGGAATCATGGGAATTTCGTTGATGATAGTGATGCAAATCCCGCAACTATGCACGGGAAACGCTCCAGGATATCCCTGTATCGCATGGCTGGCCAGCCCAATGATGACCTTGGGAAATCCTGGGGATGCTTTTTGGCCGCTCAACCGGCTCATCTGGCTGTTTATCGGGTTTGCCTTGTTGGGTTTAAGTTTGAAGCTGGCATGCCGTGAGGAACCGCTGTTGCACGAATTATCGAAGGAGGCGGGATAGGTCATGATGAGAGCCGCTTATTCTATCATTGTAGTTGATTCGCTCCGCCACCTGTGGCGGAAAAAGGCATTCTGGATCATCAACGGAGTGCTCGCTCTGGGTCCGGTATTGATATCCAGCGTTATTTTCTTGGTTAATCCCGATCATCCCATTTCATTTGGGGTGAGTGCGCCTGGAGTCTTCACCCTGGCATTGAACTACCTCGTCCTGCCATTCCTGGTGGCGCCTGCCATCCTGGACGATTTTGGCAAGGTTGGAGAGATCCTATGGAGCAGCCCTTTGGATAACCTGGTGTACATTGCCGGGCGGTTCAGCGGACTGTGGCTGGGCCTGGCAGCAGGCAGCCTGCTGCAGTTGGTTGGTTGGTTTCTGGCCAGCCTTCTGTGGCTCAATACCCTTACGGAATGGGTCTGGTTATTGAGCCTGGTCATATACCTGCTGGCCAACTTCCTGGGGTTGAGCGTGGTTTTCCTGCTAGCGGTGCTCACCCGGCGCACCCTTCCGCTCGTGCTGGTTTGGGCGGCGCTATGGGTGTGGTTTTATTACACCGTTATCTTCAGCGAAGCCCTGGCTGAGGGGTTCAACCCGATCTTCTCGCTCGCCTTTAGCAATATTTTCGTTCACAATCTATCCCTCTCCCCTTCTTCAGGTCTGGGCTTGATACAAGGGCAGGTGCTGGGCATGTTCGCCTGGTTCTTCGGGTTGGGATTGGTCATCCTCAGCCTGACACTTCTGTTAACGACTCGATTGGATCAGCGCCGTTCCACGCGTCACGATCGGCTATCCTTCTCCCTGGCAGGTGTTGCCCTGCTGGCCGCGACAAGCGGGTATTTGATCAACGCCCGTGGCATCCGTGTCCACGCGGTCCCGCCGTCTCCTCAAGATGTGCAGATAGATGCCTGGCAGGTTCTCGGTCAGCATACCGAACTGGATGTGTATGCAAAAAACGGATTGATCTCCGGCACCTCGCAAATGCTCTTTTCTCTATCGCAGAAAATCGAGCGGCCTGAGGTGGTCTTGAGGTTAAACGCTGGGTTGGATCTCACAAAGGCCAGCGATGAAACTGGCCAGCTCCTCAGCACACAGCGGGTGGGCGATAGTGTGGTAATCAACCTTCCCGCCATACCTCAGGCACCGGTTAGCCTTTACCTGGCCTGGGAAGGGCACTTACAAATCCCCTACCTCGCCTTCGAGCAGGAGTGGCGTTGGTTCGATTGGCCGGAGGATTATGGATTTGCCTATATGCCGCAGGCGCTCAGAGGGTTGGTGATCCCTCGGGGCGGTTATCTGCTGCGGGATGGGGATTGGATGCCCTGGCCCTGGTCAACCGGGCCTCACCAGGCAGCAGAAAACTCCCTGGTAATCCACCCACACGGCGCAGAAGCGGTTGCTTCCGTCCCCTTGGAGAACGGCATGGCAGTCTGGCAGGGCACACTTCCTGAAGGGTTACTGGTATTCCTGCCAGACAAGCAGGTGGAGAGTGGGAGGATTACCCTGGCAATGAGCGGGCTGGCCAGCCGGCAGCACCTGGAGCAGGCCCGTTTGTTCGCCAACGCCGCCACAACCCTGGCTCAGCTGTTTGAAACTCCGCTGCCGCACTATGTGGTGGTGCTCCCGTACCTGAACAAAGTAATCTGGAGCGGGGATTTCGTATTGGTCCCTGATGGTAGCGGAAATTACCTCGAACATACCTTTTCTTGGCTTTACCAGCACGATGTGACCAATCCACTCTAAAAGCAAGTACTGGCGAGGACCACGTTTTTTACACTGGCAAGGGCTTACCTGCTCAATGGGGCTGCGCCTGCACCACTGAGAATTAAAACCCTTATGGCAGCCGGAGGCCAGAGGTCAGAACTGGTGAATGCAGCCGAGTACGATGAGGCGATGTGGGTGGAGGGCAACGGCCGCTGGGCGCAGGAGCCGGAGAGCTTCGATTTCCAGACCTTATGGAACCCTCGCCGCCAGTTGATTCTTAACCAGCAGGGTGAGTGGGGTGCAATGGCCTTCTGGTTGGCAGTGGAACTATCCGATGAAGAAACACGCCAGGCAGACCTGGATGGGTTGATTTTTTTCGACCAAAACTATCACAATCAAGATCGCTCGGAGCTCAATGATCTGATGGATGAACGAATCTGGCCTGATTTAATTTACACCAGTGAGAGCCTGGAGCTCATTTTCCAGCTGCATGCTATGGTCCAACGCCAGGGTGCTCAAGAAGTATTTACTTTGCTGGCAGGGGCCATGCGGGAGACCCGGCCACATACCGTAGACCAACTGCTGGTTGAAATGGATAAGCGCAGCGAGTATCAAATCAACGAGGTGCAGCCATGAGAGTTTGTTTCGAAAATGTAAGTAAAACATATCGCGGCGGTGTTCAGGCGCTGAACAATGTCAACCTTGAAATCAGCACCGGGATGTTTGGTTTGATAGGGCCTAACGGGGCGGGGAAAACCACTTTATTACGCATCCTGGCAACCTTGCTACGCCCTGGACAGGGCCGGGTTACCGTGGACGGCTTTGATGTTTCGGACCCGCAGCAGAAATGGGCGGTCAAGCAAATCCTGGGTTATCTGCCGCAGGAGTTGGGGCTGTATCCCGGGCTGACCGTGACCGAATTCCTGGATTACATCGCCACCTTAAAAAATCTGCACCACCCTTTGGTGCGCGCCGAAGCGGTGGACAGGGTGATCCAGTTGGCTGGGCTGCGCGGTGTGGCTTACCAGCGCATTCGGACGCTTTCCGGCGGGATGAAGCGGCGCGTGGGAATCGCCCAGGCTTTACTGGGAACCCCGAAATTGTTGCTTGTGGATGAGCCGACCTCTGGCCTGGACCCGGAAGAGCGGGTGCGCTTTCGCGCCCTCCTGGCGCGGCTGGCAGCGGACTGTGTCGTGATTCTCTCCACACACATCGTCGAAGATGTCGCCAACACCTGTCATGACCTGGCCGTGCTGCACCTGGGCCAAATTCGTTACCGTGGAAGCCCCCAGTCATTAATCCACAGGGCAGCCGGGCAGGCCTGGGAAGTGGAAATACCCATCGGCAGCACGCCACCTGCCGACTGGCGCATCGTCAGCCAGATCCAGAGCGATGATCATCTGAACCTGCGCGTGAACGGACCCCAGCCCAACGATGACGCTCGTCCGGTAACCCCCACCCTGGAAGAAGCATACTTAGCCCTGATGAACAGGGAGAATGCCGGGCAGTAGCGCTTGAATTAATCACCCAGAAGACCAATCCGCCAGTCCCTGCACCCCTGGCATGCCCTGTCACACCTGCGCCAGCAGATAGCGAACCCGCAGCACCAGGAGCTCGGCTGCAGAGGCGCCGCGGGTGTTTCCAGGGCTTACCGATCAAGGTGCCAGCCGGGAGTTGGATTTATAACCCTTGCCCGATCGGTTGCCAGATTTTTATGCCATCAGGCTATCCTATTCGTTATCATAATATATTAAGGCAAATATACTCTTGATAGTCCTATTCAACCGGGATAAAATAAGGCTATGAACAGCATGCACAGCATAAGTAACGAGTTGTCCGCAGAACAGCGCGAAGCCCTTCTCAAGACCCTGCAGGCCCGTTTTGAGAAAAACATGGGCCGCCATCAAGCACTTGAATGGGCGCATGTCCAGGCCAGGCTGGAAGCGCATCCTGAAAGGCTGTGGTCGCTCCAGGAGATGGAAAGGACGGGGGGTGAACCGGACGTGGTGGGTTACGATGAAACCACCGGGGAATATATTTTTTATGATTGTTCAGCGGAAACCCCGCCAGGCCGCAGAAAGTCCTGCTATGACCGGGAAGGCCAGGAGGAAAGGGAAAAGGAAGGGCTGCATCCGGGAGGCAACGTGATCGATATGGCTGCTGCCATGGGCATCGAGCCATTGACCGAAGAGCAGTACCGTGATTTGCAGGAACTGGGAAATTTCGATGCGAAGACGCAGAGCTGGCTGAAAACGCCCCCTGATATTCGGAAACTCGGCGGCGCCCTCTTCGCCGATTACCGCTTCGGCCATGTCTTCGTGTACCATAACACTGCGCCCTGTTTCTACAGCGGCCGGGCGTTTCGTGGCTCGCTGAGGATCTGATTTTACTTGACCCATTGTAATCACGCGAAGTTTACCACCCATCGCCACCGGTGCTTCGCACTGAGGCAGAATCTCACCCAAGACCACGATAAAATTCCCCGCCTGCTAAGGTTAGCGAGAAATGGGGCTGCCCAGCTTTCTATAGGGTCAGCCCCAGCATCACATTATTGAAACCTGATCCGGCCAATAAAAAACCTCCCACACCCCCCAAATTCCAGGACATCAATGGGAACTAGCCTTGCTGGATGTATCCTATGATTTTCGCTGGCGGGAAGTGTTTCCGTTGCAGAATCTGAATATCCAACAAGGGAAAAGTAGTGATACAACAGGTCTCGAACATCCTGGTGGAGATGTGCGAGTGATCCTGTACCTCGAATCAAGCGCACTGGTAAAACGCTATATCCAGGAAAAGGGTTCTCAGGAGGTCAACGCCTGGATCGAGGCAGCCGATATGGTGGTGACAGGATTGATCAGCCGGGTTGAGATTGCCGCAGCGATCGCGCGTGCCGCCCGGATGAATCTCATCACGCCGGATGGATCGCTGGCCGCGCTGCGCCAGTTCCGCGTGGAATGGGAGAGCTTCCATCGCCTGCCGATCGCCGAGAATACCCTAGCGCGTGGCGACACCCTGGCAGTTGAACATAACCTGAGGGGCTTTGACGCTACCCACCTGGCCTGCGCCCTGATCTGGCAGGAAACCCTGGGGATGACGGTGACACTGGTATCCTTCGACAGCCAATTGATCGAAGCTGCCAGGGCTCTCCAGATGGCTTATCTCCCTGTGTGAGGAGAAATTGAGCCGCTTGCCTGCCAACTCAATATGCATCTAGTCAACCGGGTTTACCGCCACAGCTCTGTGGGTAAGTTCATCCTGCTCCTGCACCTTAGCTTGGGTTGAGCAGCTGGTGTAACGCTAGCAAGGTAGTATCCTTTCGTTCAATCAGGCTATCCACGAATTGCCGGGTGTACCCAGACCTTGAACACAGTGCATAGAGGATTTTCCTGTCACCCAATTCTCGCCCGATGAACTTTGCCTTCCTTTCCAGGTCAGCCAGGATATTCATGCCAACTGCCCGGCTGCTCCATTTACATTCGACCAGGATCGCATCTTTTTCTCCGACCACGACCAGATCGATTTCTTCATTGCCTGCCCACCAGCGGCCGATATTTACCGGAACAAGAGGTGATTTTCCCGCCAGCCCTGCCTGCCAGAAATACTGCTGGCAGATCTCTTCAAAAACCAGGCTGGAGAAGTGATCGATCTCTGGAAGTACCTGTTTTTCCAAGATGATCCGGGCTCCCCCGCGTTCAAGCTGCGAACGATTTGGGTGAAGATAGCGGAACCAAAAGCGCAAGTAATTATCTTTTAACCGATAAATTCCCCGCCGGCTTTTATGCGGTTGGGTTTCTGTCACCGGTACCACACGCTCAACCAGGTGAAGCTGCTGCAGGGTCTCCAGGTAAGCCGTGGCACCCTCCAATGCAGTGGCTTGTTTGATCTCGTTCAGGCGAGTCTTGCCTGAAGCGATCGCCTGGAGGATGGCGAAATAATTGCGTGGCTCGCGCAGTTCTTGCTGCAAGATGAAACGCACTTCGTCATATAAATAGGAACCCCGGCTCAAAATATGATCCAGAATATTTTCATCCAGTGACTTGCCTGGATCGATGGTTTGTAAGTACGCCGGTGTACCACCGTAGACCGCATAAGCACGCACCTGATCTTCATCGGAAAAGTTTGGGAAAAACAGGCGGGCGTCTTTGAATTGCAGCGGTTCCAGCAGATATTGGGCAGTCCGCCTGCCAAATAGGGGTGCCTGATAGCCCAGCACAGAATCTTCCATCATGCCAATGGACGAGCCACACAGGATAAGCATGATCTGTGTATTTTTAAGGGTTTGATCCCAGGCCTTTTGCAAAATTGAAGCCAGCGGTGGATGGGCAGCCACCAGGTAAGGAAATTCATCTATAACCACCACCAGGCGTTCTTTTTGGGCTGCCTGGCCTAAAGCCTGGAAAATAGCCTCCCAACTGGCATAAATGGCATCCGTTTGAGCAGGTCCAAATAGGATTGTGTTGATCGCCCGGGAAAATGAAGTGCGGAGTGAGATCTCCGAACCCAAATCAGCCACAAAAAAGATCGCCCGCTTTCCTTCGCAAAATCGGGTTAATAATTCGGTCTTGCCAACCCGCCGGCGCCCATAAAAAACAAAAAATTCAGGTTTGCCCGAGGCATTGTGTTTGTTAAGAAGATCAAGCTCAGACTGACGATTAACGAACATTTGGCCCTCCTCCTGGTTTCTTTACAAGGAAATCTAGATTATGATAATCTGGATTTCCTTGTGAATTATACCATAACGCTGGTTTAATATTGTTTGGGTGATGCAAGAAATATTTTGAATTTTCCTCTCCCATAATACTCTTGCAGCGGGGCGATCGAGCGCTAAC
>Ga0116202_10000678_pt1 | contig 19125 bp, 20 predicted proteins | sample LakKivw325mmetaG_FD_94479 | JGI IMG/M metagenome (GOLD analysis project Ga0116202, IMG submission 94479) | Anoxic lake water microbial communities from Lake Kivu, Rwanda to study Microbial Dark Matter (Phase II) - Lake Kivu water 325m metaG | ecosystem: Environmental > Aquatic > Freshwater >...
AATAAGCGATGAAGATCTAATAAAAGAATTACATAAAGTTAAAGATTTCTCTTGGGGGATAGTCCAAGGGCAACTAGATCAGAAAATTCAGGCTGAATATGTGAGAAGAATTGTTCGCTATGATGATTTAATCAGCAATGTTAAAGCTAAACTTCATAATGATGTTACCTCTTATGTAATCTGTACTTGGTATAATCACTGGACAACAGTTTTAATTGAAGAACATATAAGCCAGCATCCGAAAGTCATCCCTACTTTAAAAAACATAAAGGGGATTGATATTTTTATGGATGGGCAGCCATTCGATCTAAAAACAACTTATCTTCCTAGGGATTATGATATACAGGATATGATTAGAAATCCTAAGAATCTAGCAGTCTGGATGTACGAAAATCAGGGTGCTCAGAGATTTGGATCGGATAATAGGTTATTTGTAATTTTACTAGACATGAAAAATCCAGAAGAAAGTTGGAAATTAAAGAGAAATTTAGACTTAGTTTTTTCAAAGATAGATAACTTTTTTACTAAAGAAAAGGTTTCTATTACTGATGAGGTAATTTTTGGTTTTGCTAAGAAAACCTATACAGCGGTTTCTAAAGTTCTAATAATTTCAAATTAGAAGAAAACAATATACTGACACGACAAAAAGCTTCATAAGTAATTGAATCTCTTGATGCTCCGTGGTTCGTCTGGCTTCCAAAGCGGGCAGCTTATCAAGCGGCATAGGTTATTTTAGAAACAAAACATATTGCATAATAAAGAATTAGAGGAACGCTGAATTAAATCCATGTCAAAAAAACTCGCGGTTATCATATTGGCAGCAGGAAAAAGCACCCGGATGAAATCTCATACCCCCAAGGTGCTCCAGCCGATTTGCGGCCGGCCGGTCTTAAGTTATGTTCTGGATACGGTGAAGGCGCTTAAGGCAGCGAAGGTAGTGGTGGTTTTGGGGTATCAGCACCGCGAGGTCAGGAAATATCTCCCCCGAGGGATTAAGATAGTTTTGCAAAAAAGGCTTTTAGGCACTGCCGACGCCGTAAAGGTCGCCCTCCCGGCGCTGGGGAATTTCCGCGGCACCGTCCTCGTTCTCTACGGAGACGCCCCTTTATTGAAAATAGCCACTGTCAGGGATTTATTGAAACGGCACCTGGAGAATAATGCCGATGCTACCCTTTTGACCGCAAGATTAGAGCAGCCGGCAGGTTACGGAAGAATCCTTCGGGATAACTGCGGCAGTATCTGTGGCATAATCGAGGAGAATAATGCCGATGACTACGAGAAGGATATCAAAGAGATTAATACCGGGGTCATCTGTTTTGATAAGAAGGTTTTGACGGCCGCCTTAAAAGAGGTCAGGCGCGACAATAGAAAGAAAGAGTATTACCTTACCGATACCGTCAGTATCATCTATAAGAAAAAGGGGATAATCTATAACCTCGCTATTGCCGACGTCCGGGAGGCGATGGGGATAAATGCGCGTTCGGATTTAGCCCGGGCCAACCGCATTATGCAATTGCGCCTGAATGAAGAAATTATGCGTTCCGGGGTGACCATTGTTGACCCCGGCACTACCTTTATTGATTACGGGGCCAGGATCGGACAGGACACTACCATTTACCCCTTTACAGTTATAGAAAGAGATGTTAAAATTGGAAAATATTGCAAGATCGGCCCCTTCGCGCATCTGAGGGCCGGTACCCGCCTGGCAGATAAAGTAGAAATAGGCAATTTTACCGAGGTGGTGCGTTCTACAATCGCCCCCCATACCCTGATGAAACATTTCAGTTATTTGGGCGACAGCCGTATCGGCCGGGAAGTTAATATCGGCGCAGGCACGGTCACCGCCAATTTTGACGGCAGGGATAAGCATATCAGCGTTGTTAAGGATAAGGCCTTTATCGGTTCGGATACGGTGCTGGTCGCCCCCCTTAAGATAGGCAGGGGCGCGAAGACCGGCGCCGGCGCAGTGGTAGTGAAGAACAGCAATATCGCCGATTACAGCGTAGTGGCCGGGGTCCCGGCAAGGGTCATTAAAAAAACGGGAAAGAGGAAATAAATGGATAAACTATCAATCTTAAGCGGTAATGCCAATATCGCACTGGCAAGGGATATCTGCAAGTCTTTGAAGGTTAAACTTAGCGATGCCGTCATTGAACGTTTCAGCGAAGGCGAGATTCGCGTCAAGATTAACGAGAACGTGCGCGGCAAGGATGTATTTGTAATTCAGCCCACCTGTCCACCACCCAATGAAAACCTGATGGAATTATTGATTATGATTGATGCCTTGCGCCGCGCTTCCGCCCGCCGCATTACCGCGGTGATACCCTATTTCGGTTATGCCCGTCAGGACAGGAAGGACCAGCCGCGGGTGCCGATTACCGCGAAACTGGTGGCTAATCTTTTGACCGTTTCCGGCGCCAACAGGATTCTCACCATGGACTTGCACGCCGGCCAGATTCAGGGGTTCTTTGACCTGCCGGTGGACCATCTCTTTGCCGTCGGGGTCTTCGCGGATTACATCAACAAACTCAAGCTCAAGGACCTGGTGATAGTATCCCCCGACGTGGGAGGCATTAAAATGGCGCGCGCTTATGCCAAGAGATTTGCTGCGCCCCTGGCTATTATCGATAAGAGGCGCGATTCGCCGGATAAGACCGAAGCGATGCACATACTCGGAGAGGTCAAGGGTAAAAACGCGGTTATCGTAGATGACCTTATCGCTACCGGCAGTTCCCTCATAGAGGCGGCGATAGCGCTTAAGAAGGCCGGGGCATTAAGTATCCGCGCCGCAATCAGCCACGGCGTATTATCGGGCCCGGCGCTCGAGCGCATTGATAAATGCAAAGAATTAAAAGAACTGGTGATTACCGACAGTATCCCCATGGATAAGAAACACCCCAAGGTCAGGATTTTATCGATAGCCGAGCTTCTGGGGGAGGCAATCAGGAGAATCCACAACGAGGAATCCGTGAGTTCCTTATTTGATTGAAGAAAGAGGTTAGTTAAAAATGGAAGAGATAGTTTTAGACGCGCAACTAAGGGAAGGATTGGGGCGTTCAAAGGTCAATGCCGTCCGTAAGGGCGGTTTTGTGCCCGGGGTAGTTTACGGAGAAGGCAAAGGGTCCTTGTCCGTTCAATTTTCGCACCACGAATTAATACGGCTGGCGCATGAGCACCGGCTGGAGAATTCCATCATCAAGCTCAAGATTAAAAATGACAAGAAGCCGAGCCGTTCCTGTCTGGTGAAGGAAATCCAGTATGACCCGGTCAAGGGCGACATCATCCACCTGGATTTTAACGAGATTTCTTTAACCGAGGCCATTAAGATTAATGTCCCGGTAGTGGCTAAAGGCGAACCGATGGGGGTAAAGCAGGAAGGCGGCTCTCTCGAGCACATCCTCTGGGAGATTGAAGTGGAATGTTTGCCTGCGGATATACCCAAAGAGATTGAAGTTGATGTCAGCGCCCTGAAAATCGGCGACAATATCCACGTCAAGGATATTACCTTCCCTGCCAAGGTCAAGGTTCTTAATGAGCCCGACGCGATTGTGCTTTCCGTTGCCGCGCCGATAAAGGAAGAGGTAGCCGCACCGGCGGTAGAAGGCGCAGAAACGCAGGAACCCGAGGTAATCAAGGAGAAGAAAGAGGTTCCGGCCGAAGAGCAGGAACCCGGGGAAGAGAAAAAGTAGCTTGCGGGGCTTAAAAAGGTTTTAGGATGAGGCTGATCGTAGGCCTGGGTAATCCGGGCAGGCGCTATCTAGATTCAAGACACAACATCGGTTTTACGGCAGTTAAGGCCTTAGCCAGAAATTGCAAAGGTTCTTTCAAAAAAGAAAGCAGCGTTGCCGCGCTTTCGGCCAGAGTCAGGATTGCGGGAGAGACGGTGATTTTAGCCCTGCCGCTTGAGTTTATGAATCTTTCCGGCATCGCGTTAGCAGCCCTGCTTAAAAAATACCGCTTGGATCCGCAGGCGCTTTTGGTTGTCTGCGACGACCTCGACCTTGCGCTGGGAAGGCTAAAGATAAAATCCCGCGGTTCTTCCGGAGGGCACCGCGGGCTGCAGTCCATAATAGATGTTTTAGGCACTAAGGATTTCAGCCGCTTACGGCTGGGGATCGGCAGGCCTTTTAAAAATAGCGATGCCGCAGGGTATGTTTTAGCGGCTTTTACCGGAAAGGAAAAGGAAATAGTCCGTCGCCTGATAAATAAGGCAGCGGCATGCTGTAAAACCTGGGTCAGCAAGGGAATAACCGAGACGATGAATATCTTCAACAAGAGGAGTAGTAATGAAAAAGTATGAAGCAATGGTTCTCGTAAGACCGGATTTATCCGAAGACGAAAAAAAGGCGCTCTTCAGCCAGATTAGCGATACGGTGACCAAGAATAACGGCAAGGTAACGCAGGCCGATATCTGGCTGGAGAAAAAGAAATTAGTCTTCCCTATCCGCAAATACCGCGAGGGCACGTATTACCTGATGAATTTCACGGTTGCGCCGGCGGCAATAACCAAGATAAACTACGCTTATAAATTGAACGAGAATATCTTGAGAGTGCTCATTATAAAGATAGAATAAGGTAAACCAAAAGGGGGGTACCTATGGATGAGCTATTAGTAACGGCGATTTTGCGGAGGGTGTCCTTGGCAATCAGCATGGTCGGTATTATCGGCGGATTGGACCTGATATTCGGCGCGAAGATAATCATCGCGGTAAAGCGTCTGTTGGACAAGGCCTATAATTTCGACAAGACTATCAACGACCCCAATAGCAGGAAGTGGTTGGGAGCCATTATGCTCTTTGTTTCCGTGGTCATGCTCCTGTTATTGATGACGACGAAATAGGGGTATAAGTAAAAAACTGCGTAACCTTATTAAAAAAGTGGAGGCGGATATGGATGAGGTTATATTCGGCGAAATTTTAAAGAAAATATCCCTAGTTGCGATTATCGTCGGGGCGCTGACGGGTTTAGACCTGCTTTCCGGCGCCAGAGCCCTCTCCGCCCTTAACAAGATATCCGCGAGAAGGCTTTCGCTTGACGATGCCATAACCCGCCCCATGGCAAGAATTATTTTAGGCGTTGTTTTTCTGGTTATTTGCGTTTTTCTGCTGTTAGTAGTGCTAAGGACAGGATAATTACGAAGGATTTGCGCTTTTGGAGGAGAGTATAAGATGGCTAATTTCAATAAGGTTTTACTTATCGGTAATCTGACGAAGGACCCCGAATTGCGCTATACCCCGCAGGGGACGGCGGTAGTAAATTTACGGCTTGCCGTTAACCGCAGGTTCCGCGACCGGAACCAGGAACTGAAAGAAGAGGTCTGCTTTATCACCGCGGTTGCCTGGGATAAACAGGCGGAGACCTGCAACCAGTATCTCCACAAGGGCAGCCCGGTTTTCATCGAGGGGAGGCTGCAATCGCGTTCCTGGGAGGATAACGCCGGCCAGAAGCGCAATACCATTGAGGTGCGCGCAGAGCGCATTCAATTTTTAAGCAGTGCCGGCGGGCAAAGAGAAAGCGCCGCCGCCGAAGAGGTAACTGAACCGTCGTCGAGCGCACCACCGGCATCCACCGAATCATCCTGGTTAGAAGAAAGCGAGGGCGAAACTAATGTTAACGAGGGGCAAGTTTCCTAGAAAGCCAAAGACCGCCAGAAAAAAAGGGCTCTTTACCAGAAAAAAAATCTGCCGTTTCTGCGCGGATAAATCCCGGACTATCGATTACAAGGATTTAAGAACCCTGGAATCTTTTATCAAAGAAAGGGGCAAGATTGTTTCCAGCCGTTTCTCCGGAAACTGCCTGAAGCACCAACGCAGATTATCCGAGGCAATACGCAGGGCGCGTTTTATCGCGCTGATATCCTGCGCCCCCAATTAAAACAGGACAGCGATGGAGGTAATCCTTACCAAAGACGTGGAAAAACTCGGCAAGGCCGGCGAGGCGGTGAAGGTAAAAGACGGCTTTGGCCGTAATTTCCTTATCCCGCGGGGCCTGGCGGTGTTTTCCAACGCCGCCAACCTTAAGAAGCTGGAAGCGGAGAAGCAAAAGAGGCTCCAGCAGCAGGAAAAGGCCAAGTCTGTTGCCGGGCAATTGAGGGACAGGTTAGCAAATCTCTCCCTGACGCTGGCGGTTTTAACCCACGAAGATGAGAAACTCTACGGCAGCATCGGCGAAGCGGAGATCGTGGGCGCCTTAAAAGAGGAAGGCTTCGATATCGATAAGAATGCTGTCGTTTTGAAGGAACCCATCAGGACCCTGGGGATTTTTGAGGTCCCTCTTGTCCTGCATCCCGAGGTTTCTGCCAAAATAAAAGTCTGGGTCGTAAAGAAATAATTAACGCCGCAAGTTGAAAATTATGGATGCGCTCAAGGTTTCCGATACGATTCTGGAAAAACTCCCCCCGCAAAACCTGGAAGCCGAGATGGCGGTATTAGGTTCGATGTTAATGGACGAGAACGCCATTGCGGTAGCCATCGAATCGCTGGAGAGGGAGTTTTTTTACAAGGATAACCACCGTAAGATTTTCGACGCAATCCTGGAGCTATACGAGGCCAACAGGGCAGTCGACCTGATTACCCTTACCGACGAGCTCAAGAAAAAAAACATCCTGGAAGAAATCGGAGGCGTAAGCTTTCTGACGGGACTGGTCAATACCGTGCCTACCTCTGCCAACATCAGCCACTACGTAAATATTGTCAAAGGCAAAGCGACGCTTCGGGCTCTGATAAATAATGCCACCCAGGTCATCTCGATGTGCTACGAGAGCGAGGGCAATATCGACGAGGTGGTAGACAGGGCCGAGAACCTTATTTTTGAGGTCAGGGATAAAAAGCCCCAGAGTACCCACGCGCACCTTAAGGATATTATTAAAGACAGCATCGAGACCATTGACATGCTTTATCAGAAAAAGAGCCATGTCACCGGTATCGCAACGGGTTTTATAGATTTCGATATGAAGACCGCGGGCTTACAATCTTCGGATTTTATCGTCATTGCCGGAAGGCCCTCGATGGGCAAGAGCGCGTTCGCCATTAATATCGCCGAGTACGCCGGAGTGGTAGGGAAAGTCCCCCTGGCACTCTTCAGCCTGGAAATGTCAAAGCAGCAGCTGGTGCAGAGGATGTTGTGTTCCCATGCCAGGGTAGACGCGCATAAGGTGCGCACCGGGTATCTGGCGACTTCGGACTGGCCGAAACTGACGGCAGCCGCGGGAAAACTTTCCGAGGCCCCCATTTTTATCGACGATGCCCCTGCGATTTCAGTGATGGAACTGCGCGCCAAGGCGCGGCGGCTGAAGTCCCAGCACGATATCAAGCTGATTATCCTGGATTACATGCAGTTAATGCGCGGGGCAAGCAACGCTGAAAGCAGGCAGCAGGAGATTTCGGAGATTTCGCGTTCTTTGAAGGCCCTTGCCCGCGAATTACACATCCCCCTGATAGCGATAAGCCAGTTATCGCGCGCGGTAGAATCGCGCACCGACCACCGTCCGCAACTTTCGGATTTAAGAGAGTCCGGGGCCATCGAACAGGATGCCGACGTGGTAGTGCTGATTTTAAGGGAAGAATACTACAGCCCTACCCCGGATAACCAGGGGACGGCCGAGGTCATCGTCGCCAAACAGCGTAACGGCCCGGTCGGCTCGCTAAAACTTTCTTTTATCAAGGAATACGCCAGGTTTGATAATCTCGCCCGGATAGAATAGTGATGAGTGATGCCGTAGTATTTTCCCAAAGGAGGGTATCATGAAAAAAAGAGCGCTTACATTACTGGAGTTGATGCTGACAATAATAGTCGCAGGCATACTGGCGAGTTTCGCCCTGCCCCGCTATCAGAATTTTATAGAGGAGCAGAAGGCCAAGGTTTGCGAAACCAACCTGAAGACCCTACAGCAGGCCCTGGATATTTACGCTATTGACCACGATACCATGCCTGCCAGTTTGAGCGAACTTCCCGACGAAGCCATCAATAAAGCCTTTGCCGGCATTCTGCGGGAGAAGGGCTCCTGGCGTATCAAATTAGCCTATTTCATCGTCGATTTAAACCGCGACAATCTCCTTTATGCCGCAGTGGCGTCGCCTTTTGTCAAGGAATTGGGCCGTAATGACCAGAAAGCCCTGGTTTGCCCCAAGGATACGGAGGTGCTGATGCACGGCGGTATCTCTTACGGTGTTAATAGCAAACTAGCCAAATTGAGGAAAAGGGATTATAAAAAAGTTTCCGATACTGCGGTACTGATTGGCGACTGTGATATGCCGGTATTCAGCGACCTTTCCGAGTTGAAAGACAGGCACAGTTACCACAGGAACGCTTTTGACAAACAGAATTATGCCCTGGTTATAACCAGGAAAGGAACACACCTCGCAACCGGCGGCTTGTTATCGCCGTTAATATCCTCCCTGTCCAGTCCGCAGATTAAAGCGGCATTATTGTCGGCATCGCTGGATTTAACCAAAGAATCGGGCACCGGAGAAGACGGCAGCCTTTTTGCTCTTGTTGAGGAAGTTGAGGAGCCGAAAGGTCCTCCGGCGGGGACCACTGCCGGAACAGAGTCAGCGACGGGCGCTTCCGCTGCGGGTGAGGAAACAGGCAGCGCGGCGACAGGAGGTTACGGTACTGAAGGAGAAGCCGGTGCTTCTGCGGCAAGTTACGGTCAGGCCGGTAATGTAACCGTTACTGAAACAGGTACCGCTGCGACAGGTACCGCTGCGACAGGAGAAGAGGCCGCAGACGCCGCTAAGAAGCAGGGAGTTTCCTATGGCGGCGGCGGTCAAGCCGGGAATCTTACTACCCCTGAAAAAACATCCGCTCCGCCGGCCTACATACCGGGCGAAGAAAGAGGCGGCGCTACCGCCCCCGTAACGACGCAGGAAACCAAGAAGAAACGCAGCGTCACGGTATCCGGAGAAGGAGAAGAGGAGTGCTGGTGTAAAGATAAGGAGGGGCATTTTTACCAGTCTTCCTGCCCTTGCCCCAAGGAACCCGAATAAGCGATCCATATAAAGAAGGACGAGCAATGATAGTCCTTATTTTTAACGGCAGGCATTGAAAAATAAGAGCGAATACCTAAAATTCACACTGCTGGCTTGCTGTATCTTCCTGCTTAGTTATTCCTTTCCCTTTATTACCCCCCCAAAAATCTCATCTGCTATTAGCGACCTTTCCTTCTGGTATGCCTATACCTTCTCGCGTAGCGCCGTCAAGCCGCTCAAGATTGTCGGTATCGAAATTGACGATTATTCCCTCAATAAGGTTACCTCGCGCTGGCCATGGAAGAGGGCAGTCTATGCCTCGCTTATCAGAATCCTCGATAAAGAAAAGGTAAATACCGTCGGGGTTGATTTTGTTTTTGCCGGAGAGTCGGAAAGCAGGGATGACGACTTGGCTTTAAAATCAGCACTCAACGCATCTTCCTCGCCCGTGGTGCTGGCGCACCTCTTTGATTATGAAAAGGGCTATCCGGTCCTGCCTTTGGCAGGGGCAGGGGATATCAGCTATCGTGCCGGAATGGTCAATACCCCGCAGGACAATGATTCCAAGGTGCGCCGCCTGCGCAGTTACATCGCCCTCGATAACAAGATTTATTATTCCTTTTCGGTAATGCTGGCGGCTTCTTTTTTAAAACGCGCCCCGGAGGATATCGTAACGGCAATGCCGCTTGCCAAAAACAAGACCTTTATCATAAGTTACCTTTTGAAAAGCAGGGATATTACGCGGGTGAGTTTTTACGATATGCTGGAAAACCTTGAAGCCCTGAAACAAAAGCACGGCAGCGGTTTTTTAAAAGACAGCCTGGTTTTAATTTATCCCGCAGCCGGCATCTTCCGGGATAAGTATATCACCCCGATTGGAGAAATGCCCGGCGGGCTTCTGCATCTTAACGGCGCGGTGGATATCATTACCGGCCGCCTCCTGCGAAGCCTTAAAATCCTGGAGGCGTTATTTTTCATCTTATCGCTGTTGGCCATTTCCTATATCTTAAGCCGCAGCGGATTTTTAAGCGGCCTGCTCTTTACCTTGGGGGTATTTCTGGCGAATCTCTGGCTGGCGGTGTTGCTTAACCTTAAAGGAATCCAATTAGACCATTCCCGCACCGTTATCTTCGGCCTGCTTTTTTTTATCGCCGGCAGCCTCTATAAATACCTCTTTTTTCTCGGCCAACTCCTGAAGATAAAAGACAAAGTAACGATTGACCCGCTAAGGAATATCTTTACCTTAAGGTATTTCTATCACCGCCTGGAGCTGGAACTTAAAAAGATATATTTCCGCAAAGATTTCTACCTGGTGTTCATAAACCTCGGCCTATTCAGCGATGTCACTCGGGATTCCTCGCTTGAGAGCGTAAGAGAGCTCTGGCGCCAGATTAACGGCGTCATTTCCGTAAAGAACAGCTTCTGGTCGGTCTATAGCCAGGATGAATTAGTGGGGTGTATCGTAAGCGCGCCTTCCAGAATAGATACCCTGGCGCATTCGCTGCATACCGGCCTGGTGGCGCTCTTTAACGAGAAAGGGATTGCCTCGAAAATTAAGGTCTCCTGCTTTAAGCTAAGGAAGGGCTATAATATCAGGGAACTGCTTTTTATCCTCTCATCGGAATTAAAAAAGGAAAGCCCAGCGGTAGTTTTATTAAAGGATAACGAGCTTGCCAGGCTTTTCAAGGTCTCGCAGTTAAAAGGCAAGGAGGTGGAGCGTCTTCTGGACAGCCTCGGTGAGGATATCGACGAGAAAAACCGCCAACTGCTGCTGCTGATAGAGAACCTCAGAAAGGAGCATGCCAAGACTAAGGAGGCCTTCTTTGAGATTATCGCCTCCCTCGTCAACGCCCTGGAAGCACGCGACCCCTATACCCAGGGGCATTCCCAGCGGGTAGCCAATTATGCCCTCCGGCTCGCGGATAAATTAGGATGGAGCGGCGAAGAAAAGGAGAAACTCCAAAAGGCCGCGCTCCTGCATGACCTGGGCAAAATCGGCATCCCCGACAGCATCCTGCATAAAAGAGACGGCCTGAACGAGGAGGAGTTCGATTTTATCAAGAAACACGAGATTATCGGCGTCAAGATCCTGGAGCCCTTAAAAGAGTTTAGCGAGATACTGCCCTGGATTATGTATCACCATGAAAAGTGGGACGGCACGGGCTACCCCCACGGCTTGGCCGCGGATGCTATTCCCCCGGCCAGCCAGATCCTTGCCATTGCCGACGTCTACGATGCCCTGACTACCGGCAGGGATTATAAACATGCATTTTCCGTGCCGCAGGCCCTGGAGGAATTGCTGAAAAATAAAGGCGCATATTTTAACCCGCGCCTGGCGGATATATTTGTAGATATGATGCGGGAAGCGCCGCCTAAAAAATAATTTGCATCTTAAATAGATTGTGCTATACTAGATTAATTTAATAAAGGGTTGATTATGCGCAAAATTATAATTTTGACTTTGGTTCTGGCGATGGGCGCCGCGATATTGCTGCTTACGGCAGTTCTTGCGGCGGATGAACAGGCGGGGGGGGCCGGCCAGCAGCCCCTGCGGACCGTGACGGCTATTGAAGTCAGGGGCAACAAAAATATCAGCACCAACGCCGTTGTCTCCAAGATGAAGACGCGGGTGGGCTCCGCCTATCGCGAGAATATCATCAGCGACGACCTCAAGCGCCTGTATCTGTTGGGATTTTTCAGCGATATCAAGATTGACACCGAGGATTATAACAACGGGGTCAGGGTCGTTATCACCGTCACCGAGCGTCCCGTCATTGAAAAGATTACCTTTAGCGGTATCACCCGCCTGAAGATGAGGGATGAGAAACTTAAGGAACAGTTAAAATCCAAGGAGACCCAGTACCTCGATTACCCCAGCCTTACCGAAGACGTGCGCACCCTGCAGAAACTTTACGAAAAGACGGGGTTCAGCCAGGCCGACATTAATTACCAGGTGGATATCGACAAGGAAAGCAATAAAGCCAGGGTGCAATTTCTGGTGAACGAAGGCAGGCGGCTGCGGATTAAGGACATCCTCATAAAAGGCAACACCGCCTTCAGCGATAAACGCATCCTCAAAATTATGAAAACCAAACACGCCTGGTTCTTTAATGCCGGCGTATTAAAAGACGAGGTTCTCTCCGAGGATATCGAGCGCATCAAGTCATTCTATCGTAATGCCGGTTTCGCCGATGTGGCGGCGGAATATGAGATTAAACCCGACGTCAGCAGGCCGTATTTATTGTATATTACGGTAAGGATTCAGGAAGGCAAGAAGTACCTCGTGGGGAATATCGTTATCCGGGGCAATAAGGATATCCCGGAGAAAGAGATACTCGCGCGGCTTAAAGAGTGCATCCCCGGCGGGGTCTTCAGCCAGGAGGGTTTAAGGCAGGACATCGCCAATATCCAGGGTTTGTATTTTGACCGCGGTTATATCTCCTGTCAGGTGCAGGAAGCGGTTTCCCTTAACCCCGACATCGGGAGGGTCGACGTCGCCTATAACATCATTGAGAATAAAGTCTCTTATGTGGATAAGATTAAAATCCGCGGCAATGTCAAGACCAAGGATGTGGTTGTCCGGCGGGAACTCAGGATCAGGCCGGGCGACAGGTTTGACGGCGAGAAATTGAAACGCAGCAAGGAAAGGCTGCAAAACCTGGGTTTCTTCGAGGAGGTTAATTACGACGTCGAGGAAACGCCGGTTGAAGACAGGAAGGACCTTATCGTCGAGGTCAAGGAGTCCAAGACCGGCGCCTTCAGTTTCGGCGGCGGATACAGCAGCGTGGATGAGTTCCTGGGTTTTGTGGAAATCGAGCAGAAGAACTTCGACTGGAGGAACTGGCCTTATTTTACCGGGGACGGACAGGATCTGAAGTTACGCGCCTCGATGGGAACGGTAAGCGAGGGCTACGACTTAAGTTTTACCGAACCCTGGCTGTTTGATTATCCGGTTTCTTTCGGGTTCGATGTCTATAAACGCACCCATAAGAGAGAGACCGATATCGGTTACGGTTACGACGAGGATATCGTGGGTTTTGACCTGCGGCTGGGCAACGAGATTTCCGAATATATCCGGGAAGACCTGGTTTATCGACACGACAGCATCAAGATTTCCAATATTACCTCCGATGCCACGGATGATTTGAAAAAGGAAGACGGCTCCAACACCATCAGCAGCCTGCAGTACGGGCTTACCTTTGACAGCCGCGATAACGTCTTTGACCCCACCAGGGGTAACGTGCTAACCGGCTCGATAGAATGCGCCGGCGGTCCTTTCGGCGGCACCAAGGATTTTTTGAAATTCTTCAGCCGCGCCTCGCATTACATCCCGCTCTTCCGCGGTTCGGTGCTGGAATTCAGGGGGAGGCTGGGCCTGGCAAATAATTACGGCGATTCCGACGACATCCCGATATATGAAAGGTTTTTTGCCGGCGGCGCCTACACCATAAGGGGCTATCACGAAAGGAAGATCGGTCCTATTGACCCCGCATCCGAGGATCCCCTGGGCGGCGAGGCCATGCTTGTAGGCAACGTCGAATACAGTTATCCGCTGTTCAGTTTTATGAAGGTGGCGACTTTCTTTGATACCGGCAATGTCTGGACCAAAAGCAGTAAAATCGGCTCAGGGGGATTCAAGAGCAGCATGGGTTTTGGATTCAGGATTAAGACTCCCATCGGCCCCATCTTGCTTGATTACGGCATCCCTTTCAATAAGGAACCTGGCGAGACTGAGAAGGGCAGCGGAAGATTCCACTTCAGTATGAGCCACGGTTTTTAAACCTGAAATAAAACCGCAATTCCCGCATAGGGTTACATAAACCGGCTAAAATAACAGCAATAAATAAAGGAGGAGATTAGATGAGAAAAAGGTTGGTAATTTTAATCGGCGCTATTTTCACTCTGGGGATACTCTCCCAGGTTGCCCTCGCTGCGGATAAGTTCGCTTATGTGGACTTAAGCCGCCTCTTTAGCGAATACAACAAGACCAAAGATTACGACAAGGTCTTGACCGAAAAAGAGCGCGTTTACGGCAACGACAGGGACAAGAAGGTCAATGACGTCAAACAGCTTCAGGATAAGATTAACCTTTTAAGCGAAAAAGAGAAAGAAGCCAGAAAACCGGAGCTCGAGACCAAGATTAAAAATCTTCAGGAATTTGACCGTCAGCAGCAAACCGACCTGCGCAAAGAGCAGAACGATAAGATGAAGGAAATCCTCAAGGATATCGAGGACGCGGTAAAGCAGTATGCCGAGAAAGAGGGTTATACCATGGTCTTTAACGACCGCGTATTGGTTTATCAGACGAAGAGCCTCGATATTACCGATAAGATTATCACGATACTCAATAAAGGTTATAAGAGATAATGCCCGAGGTTAAGAAGACCTTAAAAGAAATCGCCCGGATTATCGGCGGCGAGGTGGTCGGTAACGGCGATATCGTCATCACCGGCGTATCCGGGATAAAGGAGGCCGAGGAGGGCGATATTACCTTTCTGGCCAATCCTAAATACGCGCCACTTCTGGAGAAGACGCGCGCCTCGGCAGTGATTACCTCGCGCGATGTCACTGCCTGCGGCAAGCCCATTATCCGCACCGATAACCCCTCTCTGGCATTCACCAAGATAGTATCTTTTGTGCTGCCGGTAGAGATAAGACACCCCGGGGGGATTCATCCCTCGGCAGTCATCGCCAAAGACGCAAAGCTGGGCAAGGGCGTAGGTATCGGGCCTTTTGTGGCGATAGCGGAGGGCGCCTCAATAGGCGATAACACCGTAATATATTCGGGTTCTTATATCGGCCACGACACCGTGGTAGGAAGTGATGTCATTATCTATCCCAACGTCTCGATACGCGAACGCATTACCATCGGCAACAGGGTAATCATCCACAGCGGCACGGTAATCGGTTCAGACGGGTTTGGTTTTGTAAGCGTAGAAGGTCGGCACCATAAGATCCCCCAGACCGGCACGGTTGAAATCGGGGATGACGTGGAGATTGGCGCCAATGTTACCATTGACCGCGCGCGCTTCGACAAGACGGTAATCGGCCGCGGCACCAAAATCGATAACCTGGTGCAGATTGCGCATAATGTGGTGGTCGGGGAAGATTCCCTTATCGTGGCACAGGTGGGTATCTCCGGCAGCACTACGGTCGGCAATAACGTTATACTTGCGGGCCAGGTAGGGATAGTCGGGCATATCAGTATCGGCGATAATGCCATAGCCATGGCGCAGTCCGGGATAAACAAGCCCGTCCCTGCGGGGACAACCGTCTGGGGTTACCCTGCGAAGCCCGCTGAAATAGCGCGTAAGGTCAATGCCTGCGTGCAGAACCTTCCGCGTTTATACGAAACGATTTCGGAGTTAAAAAAGAAGGTTGCAGAACTTCAGGCTAAACTGGAGCAGAAATAAAGATGGAAATGCAAAAGACAATCGAAAAAGAGTTTTCTTTAAAGGGCATCGGCCTGCATACCGCCTGTAAGGTTACGGCCAAGTTTAAGCCTGCGGCGGCAGACAGCGGCATTACCTTTATCCGCACCGACCTTTCCTTGCGGCCGGCAATAAAGGCCTCGCTGGAGAACCTCCTTCCTCAATCCCGCAGCCCGCGGCGCACTTCACTCGGCAGGGATGGCGCAGAGGTGCATACGGTGGAACATTTTCTGGCTGCGCTTTCGGGCTTAGGCGTTGATAATATTACCGTGGAATTGGACAATAACGAACTGCCCGGAATGGACGGAAGCGGGATAAATTTTGCTGAGGCCTTGCTTAAGGCAGGCATTAAAGAACAGGATAAGCCGCGCCGTTATTATAGCCTTAAAGAGACGATTTTCATAGAGGAGGACGATACCTCTATTATTGCCTTGCCCTGCGAGGAATTTAAGATTTCCTACACCGTCAGTTACAACCACCCCCTGCTCCAGGCACAATTTAGAGAAATAACTCTTGGCAACCCGGAATTATTCAAGGAACAGATTGCTCCTGCCCGCACCTTCTGCCTGGAAGAAGAAGCAGCGGCGCTGCAGCAGCAAGGTATGGGGTTGGGCGCGGATTATAATAATACCTTAGTGCTCGGTAAAAACGGCGTAATCAAAAATAAGCTGCGTTACGACGACGAATTCATCCGCCACAAGATACTTGACCTTATGGGCGACCTTTATCTTTTATCCTCGTCCGTCAAGTGCCATATCATTGCCTTAAAGAGCGGCCATCCCCTGAACCTGAAACTCTTAAAGCGCATCGACCAGCAGCGCCAGAGGTATGATGCCGCCGGCATAACCCTCGCTTCCCAGCCGCAGGAGGGCCAGCCGATTGAAGTGGACGAGATTATGAAGATACTCCCGCACCGCCACCCCTTTCTTTTAGTGGACAGAATTACCCATCTTGAAAAGGGCAAATGCGCGGCAGGGATTAAGAACGTTACTATCAACGATTATTTTTTCCAGGGGCATTTTCCCGGTAAACCCGTGATGCCCGGCGTTTTAATCATCGAAGCCATGGCGCAGGTCGGCGGGGTAATGATGCTTTCCTCCGAGGAGAACCGCGGCAAGATTGCTTATTTCATGGCGGTTGACAATGCGAGGTTTCGTAAGACCGTTATTCCCGGCGACCAGCTGGTGCTGGAGGTAACCGCCGGCAGGATAAAATCCCGCACCGGGCAGGTTTCTGCCAGGGCGCTGGTGGACGGCAAGGTCGTGGCGGAGGCGGATTTGATGTTTGCCCTCGCGGGAGATTAAGCCATGCAGGTTCATCCGAGCGCGATAGTTTCCAAGAAAGCAAAATTGGCCGATGATGTCAGCATCGGCCCTTATACTATAATAGGGGATAATGTCGCTATCGCCGGCGGCACCCGCGTCGGTGCGCACTGCCTCATAGAAGGCAATACTACTCTGGGTGAGAATTGCGAAATATTTACCGGCGCCGTTATCGGCAGCAGGCCGCAGGATTTGAAATACAGGGGCGAGAAGAGTTTTCTTAGGATAGGCGATAATAACATCATCCGCGAGTATTGCACCTTTAATCCCGGCACCGCCGAAGGAGGAGAGACCGTCGTCGGCAACAACAATCTTTTTATGGCGTATTCCCATATCGCGCATGACTGCCGCGTAGGCAACTACTGCACTATCGCCAACAACGGGACCCTTGCCGGCCACGTCACCATTGAAGACAGGGCGGTAGTAGGCGGCTTAGTGGCGATACACCAGTTCGTGAGGGTGGGCACAATTTCCATTATCGGGGGCTGCTCCAAGGTAGTGCAGGACATACCGCCTTATTCTACCTGCGACGGTCATCCTGTTAACATATACGGCCTTAATCTCGTGGGCCTTAGGCGCAGCCAATTCACAAAAGACGCCATACATCAACTCAACCTCGCCTTTAAGATACTCTTTAACAGCGGCCTGACCAGAGCCCATGCCCTCGAAAAACTCCAGGAGACAATCACCAGCCCGTGCGCCGAAGTCCTTCACCTTGTCGATTTCGTAAAAAATTCTCAAAGAGGGATAAGCCCCTCCTGCCGCAAGCACGCTGCCGGCGCTAAACCCGAAGATAATAACCTATAAATTATGGAAAAGATCGGCTTGATTGCCGGAAACAGGAAATTTCCCCTTTTATTCGCCGCGGCCGCCAGGAAAAGAGGCAATAGTATTGTGGCGGTTGCCATAAAAAAAGATACCAGCCGTAAATTAAATAATTTCGTTGATAAAATCTACTGGTTGGGGCTGGATGAGTTTTCCCGGATGCTCGAAATATTTAAGGCCGAAGGCATCAGCCGGGTGGTGATGGCCGGCCAGATAAGCCCTGCCCGGCTCTTCAGCCGCGAGGTGCAAAACTGCCGGGAATTAAAAGACTTCCTCGGCGGTTTAAGTGACAAGAGGGCGGATAGTATTTTTAGAGCGGTTGCCCAGCGCCTCCGGGAAGCGGGGATAGAACTTCTGGATTCCACTGTTTTTATGGAGGAGTTCTTTCCGCAAAAAGGGACGCTGACTAAAAGGGCGCCCAACTTTAGCGAATTGGAGGATGTCTATTTCGGGCTTAACCTCGCTAAGGCAATCGGTTCTCTGGACATCGGGCAGACCGTGGCGGTAAAAAACAAAGCGGTGGTGGCGGTGGAAGCCCTCGAAGGCACGGATAACCTCATCCGGCGGGCCGGTAAAATCACCAGGGGCGGCTTTACCCTGGTTAAAGTCAGTAAACCCAAACAGGATATGCGTTTTGATGTGCCGGTAGTGGGGTTGAATACCGTCAAGGTCCTCCGGAGGGCCGGCGGCAGTTGTCTGGCTATCGAGGCGGGCAAAACCCTTTTTATCGACCAGCCTGCTGCGGTACGGCTTGCGGACAGAAAAAACATCGCCATTGCGGCAGTATAAAAAATCTTGACACTGCCGTATTTGTCGGGTATAACATAGATTGCAAAGAACAAAGGAGGCTGGTATGGCAAGCATTTACAGACTCAAAGCCACGGAATTTAAATTTTTTGCACCACAGGCCAAAAAGGTTAACTTAGCCGGCAGTTTTAACAGCTGGAATACTAATTCCCTTGGCGCCAAAAAGGATTCCAAGGGCAATTGGACGGTTAAAGTGGGTTTGAGACCGGGAAGGCACGAATATAAATTCTTAGTTGACGGCTCCTGGGTCAATGACCCGCGCTGCAAAAGTTGCGTGGCAAATTCCTTCGGCAGCAGTAACTGCGTCATTGAGGTAAAGTAAACGTTATTAACCCCACCTTAAGAGCGTTAAACCCCAGCAAAAGGTGGGGTTTTATTTTGCGATGAGATACGTCTACGGTCCGGTAAAATCAAGGCGCCTCGGTTCCTCTTTGGGGATAAGCCTTACCCCCCATAAGCTTTGCAGTTTTGATTGCGTCTACTGCCAGCTGGGAAACACCATCACCAAGACCACGGAGAGAAAGGAATATATCGATACCGCCGAGCTTTTAGAAGAACTGAAGTCCTGGCTGGAGCATAACGGCCCCTTGAAAGAAACCCTCAACTATCTTACCCTTGCCGGCTCTGGAGAGCCGACCCTGAATTCCAGGATCGGCGAGTTAATTACCCGGATAAAAAAACTTACTCCCATTCCCGTAGCAGTAATCACCAATGCCTCTTTATTAGACGACCCCGCCGTGCGGCAGGAAATAGCGCAGGCAGACTTAGTAC
>Ga0116202_10000680_pt1 | contig 19098 bp, 19 predicted proteins | sample LakKivw325mmetaG_FD_94479 | JGI IMG/M metagenome (GOLD analysis project Ga0116202, IMG submission 94479) | Anoxic lake water microbial communities from Lake Kivu, Rwanda to study Microbial Dark Matter (Phase II) - Lake Kivu water 325m metaG | ecosystem: Environmental > Aquatic > Freshwater >...
ACAACCTCAGGATACGAAGAACGTCGTTTTCGAAGATCCACTATTTGAGCCCAGCTCTCAGGAGGATAGACCTCGCCGAAACATACCCTATATCCTTGACATTGATGGGAATCTCACCGAAGGCACGACTGATGATGATGGGATGATCGAAGTGAGCATTCCTCCGAATGCCAGGCAAGGCCGATTGATCCTGGAACCTAGAACTACGAATGAGAGAATTCTACCACTGAATCTGGGTGGGCTCAATCCTCTTTCCGAGATCAGCGGCATAAAACACAGATTAAAAAACCTTGGATTTGACTGCGGAGATACTTCCGAGGAGACCACTCCAGCCCTGGAGGCGGCCCTGAGGGCCTTTCAGGAAAAGCATGGCCTCCAGGTGACAGGGGAAGCAGATCAGGTCACCAAAGATAAACTAAAGGATTTACATGGTTCTTAATAGTTGAAAAGAGAATGGTGTTTAGGAGTAAATTCTTATGTCAGCTGATGAAAGGATCAAGATAATTTTTGAAAGTGTCTATGTCTACAGGGATGCTGACTCCGTCGGTTCCGGAGATTGGTATTTTATTGCGAACGTTGATGGCCTTTCGGTCGGAGATCGTAATCGGGAATTTAATGCTGAGGAAAATAGGCCTATACCCTTACCTCAACCTCAGTGGTCAAAAGAGATCAATGTTGCAGGCAGGGATCTGAATAACGATCCAGTGATCGTCCGTTTCCAGGTGAAGGACTCTGATCTCACCTCAGATGAGGACTTGGGATCAATTGAACTTCGCCTGCGCAGAGATGTGCGTCAAGGTTCTGATTCTATTGAAGATTATAGGAGGCGTAATCCATACTTCAGGCTCAATTATAAGATCGAGCTTTCGGTATTGGGTCGCTTTGGTCCACACCCACCTGATGCTGTATTTGCAACTCGCCATCACCAAGGAAGCGTTTCATGCACCACAGTATCCGGAGGATCTTTCACGGCCCGGATGGAGATTTGTCCTGTTTTTCCCATACCCGATGATGCCGGATTCGTGCCTATCTCTTTTCCTCGTCCACCAAATGCTCCTCCACAACGAAATGTTACTTATGTCCCCGAAGACCTCAATCCAAATAGTCCAATCAATTACATTCCAAACCCACCCGCCATTCCCATCCTGAGCCCTGCGGATGCGAACGCAAACACAGCGGCTCGAATTGAGTTCACCTACTATCATCCAAGAACGCTCCGTTTCACAGATGTTGATCCCCGCCTCGAATGGAGTATCGTCCCGATTCCACCGTCGGTTCCAGCAGGAGGGCAAACTCGTGGAGGCGCTCGATTCTTGGGACCAAATCGTGGAACAAAGGTATTGGTCTATGGCACAGCAGAGGGTGAAGTCCGTTTAGAGATGCGTTTCCAGGGTGCTCTTTTTGCAACCTACCGGGCATTGGTCCTGCCAATCAGGCAGATTCAATATCGCGCAAACATTCTTAATGGCCCCGCGGGAAGCCAGCCACGTAGCGGACCGGAACATGTAAGAGATCATATTGCTATTGCCAACCGTTTTCTTCATCAGATGGCCATCGAATTGGTCCCAGATCCTGACAACACGGTTACGGACAGAGCAATAACAACGGGAATCCAAGGGATATTCCGAATCCGGGTTGCAGCAGGTGTCACCCGTAATATTCCTGTGACGGATTGGCCTCGGGCAACGAGACTAAATTACCGGCAAGGGGTTTTTAACATCGCCTACATCCATTCGTCTCAACGAACCAGGCGTGGAGGGCCCCGAGCTTTAGGCCTTGCTGATTCTTGGCTCGCCAATGGGGCGGGAAACACAATTATAGATAATGGGACGCCCAGCACCTCCTGGATTATTCCGACTGGTATACCCCCCGATGGAGCTGCAGGGAATGTTACCATGGCCCTACTCGATGCAAGGGAGCGAGATCCTGCACGATTTCCTCGACTCTTTGCCATGTCTGTCACGAATTTAAACGGTGATCCAGCTCTCCCAGCGGACCAACTCACCTATGGTGGCACCATTGCCCATGAGTTGGGACATGTACTCAACTTTCCCCACCGGGGAGTAGAGGACGGGGAGGATGGGTTAAACCATCCTTTTAATGAGAATGTCATGCATCGAGATAATCCCTCGGATGAGGCACAGGATTTTGACCTCATACAAACGCGGGCAGCTCATCAAAGCCTTCTGGTGAGGCCATGAGGCATCTCTCCCTTATTTTACTTCTGATGGGCCTGCCCTTACTTCAAACCGGTAGCCAGCCTCGGGCTGTCTGGATCCTTTATCAGACGACAAAGGAGGTTCGTATGTCTCAATCTGAGCCATCAAAAGAAGAGCAAAGGGCTCTGGCCAAAGAAGCCCTTGCTCTGGCAAGGAGCACTCGGCCGAAAGACCATTCCCTGCTTCTTCAACGTTTACGTTCAGAAGAATTTCTTAAAAAACTCGATTCTGAGAAAGCCTATGAGGGTTCTTCAAATCGCCTGCGTCTCAGTTATATTCTTCAAATACTGAGTAAGAATCCAGCGCCAAGTGCCCGAAGCGTGTTGGTGGCCCTCACTCAGACCCCGGACTTCTATAAGGAACCAGCCCGTGCAGATTTATTGATCGAAGCCTGTGCAGAGGTCCGGCCAGCGCCACCCGAGGTGATCGAGTTCTGGGACAATCATTCGCAGCCCGATGATGGATTTACTCATCTGACGATCGAAGCCGTTGTTGAAAATGGCAGTGAACCGGCCATTTCACTGCTTGAAAAAAAGATGTCCGATCCCAAACATGATGAGGAAGATAAACTCCACTGGATGCGCTCCAGCATATTGACCCACCGGAATGATTTGATCCTTCTTCAGGCATGCGAGCGCATGCTGGGGGGCAGTTTATCCGAGAATCTGCGCCTTTCTCTGGTTGCAGTCCTCTTTGACTATCGGCGGGAATGGTTTTCACCATCTGCGGTTCTAAAACCTCCCGATCGGGGGGGAGCCACTCCGCAGGCCTTTGAACAGCTCAGAAAGATCGGCAAATTTGCCCTGAACAAGATGAAGTTAAATGATGATCTCAGAAAAAAAGTTGAAAAGACTCTGGAGGAGATTAAAGAAAAATGATAAATGGATGTCTAAAATAAAGGAGGAATCAAAATGGCAAAGATGGGGAAGATGAGACCTGGGAGAGGAGGAGTTTCACCCAGAATTTTAGGAACAAGGGGGACTGCTAAGGAATCATCTCAGACCTCTAAAAAAGAACTCTTCGGAGCGGACCTCTATTGCAGGAAGGATCCTTTCGGGGCGAACCTCTACACCCAAAGGCCTCCCTTCGGCTCCGATTATTACTGGGACATCAACAGTGAAATGATTTTCGGTTAATCTTTGAGTGATCTTCAGGCACTTAAGAGGAGATTAAAATGAACAAGCGATTCTTATTCATCGTTTTCCTCACCCTTCCACTTCTCGTCCACTGCGCCCATCAACGCCAGGAGCCTCCTCCGCCAAAGGAGAAAACGGAGTTTTTACTGGTCGGTTATAAATCCGCCTCCGGTCAGCCGGAGGAGGTTGAGAAGAAGAAGGAGATCTATCATGCCCTCAAGGGCTTAATCGGTCAGAGCCATATCATGATCATCTACGATGCCTCCGGCAGTATGAGGGGGCGGCTCGGGGGAAAAGACCGGAAAAGGTTTGAGGCCGCTTTTGAAGGATTAAAACAGATTGTGACCCTCTTTAAACCGAGCGACCGGGTGGGGCTCATCGTCTTCGGAAGCAAAAAACCATCAGGCCTGACTCCGGAGGGAGTGATCATCCGGAAAGATTATCTCAGGGCCATGGAGGCCTGTGGCGATGTGGAGGTCATTTACAGCTCCCAGAAGAAGGGATTCAGTCAGAAGGAATTTTTAACGGCCATCCAGTTCCTCGGATCGGAAAAGGCCTATATCGGAGATACGCCCATCGGGTATAGTGTCCTGAAGGCTCACGGCCTTCTCAGGGGGTTGCCCAACTCCACGGCCATCTTGATTACGGATGGGGAGGAGACAGGTCCTTTGCTTGCACAGGGCATCTCAAGGGATAAGGCCTGGGAGCAGAGACTGAGAAGGCAATATCCCAACCTCGATGAGATGACCCTTTCAGCCTTTGATGCCATTAAAAGATTGGTGGATGAGAAGATCCATTTCAGCCCCATCCTTTACGGGCTTCAGGGTTCCAGTGATAAGGAGTCCCAGAAGATCAGGGATTTCTATCACAGGCTTGCCACCGCGAGCGGCAGCGCCTATCTCGAGGCAGTCACCCCGCAAGAGCTTTTGAATGCCTTCATGGATGCGGAGATGATGTCATTCAGCTATGGCCTCTACTCAACAGAATCTCAAAAAAGGGGGCAGTTGGTGGCCAGGGGAAAGGTGGGCATTCCTCTGATAGTGGAGGAGGGAAAATATCTTCTTCGAACCGATACCGAAAAACCCTTCGAACATGAGATCGAACTGAAGCCTCAGGCCAGGAATGTCTATTCTTTCAATGTGAGTAAAGAAGGCAAGATGAGCCTGGCGGCGGTGAAATAGAATACCTGAAGTTGAGAAAGGATAAAATATGAAAACCCTGTGGCTTTCTTCCATCATCCATTCGGAAGAGAAGGTGAGGAATCTGATCGCTCAACTCAAAACCTATGGCCTGGAGGTCAAAGGACATTTCTGGGAGGATGAGAATAGCAAGATGGCATGGGCAAAGGTGAGGGAGGAACTGATCAGGCCCGAAGTTACGCTCTGGCTCATTCTCACATCGGGCGAAAATTTGAAGAACCCCTCGATCCGCTACGGTCTCTCCCTTCTCACCTTGACGGTTCAGGCAAAAAGGGGCATCTCCTATCCGATCATCATTCTCCTCGACGATGGAGAGATCCCCTCTGCCGAAATCCTTCCCACCCCTTTAAAGGGTTGCGATTCCCTGTCCCTGACCGATCCGGCCATGGCGGCCAAACTGGTCGTCAAGGTGAATACACCTGTCAAAGAGATCCATCTGGATTATCGTCTCGATACCTACGGAAATCCCCATATCGGACAATGGTTGGAAGTAGGCCCGTTTCATACCACCTGGCCCGGAGTGATGTTTGGAGTGGAAGGTGCGGAGATCACCTTTCATGCAGTCGGCCCCAAGGGGTTCCTCCCCGACCAATCCACCCTCCATTATCCTTTAAAAGGTCTGAAATTAAATCTGGACCAGAAAGAATATACGGCCTGGGCCGCTCAGAACGAGCTCAATTCCGAAACTTCGTATTTCGTGAGAATCGAGGGATTTCCTGAATCGATCCTTTTCGGCCCTTATTCCACAGAAAAAGAGGCGGAGGTCTTTGTGGTTCAACTGAAATGATGGCTCCCGTTACCCTACCAGTTCAATTCCAATTCCACTCTATCTCCTGAAGGTAAAAGCTGGCGGGAAGGTTCGATCAACATCTTGACCCGGAGGGGTTGTTCCGGTTTAAGCCGGATTGCTGAAACCTCAACACTTCTGGGCCTGAGGCGGCCTGATTTTTCAAAGAACAGGAAAAAGCTTCTTTTCAGATTCTCCTCGAGGAGATCGGGTGCAATATCTTTCTCAAAATGGTCCTTACACCAGAGAAGAAATTGGGTGGTTCTGGAGAGGAAGAGTTGATAGCTCAAGGAAGCTCCTCCTGCTGTCGTCTCCTTCGGGATGAATGCAAAATCCTTATTGAGAGGTGAGATAAGAGGGGTGATTCCTCCCCGGATGAATTGCTCGATCCTCTCCTCACTGAAATTCGTCTCTGTGGGGATGGACCTTCCGCCCTCAATCGTATGAAGAGCCAAATCATTTAATCGAATCGTTTCCCACCCGGTAAATCCGGTTGGCCAGCCTGTCTTGAGAAAGCTTTGAAGGATGAGGCTCCCTGCTCCCCAGACCGGGCTGACCCAGGGCTTCTCCAGCTCATCGAAACGAACCCACTTAGGCTGATGGTCCGGACCATAGGGATATCGAGTTAAAAAGCGATTGCAGGTAATGGTCACCCATTTTGCAGCGGAAGATCCCTTTAAGCGGCGCCATTTGGCAAAAGCAGGTTCTTCGAGATAATGGGGCAGGAAGGGAAGTCTTCCGATGTCTTCCCATCGATCAAGGTAGAAAAACTTCGGGGTGATCCAGCAAAGGCTGGGAACCAGTAAGGTCTCCGAAAAGAGGGCGACCTTCTCAAGGAGTTCAAGGCTTCTGGGTGAGCTGTCAAAGGGAAGGTCAATGAGAATAAGGGAAGGGAGATCATCAACCAGCAGGAGCATGAGATGATTCAGGGCTTCCTCAAGCGTGTCGAGGGAAACGGGGACGATTTCAAAAGAGGTCTCTCCATTGACTCCTCTCTGTCTCATCAGATGATGTAGCCCCTGATAGGCAGATTCGAGTGTCCTGAAAGAAGGATCCGAAAAGAGGTGTCTCAAGACCTGTTGAAGCAGAAGATTGATCTGTGTGGCAAAGGGCTGGCCTTCGGGGGGAGAAACCGAATCCTCTCCTGACGTAGCGACCATCTTTAAAATGTGATCGAGAGGGCTTGAAACCTTTTCCTTTGGCTTTGTCCCTTCGAATCGAATCTCCACGGGAAGGTCCGGCCACTTTTTAAGCCGTCCATAGACCTCTGCTTCGGGAATGCCTCTGGTCTTCGCCTCCTCAATAAATCTCCTCGCCTCCAGGAGATTCTTGAGAGAAGGATGGTTTTCAAGGAGGCGATCGGGATGGAAATCCCCAAACCTCTTAAAACGAAAAATTAAACGATCCCATTGACAGAGGTCCGGAGGAAGGGAGATGGAGAGCGAAGGACCCAGCTCCTCCATGATCTGATCCGGATGGTCCGGATCGACCCGCATCGGCTCATGGGGGGTGGTCTCTCTTTCCTGGGAGGTGAATTGCCCCAGGGCCAATACTTTAAAGGATAATGAGGGGATCTGCATCATGATCTCCTGTTTTCCCGATTCCCTTGCGGGATTTATTTCTCGAAGTCTGTTTCAGGCCCCGAATATCTTCTTCAATCTGGAGGGGATCTTCTTTCGGCCTCTCCCCTCAGCCATCTCTCCCGTCTTTCCGGGGGATTCCATGGGCTTCTCATCGAGAGCCCCTTCGATCTCGCCCAGACGTCCTTCTCCAAAGAAACGGAAGAGAGGGCCTTGAGGGCTTAAGGCCAGTTCATCATCAGGCCTCAGGGGAGTCTGAAGTCCGATGGGCTGGCGATTGATCCGAATCGAGTTCTGACCGGTAAGGTCCTTGACCCAGTATTGATCCTGGTTGAAAAAAATCTGGGCATGCTGGTCAGAGATTGCCGGATGATCCAGCGGGTACTCACACTTCGGGCTCTTTCCAATGGTGATGGGCAGTTGTTTAAAGGAACGAATGGTGGGACCATACTGGATGATAAGGGGCGCTTTAGAGGAGGGCGACGAAACCTCCGGGGTTTCCTCCCTCGGCGGTGAAACAGAAAGGGGTTTTCCCTCGGGAGGAGGCGGAGCTTCCAACGGGACCTCTATCCCCTCTTTCATCTGGGTAAGGAAACTGATCTGGGGTCCTCCTTCTGAAAACATCAGAACATCCCCGTCCTTAAGATAGACCTCCCTGACCTTTTTCCCGTTCACAAAAGTCCCATTGGTGCTGTGGTCAATCAATTTGAACTGATTTCCCTCCCTGATGATTTCTGCGTGCTTCCTGGAGATGTGGGAGAGCTCCGCGGGAAAACGGAGATGACAGGAGGGATGGCGACCGATCAGGACGGAGGGTTCGGAAAATTCCTGCTCCTTCCCGCCCAGGGGAGCCGCTCCCTTGATATGGAAGAGTTGAACAACAATCATCGGAGGTATTTTCATGACGACCTAAACTGGAGTGAAAAGAGCGGTTCGACGGATCACTCCTTTAAAAGTATCTAAATTATACTCCGTAAAACTTCGGGGTCAAGCAAAATATCATTTTCAATTCTTCAATTATTTTGTATATTATCCATGTGCCTGGATCAATTCCTCTGCTAAGGCTGACTGGGCTCGAAAATACGGAGAAGGATTTGATCCTATAAGAATCGTTCCGTCTGAAATGATATGATCGTGCCTATGGAGAATTTAAGAACCTTCGAGATCTTCAAGGACTATTCTGACGAAATGCTGGCCGAACTCTCCAGGGTCATCATTGAGAAAGAGTTTGATGAGAATGAGACCATCTTTCGAGAAGGCGATCAGGGAGACTCGCTCTTCCTTGTCAAAGAGGGTGAGGTGATGATCAAAAGATGGATCGATCAGCCCGGCCAGGAGGAGAAGACCATTGCCCTGATTGAAAAAGGAAATTTTTTCGGCGAAATGGCCCTCTTCGACAATCAGCCCCGCTCCGGCTCAGCCTATGCGTCAAAAAAGTCGAAGGTGTTGATCCTGAAAAAAGAGGACTTCCTCGCCCTTACCGGAAAAGATCCCCAAACCGCCATGACCACTCTGATGTCGATCAACCGGGTCATGTCCGAAAGGCTTCGCAGAACCAGCAAAAGCTTCCTCTCCCGTTTTGAGTTCGGAAATATCCTGTCTGCCATCAGAGGATTTATCAAGGGGGCGGAAGAAGCAAGAAAGGAGACCGAAACATCAGGAGAAGAGGGATTCGGACGCTATCAGATCGTCAGAGAGTTAGGGAAAGGCTCGATGGGGGTGGTCTATCAGGCTTACGATCCTGTGATCGGGAGACCGGTCGCATTAAAAATTTTACGAAGTGACCGGATCACGAGCGAGGCCTATGTTCTCCGATTCCTCACCGAGGGCAAGGCCATCGGTCGGCTTTCTCATCCCAATATCGTCAGCATCTATGATATCGGACAGGGACAGGGAACCATCTATCTCGCGATGGAGTATATCGAAGGAGAAACGCTCGCTCATCTCTTGGAGAGAAAGAGGTTGAGCCTAAAAGAGATCGTAAGCCTGGCCATCCAGGTGGCCGGGGCTCTCGACTATGCCCATAAGAAAGGAATAGTCCACCGGGACATCAAGCCCGGGAATATCCTCATTCAATCCACAGGGGAGATCAAGATCACGGATCTGGGCATCGCTCATATCGAAGACCCCCTGATGGCCCAACTCACCCAGGCAGGAGAGATACTCGGCACGCCTGCCTATATGTCCCCCGAGCAGGTATCAAGCCATCCCGTGGATGGCCGCTCCGACCTCTTCTCGCTGGGAATCGTCCTCTATGAGGTGACCACCGGGGGTAGACCCTTTAAAGGGGAAAACATGGCCGCACTCTTTCATTCGATTGTCCATGACGATCCCCCTGAACCATCCAAAATCAACCCGGCCATTCCCCTGGGCCTTTCTCAGATCATTATCAAATGTCTTCATAAGAGACCGGAGGACCGTTACGATAGCGGGAAGAGTCTATCCGACGCATTAAACAATACGCTTCAGGAAATTGAACCTTCGATTACCCCCGCTCCAAAGGTTAAAAAAAGGTCATACACCCCCTTCTTGATCCCCATCGGACTCGGGGCTTTGATCTTGGGAATCCTCTTCTACTTGCTCCTGATCCCAAAGGAGCAGGCTCCTCCGAGCCTCCCGAAATTTCAGCCGATACCAAAGGTGGAGCAAAAAACAGTGGAGCCCGCCTCTGCCGGTTTGAAATTGGAAAGCATTCCTCCTGGAGCTCAAGTCTTTGTGGACGGCATGATGAAAGGAAAAACTCCTGTCCAAATGGAACTTCCTCTGGGGAAGCATCGGGTAAAGTTTACCCTATCGGGATACCAGAATTGGGAGAACGAAGTTCAGGTGAAGGAAGGAATGGAAACTCCTTTTCGCATTCAATTAAAACCCGTCTTCAGGAAAGAACCGGAAGCAAAGAAAGGTCCAACCGTCAGAAAAGAGATCAAAGATGATCGTCCGATCTGGTAAATCAGGAGGACAAGGAGGAAAGATGAACCGAACTGGTATTGTGAAAGATGAACGGTACCTCGACCATGTAATGGATCCGGGTCATCCTGAGAGTCCGGAGAGATTGAGAGTGATTTACCGGATCCTCGAAGAGCCGGAGTTGAAAGGCCTCCTCGAAGAGGTCAAACCCAGGCCGGCCACACGGAAGGAATTGGAGATGAACCACACCCCTCCATACGTCGATCTTGTCGCCAGCACCGCAGGCAAACCCTATTACCGGCTCGACATGGATACCTCGACCTGCGCCAAATCCTATGAGACCGCCCTGCTTGCTGCTGGCGGTTTCTTAGAGTTAATCAAAGCGGTGATGGAGGGAAGACTGAAAAACGGTTTTGCCCTGGTGAGGCCTCCCGGTCATCATGCGGAGCGAGACCGTGCCATGGGATTCTGCCTCTTCAATAATGTGGCCATCGGTGCCTACGATGCCCTCGAGAGATTTTCTCTTGAGAGGATCCTGATTGCAGATTGGGATGTCCATCATGGAAACGGAACCCAGAACTCTTTTTACGATGATCCAAGGGTTCTCTACTTCTCCACCCATCGTTACGGCTTTTTCTACCCGGGAACAGGTTCTGCTACAGAGGTCGGGAAAGGCAAGGGAACGGGATTTACAGTCAATGTTCCACTCTCCGCCGGGATCAGTGATTCAGAATACGGGAATATCTTCGAAAAGATTCTCAAACCCATTGCCCTGGAATATCAACCCCAGCTGGTTCTGGTCTCTGCCGGCTTCGACACGCATTACGATGATCCCCTGGGAGGGATGAAGGTCACAGAGGCAGGTTTTTCAAGGATGACTCAGGTCCTGATGGAGATCGCCGAAACCACTGCTCAGGGGAGACTGGTCCTTACCCTTGAGGGCGGTTATGATGTGAATGGACAGGGAAGATCGATAAAGTGTGTGTTGAAGGAACTCGCCCGGGTCTCACCGATCAATAAGCAAGACCTGCTGGATAAGGAGAAGAAGGACTTTCCCCGAATCGAGCGGTTCCTCCAGCAGATCAAAGAGATTCAAAAACAATACTGGAAAAGCCTCTAAGCTTCTCCGGGGATATTGACCATTTCCTTCAGCTCTTTGCCCACTTTGAAGAAGGGAAGCTTTTTGGGAGGAACATCGACAATCTCTCCGGTTTTAGGGTTTCGGCCTTTGTAACCCCCATAATTCCTAACCACAAAGCTCCCAAACCCTCTGATCTCTATCCTCTCTCCCTTCTGCAAACTGTCCTTCATTCCGTTGAAAAGGGTGTCCACGATGACCTTGGCCACCTTCTGCGTTACATTCGTCTTCTCTGAAACCTTTGTAATGAGTTCTGCTTTGTTCATAGCTCCTCCCTTCTCCTTCTCAGGGTTAAACGATAAAACACACTTCTCAGGATAATGCAACGAACCCTATTACTTCAACTTAAATCACCAATCACCAATGTCCAAATTCCAACATCCAAAACCCATTGGGTTATTGGTAATTTGGTTATTGGAATTTTATTGTGTTACGAACCTCTTTTGCCAACTGCTTAAACTTCTTTTCAAACCCTACCCGGTTCTTGTTGGTGGCCCCTGCCAGGACGATCTCTCCTCCGGGTTTCTTCGGAAATCTGACCCAGACCTTTTGATGGGAAAAGAAGAAGGAGATGATGAGACCAAGGACCATCAACCCGCACCCCACCCAGACGATCCAGACTCCGGGGTCTTTCGTCACCTGAAGGCCCGTATAGTCTCTTTGGGCGACCTCCTCTAAGGTGAAGAGAACCCCATCATTCTCTCTTCCGGGTTTCGATCTCGATTCGTTTTTCAATACCCAGAAGGGCTGGGGTGCCTGGTTGGGTCTGAGCAGAATCATCTGAACCCCTTCCCCAAGGTTATGAATTTGTGGGACATATTTCAACACCCGGATGAAGGCATTGGAACCGGGAATGGGAATATCCTCGCCTTCCGATGCCTTTAATATTATCTTCTCCCCCTTTCCTTTCTCCTGAATGCCTAGGGTGATATGGCGAATCGACCCATAGCTCGATTGATAAAAGGAGAGTCCCCTGTAGTGAAGGGGATGATTGACTTTAATGGTCTTCTTCAGAACCTCTTTTCCATTTTCAAGAACAGAGAGGTTGCTGGAATATTCCTTCACATGCTTTTCTGTACCGGGAAGGTCATAATAGCTGATATTGAAATCATCACAGCGAATGGAAAAACCAATAGGTTTTGGGATATCTTGGTCTTTCTCTCTTGAATAGATATGGTCCACAGTCTCCCCTTCGAGAATATTGACAAATCCCCGATAACCATAGATGGAGCCGGCCAGACCGCCGATCAGGATGATGAGGACGCTGAGATGGGTTAGATAGACCCCCAATCTTGAAAACCTTCCTTTTTCTCCGTAGAGGGTGAAGAATGATTCTGACTCTACCCGCTGCGCTTTTTTAAACCACTTCTTCATCCGTGCTTGAAACTCCTCTTCCTTCCCCTCTGGACGAATCCGCTCCACATAGGGAAGTGCCTTGAGCATCGAATCCTTCAGTTCCTTTGAGTCGGTCTTTCGAGAGATCTGCCTCCAGACAGATGGAAACCGGTGAAGGGAACAGGCAATCAAATTGAAGACGAGAAGCAGGAGAATGGCACTGAACCACCAGGAGTGAAACATATCGAAGAGGTTGAAAAAGTCCAATACATTATAGAGGCTCACTCCATATCGCTGGATATATTCCATACTGGGTGCGTTCTGTTTGATCAGCGTTCCAATAATGGAAAGGACAGCCAGCAGGATGAGAAGAGAGATGGTGAGCTTAAGAGAACGAAAAAAATCATAGAGGATATCGAAAAATCCTTTCTTTTTTTCGCTCACGGTGATCTCGTTCTCTTTCATCGAGGTTTATAAATTAAGATAAGACCCGTATGCCCCCACCCTATCCGGAGAAGGTAAGCCTGCCCGTAAGGATTCCAGCCTTATCTGCGGCAGGAGGGTAACTAATTGAAATATCTAACATATACAATTATTTATTGTCAAATGAAATTAGAAGAAAAAAGGGTAGTTCAATAATGAACTACCCTTTTTTCTTAGAGAAAAATCTCAGTCTACTTTTTTGCCTTCACATGGCACTGAGTGCATGCAGTTGGACCGGCAGGTTTTTTAGCCTTCTTTGCCTCCTCATGACACCCTTTACAATCCTTATGAAAGGCATCTTTTGCGGCAACAGCCTTTCCCTCTGCTTTGGCCTTATGGCAATCTTTACATATCTTGCCACTGGTCTCGCCCTTCTTCCAGGTGTGGTGACACTTCAAACAATCAATCTTCAGTGTCTCCGCATGTTTCTTGTGTGCGAAGGTCACCTTCCCGAAGGAAGGATTGAATTCCACCACATCCTTTGCGAAGATGCCGGTAACCATCAGTAGGGAAAGCAGAAATCCTGCCAGGATCCCTATGCCGATTAAGCCTCTTCTCATTTCCTGTTCACCCCCTCTCTTCTCGAATTGGATCTATTCATCCCTATTTCTTTAGACCGAAGAAGTCTAACAAAAATTCAATCTTTGTCAAGGGGAAAAATGTCAGAGCCAACGATTTAACTTGACAGGGATGGGAAATTTAGAATATAAATAATGTAATATTTTTTACCAGGCTAAATTTCTCAACTTTTAAAGGTTTTTGGGAACCCCCAGAGACTCTTTAAAAAGACCCGGGGGTTCAATTTTAAGGAGGTACGAAGAGATGAACCAGAAGCTTTATGTAGGGAATCTTCCTTTTGGAGCCTCGGAGGATGATCTCAAGAACCTCTTCTCAGAGGCAGGAACAGTCCAGTCAGTCAAGATAGTGGTGGATTCCTATTCGGGACGGTCGAGAGGTTTTGGTTTCGTCGAGATGTCCTCAACGACAGAAGCGGAAAAGGCAATCTCGCTTTTCAATGGCAAGACCTTCATGGAACGCACCTTGACCGTAAGTGAAGCTCGACCCCAGAAGAAAAAGGGAGGAGAGTTCAGGGGAAGAAGGGAGAGAGACCGATAGCCGGTCTGAAAAAGTTAAACCTTTCTATTTAGAAAGAAGGAGAGACCTTTGGAGGTTAGAGTTCAAAATAACCAGATCGAGAATGCCATCAAGGCCCTGAAGCGCCAGATTGCGAAGGATGGTATCCTTAAGGAATTAAAGAAGAGAAGGGCCTATGAGAAACCCTCTGTTAAGAAAAAAAGGAAACAGCAGGAAGCACGGAGAAGAAGACAAAAAGCCGCCCGCAGGTATTCAAGATAAAGATCTTCACTTTTAACCGCCTGCACTCCCGGGATGGAGTCCCGGAAACCTACCATGGTTGATCGGGTATATTAATAGCCACCCAAAAACTCTTCACATCCTTCTGGAGGAAACCCTGCCTGGAGAGGAAGGCCATGGCCTCTGAAGAAAATGCCCCCACATCTTTGAAGTCAAGGATGACCTGATCGACCTTTTCGCATATCGTCTCTTTCAGCCTTCGGACCAGCTCCTTCGCCCCTTTCTGATCAATGGACCCCTCCAGACGGATAAAAAGGGTCTTTAACCTCTCGTTATAAACAGAATAAAGGCTGAGGGTGTGGGAGGCTCTTTGGCTGATGAGCTGTCTCTGCTCCGCAATCCTTTCTCCCAATCGTTGAATGAGGTCCCGATGATTGTGTATGGGAATCGTATCATTCATTCTTTGGAGAATCCTCGAAAGGCTGGGGAGGGGACTCTCCGGTTTTTTCTTGGCGATGATTCGATAAGCCATATTGGAAAGTACACGGGTATAGAACCGTTGCTGTGGGTGGAAGACCCTCTTAAAGATGGAACCCCAGGAATAGGCCTCCTTACAGACCCAATCAAATCCCCGTTGCAGCGTTTTTTCTGTCATCAAATTGGGTTTGAAAACAACGGTGGCTCCATTATATTGACTCCAGTCCCTGTGGAGAAGTCTCCCTTCTGACTCCATCTTTTTAAATAGGGGGGTCCCGGGAAGAGGGGTGAGGAGGAAGAAGCTTGGCAGTTCAATCCGGTTCTTTTCGCAAAATCTTAGCGTTCTCTCAAAGACCCCTTCATCGTCATGGTCCAGGCCAAAGATGAAACCTGCCAAGATCATGATGTCATGATCATGGAGGGCCCTGATGGCCTCTTCAAATTGGGGCACGCGATTGAAGGTCTTGTTGACCTCTTTCAAATTTTCCGGGGAGAGAGATTCAATCCCCAGGAATAAGGAGACGCAACCGCTCTCTGCGGCAAGTCTCAGAAGTTCGGGGTCCCGGGTCAGGGTGAGGCTGGCCTGGCCGGCCCATTTCTTTTTAAGGGGGATCAATTGGCGGAAGAGTTCTCTTGCATAACGGCGATTGCCCGCGATGTTATCATCGACGAAGACCAGAAAATCCCCTTCCAAACGCTTGACCTCCTCAATCACTTCCTCCACCGGTCGACAGCGGTAGGTCTTCCCGAAAAAATGGGTGACATAACAAAATTCGCATTGATGGGGACAACCCCTCGTGGTCTGGATACAATGGGTCGTCATATAGGCATCCTGACGGAGGAGATCAAGTCTCGGAAAGGGAAGCCCTTTCATGGAGCAGAAGCCATTGGCCCTGTAATAGGGTTTTAAAGACCCCTTTCGAAGATCTTCAAGCAATTCCTTCCAGACCAGCTCTGCCTCGCCGATCACCACCGCATCCACATGCTCCTTGACCTCCAAGGGAAGGCTTGAGGCATGGGGGCCTCCCATGACCACAGGGATTCCTCTCTGACGAAACCTCTGGGCAATCTCATAGGCCCTTTTGGAATGCATGACCATCCCGGTGATCCCGACAAGATCAACCTCTTCACCAAAATCGATGGGCTCCACATTCTCATCGGTGATCCTGACGTTGATCTCCGGAGGGGTGAGGGCAGCAAGGGTGGTCAGGGTGAGATGGGCAAACCAGATGGTCTTGATCACTTTTTGGGAATGGCTGATGGTGGGATGATCATAAGCCGGATCGATGAGTCGAATATTCAAATCTATTTCTCCTTGAAGCCATCCGATCTTTTTATATGGATGGGAGGAAAGTGATGGCAGAATTTTTTAAGTGCTCAAACTATAACGCATTCACCGGTGGGAGTCAATCGAAGGACATCAGATCTATTCGGGGGTCTCCGAAGGCTGATAATAATTCTTCTTGAAGGAATCCCTCAGGAGGGTGAGAGATTCCTTCACCTCCTGGAAGGATTTCTTAAGCACCTCATACCTCTTCTCCAATTCCATATTTTGAGCGAGGGTCTCCTCCAGTTTGGTTTGAAGTTCCAGATTCTCCTCGTTAAAATGAGATGCCTCCCTCTCTTTCAGCTTCCCCTTCACCCTCGCCAATTCCATCTGGTCCAATTGGAGCTCAAGCTCCTGTGCCCGATGGGAGGCGTCTTCCTTCTCTTTGATCATGACGGTCAAGGTCTCCTTCATCACCCTCAATTCCTGTTGAAACTCCCTGATCCTCTCCAAAGCCTCTTCGTTCTCCTCTTTAAGGTAGACCAATTCAGAAGAGCCCTCTTTCAACCTCTGGATCTCCTTCCGGAGGTCCTCCAGTTGACCGCGTAGATCTCTATTGTCCCGGGAGAGTTGATGGATCGTTTTCTGGTAAGAGGCCCTGTCCAGCTCTAAGGTTCTCTGGGCCCGGCTGGAAGCGAGAAGCTGGGTATGGAGGTCTTCGATGAGGCGTAACGTATCAAGATCTCCTTCCGATTCTGTGGCGAACGGAGGGGCCTCGAAGATGGCCCTTTTCTCAGGCTTCCTCTCCGGAATCGCTTCGCTGCGATCTTCTTCGAGAGGTGGGCCCTCTCCCTCCTGCTCTGAGAGAAGAGGTTCTTCCGGCTTTCTCATCTTCGGCATCTTCTCTGCCACAATCTTATCGAACCCATCGGCTGTCAGCACCTGGCTCTTCACCTTCATCCCGATACCTCCTCAGCCATCCTCATTTTCCTATTTGAGTCGTTCCTTCATATACTCTTCCATTGCTCTTAACATTTCTACGATCCTTTCCACCTCCGCCTTAACCTTATTGATCTCCTCCAGAACTCGATTCGCCTTCCTGAGATCGAATTCCAGAGCCGAAGGGATGGTCAGAGAGGAACGAAGGTCAGAGTAAAGGGTATGGATGCGGTCCGCAATCTCCTCCCGCCTTAACTCCTCCCCTCCCCTCTTGATCGGAGAGACCACCTTTGATTCTGTCACATCCCACGGTCTCTCTATGTTCTCCTTGCTTTGGGTGTTGGGGAATCTCTGTGCCACATTGTTCGTGAATTCATCCATCATATCCATTTCCTTTCAGTCCGAAGATTTCATCGATCAGGCTCTGGATATCCGAAGCTCCTTTGGAGGATTGGGCGAACAGGAAGATGGGGGTCCCCAGGCTCGTCGCCTCTGCAATCTTCGTATCCTGCCGGATCATGGTATTGATGAGGTATTTTTTATAATGGGTCTCCAGGGCCTTCTTCGACCGTCTGCAGATCCGATGGGATTCATTATATCGATTTAAAAAGATGAAGATGTTTTCAAAGACAAAAGAGAAATCTTCCTCAATGGTCGAAAGTGTTTCAAACAGGATCTTGAGCCCGTGATAAGAAAGGAAATCAGCCAGGACAGGAATGAGCAGGTCATTGGAGGCCAGGATCGCATTGAGATTGAGAAGGCCGATGCTTGGGGAGGCGTCCATTACGATCACGTCATAGTTCTTTTCGATGGTGCTGAGGAGCCTTTTCAATCGAAACTCCCTTGAGTTCATCGAAAAGAGCGAAAGCTCCACGGGTGAGAGGTTCAGATTGGAAGGGATGATATTCAATGTGGGGAGGTCTGTCCTGACAATGACCTTCTCAATCTCCTCCTTCTCCACCAATGAGTTGAAAAGCGTCTTCGGAAAGACCTCATTGTTGAGACCTAAACATTGAGTCAGATGGCCCTGCGGATCAAGATCAATCAGAAGGGTTCGAAATCCCATCTGGGCAAGGCGAAATCCATAAGAAGCAGAGAGGGAGCTCTTTCCGGTTCCCCCTTTGAAGTTGAGGAAGAGCTGTTTTCGAATCGATTTGACCGGTGATGGAATTCCCAGGCAGGACCGGTATTTGACCACATCCTCTAGCTTATAATATCGGGCATGTCTGGCATTGCGTTGAGCAGGAGGAGTGATTCCTTTGGCTTCCTTCTCAAGAAGCTCCTGTTTGGATATCCCGAGAAGCTTGGCAAAAGCGGCAGGAGAATAGACCCTATCTCCAAATATCTGAACCGTTTGAACCGAAGGAAGGGATGGGGATATCATGGATCTTCTCTTTTCCTCCACTTCACCTCAAAGGGCCATGGGAATTTCTTCGGAGGGGTCTTTGGAGCATTCGATTCAACTGATCCCTGACCCACTTTCTGACTTCTTTATCCGGATCGGCCATCGCTTCCAGCATGCGGTTCTCCCCTTCCTCAGGGTAAAGGATGAGAAGGGATGAGAGGGCTGCTTTCCTCACCATGGGTTCCCTGTCCTTCGCCATTTCGACCAATAGAGGAAGACCACCCTCGACCTCTCTCCATCCTAAAAGGGTAGCCATTTTTCTTCTCACCCAGGGCGAATCGTCGCTTGTGAACTGTTTTAGGAGGTTCGAATCTATCTTCTCTTTGAGCTGGAAGATTCCCCTGAGAGCGATCATTCTTACCCTGTGATCAACATCTTTTAGATGCCTCTTTAAAAAGGGAGAAACGACGGGGTTTCCGAACTTAATTAATGAGGCGAGTGCCTGGGCTCTAACCCCAGGATCCTCATCCTCTAAAATCTCCTGAAGATCGGGCAGGGTAATGGAGAGATTCGATTTTTCCAAATAATATTGAACGGCCAAGATCCTTACCTTGGGATCGGGATGTTTGAGGTCGGCCTTTGCCTGTTTTAAAACTTCCCGGGAGGAGAAGTTTTCCGGAAGAGGATATTCGGAAGTCGACAGGGATCTTTCTGAATCCAACTCATCTTTGAAAGACGGGGAAGATTCTACAAATGGCGGTTTCTCAAAATCAGCCGATTTTAAATAGAGGAGCCGAAAGCTCTCTGCCAAAGCTATCCCTTTCGTTGCATCATGGATTAATCCACATTTTTAAAGGTACTTTTGAATTCAAATTTCAACTGCTCGGAATATTTCTCCAAAAGCATGTCCAATGCTTCCCTGACATAAACGGATTGAGGGACCTTTGTTCTCTCAGAAAGCCTTTTTAAGGC
>Ga0116202_10000683_pt1 | contig 19037 bp, 21 predicted proteins | sample LakKivw325mmetaG_FD_94479 | JGI IMG/M metagenome (GOLD analysis project Ga0116202, IMG submission 94479) | Anoxic lake water microbial communities from Lake Kivu, Rwanda to study Microbial Dark Matter (Phase II) - Lake Kivu water 325m metaG | ecosystem: Environmental > Aquatic > Freshwater >...
GAATATGAACCTTTCATAGCTTTTACGAATTTATATCAAATACTCTTTTAAATACCCGATGTCAGGAGTCTTTCAGCAAAGCTCTGACCGGATTTCTTTCCATAGATCCGGCAGTTGCCACAAAAATTATACATGTTTCGATTCACGTAGAACTGAGGGTGAAGTAATTGGTGCTCAACAGTGGTGACACAGCATGGGTCCTGGCGGCGACGGCATTGGTGATGCTAATGTCGCCGGGTGTTGGCTTCTTTTACGGCGGCCTGGTAAGGAGCAAGACCGTCGTCTCGATGATAGGTTTATCATTTCTGGCCTTTGCCCTGGCTAGCATTCAGTGGGTGCTCTTCGGCTACAGCCTGGCCTTCGGTTCGGATATTTCCGGCTTCGTGGGAGGCTTGAGCTTCTTCGGGTTGAGCGGTGTAGGCCTGGGCGAGGCCCCACTGGCAAACAACATTCCACATCTGATTTACATGGCCTTTCAGCTCGTATTCGCCGCAGTGACGCTGGCCATTCTGACCTCCTGCTTTGCGGAAAGGGTCAAGCTGAGTTCTTTCATAGTTCTGGGGCTGCTCTGGACCACACTGGTCTATGATCCGTTGGCTCACTGGGTTTGGGCAGGCGGCTGGACCGCACAGCTGGGAGCAATAGATTTTGCAGGGGGAACTGTGGTGCATATCAGCTCCGGGTTCTCCGCATTGGCTATCGCCCTGGTAATCGGCAAGAGGATGGGCTTTGGTTCCTACGTCATGGAGCCCCACAACATTCCCATGGCCATGATCGGTGCGGCTATGCTCTGGTTCGGATGGTTTGGGTTCAACTCCGGCTCAGCCTTGGCAGCCAATGGCCTGGCAGCCAGCGCCTTCGTGGTGACCAACACAGCAGCAGCGGCCGGAGCTCTCGCATGGCTTGCGGCAAGCTGGGTTAAAGGCAAGCCGAGCGCCCTGGGAATGGTCAGCGGTGCCATAGCCGGATTGGTTGCTATCACTCCTGCCTCAGGTTACGTGGATAGCATGTCTGCCATTGCCATAGGAGCAGTAGCTGGAATCCTCTGCTTCATGGCCCTGCTCTTCCGCGTCAGAAAGGGCCTGGACGAGAGCTGCGATGCCTGGGCAGTCCACGGCGTGGGCGGGTTCTGGGGAGCCATAGCTACGGGGATATTCGCCACCTCGGCAGTCAACAATTACACAGGATTGATATACGGCAACTTCCACCAGTTTGAGGTGCAGGTGATCGCGGCCGTGGCTGCGGTTGTCTATGCCTTTGTTGTCTCCTACGTCCTGGCGAGGATTGTGGATGCTACCTTGGGTCTGCGCGTCACGGAGGACGAGGAGTACGTCGGCCTGGATATATCCCAGCACGGCGAGAAGGCCTACGCATAAAGGTGGTAGCATTGAAAAAGATCGAGGCGTTGATAAGGCCGGAGAGGTTGGATCAGGTGAAGAAGGCCCTGGAGGAGAAGGGCGTCGTAGGCATGACGGTGATCGAGGTCCTGGGCAGGGGCGAGCAGAAGGGTATCAAGCTTCAGTACCGCGGCCGCACCATGGAGGTGGACCTCCTGCCCAAGCTCAAGCTGGAGCTGTTCGTCTCAGATGAGGACGTGGATCCCGTGATGAAGACCATCTGCGAAGCAGGACGGACGGGCAAGCCGGGAGACGGCAGGATCTTCGTCTCCCCTGTAGAGAAGTCGGGCAAGGTGAGGACGGGAGAGGTCTTCACCTGAGCCTCCTCACCTAATCTCCTCTTTCAAAATCCATTTTTTAACAGAAGTTCCTCCAGCTTATATGGCGCGTAGGATGCTCCAGGGGAGCCTGGGCGCCAGCCATCTCAAGAAGTCCTTGTAAGAATTTTTGGCAGCGGCGATCTCGATATACCTGTCCAGAACTTCATTCTGGCAGGTCAGGATTCGCATGAAGATCTCCGGGCGGCTGTGCATAAGCCTGGAGAACATCCAGGCATATCTCAATTCCTCACCAAAGTCATTCCTGCAACTGTGCTGATAGGCTTTGGCGACCTCTTTTGCAGGCTCATCCGCGATTGTACGGGCCGCCAGCTGTCCGGACCGAAGAGCGTAGTAGATGCCCTCTCCGGTGAAGGCGTCTACAAATCCTGCTGAGTCGCCTGTCAGGAGGACTCTTCCCCCGGAGACATTTCTCATTCCGTCTCCGAAGGGTATGGTGTGGCCGTGGAGCCTGTATCTTCCAGAAAAGCCGCTCCTCTTCAGGAATTCCTGCATGGTTCTTCTGGGGCTCTTAAGCCGGGAGGCCAGCCCGCCGATTCCGACTGAATAGTAGCCCCTGTGGGGAAAGATCCAGCCGTAGCCCATATCTGCCACTCCGAAGTGAATGTCCAGGCAACTTTGCAGTCTTTCCTGAATCTTTTGGTCGTCCTCTTCGATCTCAGTGACCATGCAGACTCCCAGCCGCGCTCTGGACTTCGGCCCCAGGATTTTGTCTCTTAACCCATCCTGACATCCCGAGGAGACCACCAGGAACCTGGCCTGGTGAGAACCTTCTTTCGTAAGAACCTCAACACGGTCATCTGCCTCTTGGTAGCCAATGACCTTTTGGGTTATCACCCTGGCACCGGCCTCTTCAGCCTTCTGCAGCAGAAGCTGGTCGAAGCGGCTCCTTGTAACCAGGGTCGTAAGCCGGTAGCCTTTGCGTCTCTCGATTACTCTGTCCCGGAAGTGGACCCTGGCTCCGGTAATGGTTCTCTCGCAGAGGCCATCTGGAAGGCGAAAGTCGAGGAGCGAGATTGCTCTGTCGGAGAGGGCGCCGCCACAGGGCTTGTATCTGGGAAAGGAGTCCTTTTCCAAGATCAAAGCATCAAGTCCTGCCAGGGCGGCCTCTCGGGCCGCGGCAGAACCCGCTGGACCAGCTCCCGCTATTATTAGGTCATGCATTGCGTACAACCTCAAAATATCTGCCCATCAACAGTTGTCTCATTTTGCTGATGATTCTGGCGCTTCTCACTTGGAGTAATCTTCTGCAAGCAATTCATCAAGCCTTATGCATAGATATTATCAGAGAATATATTACGCGGAGATGACTTTAATAGCTTTCGAAAAGTCGAAATCAAGTTGGCTTGTCTATATTTAAATTCAGTTTTTTAAGCAATCTTAAATAACTGTCCATCCTCAAAGATCGCCGGTGATTTAATTGGGAATCTTTGATGATGCTGTAGCAGGCAGATTAACCGAAGAAATGAAGATTGTGGCTGAATCGGAGAGCAAGACACCTGAGTTCATCCTTCGAGGTGTCGCCAGCGGCAAGATCGTGATCCCCGTGAGCCCTTACAGGTATACCAGACCGGTGGGGATCGGCAAGGGGCTTCGCACGAAGGTGAACGCTTCCATTGGCACCAGCAGCGACATCGTGGATGTAGAGATGGAGGTGAATAAAGCGCGAGTCGCTGAGGCGAGCGGAGCCGACACACTGATGGAACTCTCCACGGGCGGAGACTTCCGGGAGATTAGGAGGCGCGTGATTGAGGCTACCACTTTAAGCGTCGGCAGCGTTCCCCTCTACCAGGCCTTCATCGAGGCCATAAGAAAGTACGGTGCTGGTGTAGACATGCCCGAGGATGACCTCTTTCGTGTCACTGAGGAGCAGGCAAGGCTAGGCACGAACTTCATGGCCATTCATACCGGCATAAACAGCGTCTGTGTGGAGCGGCTGAAAGGCCAGGGTGGGCGTTTCGGGGGCGTCTGCAGCCGGGGCGGTGCTTTCATGATCGGCTGGATGCTTCATAACGAAAAGGAGAATCCCCTCTACAATGATTTCGACTACCTCCTGGAGATCTTAAAAGAGCATGAGGTCACTCTCAGTCTGGGCAACGGCCTGCGGGCTGGAGCGATTCACGACTCCACCGATAGAGCGCAGATCCAGGAGCTGATAATAAACGCCGAGCTGGCCGACAGAGCCCAGGAAGCTGGCGTCCAGACCATAGTCGAGGGTCCGGGCCACATCCCCCTAGACGAGATCGAGGCCAACGTCAAGGTCATGAAGCGCATGACCGGCGAGCGTCCCTTCTATATGCTCGGTCCTTTGGTCACGGATATCGCTCCCGGCCATGATCATCTTGTAGCAGCAGTGGGAGCAAGCATCTCTAGTGCCTTTGGGGCGGATTTCATCTGCTATGTCACGCCAGCGGAGCATCTGGCGCTTCCCAATGTGGAGGACGTCAAACAGGGCGTCATCGCCTCCCGCATCGCCGCGCATATCGGGGACATGGTGAAAAACCACGATCGAGACCAAGATCTGGCCATGGCAAGGGCCAGAAGAGATCTGCTCTGGGAGCGGCAGTACCAGCTGGCTCTTGACCCGGAGACGGCCCGGCAAGTTCGCGCGGAGAGGGCGCCTTCAGACGGAAGGGTCTGCACCATGTGCGGGGACTTCTGCGCTCTGAAGATAATAAAAGAAAATATAGATCTTGCCCGCTAGCCGAATAAGAGGTTGTAGAAGAATTGTATCACGCTTGTGCTCGAAAGCACAGCCTCCAGCTTAGCACTGGTCAGCAGATTGGTTCCCTGGATATCTACCTGGCCAAGGTTCCTCTCGTTCTGAAAGGCGGCGATGGGGTCGTTGGATCTTCTGATGGTTTCTATAGCGCTTTCAGTGGTGGTAATGATGATGGTAGGATCGCTGAACCCTCCGTCTACAGTTCTGTTTATCCGTGCCTTCTCCACATCAAATCCCACGAGAAAGACACTTCCATCATTTCTGATCACTTCGAGGTTGACCTTTTCATTGCCCAACAGGCCTTTTAGCAAGTCAGGCGCTTGATCGATCTTGCTGTTGTAGTCATTTACGTACTTTTGCATGCCTGAGATATCGTATGTTATGGCGCTGGCGAAGGATACTGAAAGCAGCATTAGAATGGCAACTGATATGATTTCATATCTCATAAATAAAAGCAGTCCTGTTAAAATAAATATTTTACGGCGAATTTTTCATGAAATCGGTCTCCAAAAAGGCAATAATCGCATGCTGGGTTTGGATCGTCTGAATATTTGAGAGGCTGGCCGTGATATCAATATCCGTGGAATAAATATTTTTACCTTAACTCCATACGACAATGACCGTCCTCCAATTCACCTGTCCATAGAATCCTTTAAGTACCATCTTCCCAAATAATAACCCATGGACGTCCTTGTGCTCTGCATCGATCGCGATGACGACCTGGGCCGAAAGGCCGGGGTGGAAAGCCCCATCGTTGGCAGAGCGGCCAATGTCGATGCTGCCCTCAAGCTGGCTTTGGCGGACCCGGAGGATTCGGATACGAATACCATCTTCGGAGGCATCAAAGTTCTTGACGAGCTTGTCGCCTTGGGCAAGGCGGCAGATATTGCCTCTCTGGCCGGGGACTTGAAGGTCGGCTTGACATCGGACAGCAAACTCGCCTCTCAGCTGGAGGAGCTGATAGGGCGTCTCCATCCAGAGGGCGTGATCGTTGTCTCGGATGGAGCGGAGGACGAAGCCATTCTTCCCATTATCCAGTCCCGTATCAAGGTGAACGGTGTCCGGCGGGTGCTGGTCAAGCAGAGCCCTAATCTGGAGAGCACCTACTACCTGCTCAAGCAGGTCTTCACCGATCCCAAGATCAGCCATACCGTCTTCATTCCGCCTGCCTTGGCCCTGCTCATGTTTGCCCTTTTCAGTCTCCTGGGATATCCCAGCCTTGCCGTAGTGGCCATCACAGGGGCGGTGGGTCTTTACCTCCTATTTCGGGGCTTGGGTCTGGACGACTCCATGGAGACGGCCAAGCAGACGCTGCGCCGCTCACTTTATGCCGGAAAAATCGCATTTATAACCTATATTTTGGCGGCCATGCTGGTGATCATAGCTACGGTCCGTGGGGTTGCTTATTTCTGGCAATATTTCCATGAGCCCATGTTTCCCGGATACTTCATGCTGGTGATGATCTACCTCCATGAAAGCATCTGGTGGTATGTTGTAGCTGCTTTATGCATAAATTTCGGCAAGATCATGGACATGTATCTGGAGGGAATAAGGGATGCTCGCACCTTCTCCTATCTCTTTTTTTTGCTGGCCACGGGCCTGGTTATTTGGTCCGCCAGTGGCTTCATCCTGGCCAGCAACGCTGACCTCAAGTTCGGAATAGGCATGGTGGAGTCCATCCAGTACCTGGCCATATCCGCCATAGTGGCTATCCTCATCACTCTGGTCGGGGTCAACGTCTCCAAGCGCATTGCTGGAGATAGCCCCACCCAACCTGCCAAGTGATGCACCTTGCTGAAAGTCGAGGCAGCAGGAGAAAGCTGTCTTTGCGATTTCACCTATGACTTTTTCTGGCAGCACAGGGGTTCGAGGCTGAATCCCGATCAAACCGTGAGCAAAATCAGCTTTAGGCAAATGGTGGAGGCCTTGCGACATGGAGAGGTCGTAAAGATAAAGGGCAATGTCGGCAGCCGTCTTGCATCCAGCCTGGGCGTGGATCTGATTCGGCTGGGAGGAAAGGGCGGGCCAATCGAAGCGACGGGCAAGATCATTGTGGACGGAAACGTTGGCAGTCGTATGGGCATAAGCATGCTGCGAGGAGCGATCTATGTCTCGGGCCGAGTCGAGCCTCCTTTGGGAAATGTGGTCGAAGGAGTGAGTGATCTTTCGGGATATAGAAAGTTCATCTCTCTGACTGAATCTCTGGAAAGATGCCTTCCTGTGCATGAGCCCAATCACCAGGGCAAGAACGAATTGGTCATCTGCGATGGCATTCTGCGGGACACACTTGGCGCGAGAAATCTCGTGGACAGGGCCATCCGCCTGCGAGGAGACGCGGGAATGAGCACTGGCATTCTCATGCAGAGAGGTCTAATCGAAGTCTTGGGAGATGCGGGTCGCAACACCGGCGTGCTCCTGCAGGGCGGCAGGATAGTCATAAAAGGTAGCACTGGAGACTTCACCGGAGCGGAAATGCGCGGTGGAGAGATCTTCGTGGCCAAAAATGCGGGCAACTTTGCCTGTGCCAAGATGAGAGGAGGAGCAGTTTATGCCAGAGAGGGCAAGCCTCTGCCGCCCGCCCAGGCGCGGATGCTCGGCCCGTCCGAGCAGGCAGCTGTGGCCAGATTGCTGGGATTAAGTCTCCTTTACGCCATGATGTACCGCAAGCTGAGCCTTTGAAAGTAGCGAAACCTGGAAATTCCAAAGATCACCATGGTCTTTGCGATTTGTTGCGGCTTTATAAGACGCTGCCAGAAAAAGAAACCGCAGATCGCTGCATCTATGATTCTCAGTATATTTCCTCTAAGTCCTCAATGTGAGCGAAGGCATCGTCCATCTGCTTTCTGGCTCGCAATCTCTTCTCTTTCTCGTCTTGCATGGCTCGAGCGGCCTGGGCGTAGATGGCTTCGAGCTCGGGCGCGCTGGCCATGGTAAAGACCGAGAGCACCTTGGGATAACCCTTTTTAACAACAATCCCTTTGAAGACGTGGCCGGCGCTGGCAGAGAGCTTCTCCACTTCTTTGGTGATTTCATCCACATCCAGATGCTCCCTAGACCCCTGAACTATGATCATTGCTCTGGCGGAGTCATCGGTCACATTGGCGGGATAGAGCAAGTTGCCGGGCTTGAAGCTGTTCTCGATGGCATCTTTGACGGACGGGTTTTTGCGGTCCGCCTGATAGAATCCCATGGTGCCTATGCGCAATCCGCCGTTCATGACGGTTTTGAAGTCGCCAAGATCGGTTACCGAGAGCATCTCACTGTCAAGCGATTCGATCAGGAAAAGTAGGCGCTGTGCAATCATGTTGTTGATCTTGTCATAAGCTGAGGCGATATCTCCACTGAACCTTTTAAGATACTGATTGTCCGCTAAGATTATGCCCTCAGCTTCTACGTCCATCAGCTCTCTCATGCTGAAGGCTGCGTTCTGGAGATAAATGGACCCCTCTTCCCGGAAAGGCAGGACCGCAATGGTAATGACCGTGATGTTTCGATACTGCCTCTTGAGTTCATTTATCAGCAGGGGTGAGAACGATGAGCCGGTTCCACCGGAGGTCGAGGTGATCACGAAGGCCAGGTCGAAGTCGCCTCTTTTCTCGATCTCGCCCATGATCATGTCACGATTATCCATGAAAGCCTGCTTGCCCACATTTCTATTGGCTCCCACGCCATGCAGGTTCGGGACATGCAATCTGTCCTTGGCTGTGGTAAACCTCAACTCTTTCAGGTCATTTATGGCCGTGTTAATGGCCAGGGTCTCCACCCGGCTAGGAAACTTGGGCCGCAGGTAATACTTGGTCAGGCTGGCGGCACCACCGCCTCCAAAGGCCTCCTTGTTTATGGCGTCCAGTATGCGGTTACCGCACTGGCCTACACCGATCATGAGTACGTTAAGCATGAGATCAAATCCCGTTTGGGCTTGAGTTTTTTTATGCTATCGGCATCTCGATAATGGAACTATATCTATGTAAGGATATAGTCACTCCCTCAATATTTATACTCTCTGTATCTCTTATACATCCATGCAACGATAACTATGATTGGAAGGATAGGTAGGAGATATAGATATTTATACTCTCGTTCCAGGACAACCACCTCTACCTTGCCCTCCTGGATCATGGCCACGTCTCCTCCATGAAAGCTTGCCTTCAAGCTGACGGTGTAATTTCCTGCCTTCTCGCCCAGCAGCTCTGCAGAGTAGTTAGCATCCTGTTCGGGAGGTATCTCGAAGAAGCTCCTATCCAGGCCTGTGGCCTCCAGGCCATCAGGCGGCTTGATCTCCCCTTCGATCTCCACCTCAGTGGCGGAAGCCTTTCCTGTATTAGACAGGCTGACGTTCAGCATGCCTTTGCCGCCTGTTGCTATTGGGCCAGAGGGAACGAGCTTTATCAATAGGTCGGGCCTGCTCTTGGGACTTATCAAGACGTTGAAGGGCTCAGTGTTATTGGATTTGGCATTCTTCTTAGAATCCGTATAGCTGACCTGTATGGCCGGAACCCGAATTGAGCCTTCTTTGACGGCACTCATCACGTACACGGCAGAATCGGCCTCCCCTGGGTCAAGCGTGTCCTTGATCTTGGGCGGATAGCCAGCGATGTAAGAGAACTCAGGAAGCGGAGGTAGGTCCTCTGTTCTTATGTCCAGGGCCTGTCCCGTGCCTATATTCTTGACCGTCACTGTGACCTTAACCTCATCTCCCACGCTGATCTGATTCCTGTCGAAGCTCTTTTGTACCACCAGGTTTGGAACATCTGATGGAACGAGAGGCCTTTCCGATGTATGCTTCCTGGCTGTGCCCAGGCCCTCTTTGTATTCTACTCTTACTTTGGCAGAACGATCGTCGAAAATGTCGGTTACAGTGATGGTAATGCCGCCTTCTTCTGAGCCTCCATCGAAATTGTTGGCGTTATCCTGAAGGAAGGCCCTCTGCTCATCCAGGGGGCCTCCAACCTTGGAGACTCGCATTACTGCCAGTCCATCCTTCACCGACTGTATCTCTATAAGCTCGGCCTGGTAGTCACCGATGTCGATACGGTCGCCAATGTTAAGGGTGAAATCAGTGAACGTAACAGTATCTTCATCCGAAGAATTGCTGGCATGGACTATGTGGATCAGCAGCACAAGAACCGCCAGATAGATCAACTGCCGCATACCAGACCACATTCTATATACCTCATAGGCATTTAACCATAGGCATCTACACCGATCTCGAATTTTAACCTTGCTCTAATCACAGGGCTTGCTCTATATCCAGGCTGAGGTCTATCCATCTCGCGTTTCTGGTGAGGGCGCCGAGCGAGATCACATCTACTCCCGTGGAAGCATAGGCGTCGATGTCTTCGGGTTTTATTCCTCCTGATGCCTCCAAAAGCACGCGGTTTCTGAGCCCCTTCTCCTGGAGAAGCTCAACGCCCTTTGATATCTCTGCTGGAGTCATGTTGTCGAACATGATGATGTCAGCGCCGCTCTCCACAGCCCGCAACATATCCTTCAGGTTCTCCACCTCTACCTCGATCTTCTTGGTGAAGCTAGCCCGGCTCCTGGCGCGGTGCAGACATTCGTCCAGGCCCTGAAGTTGTATGTGATTATCCTTGATTAGCACAGCACCGGAGAGATCGAACCTGTGGGTGTCGCCACCACCCAGGAAGACAGCCTTCTTCTCGTACAATCTGAAGCCAGGCGTGGTCTTGCGTGTGCAGGCGATCCGGACGTTGCCTCTGGCTTGGGCTCGCAGCACGCACTCTCGCGTGAGGGTTGATATGCCGCTCATCCGCGCCATGAAGTTCAGCACCAGCCTTTCCGATTGCAGGATCTTTTGGGCACTGCCGCGCACAGAAAGCACCTCGCATCCGGCCGGGACGAACTCGCCCTCCTCAAAGAGAGGCTCTGCCGCGAGCCCGAAGTATGCGAAAATCTCCTTGGCTTCGGAGAGTCCCGAGATAACGCAGTCCTCTTTGGCTAATACGACTGCTCTTGCCTCTACTTCAGGAACAAGAGCGCTGGAATCGTCCCACTCACCCAGGTCCTCATCCACAAATCGCTCCAGCTCTGACCCAAGCATACCGCAAGGATTTTGATGTCCCATTGATTTATAGCCTCCGATGCCTCTCAAGATAGGGCTTGTCGGGTGTGGTGCCATCGGGACGGAGATCGCAAGAGCGATAGACAACGGCAAGATAGAAGCGGATCTGGTTGCAGTATGCGATCATAACCCGGCGACCGCAATTGCCCTAATCGATAGTCTGAAGCATAAGCCGGTCAAGGCCAGGCTGGAGGAGCTGGTTAGCCTCTCCGATCTGGTGGTGGAGGCTGCGTCCCAGAAAGCGGTCCCGGCCATTGCCAGAGCCACCCTGGAGAAGGGCAAGAGCCTGATGGTCATGAGCGTCGGAGCCTTGGCGGATCTGGAATTTTACCGTGAGGTGAAGAATCTGGCCAGAGACCATGGATCCAGAGTCTACATTCCATCGGGCGCGATATCAGGGCTCGACGGCCTCAAGTCTGCCAGCATCGGAACCATTCGCAAGGTCACCCTCACCACCACCAAAAACCCCGCGGGGCTGAAGGGCGCCCCTTACATTCTGGAAAATAAGATTGATCTTGAGACACTGAAAAAGCCCACGGTGATCTTTGAAGGAACCGCGGCCGAGGCAGTCAGGGCTTTCCCGGCCAATGTGAATGTTGCTGCCACACTTTGCCTCGCGGCTCGCGAGGGCGAGGTGAGGGTGACGATAATAGCAGATCCTTGCATCAACGTTAACCGCCACGAGATCGTGGCGGAGGGCGATTTCGGGCGGATATCCACCCGTGTGGAAAATGTGCCGTCTCCCAAGAACCCTAAGACCAGCTACCTTGCGGCGCTTTCGGCCATAGCCACCCTTCGATCCATAGTGGAGCCCTTAAAGGTCGGAACCTGATCCGTTCTGCAAAAGACGTCTTGGTGCTCTTCAATATTTTCTGTGCGGGCCTGACGAATATTATGAAAATTACAAAATCAAATTAACCATAAAATATAGTTTATATAATTATAAAATAATATTAACTTATATTAATAATATTATTATCAAAAAACGAATTATCATCGGTGGGCTACCATCTGGTGTAATCCGAGCTCACATCAAGTGGCTTGGAGTCCGACCACTTGGGTGGAGAGGTAGGCACTCTGTAGGATATCTTCACTGTACCGCCTTCCATCTTGTAGGACGGTATCTCGTTGTCCGCGGGTCCGTACTTGGCGTATCTTTTCACCTCGGCGTCCAACGCCGCCAGATCCAGACTGGCATTGCGGTTAGGCTTCATCAGAGGATGATAGTCAAAGGACTTCGAGTCCTGGCCCTGCACGGCGTAGGGCTGATCGCCGATGCCGTCGCCGTTTTCGTCATTGCCCTGGAAATCACTATAGTAATTTCCGGTGGTGGTGTTCCAGATGTTGAGGCTGGCGTTCTCGTAGGCATTGATGTTGTTGTTGTAGAAGTTGTTGCCGAAGATGACGTTGTTCCTGTTCTCGTTGAGCCTTATGCCATGGCTGTTGTCCGAGGCATTGTTGTCGAAGACCGCGTTGAACTTGCAGCCCTTGGATACCTCTAGGCCATTGAAGTTCTTCTTGGCCGTGTTTCTGGTTACGAGGTTGTAGCTGCTATTCTCCTGCAGACTGATGCCGATGCCAAAGCCTTTCACGATCTCGTTTCTGCTGTTCTCCTCAGCCACGTTATCCATTATTGTATTGCTGTTCGAGTTATCCGTTACCACAATCCCGTAGAAGTTATGATCGGCCCGGTTCCTTCTCAACTGGTTGAAGGAGGAGTTCCAGAGAGAGAGACCGAAGGTATTTCCCGAGAAGACGTTATCCTGAACTTGGCATTTATCCGACTCCTTGAGGAGGATGCCGGCATTAGTGGAGTTGACGATGCTACTGTTTTGGATCGTCAAGTTATCGCATTGTTCTGCATCCAGACCGTATTTCCTGCAGTTGGAGAATTTGCAGCCATCCACTTTGCTGGAGCGGCAGCGCACAAGGGAAGCTCCTGTATCGCAGGTCTCCAGGGTCGTGCTCTGAATGGCGAGATTGTCTGCGTTCTCCGCCTGCACTCCCACCTGGGACCCGAAAATAATCATGTCATCCAGGGAGACGTCATTGGCGCTTACAACCAATGCGGCGTTGGCCTGGTCCAGGCGCTGTCCCGCGGCTGCAGCGGGGTTCTCCATGTAATAATTGAATTTTGCGGTGGTGTCCTTCTCCACACCCAGGATCTTGAAGCCGGAGACCGTGACGCCGTCGCAAATTATCTTTATGGCTGGCCTCTGAATGGCCGCGTGCAGCACCGGTCGTCCTTGTCCCACGATTTTAAGGGGCTTGTCCACCTCGAAGGAGGTCTGGTCTCCAGGCCCTACAATTATCACGTCTCCAGCGTTTGCGGCGCTGATGGCTGCCTGGATATCCGGACCCGCCTGGATGGTGTTTCCCTGGGCAGAAGGAACTAGAGCAAAAGCTAAAAGCGCAATCAAGATTATTTGGCAGAGTTTAGTGCCTGAAGTGGCGCATGCCGGTGAAGACCATGGCCATGCCGTGCTCATTGGCTGCATCGATTACCTCTCCATCACGAATAGATCCGCCAGGATGAATTACGGCGGTGGCTCCAGCCTTAAACGTCTCATCCAGACCGTCCCGGAAGGGGAAGAATGAATCCGTAGCGGCCACGGTGCCTGTCGTGCAAAGCCCGTGCTCCTCAGCCTTCTCAGCTCCAAATCTGGCGGAGTCCACGCGGCTCACCTGGCCCGATCCTATGCCTATGGTCTGGTTTTCAGTGGTGTAGACCAGGGCATTGGATTTGACGTACTTGGCAATTTTCCAGGCAAATCGAAGGGCTCTGGTTTCGGCCTCTGATGGGAGCCGGGAGGTTACAACCTTCCACTCCTTCAGGTCTTCTGTATCATAGTCCTGAAGCATCATGCCCCCGAAGATGCTTTTCAAGTAATATCCACGGTAAAGTTCGTCGGCTCTTTCCAGAAGATCTCCGATGTCCAGGATTCTGCGATTGGGCTTCTTTTCAGTGAGAAGCCGCAGGGCATCTGGATCGTAGCCTGGTGCGAGCAGCACCTCAACAAAACTGTCGCCTATGGCGCGAGCCGTATCCACATCCACCGGCCGGTTGAAGCCGATGACCCCTCCAAAGGCCGACTTGGGATCGGTGGCAAAGGATAGCCGAAAAGCCTCAGCCAGCATGCTATCGTAGGCCGCACCGCAGGGGTTGGCGTGCTTCACAATAACCGATAACGCCTTTTTGATTTTGAATCCGTCGTACTGGGACAGGTCTATGAGCATCTCCAGCACCGTCTCCGCGTCCACTACGTTGTTGTAGGACATCTCCCTGCCGTTGAGCTTTTTGCTCCTATGCAGACCCATTGCATCTTTTTTCCGGTAAAGAGCAGCCCTCTGGTGCCAATTCTCTCCATAGCGCAGATCCTGCACCTTCTCGAATGCGGATACCACATAGCGTGGCATGCGGTCCTTCCCGGCCTGCAGGGCAGCGAGCTGTCTGGCATCTATCTCCAGGCAACTGTAGAGTGCCTGGGCTGCAAGATTTTCTCTCGTCTCCTGGCAGAGGCCTCCGGTCTGTCTGAGCTCCTCAAGAACAGAAGAACAATTCCCGGTATCCAGGAGGACGGAGCAGCCTTTGCTAAGGGCCTGGCGTATGAGCGTTGAGCCAGAAGGTGTGGCGACGAATCCCTGGCGGCATACGAGCAAGCTTTCTGCCCCATTGTCGTTGGAAGAAAAATGATCGCAGATCTGCAAGCCAAGCTGCTCCAAACCTGGAAGAATCGAACTTGCCCCTCTGGCTTGGTCAGCCAGGAAGACGACTTGCTTGATCTTCATCGAACCTCGTTTTCTTCGTCGTTGGCGCTATTTCAACTTTTTGCCGAACAGCCTCACACGAGCAGCTTCAATTCCGGATACAGCATATCTCCAAGAAAAATGATTGCCAGATGAGGATGGCTGTTGGAAAAACCTTCATTCAATAGATTCCCTGAAAGATAAGTTTTAAGCCTCAGGATGCATATTTTGAATCATGGAGCTCCACGAGGCAGTCGAGCCCCACCCTCGCGGATGTATAATCCGCTTTGAGGTCGTGGCTGGTTCTTCCAGGATGGCTGTGCCCTCTGGGTTCAATCCCTGGAGACGGTCACTGGAAGCCCGGCTGATCGAGGAGCCCTCGAGGGGAAGGGCCAACCGCCAGCTCATAGAGGAGGTAGCTAGGGTCCTGGGCATTTCAGAGTCGGAGGTGGAGGTTCTGAGCGGCCGCAAGAGCGCCAGAAAGGTTTTGCTGGTCAAAGGCATTGCCGCCGAGCAGGTTGTCGCGATTCTTGAGCAGAGGCTCAGATGACCCGGAGGAACGAATGGTTTGTGGAAAGGCGCAGAATGATTCCCGCCTGAAGGGAACTTACGACCTGGAGGCCCTGGAGGAGCTGATACTCTCTCTGATGGAGGCCTCCTTACTGGGGGCCGCCATCATCGTAGAGGGTAGACGCGATGAGCAGGCGCTGCGCGCCCTGGGTTTGACTGGGCCTGTGATCATGGCCTCTCGCCGTCCGGCTCTGGACCTGGCTGAGGAAGCTGCCAGGAGCTTTCCTCAGATAGTCCTGCTCACCGACTGGGATGAGAAAGGAGATGAGATGGCCAAAATGATCGATCTTCACCTGCGCTCGGCGGGCTCGCGGCCTGATCTGGAAATCAGGAGTAAACTCAAGAAGCTGGTCAAGAAGGAGATAAAAGACGTGGAGAGCCTGAGCGTTTATGTGGAGAGAATGAGGGAGCAGAATGGTCGTTAGGATGGCAGTTACTGGACCGCCGGGCATTGGAAAATCAACCCTGGTAGAGAAGGCCGCGGCCGCCTCAGGACATCGCGTCGGCGGAATGCTTGCCAAAGATAAAAGATTCAAGGACCGGCGCATTGGCTTCGAGCTTGTTGATCTCGCCTCCGGGGCCACTGGCATGCTGGCCGATGAGTCAGGCAGCGGACCGAAGCTGGGAAAGTATCGCGTCCATCTGGATGAACTCGACAAGATCGGCGCAAAGGCTGTGGAAGACGCCATCAACTACGACCTCATTGTGGTCGATGAGATAGGTCCCATGGAGCTCTCCAGCCGCAGATTCGTTTTGGCGGTGGAGAAGGCCATGGCTTCGCCAAAGCCTATGATTGTTGTGCTCCATGAGTGGTCCAGCCATCCTCTGGCCAAGAAGATTCGGGGGACATTTCAGGTTATAGTTGTGACCAGAGAGAATCGAGATTCACTGGTCGAGGAGATCGTCAAGGTGCTCAAGGGCCAAAGATAAATGTTAAGGCGAACGACTCTTAGCGATTTTATATTTTTTTATGGCAGATTGTTTCTGTCATCCAATAACTCGTCATTTGATTGCCCTTGCTGCACAATGCCCTATCATAAAATCCCGGCCATCGGAATTGAATCATATGATCCAATATTTCGTATGAGTTTCTCACAAATGCTCTCAACAAAATTGATATTGTCGGTATGAAAAAAAGATGGTATGCCCATGCGGTGGGCACATTTGTCAGGAAGCCCTAACGTCATGTTACCACCGGAGGGCGTCCTGCTTCATGATATCTTGCGGTCCGTCAAATCCATTGTTCAATCTAGTCCCAGCTCTCTGGCCCTACGCAGGGCCTCCTTTGCCTCAATTTCTCTCTCCAGCGTCGTTAAGGCCAGACCCAGGTTTTTCCAGGCCGTGGCATAGCCGGATTCGATATCTATCGCTTTCTCGAAGCATCGCACACTCTCCTCGTGACGGCCCAGTGCGCCGAGTGCCACGCCTTTATTATTCCAGGCATAGATGTCGAAGGGATCGATCATTATAGCCTCCTCATAGCTCTCGATCGCCTCCTCATGCCTGTGCAGGTTGTCCAAAGCGGCGCCCCGATTGTTCCAGGCCCTTCTTCCGTCGGCTCCCAGGGGATTGAGCTCGATGGCCCGAGCATAGCTTTCCACGGCCTTCTCATATTGGCCCAAACTGTGCAGAGCAAAGCCTCTCACTATCCACGTTCTCGAACTGGAGGGATCGGCTGCTATGGCCTTCTCACAGGACTGCACGGCCTCCGCACTCCTATCGAGCTGGTTCAAAGCTACAGCTCGGTTCCTCCAGACGTTCGCGTTCTTCGGGTCCAGACCTAGAGCTTTGTCCAGGGCCTCCACCGACTCTCCATGCCGACCCAGCCTGCGCAATGCTATGCCTATTTTGAACCACTGATCCGTACAAAGGGGCTTCGACTTTCCGGCTTCTTCCCAGTCCTTGACCGCCTCTTCGTAGTTTCCCTGGGCATAGAGGCTTTCTGCTCTTTCCTTCATGTTCTCAGGCATGGCATCAACAGACCGCAAGTTCTTTATCAACAGGATTGGTTGGACTGTAGGTTTAAACGCCTAGCGGTATCCTTGGATTGGGATGAGCAATAGGTCGACAATAACTCATATAGTAAGGTATATATTATACATATTGCAAAACTATTAGTAAATATACAGGGGGTAGTCCGGGAGGGGTGTGATGAAACCACAGCGGTCCGAGATATTGAGCCGAATGGTGCGGTTCCTTAATCTGGACTCAGACGGTCTGAGGCGGTTTGTTCTGGAGTCTATATTAGATGCTCGAGAATTCACCGTGGCTTCTCTTTACGAAAGCGTTAGTCAGAGATTTAATGTTTCCAGGAAGGTTGTAGCCTCCATGATCGGCTATATCTGTTCGCGCCTGGGAATATTGCACGTTAACAAGAAGTCGTACCGTGCACCCAAAACCTATGTCTTAAGGGATGAATATGCGGATATAGCCAGGGCGGTACTGGCAACCCTATGACCAATGTGAAAAAGGCTCCTCGAACTGCCACGACCTTAAAGATCCGTTCCAAATCGGAGTATGCCATCAGCCGCTCGCGCGATCCTTACCACGAGCTAATGCTACGGCTTTTTCAAGAGGAAGCAACAGCTCTGCGGGGCCGGAAGTTTTTGGCCATGGTGGAGGACAGGCAAAAGATCGGCGATCCTTTGAAAACACGTGAATGGAAGCAGCTGTTGTTGGATCTGGACGTCAGTCGCTCCGCCTTTTACGCCATGAGAAACAAGTTGCTCGGAGCGGGCCTGATCTCGAACAAAGGGGGAGAATACAGGCTGTCCGGGATGTTCAGCCGCGACCTTATGGACATGGCTCGCTGGTGGTGGACAGCGGTCCTGGCCAATAACCTCGAGAACCTATAAGCAGCTCTTTAGCTCTTGCATCTGCTTTTCTATGGTTTCCACGACCTTGACATTCTCCATATACTCCAGGCTGCCCTGGCAGAAGGGACAGACAAAGTTGGCCTCGCTTGCCTCATCGAAGATGAATCGGGCACAACCCTCGGTGCAGGCATAGAAGATGTTCTCCTTCTCATAGGCCAGCCTCTCATCCAACTTTCGTAGCAGCCTCTTTGTCTCAGACTCCAGGGCCTTATCAAAGTTCTCGGGGCAGAGATGCCAAAGGTATGTGAGCCAGCCAGAATCGGGATCTCGCTTGCGCCTGTATATTGCCAGCCTACGCTCGTAAAGAAGGTAAAGGGTGCGCCTCACGGTGTTTAAGCTGATTCCTGTCAGCTCTGCCAGGCGCTCATCGGTAATCTCTTCGCCTGGTATAGATTCCACTATCCGCAAACCTTCTTCCCCTACGAGCTTGTTGAGATACGCCCTATGGATCGTTTCTTCGATAACTGTCAATGAATCACTACCTTTAGATAAGTTTGTTAATATTCGATTTTTTCCGCCCGTCGGAATTAATTGAGACTTGCGTCCTATATTCTTGAATACTTTCAGATCTATTACCATTTTTGGATTTTGGCGATCAATGCCCGGGCAATCAACAACATTGCCGCGTGCATTGCCTCCAATTTATATTGCACCTTTCTTCTATATATCCTAATCGTGCAAACATTTTTCGGAAAGTTAGTATGAAGAAATAGTTCTATGTTATCTATTAATATAACTGGTGCTGATTTGTTAATAGCGCAGATCCGTAAAAAAGAAACAAGCTTAAAATAAAAGTAAATAAAGAGATAAAATTATCTCTCAGCTGGATCCTGCCTCGCCAAGAAGGTTCTTCAACTTTTGAATGGACTGCATGGCCTGATTAGCCTCATTGAGTTTCTCCTGCTCATAGTAGTGCAGAATCTCCTCAATGGGCGCCTTGAGACGATATACCTTCATGGGCCGTCCTGTGCCATCGCTCCTGGAGATCTTCTCCTCTACCCAATCGTTCTTGCGAAGAGTGCGCAGGGCGATGCTGACCTCGGGCTGCCGGAGGTCTGATCCCCTCTCGATCTCGCGAGAGGTGGCCTCTGTGCCGCTGGCAAGATAGGCGATCATATTGGAGACCTTTCTTGGCACACCCAGGCTCTTCAGCGTCTCCACAACCTCAATGTCTTTCTCGTCAAATCTCAGCACGAAAGATTCCTTCATTGTTATCTTCTCCCTTTTTTTGCTCCCTTGCAATAAATGAAGTACGTTATGCTATAAATAGTTTATTTATGTAAAATAAATTTCTACTATTATTAC
>Ga0116202_10000685_pt1 | contig 19025 bp, 16 predicted proteins | sample LakKivw325mmetaG_FD_94479 | JGI IMG/M metagenome (GOLD analysis project Ga0116202, IMG submission 94479) | Anoxic lake water microbial communities from Lake Kivu, Rwanda to study Microbial Dark Matter (Phase II) - Lake Kivu water 325m metaG | ecosystem: Environmental > Aquatic > Freshwater >...
ACTACAACGTTCAACTCTTGGAAAAGTTTATATACCACAATAACTAGGTTAATACTGTGCCAGAACGGTAGACAACTTGTCAGATCACGTTCTGAAGGGATGAATGGAGGGGTTATTCGTCTGAGGGGATGGATGAACCTTCACAGTATCTTAAAATCGTAGGAGTAGCGTATATGGTGAATACATCAGGAGCAGAGGCTCTATTTCATTGCACACATATATTCATGAAGGAGCCTTGTCGTGCATCCAGCGATCGGTTCACCAGAGTGCAAGCAAAACGTCACCGAGAGATAGTGCAAGGGAAAAGCAATGAAGGGGAATCGATGGCCTTTGACTGTTCTGTCGACATCGATCAAAATGCTTCACGATCATACGCTTCCTCGAAGGGATGGCACAAAAAGGGTAGCGGAATGGGGGTACGTGTCAGGTCCTCGTATATCGCCCGTCCAAAGATTGTTCACTGCCGGAAAGGGACGGTCGGTGGACAAAGCTTGTGCGGGTCAGAATATCGAGGCTCCGGTCTTTACACAAACCTTCACAGCTGGAAAGGGACGGCTGTGGCGGTCGGAAGGGGTGGCCGGGCAGGACCTGGATGAGTTGGAAGGCACAGGTTGTGGAAAGCATGTGCAAAAGGCCGGTGGGGATTAAGGGAGACTGGCCCGCCTTGCCTTTCACAACCTGTGTGAAAGAAGAAGGGATGGCACGGATGAGCGAATGGGATCGGATCAGTCGGGTTCGGGAGTACTCGTGCTGATCCGATCGTCACGACTGTTGTGAAGAGGTATCGAGGCGGGGAAATATGAGAGGGCATATGAAGCTGTTTACGTTGAGGATGGATCTGGAAAGAGCGAAGCAGCTAAATGCTGTCAAAGTGGCAGAAAATATCGGCTTCGGATCATGCAAAGATGCATCTACCTCAGTTCAGAGCGTATTCTCGCAAGCTCCTCAGGGAATAATATCCCAACGATAATGAAAGGGATAGGATGAGAATCCGGATAGAGATAGAAAACAAGGGACTCAAGTCTTCCCATGAGTTTGAATCACAAAATATGGATGGGGAGGCTTTAAGAGATAAGATCATAGGCTTTCTGTCAGCATCCGGTGTCTTCGAGGTCACAGATGAGCGTGTTGCGGCGATTGCAAGCGGCCGCGATTACAGCAGCGGCGGGACGCTCATGGACCGGCTGGAGAGCTTCATCAGGTTCGAGTATTCCAACACATGGTTCACAACCCAGGAGCTGAGAGAGAGATATGAGACGGTCGCAGATGACATCAAGCTCAGCACAGTCTCCACCTATCTTTCCCGTATGAACCGCGATGGGCTGCTGGATAGAAGGGGCAACAGAAACAACCGACAATACAGGCTGGTCGAAAAGATCGAGTCGGAGATGATCCAGCATCCGAGTATTCATCGACAGAATACCGATGAAAGAAGGAGAGCAGAAGGCAGATGGTAGCCTTGCCGAAAAGCTTTTTTCAAAAAAGTTCCCACCACTAAAAGCAATCTTTCGCCACGCCTCTTTGCAGGGCTTCTCTGCCACTCTCCGTTTGTTAATAGGAATTGGTCATTTGCGAAGCAGCTTTGATCAGACTTTGATTTTAAGCTATGGCATCCAGGTATTTGCGGGTCAGATCGAGACTGTGCTGTGCAGTGCCGCTCCTAGGATCGATCTTCAGGGCCATTTCAAATGCGTCGAGGGCCTCTTGATAACGCTTAAGAGTTACAAGAGCCAAGCCTTTGTTATACCAGGCATTGGCGTTCTCTGGCTGAAGTTGAATTGCTTCCTCAAAGCTTGCCAAAGCCTCGTCAAAATGCCCTGTGCGATTCAATGCCAGGCCGCGGCCAAACCAGGCGGGAGCATCCTCGGAACGGAGCTGTGTGGCCTTCTCAAAGGCCATTGCTGACTGATTATAATCGCCCAGCGCGTAGCGCACCATACCTAAATTGAACCAGACTGCCTCATTGGATGCCTCATCCTGGCTTGCCCTCTGCAGGCAATCGGCAGCATCGTTGTATCTCCCCAGAGCGGCGAGCAGGCTTCCTCTGTTGGACCAGGCGTCGAAGTTCTCTGGATCGAGAATAGTCAGATCTTCGAAGCACTTCAAGGCCTCGGCAATCCTGCCAAGTGCAGCCAGAGCCAGGCCCTTGCCCATCAAAGCGTCGACATCTTTTTCTGACTTCAGGCTCAGAGACTTATCAAAAAACTCCAGCGATTTATTGTATTCTCTGGCGGTGCAGAGGATGTCCCCTTTCCCTCGATATGCCCTGGCATTGCCGGGGTCCAGGCCAATGGCTTGGTCATAACAGGGGAGCGCAGCGCTGAAGTTGCCTCTTGCACTCTGCACATCGCCCATTCCAGACAAGGCGGAAGAGCTTTGAGGATCAAGGGCAAGAGCCTGCTCGTAGCATTGCATGGCCCCGGAGAGATCCTTCTGACGCAGGAGAACATCGCCTTTACCGATCCAAGCCTCAAGACTATTTCCGTCTAGGCTCAGGGCGTCCTCAAAGAATTTAAGAGCTGATTTGTAATCATTCAGAGCAAACGAAGCTTTTGCCTCTCCCATGATCGCCGCGCCGTTATGGCTGTCTAGGCCCAAAGCATGGCTGTAGGATTGGAGGGCCTGTCCTGGCTTATCGAGGCTGAGGAGAAGATCGCCCTTTCCCACCAGAGCCCTGACATTGCCAGCATCCAGATCGATAGCTCGATCGTAGGCAGCCAGAGCATCGTTCAGATCCCCTTGTTGCGAATGCACATCTCCCTCGCCCACCAGGGCTGCGATATTTTCGGGCTCCAAGAAGAGGGTCCTCTCATAGTACTCCAGAGCCTTATCTGGCAGGCCTTGCAGCCGCAGCGCATCTCCTTCACCCACCAAGGCTCTGACGTTTCCAGGCTGCGAGGCGAGGACGGTATCATAGCAGGTCAGGGCGGCGGCATAGCTCTCAAGCGCTATGAGCGCATCCCCTTTTCCTGCCATGGCCCGCAGGTCATCGGGCTTTGTCCTCAGAGCCAAGTCGAACGACTGCAAAGATAAGGCATATTCTTGCTGGGAATAAAGCGCCTCAGCCCTTCCCAGTAGCGATCCGAAATCCGCGGGATTCTGGTTCAACACTGCATTGTAAAATTGCAGCGCCTGGCCATAGTTCTTTTCGGCAGAAAAAGCGTCTCCCATCCCCCGCAAGGCCGTTGTATTCCTGATGTCCCTCTCCAAAACCCTTTCAAAGCACGAAACAGCCTCCTGGTACCTTCCCAAGGCCAGCAAGAGATCTCCCTTGCCCAAGAGTGCCTCAGTGTTGTTCGCATCCAGCAGTTCTGATTTATCATAGCTTTGCAGGGCTTCCTCATAGTCTCCCAGTCTGCCCTGCACCAATGCCTTGCTGTTCAAGAGAGTCCCGTTCTCTGGCTCCAGCCTTAGAGCAGAGTCAAAGCAGAGCTCGGCCATTCTGTATCTGCCAAGCTCTGTCAGGATCTGACCTTTCCATGACCAGGCTTCGGCGAATTGCGGGTCGATCTCCAAAGCCTTATCCAGAGAGCTAATAGCCTCTGGAAGCCTGCCTAGCCGGAGGAGGGCCTGTCCTCTGCCCAGCCACGTTGCAGCTTTTTTATCATCAATCTCGATGGACCGGTTGAAGCTCTCCAGCGCCAGAGCATAAGATCCGTTTTGCATCTGTGTCAGGCCCCGGTTCAGATAAAGGCTGTAATCGGTCGCTGCCATCGTCGGAAGGCTGGCGTTGGTCTTGTAGGCTTCAGGTTTAGGGTGGATTGCCGCCGATGCCGCATCTTTTCCGGCAAGAGCCTCGGGATCCTGGGGTGAAAGCGCCAGAGCAGCCTCATAGCTCTTCAGAGCCTCCTGGGAAAGACCTTTCTCCATTAGCAGACTGCCCTCTGCCGTCAGAGACCTTGCCCTGCCTCGCAGTGCATCCTGATTGTCCGGATCGAGCCTAACTGCCTCTGCAAAGGTGTCAATGGACTCGGATATGTTTCCAGCAGCAAGCATTCGCTGGCCCATTCCAACCAGAGCTCGGGCCTTGCCTTTTTTGCCGTCTTGGTCCGATGGATTGATTTTGAGGATATCGTCGTAATATGGCAGGGCTTCTTCAAACCTGCTCAGACTGGCTAATGATTCGCCTTTTCCCTCCAGAGCAGCGATATTCATGGGGTCGAGGGCAAGAACAGCACCATAGCTTTTCAAAGCCGTCTCGAATTTACCTTCCTGCATAAGAGTCTGTCCCTGGCCAAGCCACGCGCTCACCTTTCCTTGGCTGGCGGCAAGGCTCGCACCGAGCCTCGAGGCGTTCTCGTAGCTATCCAAAGCATCGCTGAAGCCGTGAACATTAAGAGAACAGTTGCCTTTTCCAAGCCAGGCATCCGCCAGGCGGTCATCCAGTGCCAGGGCACGATCATAGCCTTCTGCGGCAGCAGCCCAATCCCTGGCCATCTCGCCAGCTTCTGCTTTTTCCAGCCAGAGCCGAGCGTCTTGCGAATTGTTTTTCAGGGCAAAATCGAGGCAGAGCTCAGCCATCTTATATCTTTCAAGCTTGGCAAGCACTATTCCCTTGCCTGCCCAGGCATTAGCGTCTTCAGGATCAAGCTTCAGTGCGCGGTCGTAGTAGTCCACAGCCTCCTGATAGCTGCCATTCAGGCTGGAAGCATGACCCTTTTCCAGCCAGTAGGCGGATTCCTCCTGGGCAAGAGCCGAATTTAGGAGGATAAATATCAAAGCGCACACCATAAAAGCGCATGGAGATGCCAGCTTGAGGTAGCTTGTGTTATTGCTCATTCTACTATTACCATCCCGGAACTTCTCTTTGCCGAGGAGCTTGTTCTCTGGTTTTGGATATCCTTCATATTGACTTTTTGGCTGAAAGCCCTCGGCGTATCCTGTGCCTTAGCGGCGATTCTGTCATGTCTGACCCCCTCAGAGGTGGCACGCTTGCGGTAGCCACCGGGTCCTGACAGGAACCGTATCTTTATTTCAGAAAATTACAGACCGGATATATTAAACAGCGCCTCGACCGCCCCTGCCTATCCGTCAGGAGCAAAGATGCAGCGCACAGAAGCGGCACGTGCCCTGGAGATCCGGGGACTCATTCTTCCAGAATTACCTCTATCTCATCTCCGTTGTCAAGACCAAGCGCCTCTCTCAGGCTCACGGGAGCAATGACCTCTAAAAGGTTTTCAGGATAGCTGCTCCGGTCGGGTCGCACGATCGCGGCCTCGATCCCTTTCACCCTGATCTTGTAGCAGCAGCAATCTCCAAAGGTTCGTTCTTCACCATTGAAGCCCTTGATCTTGATCGCTTGCCCGGGCACGGGAACGAACGGCTCATCCAGTTTTATGTTCAGAGTGCCTGGAAACGGCACAAAGCCCAGCTTCTGCAGGAACTGGGTGCGATAACCTTCCCGTGAGATGTAGTACTGGCCCTCGCCAAGACCCGCTGTCACCGTACCACGAACGACTTCCAAAGTTTCCTCCCTTACGAGCTGCTTTCTGTATTCTATACTCGGTCCAGCAGTTGCAACAGGCTCTTCTTGTGGTTCTGACCCTTTGGCTAACATTTGCCACATTCACATCAACGTACTTTGCGCACGCCCTTTCGTACTTCCAGGTAGATGGCCTGAAATGTATTTCCGATGAAGAACTGGGGCGGCGTACGCTTGCCTATTATGCGAGTGCGCCCGGCACGGATGGCCTCGACTGCTTCCTCCGCGTCAGTGGCATCGATGTCTGTAACTCCGAGGCCCACAGTCTCAGCAAAGTGAGAATCGCTCCCTGCAACCATGGGCAGATGGCGCTTTCCTGCCCCCCAGCGGGCCCGTGCATTGGCTATGCCGAAAAGGTGCTTGGAGTTGTAGACCTCCACGGCATCGCAATCCGGTATGCGTCCGATGGCATGCCGGAAGGGATGGTAGGGGTGGGGCACAATGGTGGCTCCTCCCTGCTCGCGGGCCATCTTTGTCGTCTCCTCCGGGCTTTTGCCCCTTGGAGGAAGCTCTTCGACTCCCAAAACCAGCAGATGACCCTCGGCGGTCGTGACCTCCGCACCTGGAATGAGGATCAGCTCCAAATTCAGATCTTTGATGATTTCGCTAGCGATCTTTGAGCCACGCAAGGTGTCGTGATCGGTTATGGCCAGGCCTGCCAGCCCTTTTTTGGCGGCTGCCTTGAGAATAGTCTTTACATCGTCGTGGCCGTCGGAGCAGCTGGAATGTACATGAAGATCGAATTTCATTCGCCCTAGCCCCAAGCCCTTGGCACAGCCATGCAACCCCGCAGGGCTGAAGCGGCTGCTGTGGCTGGTGATGCCAGGTAGACCTTCCCGCCCTTTCCCATCCGCCCGGGGAAGTTCCGGTTCGAGGTGGAGACACAGACCTCCTCCTCGCCCAGCACGCCCATGTGCGCTCCCAGGCACGGCCCGCATCCCGGAGGGGCAATCAATGCACCGGCCTTCACAAGCATCTCGATGATCCCCTTTTGCAGCGCCTCCAGGAATACTTCGCGCGAGGCTGGGATGACCAACGTTCTAACTTTAACTTTTTTTCCCTGCATAATCCTCGCTGCCTCTGCCAGGTCCTCCAGTCTGCCGTTAGTGCAGGTGCCGATGAAGACCTGGTCGATCTCCAGGCCCTCCAGCTCCGCGACTGGTCGAACATTGTCCACGCGGAAGGGCACAGCCACCTGAGGCTCCAGGTCAGATACATCGTATTCATATTCATAATCATAAGAGTCGGGATCAGAGTGAACTGGCTTGTACTGCTGCCTCGCTCGGCCCTGCAGCCAGGCTACGGTCTTCTCATCCGGCGGGACGATGGCCGCCTTGGCCCCCATCTCCACGCCCAAATTGCAGAGGGTCATCCGACCGGATATGCCCATGGATTCGATGATCGGTCCGATGTACTCCATGGTTTTGTAGGTTGCCCCGTCCGCACCCTGGTCTTTTATCACCCTCAATGCGATGTCCTTGGCAGAGACGAAGGGCAGAAGCCTGCCGGATATTCTGACCGCCAGCGTCTCCGGAACCTTAAACCATAGGCGTCCGCGAGAATAGACTTCGGCCATGTCCGTGGCTCCGATGCCCGTGCCGAATGCTCCAAAGGCTCCATAGGTGCAGGAGTGCGAGTCGGCTCCCACTACCAGGAAGCCGGGCAGGGCAAAGCCCTGCTCGGGAAAGACCTGGTGGCATACTCCAGAGCCGCAGTCGAAGAAGTTGCTGATTCCTTGTTCCCGGATCCAGGAGCGTACCTCCTTTTGTAGAGTGGCTGCAGTCTCGTTGTTGGCAGGGACGATGTGATCGAAGGGTATGACCACCCGTCCAGGGTCCCATACTTTCTCCGATCCCATCTCCTGGAAGGCTTTTATTGCCAGCACCGAAGTGCCATCGTGGGACATTGCATAGTCAACGCTGGCCTCGACGATATCCCCTGGCTCCACCATCTTCAGGGAGCCGGAGGCCCTGGAAAAAATTTTCTGGCTGATGGTTGCCACTTTATACCTCAGCGATTCTCCTTAGCGATACCTTCTCTTCAGCTTAACGCTTGCACTGGATCTCCTCGGCCGAGGGCATCATGTAGGCGATGTCATCTGTGGGATGCCGGTATAGCCTGGCCCCCAGGCGCTTCTGGTCCAGGATGTGGCCGATAAGTCCGATGCTTCTGCCCAGGGCAAAGAGCCCGTTCAAATAGCCCAGCCTCACGACCTCGTCGATCTCCTCTTTGCTAAAGGCTCCACACGAGGACATCAAATCAAGGAAGAGGATCCCAATGCAACCGTCCACGTTCAATATGAGATTCCCTTTTTTGGCCGTGGTAAGCTGCTCCACCTGCAGGGCATAATTCAGAAGCTCAGTGCTGGGGAAGTTCTTGCGGGCGTACTGGATGAGGAGCTGGACGCGTTTGTCTGGGTTCTTGACGCTCTTGATCTTGTGGCCGATGCCGGGGATGTTTATGCCCTTTTTCTTCATATCATTCACAAACTGCTCCGGAGTCTGCCCTGTCTCGCGAGCTCGCTTGAACTCGCGGGCAGCGTCGTCAATGGCTCCGCCAAAGCGCGGACCAATGGTTAAAAGACCGCTGCATAAGGACGAGATGAGGTCCTTCCCCGCGCATGAGGCTACGATGGCATTGTGAGCTCCGGAGACGGCCGGCCCGTGATCGGCCACGATCTGCAAGACCAGCTCGATGAATTCTGCAGCATAATCGGGCAGCTCCTTCTTGAACCAGAGCAGGCCAATCACCCCGCCGATGCCCAACTTTTGTTCCAGGACATCGGAGAGTCTCTTGCCCGCGTAGAGCACCTCCTCGCCGCTGTCATCCGAGATAGTGCAGATGAATGTGGTTGGTTTGCGAATGTCTCCGGATGCGAGCGCTTTGCTATAGTCTGTGGGAATTCTGGGAGCTTCAGGCTCAACAAACTCCTGGACAGCACCTTTGGCCTTCAGCATCTCGTAAACCAGGCGCACTTTCTCGCCATAGTCGTCGAAGGAGGTAGGCACGTAGGCCCCTGCCTCACGGAAGGCCTCGTTTTTGGCCTGAGCCGTCTCCTTCATGGTATCAGCTTTAGCACCAGCATGGCCGAACTGGACGCTTGCAGGAAGCACCGGCGAGCAGGTTCCTGTGACCCAGGCCACCAGGGGCTTGGTGATCCTGCCCGCTTTCAAAGCCTGGATGATCCTGTACTCGTCCTCTCCGCCCAATTCACCCAAGCAGGCGATCATCTTGATCTCCGGGTTCTGCTCGTACCTGAGGATGTGGTCCAGCATCGTCGACCCAGGATAGCGGTCTCCGCCTATGGCCACGCCCTCATAAATCCCGTTGGAGTTTCTGGATATGATGTTGAATGCCTCATTGAGCATGCCCCCGGATTTAGAGACAAAGCCCACGCATCCCGGCCGGTAAAGCTTGGATGCGATGATGTTTTCGATAGTTCCGGCTGTATTCCCTATCCTGAAGGCTCCTGCTGCCATGCCTCCTACGGTGGCCGGGCCGATAATGACCTTTCCCATCTTCCTGGCTGTGGCTCTCATGACTCTGGACTGTCTTTCCGGCACACCTTCTGCAATGACGGCAACCGTTCGCAGAGTCTTCTCCTGCAGGGCCTCCATGGTGGTCTCGAAGGCAGAGCGATGTGAAGCAAAGTTGACCATCACATCCGCTTCAGGATATGCCTTGGCAGCGGCGGAGACGGTCTTGTAAATGGGCAGGAGGATTTCTTTGGTGCCCCAGAAGGCCTTGTGAATGCCTGCCCGGTTGGGATTGACGATGGCGGAGATACTGGGAGATTCGCGTTTGCAGACATAGTCGAAGTCCAGCATGCGCTGAATGGCATTGATCTGATAGCCAAAGACGAAAGCCTTGGTATTCCTATCAAAGAGAACATATTCTTTGCTGTTCATTGCGATGCACCTTCCAGGGCCAGACGAACAATTCTTGTCATGTGGGTCTCTGGTCCATACACCTCTATAGGCACACCGAGCCTTCTGCCCAGCTCGCGCATGAGCTTCAGGCCCTGCTCGAAGTTGGGCCCACCTCTGCGCACGTAAATCTTCACACTGGCGGCCTGCAGCTTTTGCTGATACTCCTCCAGGGCCATGACCACGCCCTTGAAGGTCTTGGCCACGTCCGTGAAGTTGGCAATGGCACCTCCGATGAGGAGCACCTTTCCTTTAGGATCCTTCTCGTGCGTCATCAGGTCTAAAATGGTTCTGGTGTAGTAATAGGTCTCCTCCGTGTTGGGATCGCCGCTGTACTCACCGTAGTTGGCCATTTCCCGAGCGAAGCCCAGATCGCAGATGGTATCGGCGTAGATGACGGAGGCGCCTCCCCCGGCTACCATAGTCCAGATCCTTCCCTGGGGATTCAAGATGGTCAGCTTCAGAGAGGCTCCCGTCTTGGAGTCAAGATCCTTGATGAACAGCTCCTCTTTGGTGAGTGTTCTGCCAAAGGGTTCAGGAAAGGCCAATCCCTCCCACCGCTTCCTCTGCCAGTACTCCTCTGCATCATCAAGCTTCGCGACCATGTCCAGGGGCACGATGGTGCCGCTATGGAAGGTGAAGGGATTGATCTCCAGGTAGGAGAAGCCCATGGCTGCGTAGAACCTGTAAAGGGCTCTGATGAACTTCTCCACGGTCTCGCTTTGGCCAGCAAGGCTGCTGGGCAGCTTGGACTTTACATCCACATCATCGATTCCTGCCAGAACGTCTACGTGAATTCGGACAACCTTTTCCCAATTTTCCTCTACACAGATACCTCCTTCCGGCGAGAAGAAGATGTTATCGCCATCGTAGTCGGAGCTGATGGCCACATAAAGCTCTTCCCTATGAGGTATGAAGGGTTCAATCAAGAAATGAGTCAGCCTGCCTGCCACGCCTCCTACCGCCACCTCAACTCCCATATTCTCTTTGAGGTACTTCCTTGCCCCGTCCCAGTTTGCATCCAATAGGACCAGCCCGTGCTTGCCTCTCTTTCCGAAGAGCTGGTCCGGCTTGACCACAAGCCTTTCCGTTTTTAGCCATGGATTCGCAGCCGCGAGCTCCTCCAGATCCGTCTCTGGACTCACCAGGGCGAGATCACCTTTATAGGAGAATTCGTTGAGGTACTCGGGAAGGTACTTGGCCAACAAACGCTTTGCATCGTATTCCCTAATGCCTCTTTGTGCCATGTCCAAAACCACCTTCGCCGCCCTAATGTTTTTCTTATTTACAAACCTTTCTAAAGGGAGAGACCTTATGCCCTTAGAAACGATGAAATACCCAAGGGAGGTAGTGCAGGTTATGGTGTGTCCGGCATGCGGAAAAGATTGTGTTCAGCCTGCGGAAGATGTTCTGGCGGACATAGACCATAGGTACATGGCCTGCCCCAAATGCGCACCGGAGCCAAAATTGGATAAGGCCGAGCCCCTGAGGGACCTACCAGAGGGAATTGAAAGGTGCCAGTCCTGCAACAGGGGCTCGCTGGACGCGGTGATGCTCGATGCGCTGCGAGTCTTGCGAGAGTTCGGACGGCGCGACGAATTGGATACTCTGCGAAGCGTTGGATCACCGCTCATCGCCTTTGGTTATCCTCTGGCTTATTCGCCCCGGCTCGGTTCCAAAAGCCTGATAATAATAGGAGAGCGGCTGAGCAAGGACGCTGCCGAAGCGATGGTGGAGGATATTCCAGAGATCAAAGGAGTCATCTTGAGCAGAGGCGTGCCGGGATTGCAGGATTCTTTGGATCTGCCCGTGGAGAACGTGCTCCTGGCGGGCTGCGATCTGCGTGCAGACATCGTACAGAGCATTTTTGGGGATCTGGTCATCTACAAAAGCCAGTCCAAGATACACATCGAGTTTCCCAGGCAGAGCGCGCCGAAGATGCGGATCCTGGAGCAGCGCTACTTCCAGGGTGAGATCTGCGATGTTGTGGACGGGCTTTCGGGTCCGGGTACTCTGGGTCTAATGTGCGCCCTGGCTGGCGCGCGAAGCGTGGTACTGAACGACGCCTGGCTTCCTGCAGTGCAGAATGTACTCCTCAACCTAAAAGCCAATCAGAGGCTGCTGGGGCTGAAGGCGATGGAGTATCCCGAGGATCCCGTCGGGACGGTGGGCAAAGACCCCGTGCTCGTCTGCCGCGCTCATGGATCCTGCGAGATCGAGGTCTACCACGGCGACCTGATGAGGCTCTTCTCACGGGCTCGTCCAGCAGGGCTCTGCCTGATCGATCACTTTCCCGGATCGAAGACTTGGGAGATGGAGAAGGCATGTCGCTGCTGCAGGGAGATAATAATAGTATAGAAAATAATATTATAGAAAAGTGGGACAGCGCGGATTCGAACCGCGGTCCAAGAGTCCCAAACCCTCGAGGATAGACCAGGCTACCCCACTGTCCCAAAAAGACAGTTCACCCTAGTAGCCTGAAGTCTTTAAAAGCCTTTTGCCATGCGGCTACCGGCCACGGCCATTGGAGCGTTGTGATTTATCTTCTTCACCAGATAAGCCGTTGCCAGCCCTCCTATGGCCGTAAGCAGCCAGAGCTGGATGAGCCGGATGAGAATGGTGGCCGCCACTGCGGTGTGAGCAGGCAGGCCGATGGCGGTGAAGAATGTGCTCATGACGATGTCAACCAATCCAACGCCGCCTGGCAGAAACAAGGGCAGCATCTGCAGGAAGATCATAACGGCATAGACGGCGAAGACGGCCCGCAACGGCACGGAAACGCCCATGGACCGGAAGACGATGACCGCGACCAGGGTCATGGACAGCCAGCCTGCCACAGCCCAGAAGGTGCTGATGAAAAGGGTCCTCTTGTGCTCGGCCAGCATTTTCATGGACTTGTGGAATCGGTCCATTATCCCGCTGCACTGCATTCGGTCCACGTGAATGTGCAGGAATTTTTCGATGAAATCTACCAGAGTGAAGATTATCCTTTCCAGCCAGTTATCTGCGAAGCAGACACCGAAGAACGCGGCGTTGAGGAACAGCAGGATGAGGGTGATGACCGAGCAGGTTGCCAGAGCCCAAGGAGGGGCATCTGTGGCCAGGTCCAGGTAGACCAATCCGATTATCGTTCCCAGGAAGAAGGGTATGGCCGTGATGATCCTGGTTGCCGCCACCGTGGCTGAAGACCGATCGATCCGCGATCCTCCATCCAGCTTCTCCAAAAAATAGATGCGCGCGGTCTCCCCAGAGAAGCTGCCGGAGGGTATGAGGTTGTTCATGAAGACACAAGACATGTAGATCAGGAAGATGTCCCAGATGGGCACCTTGTAGTCGAACTTTCTGGCAATGGTCTGCCACGCCAGGGCATCGCACAGGACGCCGAGCAAGGCCATCACCACAGCCAGAACAAATAGTGCTATATTGACATTTCTGAGGCTGCTGATCACGTCCTGGAAGCCGACGTGATACAAATAAAGCAAATAGGCTCCCAAGCCCAATCCGATCAAAGCTATCGATTTTCTTGGGCGAATGGTGGGAAGCTCTATCTCATGGCTCACAAATTCATCAAGGGCAACAGATGGTTAAAAATATTCCGTTCGGGCACTCGAATCACAACCTTTTTAAATCCTGCTTTATTAGAAACTCCTCATGGGAAAGACAGGAAGCATAGAATGGGTTAAAATAAAGGGCAGAAAGGGTCAGGTCAGGCAGGTAGCCAAGGCTGAGACCATTTACAAGAAGCCCGGTCCGATGCAGAAATACACGGCGTCCGGTTCGAGAGTCAAGAAGATAAAGAGATCCGCGAAGGCCACTCAAGTCAGGGCATGATCTCCCAGGACGTAGTTCTTGTACGCTACGGGGAGATCACCCTCAAGGATAGGTGGACGAGGCAGAACTGGGAACGCATTTTAGCTGGTAATATAGCCTTCACCTTGGGAAGAGCGGGCCTGGAGCACAAGATAACCAGGGGTGAGGGAAGGATTTTCGTCCACACCACTGATCCCCGTGCAGGCGAGATAGCAGCGCGGGTTTTTGGTGTTGTCTCCACTAGTCCGGCCAAGGCTGTTATGCCCGATTTGGAGCAGATATGCCAGGCTGCGGTGGAGGCGGCATTGAATTCCAGGCCAGCCACCTTTGCCATCCGGCCCAGACGCACTGGAATCTCGACCTCCAGCGAAGAGATTGGCCGAGTCGTGGGCGATGCCGTTCGAAAAACGACAGGCGCTTCCGTAGATCTGAAACAGCCGGAGCTGGAGATCTTTGTCGAGGCCAGAAGGGAGTCGACCTATGTCTTCACGCAGGTGTTGAAGGGCGTGGGAGGCCTGCCTCTGGGGTCACAGGGCAAGATGCTGGCGCTCGTCTCTGGTGGCATTGATTCGCCTGTCGCGGCGTGGATGATGATGAAGAGAGGCTGCCCCATCTCGCTTCTGCATTTCGATTCCCGGCCCTACGCAGATGCTTTGAAGCAGTCTATCAAGAGCGCTGAGGTACTGGCTGGCTGGACCTCCGGTCGCAAGATCAACTTTATCACAGTTCCGATAAGCAAGGGAATTGAAAAGATTGCTTCACACTATCCGCGAGCAACCTGCGTCCTCTGCAGGCGACTTATGTATCGGATAGCTGCCGAGGTCATGGAGATGGAAGGCGCTTTGGGGATTGTCACGGGCTATTCCATGGGCCAGGTGGCCTCGCAGACGGCAGAGAACATCCTGGCCGAGCAGGCAGCCTTGGGCGTGCCGATCTTTCATCCTATCATAGCCATGGACAAGGCGGAGATAATGGACCTGGCCAGGAAGATAGGCACCTATGATGTGACGGAGGAGACCAAGTCCTGCACCGCCGTTCCCAAAAGGCCCATGACCAAGGCCAGGAGGAATGATGCGTTAATGATGGAAGAAGATCTGGGCCTGAGGGAAATGGCAGAGCTTCTGGCCAAAGAGATGAAGGTCACCAGGATTTAAAGCTGTGATCTGTACTGCTGGAAGAGCGCCGGAAGTTTTGAGTTTGTCCCAGCCCATAGGGTCGTTCATATTTCTGGATATTTTATAACAAGCATATTTATGACAGATATTTCTTGGATATTTATAATGCATTTCTGAATATTACAAAACGATTTGTTCAACAAATTTTCGATTATCATGTCGCTAATTAAGCGCTGAGAGGTTTATTTTGCACTAGATCAATATGAAATAATCCAATATGAAACCCAAAGATAAGCTCAGCGTATCCAGATTAAAGTCAAAAGCGGCGGCTGATCTTTCCAGCGGGCTGTCTGGCATTCGAATAAATACATCAATTTAAAATTCTTAGCGCAGTAGATGTCTCCATACAGTCATTTGTTCGTAAGCAATGCTTAAGATAAATACCATCTAAACCGTAAGTAATGAACTAACTTACGAACATAAACAAAGAAAAACTCTTCAGGACCGTGATTAGCAATCAGGTCACATAGATTTGCAAACACTCGATCATGAGCAGCCAGCCTGGGAGGGTTTAGCTTTAGAATATTTAAGCGTATTCTAACGAATCGCTAATGGATCAAGGTGGTTTTTTAACCCTCATTAACCTTTTTAGGCTAGCAATCCTCAAATTTCATGTTATTCGCGAGAAATTTTTCCTTATTTCCCGAACATATGCAGCGCAAAACATAAATATTGAAAGAAGCTATATTATATGACAGCGGCGAATTGATGGACTTGGTAGAAACCCTTGACTTGCTCCTACAGATTATGGAGAGACCGGTGATTACCGATGACGGAAATATGCCATTATGGAATTGATGTCCCATTTCCCGTAATGGTTCCAAAATAAACAATGTGATGATTCGCTGTAGATAAATGCAGCCAATTAGGTGAAAAGAAAGCATGCTCGTATTCATAACGGGAATCTAGATTAAAATGAAAAATGGATATTATCCGTATGACGACAAAGAAGACTACCAAAAGGCGACATAATATATTTCGTTAAAAAAGAGATCGAGGCAGTTATAAAATCAACATATTAATAAGGAGATTAATAATAAAAAAACTAATAATAAATACATTAATAATAAATAGATGATTATAAATAAATTTGGAGAAAACAGAACATGGCTGAAAGACTGAAATCCAGAAAAGAGAGCAGTGGCACGATGACCGTGCAGGAAGCCGGCAGAAAAGGAGGCATGAGAACCGCCCAGACGCACGGCAAGGAATTCTATGAAGAAATCGGCCGTAAAGGCGGCCAGAGGGTCAAAGAACTGATTGAAATGGGAAAGAAGGCCAAAGGACTTTGATACGTGTAGTTTGAAGAATAAATAAAGTTGGAGATTGGTTATTTTGATCTCAAGCTGAGGAGAGATAAAAATGGTAGAAGAAAGAAGAAAATCTGGAAGAGAAAGAAAGGGAACGATGACTGTTCAGGAGGCGGGCAGAAAAGGAGGCATGAGAACCGCCCAGACGCACGGCAAGGAGTTCTATGAGGAGATTGGCCACAAAGGCGGCCAGAGAGTTAAAGAGCTGATAGAAGAAGGAAAGCGGGCCAAAGGATTGGCTTCTGGGAGATAAAATTGCCTTGACAGAGGCTCATCGTCTTCCAAACTGCCTTTCTTTGACTCGCCAGCTACCTGTCTTTTGGCCCGGCCAAGACACGAATGCGTTATCTAATGCAGCGAGAAATGCTCACAGGGAGTGATTCATCCGGAAAAGTGGTTTTCATCCAAGGAAGCGCCATTCTGATCGGCATCAAAATAAATTCTCAGTTGAATGCATAGTTTTGTCGCTGAACTTAGGGGGGAACTCTGCGTACCTCTGCCAGCGTTCTTCCTGCAGCCCTTGCCTCGGCCCCTCCTGCAAATTTATCTGGAGATGCATCCGTAAGCGTAGCATTTTCCGGAGATTGAGGCTTGATGAGACCGGCGCCGACAAGGCCGCCTCGTGGATAAATCCCACCTGAGGCCATCATTCCTTAAATCTCCTCCAGGTCCTCAATGGTCATGCCGCTCTGCACCGATCTTGGTTCCGCCTGGAGAATGTCGCGAGAAGAATCCGCCAGCTCGTCCTTCATCTTGATCAATATCCATCCTCGTTTGGTGCGAGTCAGGGCGTAGCCCCCTTTCAGCTTTTTGCCCTCCAGCAAAAAAGCTACGTGGCCGTTCTTCAGGGTCTCCGTCATGGGAACAGTCCGGCCGTCTTTCTCGGTCACATTTTTGTAAAAACCGGTGTCCCATACGATCACAGTGCCTGCTCCGTACTGACCTTCCGGGATCTGGCCCTCGAAGCTGGCGTATTCCAGAGGATGGTCTTCGGTCGCTATTGCCAGGCGCTTTTCCTTGGGGTCCAAAGAGGGCCCTTTCGGAACCGCCCAGGACTTGAGGACCCCGTCCACCTCCAGCCGCAGATCATAGTGCAGGCGGCGAGCATTGTGTTTTTGCACAACGAAGATCGTGCTGCCCAAAGTTGCCTCGCCTCCTGCAGGCTCAGATGTGATGCCGAAGTTCCTCTTCTCGCGATAGGTTTTCAGCTGATCTTCATCCATCATGACACCATGTTACATTATTTTTAACACTAATCATTGTTCTTGGCGTAATTTATTTCTTGGCATAATTTAGAGGTGTTTCATTCTTGGAAAGCTATTTCATGTTAACAGAGCTATTTTTGATGTTTCGGGCAGTAATAGCTGGTTCGCCCGGCGATCTTCTCATGCCGGAGAGGAGATCCGTCCCTGGGACAGGTTTCTCCAGGGTAGCGGTGAGGCAAGAGGTAAGAATCTGGCAGCTCCTCCAGATTCGCCTGGGCAGAAAGGCTTGCGAGCAGCGTTTCCCTGATAGCGGAAAAAAGAGCCTTCAGCCGGGCTTCGCTTAAGCTGCGAGATTTGGGGCAGATGCCCGCCTGGAAGAGGGACTCGTCCGCGTAAAGATTTCCTAAACCTGCGACCAGGCTCTGGTTCAGCAGCGCTGACTTGATCATGCCTTTTCTATCCTGCATGATATTCAGGAAATCCTTCAGGCCGATCTCCAGAGCATCAGGGCCGATCTTTCGCTCGCTGAGAAAGCTTTGAGGGCTTCGGACAACGCCCACTTTGCCGAAGACCCTCGTGTCATCGAAGGCCAAACGGCAATTATTCTCGAAGATTATGAGCAGACGGGCATGGCCGGGCTCGGCCTCCCCGCTTTGAAGATAAATCAGCCGGCCGGTGAGGCCCAGATGGAGGGCGAGCCAGAGGTCCTTTTTCAAGCTCAGAAAAAGCCTTTTGCCGTGTCGGCAGGCGGAATGAAACTGCTGCCCGACAAGGCTCTGCTCCAAGAGTCCTGCCGAGACGCCGCTGAGGATGCGATCGTCGTTCACCTGCGCCATTTTTATGGTCTGGCAAAGAGAGGTGGCCTCCAGATATCTGCGGGCCATCTCCACCTCGGGAAGCTCGGGCATAGTTATCAGGTTATCAAGTGATGGATATTTCGCTTATTGATATTGCCGAAGACCAGAATGGACCGGGAGCGGATAAAAGGCTTGTGTGGTCGTGCCTCGATTGAAACTGCGGCTGGACCCAGAGGCAACACCCTGAACAGCCGCGCGGACGGGACTACCGGTGCAGTCTGATGGCTGGCGGAGGCTCGGGTATGAACAGGCATGAACCCTCGCGGCGAAGATTATAGAGCAGCCTGTTCCCGAGGAGGATGTCGAGGGCACGGTTTTCGCCTTCGGGAATCCTATCGGCAGGGGTGGTCGAGCCGCCCCTGTCCCTCTGCGGGCGCATGCGACCCCAAGCTCTAGCGCTAGTCCCTCGAGAGACCCGCCACTCCTGCAAGCCGGTCACCAAAGTCTCTCCCGCCTAGAATGCATTGGGTCCGTTGAAAATCCGGAAAAGACGGATGGCAGCGCAATAGGATTAAATCCTCCTGGGTAGTTGGTCTCCTTGTATGACCGATGTCCCTGACATTCCCATCGAGCAGATCCAGCAGCGTGTGGTGGCCATGTGGATGGGCAGCTTCTACGGCAGCAGCGGCTACGTCGCCCGCAAGCTGGGCAAAAGGGGCCTTCGTGAGTTCCAGGACCTCGGAGCCCGCCAGGTGGCGGCCACCTTCAAGAAGCTGGGCCTATCCGAGCCCAAAGACGTGGCACTGGCCATGGCCACCAATGACAAGAACCTCTTTGGAAGCGCGGTGGAGGTTATCGAAGAGGATGGTTTTGTGGAGATCAGACGACATACCTGCGGCCTGCTCGAAGGCGCCAAATCCTTTGCGCGCGTCGGTGCCAGCCTGATCGCTAAGGAGCACTGCAAGACCTGCGTCGAAAGCCACTGGAGAAAGGTCTTCTCGAACTTGGGCATGAAGATGGAAGCGGAGTATGCTGAAGACGGTTGTATCATGAAGATCTCTAAGCAGTAGTAGAGCCTCGGACCGCCGGTGCTTCGGTCGAGAAAAGTTTTATATTATTTTGGACGAACCTTTATAAGATGACAATTGCCAGGCAAAAGATCGAGCGTATTCCCTTTCTCGTAATCGTCCTTAGTGTTAGCTGGCTCTGCTGTGCAGGCGCAGATGAGGCACCCTACTCAGACCAGCAGGAATGGCTCGGTGCTGGTCCTATCTACGGCTATGGAAATTACCATTTTCCGTATTACAGTACATATTATTC
>Ga0116202_10000688_pt1 | contig 18987 bp, 14 predicted proteins | sample LakKivw325mmetaG_FD_94479 | JGI IMG/M metagenome (GOLD analysis project Ga0116202, IMG submission 94479) | Anoxic lake water microbial communities from Lake Kivu, Rwanda to study Microbial Dark Matter (Phase II) - Lake Kivu water 325m metaG | ecosystem: Environmental > Aquatic > Freshwater >...
CTCTTGGCAATTGCCTTCACGATGGCGGCCCAAAATTTCACTGTCGCAGGCGATCACGTCGGAGGAAAAAGGTTTTATCAGTGGCTAATTAATATCCATCTGGCTCTGGAGGATGAAAAATTGAGGCTTGCCTGGCCGCCGCCCTGGGATCTGATCGCATCTGCATTGATCTCGATCTTGACGCTGGTTCTGATTCAGCTGTCATTTCCATCGATGCAAGGGTTCATCGCCTTCTTTGGCCTTATCCTGGTGATATTAATTCCCGGATACCTTTTCGTCCTTTCTCTGTTCCCGGGTAGGAGCGATCTCGGCTCACGCAGACGGGCGCTCCTCAGCCTAGGCTTTGCTGCCCTGCTGGCTGCTCTGGCAAGCCTGGGCCTGAGTTTCACTCCCAGGGGACTCCAGCCCGCTTCCCTGGCCACCATTCTCTCGCTCCTGGCTTTATTCCTTTCAGCCTTCGCTTACGCACGCTCTTCAGAGCTGCCCAGCAGAAAGAGATTCACCCTCTGGTCAAAGAGGGGATCCAGATCCGGGAGAAAGCTTGCCAGGGCGTCAAGGGCCGTCCCAAAAAGCCGGATCATCTCGCTGTTTTTTGTGCTGCTGATATGCGTTCTCGCCACCCTTGCATTCACCCTAAATACCAACCAGGGCTCATCCAGCGAAAAAGGATATACAGAATTCAACGTCTCCTGGCCGAAGGGAACAGAATACGAAGCTGCATCTCTGCAGGCGGGCAGCAAGATCACAGCCCTAGCGAGAATATTCAATCACGAGAAAGGTTTAATCAACTACACATTGAGGCTCACCTTCAACAACACATCCCTCTTTTCAGAGAATCTGATGCTGAGCCGCAACGAGAGCTGGGAGGGTCCTGTAAGCGGTATCGTGAACGGATCATCAGGGCGGCAAAGGCTGGACTTTCTGCTCTTCAAGGATGGGGATCTGTCTGTGCCCTACCGGCAGAACCAGCTCTGGATCAATTTGACTGAAGATAAATCAGATGATTCGATGAATTTCTCGAAGCTCAACGGATCTTCGGATCTCAATGACGGCTCGGACATCAATGCTTCTGAGAAGGTGCCTCCCGTGACCTTGGAACAAGATACCAGGGTTGTAGTTCAGAGCATAGGAGACGACTCAGGAGGTGGATCTGAGTCCGTTGTGCCGGGAATAAAGCCGTCATCGTCCCAGATCGGTCAAGACTCCAAGATCGGCCAGGAGAGCAAAACGGCAAATGAGGATCATGTACAAGGCTCTGCAGAGCAGCCAAAGAAAATCGCTGAACGGAAATCTGGCAAAGAAGACACTTCAGGTAAACAGGATGGCTCCCATAAGGAAGCCGATTTAAGTTTACAAACGGTAGAAAAATCAGATGGCGTCCTTGATAGCAAACAGAATTCGGAGGGTGCCGACAAGTCTTCAGAAAACGAGGAGATAACGGCAGAACAAGCGGTCTCGTTGTCGGGATCTCCATTAGGTGAAAAGGATGACAGCAACCCCGCAGAAGTCCCAGGTGCGAGCGCCCCGGGAAAGGATGCCAAAATAGCCATCTCGTCTGACGCCGAGAGGCCATCGGCTTCGACAACCGATTCTCCAGAGCCTTCCAAAGACAGAGGCGCTGACGGGAGCTCGGGAGATTACACTGGCGCAAACTCTCCAAAGGAGGAAGACGTACCAGATTCAGTTGCCTCGCAAAAGGATGATTCATCAAAGACATCGGGAATAGCAAAGGAGATAGACTCCTGGGTAAGCACGCGAGGCATGGGATCATCGGAAAAAAGTCAAAGCGGCTACGCATCCGGCAACATCAGGTATGTCAAGGGGTCTACGGGAGAGCGAGCGGTGCTGGGAAGATCGGGAGAGAATCCCGCTCAGGCATCGAAAACCCGGTCCAAAAAACCGGTGAGACTGGGGTGAGGTGAGAAAGTTCACCTTCACATCCACTCGTAATGGGCCATAACCTCGGGAATGAACTCATAAAGCAGGCTGTTCTCTACATAACCAAAGTATAGACAGCCCTGGCACTCCTGGGCAGTTTTCTTTCGCCGCTCTCTAGAGGAAGCCCATGCCTTCGCCAGTCCATCCGAGACCCTACCCAGAGGTTCTCTATGAACCCGGCAGTTCTCGATGGAGCCGTCGGATGTAACATGCAAGATAATATCGCCAGCGTGGCAATTGAAGCTGGGCTTGAGGGATCTTATCATAGCCAGATAGGTCCGGGAGTTGATGATAGGGGCACCGTCTTTCTTTAATTTGATCAGCCTATCCACGGCTCTTTCATAGCTGGAAAGGTCCCTGATTCCGATATCGTTCCAGATACGATCATCTATGCCCCTAGATTCGTGGAGTGGCTCGAAGGAGATCCAAACCCCCAGGGATTCTGCCAGGTGTACGAGATCCTCCAGTTCATCAACATTCTTGCCGCTGATCACGCAGTTCATGAGGATCTTATGTCCGGCAGCCTTTGCTGCCTCGATGCCATCCAGGACCTCTCCAAAATCAATGCCCCTAAGCTCCCGGTAATTCCTGATCCCGTCCACGGAGACGGACAGAAAGTCCAGGTCGGATAGCTCCTCTGCCCTCTGGCATAACAGACGACCATTGGTTATGAGTGATGTGATCAGGCCAAGGCTCTTGGCATGCCGCAGAATGGCCGGAAGATCTGGCCTAAGCAGCGGCTCGACCGTCCAGGCATTGTAGATACCGATACCGAAGGAACGGGCATCCTTCAGCATGTCGAAAATCTCAATTGTGCTCATCTCCCGGCCTGGCCGCCGCCAATACTCGCAGAAGCTGCACCTGAGATTGCATCTGGCGTTTATGCCGTGGGAAAGGACGAAGGGCCTTCCTTTTACCCTCATCTGCCAGAGGGCCTTGCCAGCTATGCGGGGCGAAAAGGATCTCATGGGGAAAAACCTGTCTCCTGCGCACTCCCTATGACGTTCAAAAGCTTATAAACATCTCTGAGACCAAGGCTGCTAATTATGTCGGTGCTAATTATGCCGGGCAAGGGTCTCAGATGGTCCGGCGAGCTATATTTATGAATATTATCAATATATATTTTTGATCAACTTAAGGGTATTTTTCCCGTCAACGAACTGGTAGGAGATTCCATCCACGTAGCTCTTGATAAGATGAATTCCCAGGCCTCCGATGGGTCGATCCTCCGCATCAGCATCTGACAAGATCATGTTGTGTGCTGTGGGATCAAAGGGGATGCCCCAGTCCTCGATGATCAGATCCATTCGATCTCCATCTATCCTGGCGGCTATGTGGATGGTGCCCTCCCTGCCATCGTATGCGTAAAGAGCTATGTTGGTGCAGGCCTCCTCCACAGCCAGCATGACCTCCATCGTCTTTTTAAGGTCGAACCCTGCGAAGGTCATCACCTCCTTGATGAACTCCGTGATGGCTGGGATCTGCTCTCTGTTCGCGGCTACCGTGATCTCTTTGTTCATCGCCAGCCCCTTATCGCCTCGATTGTATTTTGGCCCGCCCCCTAGCAAAGCCGCTGAGATAACTGAAAGATCAATGAGGTTGACATAATACAGATCTCATCTCGTCTATGATTTTATGCAGATCAGAGCTTCTCCCTGGGTGGGGTAGATGGAGAAGAGCTTTGTAAATCCTGTGATCTCAAATACTTCCTTCACAAATGGCTGCAGAGATACCAGCTTTACATCTCCTTTCTTTGGCCTTACCTTCTTCAGAGCGGCAAGCATAACCCGCAGACCTACGCTACTGATGTACTCCACTCCTCCCAGGTCGAGCACTATATCCGCCCGGTTCTGATCGATCAGATCGTTTAGAGCCGTTTCCAGATCACGGGAGGTGGTGGCATCGATTCGCCCGGACACCGCCACGACTGGAATGTTGTTGATAACCGTCTGGTTTATCTCCATGATCTCACATCCTGAATCATGATATTACTCTTACTTATACGTTTATCCTGGGATTCATCTATTTTGAATTAGCCCCTAACTAGCATCGGCGAGCGATCCGACGTGCTACGATTACGTCGATGGCAGCTCGAAAAGTCGAGGCATAGTCAGAACAGCGGGAGGCCAGGCCTTCCCACTTCGTCGGAAGAATCCTGACAAGAGTCCGGATACCGCGATAGAGGTTTGCTTATAAATTGTGGTAGATACAATAAATTTCCAATATCAATCGAATAAAAGACCGCAAAAGATCAGAAGCTCATCCCGCCCCGCCCACCGTCGCCTTGCCGATCAGCAAGTGCGGCGATCCGTCGCTAACGGGCACCAGCTGCCCGGCCTTGCCGCAGCGGCCACTGTTGAACTTGAGATCATTGCCAACTGCCTTCACGTGCAGCAGGGTCTCGAGGATCTTCCCGGACAATGAGACATCCCTGAGCAGGCTGGTCTTTTGGCCATTCTCCACCAGGTATCCGCGTTTGGCATTGAACTGGAAAACGCCCTCGGCTGTGCTCACCTGGCCGCCTCGGCTTCCCGCAAGGTAAATCCCGTTGCCCAATTCCTGCAGGATCTCTTCCAGTTTCCAATCTCCATTAGCGATATAGGTGTTGCTCATGCGTACCACGGGCCGATCCGTTCCTTCAGCCCGAGCGTTGCGCGAAACGCCGCCAACACGCGCTGCGGTCTCTCGAGAGTTCAGATACGATTTCAAGATGCCCTTCTCGACCAGAACCGTCTCCTGGGCCAGGCTTCCCTCGTCGTCGAAGGGATAGTAACCGTTCAACATCAGGCTGGGGTCATCCTTGACAGAGACCAGCTCCGATCCGATCCGCTCGCCGATCTTTCCCTCCAGACAGGAATCGCCCTCCAGGATTATGTCCGCTTCCGTGGCATGGCCGACGGCCTCGTGGACGAACACTCCAGCCAGCTCCTGGTCAAGGACTACAGGAAATGTTCCACCCTTGGGCGTATCCGCATCCAGAAGCTCGACCGCGGTCTTCCCGACACCTCTCGCCAGTGCCACTGGATCTTCACGGTCGAAGAGTTCCAGGCCCCCCACGCCGGCGCGGCCCAAGCCATCGGTCTGGTAAATGCCGTCTCTGTGGGCTACGGCGCTGATCACAAAGCCCATCCTGGTCATTTTCGATTCCAGGTCCAGGCCCTCTGAGCTTGTGTAGTGCATGGTAAACTCCACCTCAGAGTAGACCGCCTGAGTGGATGAGACTCCCTTGACCTTGGCTGCATCCTCGATCTCCCGAAGCAGCTTGACCTTCTCCTCCAAAGAAAGGTCCTGGGGATCTCTTTTAACAGGCACCTGCATGCTTTTGCCTTTCGGAACCTCAGCCAGCTTCAGATCCTCGCGCCGGTCGATCTTCCTGGCGATGCGCTGCGCCAAGGCGATCTCTTCCCCGAGATCGTCAATGCAGTCCGTGGTGACAAAACCCCAGGCTCCTCCTGCGAACGCACGAATCGCCGCGCCCTGAAAAGGTGCCTCAGCTATCTCTTCCAGCTTGCCGTTGTCAAGAACAATCCTGGTTCTGCTGCCATTCAGTGTGCGTATGTCGTAAAACTCCGACATCAGAGAATCAGATGCTCCTGCTGGGAGTGGAGATAGGCTCAGGCAGACTGATGCCTATCTTCTTGTCAGAGGCAAACCTCTTGAGCTTCTCGATCAATTTGGTCCTCTGGCCGACCATAGCGAATTCGAAGACCTCGCCGATCGTGGAAACGGGTATGATATCGATCTTACCCTGGATGCTCTCATCGATCAGCACGTCTCCCATATTCGATTTAGGAATCAGCACCGTTCTGATGCCAGCTTGAGCCGCGGCCTCGATCTTCTGGGTCACGCCGCCGACGGGAAGGACATCGCCCCTTACGGACAACGAGCCGGTCATGGCTACGGTCTGTTTTACGGGCACCCCTTCCAGAGCGGAGATGACGGCCGTGGCGATGGAGATGGAGGCCGAATCACCCTCCACGCCCTCGTAGGTTCCGATGAACTGGATGTGGACATCCATGTTGGATATATCCTCGCCTATGAACTTCTTGATCAGGGCAGAGACGTTCGTGACCGCCTCCTTGGCGATCTCCTGCAGCTTGCCGGTAGCAATGACCTTGCCTTCTTCCTTGGACTGAGCAGGCGTAACCTCAGCCATGATGGGCAAGACTATCCCTGAATCGCCCATGACCGCAAGGCCATTGACCCTTCCCACTTCGTCGCCGGAGGAATGGAACATGCTGTAATCCTTGCGCCTTTCCAGATAGCGGTCGGCGAGCTGCTGCTCCACAGATCGGGCCATCTTCTTGGCCTGCATGACGTGGCTGACATCCGTAAAGCCAGCGCTCTCCGCCCGAGCTACGTCTCCCGCCACCCGGATCAGGCCGCCCAGATCGCGGAGCATGAGAGAGAGATGACCCTTCCTGCCGGACCGCCTCTTAGCCTCTCGCATGATCTCTGCCACAGCATCCTTGGTAAAGTGTGGTATTTTGCCGTCTCTTACGATCTCTTGGGCCACGAACCTGATGAGCTTGTTGCGGTTCTCCAGAGTATCATCCATGGCGTCCCGCATGTAAACTTCATATCCATAGCCCTTGATGCGCGACCTCAAGGCAGGATGCATTCCCTGCATGGCGTCCAGGTTGCCCGCCACGATCATGATGAAGTTACAGGGCACTGGCTCGGTCCTGACCAAGGCTCCAGAGCTACGCTCGCTCTGGCCGGTAATGGGGTACTCACCTTCTTGCAGGGCGGTGAGAAGGCTCTGCTGTGATTCCAGGCGCAGGGTGTTGACCTCATCGATGAAGAGAACTCCCTTGTGGGCCTTGTGAATGGCTCCGCATTCGACGCGCTCGTGGGAGGGTGTCTCCAGGCCGCCGGACTGGAAGGGGTCATGGCGCACATCGCCCAGAAGGGCTCCGGCATGGGCACCGGTGGCATCCACGTAAGGCGCCTTCTTCTTGCCGTTGTTGTCCACCAGCAGTTTGGGAACAATGGCATCTTCTTTGGGCAGCATGTAGCGCAGAGAGAGGAAGATAAGCGCCGCTGCGATGACGCCGAAAAGAAGCTGGCCCGTGTAGTACGAGTACACAATCAAGGCCATCACTATGAGCATGAAGAACATGTTTCGGGTCTGAACCTTCTTGCGGGCCTCCATCTTCTGGGCATCGACGATCTGCTTGCCTCTACCTGCGGGCACGACCCTCACGCGAGGGGTGTTGTTGTCCTCGGGATTGGCGTAGACTAGGACGTCCTGCAGCTCCTCCACGGGAAGAAGCTCGCTCATGGCCTTGCCGAGCATGGACTTTCCAGTACCTGGCGACCCGATGAGCATAACGTGACGCCTCTGACGCGCCGCCTTTTTAATAACTTCTACTGCTTCATCCTGTCCGATAACCTGATCTATGAGGTTCTCAGGTACAGTGATGCTGCTCGTGTCTTTGAAGTCAATATCGCCCAGCAGCTCTTTCGACTCATCTTCTAAACTCAATTTTTCGGCCCTCATATCTTCTTTTGATCCTTCTGGCCTATATATCTGGTGCTTTGAATCCATCTTTCTGTCCTTTGAGGTCAGATCACGCCTCAAAATCTCTGATCATTTGAGAGTATTCTTCAAGCAGCTCTTTGGACAAATGAGGCTTGATTCGTTCATATGCTTCCTGAAAGTGTTCTTTGGTAACCGAAATTTTATCAATTATCAGCTCTTCTTTGCCCATGCCTGGTCGGATGTGCTGGCGCAAAGCCAGCATTCCCGCCTCCCGACAGAGCATCTCCAGGTCGGCACCACTGTAGCCCTCAGTGATCTCAGCCAGCCACTGCGACGAGACTCCAGAGCTGGCCATTCTGGAGAGATTGATCTCGAATATCTTTCTGCGAGCAATCTTATCTGGCATGGGAATATAAACTAAACGATCAAATCTTCCTGGCCGTAGCAGAGACCTGTCCAGAAGATCAGGGCGGTTGGTGGCAGCCACGATTATCACATCCTTCAGCTCCACCAGGCCATCCAGCTCCGTCAGGAATTGACTTACCACGCGCTCTGTGACATGCGTCTCCCCGCCGGTCCCCCTGGCCGGGACTATGGAATCGATCTCGTCGAAGAAGATCAGAGCGGGGGCAGCCTGGCGAGCTTTGCGAAAGATCTCCCGCACCGCACGTTCGGACTCGCCCACCCACTTGCTCAGCAGCTCCGGACCCTTGACGCTGATGAAGTTTATATTGCTCTCTGTGGCCAGGGCTCTTACCAATAGCGTCTTGCCAGTGCCCGGAAGGCCGTAGAGCAGTATTCCACGGGGTGGTCGTACGCCTACAGACTCGAAGGCCTCCGGAAATTTGAGCGGCCATTCCACCGACTCAATCAGAGACTGCTTGGCCTCCTCCAGGCCGCCCACCTCATTCCAATGCACCTCAGCCACCTCGACGAAAACCTCCCTGAGTGCGGATGGCTCGATCTTCTTCATGGCGGCTCGGAAATCGTCCTTATTAACCTTCAGACCTTCAAGCACCTCGGCCGGAATGTCCTCCTCGATATCCAGGTCTGGCAGAGCTCTCTCCAGGGTGCGCATGGCCGCCTCTTTGCAGAGGGCGTAGAGGTCCGCCCCCACAAAACCATGCGTGGCCTCAGCGATCTCCTTAAGGTCCAGAGAATCCTCCATGGGCATGCCTCTGGTATGAACATAAAGAACTTCCAACCGGCCGTTTTTGTTGGGAATGCCTATCTCTATCTCACGGTCGAACCTGCCTCCACGCCTTATGGCGGAATCGAGGGCGTTGGGCCTGTTGGTTGCGGCTATTACTATTACCTCGCCGCGCGCGGACAGACCGTCCATAAGAGCCAGCAGCTGAGCTACGACGCGCCTCTCCAGGTCACCGGACACCTCTTCGCGCTTTGGGGCGATGGAGTCAATCTCATCGATGAAGATGATAGACGGCGCAGCTTTGGCTGCCTCGTCGAAGATCTGGCGCAACCGCTGCTCGCTTTCGCCGTAGAATTTGGAGACAATCTCCGGGCCGGAGATAGAGACAAAGTTGGCATCGGTCTCACTGGCCACAGCCCTGGCGATGAGGGTCTTGCCGGTTCCCGGAGGCCCATGCAGCAAAACCCCTCGTGGAGGGTTGATGCCGAGCTTGGAGAAGAGCTCGGGATGACGTAATGGCACCTCAATCATCTCCCTGATCTCCCTGATCTCTTTGGAAAGGCCTCCGATGTCCTCGTAGGATATATCCCGCACATGCAGCGCCAACTCTTCCAGTGTCTCCCTGGTGATGCTGATTATGGTATCCTGGGTGATGAGCACAGGACCGGCGGGCAGTGTGCTGACCACAGCCAGATTGAGGGTATTGTTGATCATCTCCACGCGCAGCATCTCGCCTTTTACTATCGCCCTTCCTTCCAGTATACGCAGCAGATACTGAGGCCCGCCCATGAGCCTGATCTGGCGAGTGGGAGCGACCACGATCTTTCGAGCCGGCCTTGCCTCCGCCCTGGAGACCTGAATCTTGTTATCGATTCCAACACCCAGGTTCGCCCTGGTGTTTCCGTCGATCCTGATGATATCCTGGGGGTCTTCAGGATTTCCGGGCCAAGCGATGGCGTAGACTTTATCCTTCCCTTTTATCTCCACCACGCCTCCATTCTCAAGCCTCAGGGTGGTCATGGCCGCAGCCCCTATCCTGGCCACACCCTTTCCTGCATCCTTATGATAGGCCTCAGCCACCCTGAGATGCAGAGTGCCTTGTACGACCTGATCGATATCGCCCTGGCCCATCCCGCTTTGCCCAATCTTTTCAGGATCGGTCCTGCTCGTCTCCATCGCGTCACGCTCTTTCGTTTCCCTAGGTGCGGAAGTCAGATGCTCCATTCCTGGCCCCTCAGCTGCACAGCGCCGCGCTCTTCCAGCCTCTTCAGCCGGTCCTCCACCACGATCTCCGGCACCTCCAGTCTCTCCGCCAGATCAGCGACCTTCGATCGGCCAGAAAGCAGGGCCACCAGAATTTCAGACTCCAGCTGGTCCCGGGCAGAGCTCCGGGCAGCTCCTGCCGCGATCTGCTTGATCTCCATCTCCCTGGACTCAATCTCGTCCAGCAGACCTCGCAGCTCGCGGCGCTTACCTTCGAGGGTGTCCAGCTCGTCCCTTAATAGCTTCATATCCGGAGTCATCTCTTTGGATTCGGCTTGTGGCGCGTCCTCGGATCGATATGCTCTCACGCCGTAGGAATTCGGCGAGACCGCCACCTCCAGGACCGTCTTCCTGACTATGCGGAAGTACTTCCTCCTTCCCTGATCCTGATAGCATTCGATCAGCCCAGCTCGCTCCAGCATCTCCAGGTGATCGATCACAGCCTTCGGCCCCACATCCAGGCGCTTGGCCATCTCATTGAAGTAGAAAGGCCGGAAGGAGAGGAGCTGAAGGATGCGCCTCCTATTCTCATTTCCTAGTATATCCAGAAGCTCAATGGGGTCCAAGATCATCACTCAATAAACTTTAAGTTAGTAACGCAAGGTTAGATAAACTTTGCGGTGTGCCAGAAGTGCTGGTTGGGACGCGGCAAAGGGCCAATTGACCGACGGTATCGCTTGCGATCGTGACGGTAAGCTGCAAATGCAACCCGGGTGCATATACTGCTGCTGGGGGACTACCACCTTCGGCGTGCTCATGGCCTTCCGGTTCTCGGCCTCCCGCCCCGTTCTTTAATCCTGGTTCCTTTCCGGCATTCTCAATCTCCAACTGCGAAGTCTGCGAAGCCCCTTAGCCCAGGTTCTGCGAGGCGGGCCCTTCAGGCAGTATCGCTTGAAGGAATAGAGAATTTCGTCAGAATGGCCGCCAGCTGCTTCTCCTGAACAGGCTTGCTGAGATAATCATCCATGCCGGCTTCAAGACACATCTCCCGATCGCCCTCCAGAGCATACGCGGTGATCGCAATTATCTTCGGTCCGCCGTTCGGCTGGAGCCTGCGTATTACCTTGGTGGCCGTGATGCCATCCATCTCAGGCATCCTGACATCCATGAAAATCAGGTCGTAAGGCCGCAGTTCGAGGGACTGGATAACTTCCTTTCCGTCCGCCACGGCATCGGGCCGATAACCCATTCGTTTGAGCATCCGTACAAGTACCTTCTGGTTCGATGGGTTGTCCTCGGCCACAAGGATTGACATCGGTTTTCGGACTGAAAGGGTCTCGTAAGCAGCAGGTCTATCCTTCTCACCTAAATCCAATTGTTTTCCTGGGACCATCTCTGCCCAGATAGTGAAATAGAGGGTCGAGCCTTTTCCTTCCTCACTTTCAGCCCAGATTTCCCCGCCCATTAGTTCGACAAGCTCCTTGCAAATAGCGAGTCCCAGGCCAGCGCCATCACGTTTACGGCTAATAACATATTCCAGCTGGGTAAAGGGCTTGAAGAGTCTGTCCATCTTATCCTGGGGCATGCCAATGCCCGTATCCTTAACAGCGAAGGCTATCTGGTGCTTATTACCTTCAAGGGCTTGGGAGGAGACCGACACCGATACCTCTCCTTTATCGGTAAACTTGACAGCATTGCTGAGCAAATTGACTAAGATTTGTCTGATCCGCCCTGGATCTCCGAACATAGTATCCGGCGTACCGTAGCTGATGGTATAAGCAAGATTCAAGCCCTTCTGCTCAGCCTGGAGAGCTACAACATCAAGCGACTCATCGATGCAGCGCTTGAGGCTGAGAAGCTGGTGCTCCAGCTCTATCTTATCCTTCTCGGCTCGGGAGAAATCCAGGATATCGTTGATGATGGACAGTAGGGCTTCGCCACCTTTCCTGATGCCTTCGACGAAATCCCTCTGTTCAGGGGTCAGGCTATCATCCAGGAGAAGGCTGGAATAGCCAATTACAGCGTTCATGGGTGTGCGTAGCTCATGACTCATGTTGGCCAGGAACGCCGCCTTGGCCTCAACTGCGGCCTCAGCGGATTCCTTGGTCTTGACCAGCTCCTTCTCAAGCTGCTCATGCTGCTTTATCTCAGATTGGAGCTCCTCGTTAATGATCTCCAATTCTTCCTTGGCCTGGGAAAGCTCTGCCGTCCTCTCATGGACCCGTCGCTCAAGCTCATCCCGCGCCTTCCTGAGCTCCATCTCCATCAGTTTACGCTCGGTGATATCGCGGGTAACCTTGGCAAAGCCACGCAGCTGGCCCGTCTCGTTGTGAATTGCCGTAATGAGCGTATTAGCCCAGAAGACCTCACCGTCTTTCCGCACCCTGTAGCCTTCCTCCTCAAACTGTCCGGTCTGGCTGGCCAGCTCCAATGCCCGCTCTGGCTGGCCAGCGGCGACAGCCTCTGGCAGATAAAAACAAGAGATGTGCTTACCCAGGATTTCATCAGCAGTCCAGCCCTTGATTCGTTCGGCCCCAGCGTTCCAGCTGGTCACATATCCTTCAGGGTCAACCATAAAGATGGCGTAATCCTTCACGCCATCGACAAGCAAGCGAAATCGTTCCTCACTTTGGCGTAATGCATCTTCCGCTCGTTTGCGTTCGGTCCGTTGTTCGGCTTCCTGCAGAGCCCTTTGAATCACAAATCCGAGACGTGTCAAACGCTGCTTCAGAACATAATCGGTAGCCCCGGCTTTCAGTGTTTCGATGGCTACCTCCTCGCCGATAGCCCCAGACACTATGATCACAGGGATGTCGGGAAACCGCTGCTGTGATAAAGCCAGTGCGCTAAGGCCGTCAAATCCCGGCAACGAATAATCCAGCAGAACCAGGTCTGGTGTGAATTTTTCCAAGGCCTGAAGAAAGGTTTTTTTGTCCTCTGCCCATTCTGCTGTGTAAGCGAGACCAGCGTTGCGCAATTCACGCTTCAACAATTCAAAGTCTGAAGCATTATCTTCAAGAACCAAGACACGTATCTGACCGTTCACCGTAGACGATTTCCCCTGGTTCCTATTTGGTAAGCGATTTATTCAACAGCAGCCAGTACATTCCGAGATCTGCCACGACTTTGGCAAACTCATCAAATTTGATCGGCTTGGTCACATAGCTGTTTACGCCCAGATCGTAAGCATCCTTGAGATCGCAGTCCTCTCTGGAGGAGGTCAAAATAACTACAGGGATTTTCTTTGTCCGCTCGTCCGACTTGATTTTACGCAGGACTTCTATGCCGTTGACCTTGGGAAGTTTCAGGTCCAATAGGATAACTTTTGGACCATCGTCATACTTGTCGGCAAAGTTGCCTTGCCCAAATAAAAAATCCAGCGCATCCGCGCCGTCCTTCAAAAGGACCAGTTTGTTGGCCAGATTGTGTTTCCTGAGAATCCTTGTGATAAGCTCTGCATCGTTTGGATCGTCCTCCACGATTATAATTTCAAATTCCGCCTGATCGCTCATGTTATCTACTCCCCGGTAATGTAAAATAAAAAGTTGCTCCTTGATCCACAATTCCTTCTGCCCACACTCGCCCCCCATGACGGGCAATGATACGGTTAACAAGTGCAAGCCCAACGCCGGTGCCTTCAAACTCCGCTACCGAATGCAGTCTCTGGAAAACCCCAAAAAGCTTGTTCAAGTACCGCATATCAAAACCCACTCCGTTATCCTTGATATAGTAAGCGCCATCGCCCAATTTTGGCAAATAGCCGAACTCGATCTGTGCGTTCTCCCTGGGCCTCGTGAATTTGATGGCATTTGAGAGCAGGTTCACCAGGACCTGGCGTATCATGGAGCTGTCTCCGTAGACAGGCGGAGAGGCGTGAGCTGTGAATTTTATTTTGATTTTGCGGCCGGGCTCTTGGGCTGCGAGCTCCTCAAACACCGATTTGGTCATAGTCTCCATGTCGATCGTTGACTTTATCATCTGTTGGCGACCCAGCCGTGAAAAAGCCAACAGATCATCGATGAGGCGGCCCATTCTATGGGCGTTTTCCTGGATGAGCCCAAGATATCGCCGGCCTTCATCATCAAGTCGTGGTGCATAGTCTTCCATAACAGCCTGCGAGAATCCGCTGATGGCACGCAAAGGTGCCCGCAGGTCGTGGGAAACCGAGTAGGAGAAGGCTTCAAGCTCTTTATTAGCCGATTCGAGGAGTGCATTTGCCTGTTCGGCCTTGAATCGTTCCGCCTCAATATCCTCAAGCATGTTCAGGAGGGCTCGCTGTGCTTCATTTGAATTCTGCCGTTCTGCATCCACATCCTCCAGGAGGTTCAGGGTCGCCTTCTGAATCAGCTGAAAATTCCTACGCTCTTCATCAAAATCGTCCAGTATATTCATCATAGCCCGCTGGGTCTTCTCGGACGCCTCAAGGCGTTCACGCAAATTCCCTGACTCGGTAAGTGTTTGTCCATGCTCAGTCATGGCTGTGCTTCCCAAACCCATATCTCCTTAAGATCCTTATTTTCTTTTGCGATCCTCAATCTCTCTCTTCAGCTCTTCAATCTCCTTTTTCAATCCAACCATCTTGAGCTCACGTCCCACAGTTAGCTTCTGAAATTTCTCCAAGTCAGCCAATCTGTCTAGTTCCCGCTGGCGCTGTTCAGCCAGTTCCTTCTCGGCTCTTTTCCGTGCCGTCACATCGCGTGCTGCTGCGAATACTCCAAGGACATTTCCGCGAGTGTCTTTGTAAACGCTGGCATTGTAGAGAACATCCGTGAATTTGCCGTCCCTATGTCTGATCGTCAGAGGATAATCCGTGACGAAGCTTTTGGCAAAGACCTGCTGATAACCTTCCCTGGCCTTTTCGGGCTCTGTGAAATAGTTGGAGAAATCCGTGCCGATAAGCTGTTCTCTGGGAATACCTGTGACCTTTGTAGTGGCCTCGTTAACATCGGTAATCTTCCCATCGCCGCTGATGGTGACTAAAGGGTCTAAGGACGATTCAATAAGGCTCCGTGCATATTGAGATGCCTGCTTCTGCGCTGTCACATCGCGTGCTGCTGCGAATACTCCAAGGACATTTCCGCGAGTGTCTTTGTAAACGCTGGCATTGTAGAGAACATCCGTGAATTTGCCGTCCCTATGTCTGATCGTTAGAGGGTAATCCGTGACGAAACCTTTGGCAAAGACCTGCTGATAACCTTCCCTGGCCTTTTCGGGCTCTGTGAAATAGTTGGAGAAATCCGTGCCGATGAGCTGTTCTCTGGGAATGCCCGTGACCTTTATCGTGGCCTCGTTAACATCGGTAATCTTCCCATCGCCGCTGATGGTGACTAAAGGATCCAAGGACGATTCAATAAGGCTCCGTGCATATTGAGAGGCGGCACTCAACTTCGCCTCTGTTTGCTTCCGGGAGTTAACCTCGGCTGTGATATCTCGTGCGATGGTTGAGGCTCCGACTATTTGGCCATGCATATCCTTGACGGGCGAGATGCTCATAGATACATGAATGATTTGGCCGTCCTTTCTTCTCCGTACTGTTTCATAGTGATGGATGCTCTCTTCCCGTTTGATACGTTCCAAGATTCCTGGCACCTCATCATTATGACCCAGTGGAATTAAAATGGAGATTGGCTTGCCTATGACCTCTTCGGCAGAGAATCTATAAATCCTCTCAGCGCCGCCATTCCAGGAGGTGATGATCCCGTCCGAGGTTTTTGTGATAATGGCATCATCCGAAGACTCCACAATGGAAGCTAAAAGAAACGTCTTATCTTCAATGAGCCCTTCGGAAAAGTTAGATTTCCTCGCTGAGTCGATTGTTGACGTCCTATTGGCCTTTTGATCACACGTGTCATCTACCATTGTTGACCTCTTTCAAAGTTATTTTTTCAAGTTATTATCATCCAGCTTAAATTTGCCCCCTTCTTGATTTGACTACAAAGTCCAGCTAATCGCCTTGAGGGCCTTGTTTACCTTTTCGGACCTTTTATACCCCGGGAAAGACGCGATTATCCTTTGGGAAAGATTATTTACTGCCATGCTATCTCAACTCCACGGGACATTTCGGCGGTATTGAGCAGGCAGTTGAACTCTTCCGGGTTTAAGGAATGCTCTGGCTCCATAGTGTTGAGTTATACGTCCTCTTATTTAGATACTGTGAGTTTCTTACCCGCTTTCAGATTCGTAAGAGGGAAAAAGCCTTTTTCGATATTTTTACTTAGCAAATAGATATATCAGCTTTTGAGATGGGAAAATTATCCGAATGACTTTTTTTCAACGCTAGGTTTAATATTATTGATAGATTTGCTTCATTCCCAACGAGTTCCTGGCAGTATTAAACAAATCCACCGATTTCCAAAAAGGGGTTTAGTGGGAGGGTAATCGTATATATATTGAGCGAAATGAGCAATCTGTAATGCTTCGCATCTTTGCGGCTGTGCTGCTCCTTGGAATTTTTCTCTGTGTCGATGGATTTTCGGCTCAACCCCTCGCGACCGCAGAGACCCCGGCCAAGGTGGAACTGCTCTACTGCAAAGGTGTGAATCTCATGCCCATGCTCCTAGCCACTGGACAAATAGACGGATATTTTGCATGGCAGCCTTGCCTGTCGATGGCAGAGAAGAGCGGAATTGGAAAGACGGTGGTCCTTTCCCGGGACTTTCCGCCAGGCTGGCAAAATCATCCTTGCTGCGTTCTCGTGGCCAAAGACCGCCTTTTGGATGATCATTTGGATCTGGTGAGCGCCTTTTGCTATCTGAACATTCTGGCCGTCCAGTGGGTCCGTGAGAATCCCCAGGCATCCACGGAGATCGCTGCAGACTGGCTGATGGGGAGCCGCAACTACACCTTGGGAGAGAGCGCTATACCCTCACAGGAGGTCTTCGAGAACTCCCGTCCCACTCTGATATTTTCTACTGAGCCTAACGATACCTGGAGGCGGAGCATGGATGGCTTCGTCACTCAAATGATCCGCCTGCTCGATGCTTCGACCGGAGACCAGATAGACCTTCAAAATATATCGCTCTTAGATCTACGACCATACAATGCCGCCAAGGTAATGATCCCCACGGGCAAGTTCGATTCCCCCAGGCCAATGCAGCAAAAGTTGCTGATCGGCTATTTGATGATCGATCACCAGGCTCCCCTATTTGCAGCGGTCAAGAACTGGAAGTACTTTTATGACCGATACGGAATAGCCCTGGAACCGCAAGATGATGCGAAAAGGCCCAGTGTACTCGATCTGGTAGTTGAAGGTAAAAAGGTGGCAGAAGTGGAGTTGGTCTCGGCCCCCACTGGGCAGACTCTCATGACCTTGATGAATCAGGGCTGTCTGGATATGGCTTACTGTGGTGTAACCCCTGCTATTGGTTCTATCATTCTGGGGGGAGATGATAAGATAATCTTGCCGGTGCAAAACGAGGGATCGGGATTGGTTCTCCAAGCAGACTCGAATGTCAAGGATTGGGAGGATTTTGTTGCCCTGGCCAAGGAGAGATCTGCAAAAGGAAGGCCGCTCAAGCTGGGGGACCCAGATTTGGGAACCATAACTGATGTTATCTTGCAGGCTGCTTTCAATGAATCGGGCATTCAGGGTGTTAGGGCATGAAAATGCGATCCATTCTAAAACGAATGGCAAGGAAAGGAGATTGAGAGGACCATGGAAAGGAGACTGAAGATATGAACAGAAGGATTCTTCTAAAGCTGATGATTCCATTGACCATAATTGTGTTGTGGGAAGCCCTGGCCACCTCCATCCACAACCAGTTCATCCTCCCAGATATCCAGTCAGTACTAATGGTCCTTCTCTCTCCAGGCACAGACATCATGGGCAGCGGATCTCTGATCGAGAACGCCCTCATGAGCCTCCAGAGGGTCGGCCTGGGATTTCTTGTCGCAACCTGTCTGGCAGTGCCACTTGGGGTAGCCATGGGCAGATTGGAGCCGCTTAAAGCAGCATTAGATGGCATGGTTTCAGCCTTGAGGCCCGTGCCGCCCTTGGCCTGGGTGCCATTGGCCCTGGCATGGCTGAAGATAGGTCTGGCTTCCATAGTCTTCATCATTGCGCTAGGTGCCTTTTTCCCTGTGCTTCTTAACACAATGCAAGGGGTAAGAGGAGTGAAGAAGAACTGGATCGAGGCCATCACCATGATGGGGGCCAAGGAGCATGATCTAATGATCCGGGTGATCCTTCCCGCAGCAGCGCCTGAGATCTGGACCGGCATGAGGATCGGCTTTGGCATCGCCTGGATGTGTGTAGTTGCTGCTGAGATGTTGCCGGGAACAAACACCGGCTTGGGATATCTCATCATGTACGCCTATAGCTGGGGCCAGGTTCAGGTGGTAATCGCGGGAATGATAGCCATAGGGATTATTGGCATAGGCATCGATCGGTTTTTCGTGACTGTGGAGAGAAGATGGCTCTCTTGGAGAGGTCTGTAATGATGATGCTTCAGTTGAAGGATGTAAGCAAGGAGTTTTGCTCTGGCAAGAGCCGGGTAAAAACTCTGCAGGACGTAAATTTCGAAGTAAATGATGGGGAGATTGTGGCAATCCTTGGACCCTCCGGCTGCGGCAAGACGACGCTTCTCAGAATAATCGCGGGCCTGGAGCAACCGAGCAGCGGAGACGTGCTGCTTGACGGCAAGAGAGTGGAGCAGCCAAGTCCGCAATTCGGCATGGTCTTTCAGGAGCATGCCCTGCTTCCATGGCTTAGCGTGCACAGAAATGTCTCCATCGGCCTGGAGATGAGAGGCATTCCTCGAGAGGAGATGCGGCGAAGTGCGATGCAATACCTCTCTATGGTGGGCCTGCAAGAAAGCTCCGAGCGATATCCTCATGAACTCTCGGGAGGGATGCGCCAGAGGGTGGCCGTGGCCAGGGCTCTCACCCTGGAGCCTAAGCTTCTCTTAATGGACGAACCATTTTCCGCTCTGGATTTCCAGACCAGAAGGCAGATTCAGCAGGATATACTGCAAGTTCAGGAAAAAACCGGAAAGGCCATAATCGTGGTGACCCATAGCATTGAGGAGGCGATCTACCTGGCCGACCGATTAGTGCTTCTTAGTTCCAGACCCGGAATGGTGAGGGAGGTTTTGAAGATTGACCTGGATAGGCCCAGGGATAGAGCCAGCCCAAGGTTCCTGAAGTCGCTGGACTATGTGTTGAACTGCCTGAATACTTCGATTACCACTGAATGCGGGAAAGCGGTATAATC